>NPIF01000563.1_pt1 | contig 116261 bp, 110 predicted proteins | sample 8637461 | NCBI WGS metagenome assembly NPIF01 (sample SAMN07420641, study PRJNA396082) | bioreactor metagenome | isolation source: sample BR12 brine-fed electro-methanogenic bioreactor BR | place: Japan: Kochi | collected 2016-12-09 | reverse complement strand
AAATCCCCCTGGGCTACTCACCGTGCTAAGAGCTTTGTTCTTGGTTGCTAGGAAGCCCTCGTTAAGATCCAAAAACAGATCCCGGATCGTGCCCGGGAAGATGACGTTTGGGAGTTCTGAAAATGTCACAATCCGTACTGTTGGAATTGTCTCAGCATCTCGATACTTCGAAACTGTCAACCGAGAAAGATCACTGTCGAGAGCTTCACTACGAGGAGAAGAGAGTGGAAATGAAAATGGATGTCTCCCACTTTTCACCTCTTTTCATAACGTACCCCAACACGGTCATCTAGGTGTGGGTTGACCACCCGTCAAGCAATGACCTCTATAACGAACACATTTTGGTATAAGTGTCCAGTATATGGAACACTATTTCGTCTTAATTACTATCAAGATCTTTTTGTAAGAAATTGAAGTCTGTACTCATCGTTCAGGGGCTTCATTTCTCATCTGGTTTCCCTTATGTGCACCGGTCTCACTCCAGCTTCTTACTCCGTAATGCTGAACGTGATTGCCCGTCTTTGTGGGTTCAACACACCCCGTCGACGATGGAGCCGTCAACACCCCTCTCGAGAGGGGATTAAAGAGCTCTTCATGGCTTTTCAAGATCCTTAACGGTCCTCTTTGTTCTTCCCTTCTCTCTACTCTCTTAAGATTTAACCAAGAACGAAGAACAGATCCTCGCTCTGGAACGAATAACAGATTCTCCTAGGCGAACGGAAGACCGTTCAACGGCGAACCAGTTCCTTTGCTCTTTCCGGCGTTCAGTGTCTTTTAGCAAGCGGCTCTTCTCGGCAAACGGAGAACCATTCAACGGCAAACCACCTTCTGTCGCTCTTCCAACCCCCAATCTCATCTTTTTTGTTTTAGCAACTTGCTTGCAACTTGGAACTTGGAACTTGTATCTGCTATTGTTCTCTTCGCGAACGGATAACCGCTCAAGGGAGAACCAGAATCGCATTCCACAAAAGGCGGGATAACTTCCTGGTGTTGTTCTCCACACACTTTGATCTTTCGTTTCTCTTTGGCTTTATGTGTGGTATAAACGGTATATTAGAAGATGTTTGTCATACGTATTGCGTCCACGCAGTTGTAGGATGATTATCAAGTGAATTCGGCAAAGAGAATTCGCCTTTTCGTGATTAAAAGTGGCCAGTGATATAATTGTGGTGCAAATACCTTAACGTCTAAAAGGATTGGTGGAGGTGTTGTATGCTTAAGAGAGGGTTTTTACTGGGTGTATTTGTAATTCTGTCGGCTTTGATGCTCGCCGGAATAGTTGGCGCAGTAGCCGAAATTGATAAGTACGGTAACGTTCATACGAATATCCCCATGGAAGCAGTTGTTTACGCCGCTATTGAAGCAGGAGACTTGGTTTATGTAACAATGGGTACAACCACAATCATGGTACCATTCGTAACAACATATGGTGATGTCGACAGAGGGCAGCCTCTTGCAAGATACTCCGACGCGCATGTTCTTCTCGCTATCAACTATGGCAACTTCGCAAAGACTTACGGATTGGAAGTTGGAAGTCCCGTTTACATGGGTCTGGTCGAGAAGGGAGCTTACAAGGATGAATTGGAGATAAGACACCTTGTGAGAAGCGACGTAAGGGAAGATTACGCGAGCGATGAGGTTTTCGCGAACTTCAGAGAGATTACCCTCGGAGATATCGCTCCGGGTAAGCTTTACAGATGCTCCCATCCTTCGATAGACGATCCCAGGGCTCCTTACGCGGCGGCTCTTATCGAGCAGGCCGGTATCAAGACGGTTATCAATCTCTCCGACTCAGATGAAGAGCTCGCATCAAATCTTGAATACTCAGAGTACTACAAGTCCATCAGCGAGGCCGGCAACCTTATCAATTTGAACATGGGTGTCGATCCTCTCGCAGACGACTTTGCGAAGAAGCTCGGAGAGGGCCTTAGATTTATGATAGCTCACGAGCCGTCATACCTGATTCACTGTGTCGAAGGCAAGGATAGAGCAGGAATCGCATCCGCTCTGCTTGGCGCAATCATGAACGCGAAGACTGACGAGATCTATGCCGATTATGTCAAGTCTTACGAGAACTACTACAATGTGGTACCGGGGACCGCAGCTTACGACGCAGTGAGAAAGATCATCGCAGATCTCTTCGTACTAATGAACAACGGTAATCCCGTCGACGATGTCAATGTGAAGAGCGTTGCTCTAGACTACCTGACGAAGAAGGCAGGTCTCTCTTACACCGAGATCGCTGCAATTCAGGATATTCTTAGATAATAGTTCCATAGAGAGTGTTATTATCGAGAGGCGGTCTGGAGCCGCCTCTTTTCTTAGAGATTATGGTGGTGTTCTGGAATGTGGGATGTGCTGAATCAGGTTGAGCTTTCGATTATGGATTCGCTTAATGCAGTTATGTCTGGCCAGTTCATGGATCTTTTCCTCTCTTTCATGCTGTTTCTCGAGAGGGGGTCCTTAGTATGGATCCTTCTCACGGTCTTTCTGCTCTTCGATAAGAGATTCCGCAGAGCTGGCTATATGACTTCGCTCGGACTCGGCATAAGTCTGCTCATTGTCTTCATTATCCTTAAGCCCGTTTTCGGGAGGCTGCGGCCGCTAGAGTTTATCGAGGGGTATACTATCATCTTTCCAATTCCCGAGACTTACTCCTTTCCCTCTTCTCCGGTCGCCGTTGCTTTTGCCTACACTGTCGTCTTATGGAACAGCGTCAAGATGCTCAGGGTTCCGCTAGTTCTTCTTTCTTCTCTAATAGCGCTGGCAGAAGTGTACGTCTATTTCAGCTATATCTCAGATGTTATAGCCGGCGCTGTTATCGGTATCGCATGCGGAATTCTCACCGTCTGGCTTTTCGATAAGTACATTATTATCAAGCCTGAGAGAAATGACAAGTCCGGCAGCTTAGAGTAACTACGCTTCTAATAAATGATTTACCAGTCGACGACGGCCATGAAGAGGTCAGTGTTTCCCTGAACGATTCTCATTAAGGTTCCTGTGAGTGCATACGTGCTGGAGATCGCCACGACTTTCCCTCCACCGACGTTGGATGCTGCAACAATTGGTATGGATTCAGGAGCCTGCGGTAAATAGGTCACTTCATCACCACTCGGTACATAGGTTGTGAAGATTGCAGATGTTTCGGCAAAGATTGTGACAGTCGAATTCCCTTCCACAGTTAGCTTGGTAGCCATCATCATGGCGATCTTCGCAGAGAGGGAAGATGAAAGCGGATGGGTCGTGAAGTTATCGAATGTTATTAGCAGCTTGTTGTTTCCGCCGATGTTGCTGACGATATCCGTTACAAGTCCCCATACAAATCCTATACCGGTGTTTAGACTGATGGAAACTCATCATTACCCACAAGTATTGGAGAAAAGGCAAGCGAAGTGATAGATTGAGAGCATAGATCGGCTAACATTGTGAATTCTGCTTTTAATGCGGTATGGAGGTGCAATAGCCATATATGATGTTGTTGCATGGTTCCTCTTATGGCTTACATATCTTGGAAGAGAGTTCAACGAAAAGCGGTCATTGTTCTTTCTTCGTGGTTCGTTCTTGGAACCAGATCCCGAAACAAGTTTGGGATGACTGAGTGAGGGAATTCCAAAAGCCGATGTCGGGATAACTTTCTCAATTGCAGAAATACCCTGAATTGATGAGCCGTTTCTGTTCGCGAGACCCCAGACTCGAGACCCAAGACCCACTACTAATTCTGTCATCTGAACTTGATTCAGAATCTCGTGTTCTTGGTGTTTGATCTTAACCAAGAACGAGGAACAGATCCTCGCTCTGTAAACAAGAACAGGCTCTCTTCGGCGAACGAAGAACCGCTCAACGGTCAAACAGTTTTTCTTGCTCCTACCTGCCACAACCCCCAACCCCCTCTAAAGCCCAGATCTCGAGACGACATCCAGCACATGAAGTATGTCGAACCAAACTTCGGGAGACTTAAGTTTACAGAAATCCGTACCCATGTAGAAAATGAATGGATGATAATCACATCTTCTTTCCCATAGTGAGAGAAGTGATTCTAAGCCGAGTTTGCCCTCTGTACTTCCCAGGAATTCAGGGATTTCGAGTAGGAGTTTCGTCATGAAGAGAGTGGCGTACGGGCAAGGGTCTTCTCTTCTACCAGGTCCGGTAAAGCTTCCTAGCTCAGGTGACGAGACAAATGGCCAGCCGTTGTCCCTTATTTGTTCTGCTAGATATTCGGCGACTAAAGCGCTCTTGCATCGTCTTAGAGTCCTATTCTTGCTAGCGAATAAAGTATTACCGTTGCATCACACAGCGCCCAGGCAAACTGATCTGTTCCCGAACCGCCGAATTTTACAGGAATATTCATGAGAACCTGAAAAGGACCTTGTGAAGAGCGATGTTCAAGTATCTTCTCAACGATTTCTTCAACACCGGGATCATCTTCTCTTATCCCAAGATCAGTCAGAAATGCCAATTTGTGAATCAGACGGCTGGCATTCTAGTGGCTTGTCAATACAGAACGGGGCCAGTCTTGAAGTTCGGTGATCAATGATTTTGTCTCTGGTGAGCATTTTCATACGTGATTCAATAACATTTTCGTCCTTTTCATCCTGTAGGAGAAGACCTAATCTTGTTCTATATTCGACTCATGAAGGACCTTCAAGGAGCCAATCTATAGTCTAGTCCATGAATCGCCCCCAAAGAGATGACAAAAGAACTTGGCGGTCTGCATAGATCTTAACACAGAAATCCACCAGTGCAAGTGAATAGCCTACCTGTAATGGTTACCTAGAAAGCTAAGGAGAGATTCTTTTCTGCGGAAATGGTCTTTCTAGCGTGAAGTTGTGATAAAATTACGATAGTAGATGGAGTCAAAATTGTACCAGATACCTGTGAACAGGAGGGGTGATCATTATGTCAAGAACTGTTTTGATGCTCGCCGGTGTGGTAGTCCTGGTTATGGCTCTTCTAGCTTCACTGGACATTGGAACTGTTGTAGAGCCCGTCTGGCATATCGTTTTCAAATGGATCGGTGGTGCCATTATGGTCCTTGTTGCCTTTATGGACAAAGGCAAGAAGACTAAGTCGGAGTCTTAATATTAAGAGGCCCGGAGGATTCTCCGGGCCGTTCATTTGTGACATTTCGTTACGAATTCTTTCGTTTCGAAGCTTCACTTTCTGATTTCAAGTCCTTTCAGTATCTCTGGCGCTTCTTGAAGCTCAGAATTTGGTACATCGTAATAGTCACCACGACTGTCTTTCTCTTCAACAAAGAACTCCGGCATTACATTGTGCGTGCGAATCAGATTTCGTACTGAAACTGTGCGGCGCTACGGCCGTTCTTTTTCTTCAAGTACTTCGATTAGCCTTCTGATTTCGGGGGAGTCGACTCCTGACTCTTCGATCACCGAGAGGATCGCTCTGATAGCAGAATTTGATCTCTGTCCGCCACTAAGATCAGGTATTTTGCGCAGTCTGTCTAGTTCTGTTTCGATGGCTTCAACTACTTTCATTCTAAGAGATCTGGAGATTGTTCGAAGCGATTTGCGGATGATCTTTGCAGTTTCTGCTTGCAGAACGGGATTTGTCAGCCACCCATTATCTAGGACGATTCTGACGCGGTTGTTGTCCGAGCATAAAGGATCTTCGGATACAGCATACAGCAGCATACGCCAGAGGATAGGAGCCCTGGATCGCCTCCACCATTCGTAATAGAAGTTCCTGTCTTTGTTGTCGGTTTTTATCAAGTAAAGGATGGTATCACGTACGAGATCTATATAGATATGAAGCCATTCCGGGTTTGATTCCGGCTCGCTCTCTTCGATGGTCTTTCTCGCGCTGCAGATGCTGTCGTACTCTCTTAAGGAGCTATTAGTTACCGACATGTCTGTGACGGCCTTCATTAGCTGCGAAGTGAGAATCGAAAGGATATCTTCGTGTAGAGTGTCAAGGTTCGATTCAATGATCTCAAACCAGAATTTCTTCAAGCAATCGGGTTTGACGAGAGGCTCAAGGTCGTATTGCCTGTGAAAGAGGGAAAGCTTCGCCGATTTCCCAGTCTGAGAAAGAGAAAAGAAATTCTGAATGGCCTTCGTGACAATCCAGGGGTTTGCGGAGACATCCACCTTTTTGAGCGCTTTCAGCATTGCGAGACCTGAGGTTTCTCCTTTGTGCCAGTTGTTGAGGATCAGATTCAACCATTCTGCCTGACAGGTATCGGGAATATCCAGATAGTTGTCTGCCATGTGCTCCACGATTGAAGAGACCAGATATGGGTTCAGGGATGAGTTTCTGGACACCAAGAAAGTCAGGTGTTCCTGGCTGCTGCTTTCGAAAGCGGTCTTCACAAACCAGTGGGCGAGAGACTTTTCGATCTCTGTGAGAGTCTCTTCCTCGCGAAAGAGGCTGTCCAAAATCGCTTTCGAATCGAGCCATTCCACCCATGCGAAGTCCTCTGCGAAACGACAAAAGACCTCAGTAAGGTCTTCACGGTTGAGACAATATGTAAGGTAGCTGTCAGGCTTCTGATCTTTGCCGGGTTTCTTGCTAGCAATATGGTTGATTCTTTCCGTATGGGTTTCCAGATCTGAACTGGCAAGGTAAGTCCAGTTTTCAAGAGCCTTCTGGAGTTCGTAATGAACTTTCTTCTTTTCGGGTGTTAGGGGATAAGAAACGGGAATCACGTTGATCTCTTTCCACCTCTCGGCATCGCTCGCGTTAACAAGTGCGTATCTGTTTGACTGCCTTATATCCAGTCCTCTGGCGAGATAATCGACTATGGTATCTCTGTGGCTGTATCCTATGAAGAGAATCGTGTAGTCCGATAGGTACAGGTCCCTCAGAAAGTCCCTCGCCCAACCCTCGGTGAGGTAAGCTCTTCCAAAGTCCCTGTTCGTAACTACAAGCCACCTAGAATCCTGTTCCACGTTTCCATGTAGATATACTATTCCCCTGAAGTCGTTGCCTCTCGGTAGAGCGGGCGCTCTGAAGATGTCGAAGCCGTCGTATCTCTCTCCATAATTCTTCAAGACGGTTAGAAAGTGCGCATCGTAATTTGTCGTTACGATTTTGAGATCCCGGGCGCTTTTGAATAGAAGAGGAATAAGGCTGTGAAGCTGTGATGGCCTCGAAGTTTGTTCACTCATTATCTGCTTCACAATTTCGTGGACACCTTGTCCGCCATTCTTAGAGTTGAGACTGCCGAGAAAGACGTCCGGAGGTTGGACTCTCTGCTGTTTTACGTAGTATTTTTGGCCGTAGCTTTTCGCGACGCCCTTTGCGAGATCGACAAAACCGGGAATGTTTGACGGGGAGGCCATCGAAACACCGGCACCAGCGAAGACCACCAGCCTTTCTTCCTCCTGCGCCCTTATTAGTTCTGTCGGAATATCTACATGGTCTGTTAAGAGCATTATTCCTCCCGCTGTCTTTTCTAACTAGAAGTCGTATTCACAAATTGAAACTCGCTTCTGAGAAAAGCTTCCCCAATGAAATGATACTCCATTGCTGCAACTAGTGTTTGGACACAGCCGATGATAGAGACTCTAACTGAATTAAACGTAGGGCCAGATCTGAAACGACTTCATACTATCGACTGATATTTAGTTAGATCGATTTATCGCTAGATTACTTAAACCAGGAATCAAACTCAGGTATTTCAAATTAGATCAATTAAATTATGCTTTTAAGTTACACTATGGAGACGGTAACAATTGTAGTTCAAAATATACTCCATAAATATCAATCGCGCTTAATCAAGTGTTAATCGTGTAACTTTTGTTATTAAGTACTGAGTTTGGAAGCCTTTCCGATTTGCTGTCCATGGTTTTTTTATTCAAGTGATTGAACTAAATTGACTTTCAGATAAGGGTTGTGGAATAAACATACATTAGAATTCAATTAGTTTAAACTACACGGGTTGAAATAGGATGAAATATAGTCGCTCAAGGAGGCGAAATTTGAATGTATTTTCACGCCGTAATGCTAGACTGAGTTCAAGGACTGAAATACGCCGCTCTCTGTATTCTACTCAGCATTTTTCGCCGTGTTATTTCTCCTTACAGTTATTATGAAAGGTCATTGGAAATCACATATTGGGTCTTAACAAGATTACCAATTATTGTTCATGGAGGAGGCATAGGAATGAAAAAGGCTTATGTGTATGCTGTGGTCTTGCTGCTTCTTATAATGATTACCGGTTGTCCGGCGTTCTGGAAATCGGCCGACGCCACTTTAAAGAAGCTTATGTACAACGGAGTTGAAGTACCCGAATTCAGTGCGAAGAAGACCTCGTATTCGGTTGTACTTCCGGCGGGTACAACGGAACCGCCTACTGTTGCGGCCGTTCCTGCAGTTGAAGGGGTCTACATAGTTATAACGGACGCCGAGACGCTTCCCGGGACCGCAACGGTACTCGTCACCTCTCTTAATGGAAAGGAAAGCCTAACTTACAGCATCTTCTTTACAGTGAAGGTAGTGATCTCGATCACGGCCGATCCTCCGAATGGAGGAGAATTTAGCGGAGACGGCGAATACGTCTACGGAGATCTCGTAACGATAGTGGCCACACCATCCATTCACCATACGTTCAATGGATGGTATCTTGATGAACCTGAAGAAGAGTGTTTTGAGGAGAGCGGTGACGATCCTATATACACTGAACCAGTTGCCTCTTTCCAGGCCTTAAAGGATGTAAGTCTTTGGGTGGGATTCAGTCCGATGGAATACACCTTCAATCTTGTACCTGTTCCTCCTGAAGGTGGAGAAGTGGCCGGAGGAGGCGCTGTGAATTACGGTGACTCTGTAGATCTGAGCGCATTGTCTAATGACGGCTATGGCTTTGCGGGATGGTGGATAGACGGCTATATGTTCAGTGATCAGGCCGCTGATCTGGTTAGCACAGTCGAAATTCTCAGTCATACGGAATGCATTACCTGTACGGAATACACCATAGAGGGGAGATTCGATCCTTCGTCCCCCCAGTGGCAATTAGACGTTACTATTGAAGCGACTCCGGTTAAAGGTGGTGAGACCTGGGGCGAGGGAGTGTATCCGTACGGTAGCTTTGTGACTGTCGGGGCGACCCCTTCAGAGCATTTCAATTTCGATGGGTGGTATGTCGGTGGGGAAGAGCTAAGCCAGGGCGCCACTTACACTTTCCCGGCAAATGACTACTATACTGAGGGCGTTACATACACCGCGCTTCCCTTACTGGGGGCGTTTGCAGATATAATATACAGTTTCAACGCAGTTGCAGAACCTCCCGAAGGTGGAACGGTGAGCGGCGGAGGAACTGCCAAATATGGGCAAAATGTTTCATTCCTGGCCGAACCGAATGAGTCCTACACTTTTGAAGGCTGGTACTATGGTGAAGAGAATATGAGCGGATCCCCAAGCTTCACCCTTGACACTGCCAGCTTCCTTGATACCCATACTATTCCAGTAACAAGCACGGAAAACAGCTTCACTTTTACGGCGAAGTTCCAGACTCAGCCTCCACCACCTGGATGGCTGTTGATTACGATCGATGCTTCGCCGACTGACAAAGGAGAGTTCAGCGGCGCAGGCAAGTACCCTTATGGAGAAGACGTCACGCTTGGGGCAACGCCGATAGACCATTACGATTTCGGAGGCTGGTACACGGACGGAGAAATGTTGAGTGACGATCTTCCATACACGTTTAACACATCGGAATGGCTGCCAACACAGGGTGCGACCGATACTCTTCCAATAATTGCGTGGTTCCCGCCGATAGAGTATCAGTTCAACGCAGTTGCAGAACCTCCCGAAGGTGGAACGGTGAGCGGCGGAGGAACTGCCAAATATGGGCAAAATGTTTCATTCCTGGCCGTACCGAATGAGTCCTACACTTTTGAAGGCTGGTACTACGGTGAAGAGAACATGAGCGGATCCCCAAGCTTCACCCTTGACACTGCCAGCTTCCTTGATACCCATACGCTTCCCGTAACAAGCACGGAAAACAGCTTCACTTTTACGGCAAAGTTCCAAACTCAGCCTCCACCACCTGGATGGCTGTTGATTACGATCGATGCTTCGCCGACTGACAAAGGAGAGTTCAGCGGCGCAGGCAAGTACCCTTATGGAGAAGACGTCACGCTTGGGGCAACGCCGATAGACCATTACGATTTCGGAGGCTGGTACACGGACGGAGAAATGTTGAGTGACGATCTTCCATACACATTTAACACATCTGATTGGCTGCCGACACAGGGTGTGACAGATACCCTTCCAATAGTCGCCTGGTTTCCGCCGGTCTTCTATCAGTTCAACGTAGTTGCAAATCCTCCCGAGGGCGGGGAAGTTACGGGAAGTGGTGTATTCATACACGGCGATCCTATGGTGCTGGGTGCGGTTCCCAGTGATAATTACGTATTCAAGAGCTGGACTTTCGAGGGGGCTGAATTCAGCTACAACCCGTTATGGGAAGGGGATGCCACCTTCTTCCTTGTTAGATCGGTCTGTATCGGCTGCACTGAATTCACCATAATAGGCAACTTTGACCTGGATGTGCCCGATACAGTAACTGTGGACTTGAGAGCTGAGCCAACTGATGGTGGTCAAGTAAGCGGAGGAGGTCAATTCCCTAAGGGGTCGAGCACGGTTATACGTGCATTGCCGAATCCCGGATATGAGTTTGGTGGCTGGTACTACGAATCATGCGGGAGTTTTTTCGATGGTTATCCGACTATTACTTTAAGCAATTTGCAGTTTGATTTGGCTCTTTTTGCGTCTTTCTACAAGCCTTGAGAGATTGAAGTTTTTTTCGAGATGATAGCTTTTTGTTGACTTGATTTCAGTGGACATAGTAAAGAGCCTGAGGAGCGAATCCTCAGGCTTCTGCTTTTTCTACAAAACCGATTCTGGAACCGTCCGGATCTCTGATGACGAATTTCAGGATTCCATAGGGAGTCGTTTCGAGAGGAGAATCGATCTCGACAGCGTCTTTGATCCTGTTCCACAACACCTCGACACCGGTGATTCGGAAGTTCAAGATGTCTGAATTCCTGTTTCTATTCAGTCCCAGAGTTTCGATTATCCCAAAGCCGGCCGTTCCATCGAGTTTATAGGACTGCCAGTTGGTTTGTTCGTAAAAGATATCCGGTTCGAACCCGAGAATCTCTTCGTAGAAGACTCTCGCTCTCTCAAGAGAGTTGACAGATATAGTAGCAACCTGAATTTCCATTTAGGCCTCCCAATATTAGTTTGTCTTAAGAAGAATAAGGCCGGCGCAAGATTATCAAAGACCGACCTCAGTCAAACTGAAAGACTCATTTCTACATCATTCTATAGTTCTGATCGATTCGGTTATGCTTAGAGACGTCACCTTTCTCGACGAAGCGAGCGTGGTCAATATTCCTGCCCCTATCGCGCCGGCAACCGCGAGAACAATTCCGATCCATGGTATCGACCAGTTGAGATGACTCATCTCGGATCTCAAGAGCGAATAGACCGTGTAAGAGAGAATCAGACCTAGAACGACAGACGATACGGCACTTATGAATCCGAAGATCAGGCCTTCGTATATAAGCATAGGTTTGAGTTGTTTTCCGGTCATGCCCACCGCTCTAAGTATTCCAAACTCTCTGCGACGCAGGATAATAGTAGTGTTTATGGTGTTTGTTATACCGCAGATGCCTATGAAGCCAACTATTGCAATAAGCCCGTACACTAGGGTTGAAAGTGTGCTGATTGCGTCTTCAGCCTCTTTCTTGTATTCGCTATACGAGATAAAAGTGGAGTTCCTGTACCTGTCGTCGATCTCTTCGATTGTCTCGACTTTGCCAGCAAATGTGGGAAGAGGGTGAAATTGCAGTCTGGAAATGGCTGTGGATGCAAAATGATAATTTTAGAGTTTGAAAATGTGCTGGCAACTCATTTGTTGATTGTGGATGTCCTTATAGCTTACATAATGTCCTACCACAAAGAATTAGAGTTTGTTATTGCCCGTTTGGTATTTTGAGCAATATGTGAATTAGTCTATGTGGGCTAAGATTACTACATCCAAAACGTATAAGTATCTCCAGATTATTTATTCTTTCAGAAATGAAGAGGGTGTATCTCGACAGAAGGTACTATGGAATGCCGGAAGGATAGATAAGTATAAGAGAGAGGATCTCGAAAAGATAGCTTTTAAGTTGCTTGAGCTTTCCGGAAGGCAGTGTGTTGACTTCAACGATCTGGAAGGTGTTTAGGAGCGAAGATCAGAATTAGCGAGGAGGAGCACTGCCGAGAGCTTCGCAGGAGAGACCGCTGTTCGCTTGCTAGAAGACGCTGAACGCTCATGAAAACCACGTTGCCCGTCAACGGTCCTCCGTTCTCCGAGAAGACCGAGATCAGAACCAGGTCCTGGAGCGATTCCGGGATGACGGCCTCAATAGCAATGAGGACCGTAATGGTTCAACCACTTGTGTTCATCAAACCCTAGCTTGAGATCCGAGACCCGCGGTCGCTGTTAGCCTTTGTTCTTACAATTTACAACTTTCAAAAGGAACTGTTTTTTATCTTCTTTTCGTTCTACATGCAACTTGGAGCCCTACCTGCTACCCCCGAACTAATTCTCACGATATGCTATCATTTTTACACTACATTCAGGGATGGTGAAATGATGTTTGAATGCAGGAGAATAAATAGTCAAAAGGATTATCTTGATCTTATGAAATTCTCTTTCGGTATTCCAGAAAATTGGATGAGTGTTGCTTCGGAACACGCTGGTGAGATCTTCAATGATGATTTAAGGGACCCCTTTGGGGCCTATGATGGGTCGACTCTTGCCGCCGAGTATCTACTTCTTTCTTTGAAGATGAGACTCAGAGATTCCGTCATTCCGATGGGTGGAATCGGCAACGTCTGCACAAGCCCTCTTTACAGGGGTAAGGGCGCAGTCAAATTCCTCCTAGAAAGATCGCTGAAAACTATGAGAGAGAAGGGGCAGGCTGTCTCGCTGCTCTATCCCTTTAGCAGGAGCTTTTACAGAAAGCTCGGATGGGAGGAGTTTGACACGATGCTCAGGGCGAAGTTCTCTCCCGGGTCTATAGATCTTCCCGATCAGAAGGTCGAAGTGACGATCGAGGAGATGGAAGATGCCGACAATGAAATTCGAGAGTTTTATAACGAGTACGCAAGCAGTCATTACAGTATGATCTTGAGAGACGAAGAGATGTGGAAAAGCGATTTCGAGTTCCGAACCGACAACGATGTTTCTAAGAAATTCGTGAAATTCAAGCGAGAAGGAAAAACTACAGGGATGCTTCGCTATGTCTTTCTCTACGACAACTTCGACAAGGACAGAGGACTTAAGTTTGTAGTCACGATCTTCCTTGCGGACGATGTCGCAACAAGGCATGCCATGTTCCGTTTCCTAAAAGGTCTTTCTCTTCAGATCGATCAGATCCACGCCTTCCTACCTCCTGATTTCCTTCTCTGGCCGTATCTAAATGAAAGGCCGTCCGAGGTAAAGATAGTACCCAGGACTATGATTAGGATCGTAGACCTTGAGCTACTCAACGGTCTGAGAATCGATGCGCAGGACATGCGGGTCGGAATCAAAATCGTCGACAGTCAGGCCTCTTGGAACAACGGTGTTTTTGAACTATCTGTTGAAGGTGGAGAACTTAGCTTTGCGAGAAGTGACTCTTTTGATCTTGAGTGTGACATCGCGACCTTGTCTTCAGTTGTTGGCGGTAGCGCGAACTTCAAAGAGATGATAGAGTTCGGCAGGGTTAAGGTATCGGACGGCTACAAAGGTCAGGATCTTCCGAAGAGCTTGCCCTTCGCGCTTCAGCACTTCTAGCATTTTCTGGAGAGCAATGAATATGCCCCGGGTCGATTCGGGGCGTATATATTAGTCAGTGCTTTGTAGCTTTAAACCAGACCAAGTCCGCCGTCAGACATTATCACTTGGCCAGTTATCCAGTTCGATTCCTCTGAAGCGAGGAATACTATGAGTCCAGTATGGTCTTCGGGATGACCAATCCTTCCGGCCGGAGTCTTTTCCTCTATTCTTTTCAATACTTCAGGATGCTGAGAGTAGAAGGGAGAAGTAAATGGAACGGTCTCTGTTGGACCGGGTGCTACAACGTTTACCTGAATATTAGCCGAGGCTAGTTCGAGCGCCATTACCTTTGAAAGCGCAATAATCCCCGCTTTTGCGGCGCAATGGCCGGCGTGTTCCTTTTCAGGAAAGAGGCCTCCAACCGAGGCCAGATTGATAATCTTTCCACCGCCGTTTTTCGACATCATCTTCGCTACGGCCTGAGACAACATGAAGACTATCCTCACGTTGATATGCCACTGTCTGTCAATCTCTTCGATTGGGTGATCGACAAATGATGCCCTGTATATGTAGGCTGGGCAGTTAAGAAGAATGTCGACCTTCCATTTCCTTTCTTCCAGCAGATCTGTTATCTCATCTACATCTCTTTGATTGTCTATGTTTGCGCATATCGTCGAACAGAATCCCTTTCTCGATTCTTCAAGTTTCTTTTTCAAAGTTTCGAGCCGTTCCTCGTCTCTATCCAGTAGAATAACTTTCGCACCCTCGTTTACAAATGCATTTGCGGCGGAGCTCCCCACTCTGCCCGCTCCTAAGATAAGGGCCATCTTTCCAGCAAGTCTCTCGCTCATTGTTCGTTACCCCGCTCTGCTATCGGAGGAAGGGTGAAACTCCTTCCACGCTTTATTGAGATCTCTTTCCAGTTGTTGAATTTGCAAGCCGCTTCGCAGGCTGCTATTATAGCGTTTTCATTCGAAGGCGGAATCTCCGGTCTCTCACCTCGCGAAATATTGGATCCGGCAGTGCAAATGGCAGCGGCGTTGATCTTTAGAAGCGAAGAGAGTACATAGAGAGTCGCCGCTTCCATGTCGAGCTGTAAAGCGCCGGCCGCAATCCATTCTTCAAGCTTACCGTAGATAGATGACGGGAAGTCTTTTCTCAAGAGATCGGGCTTCGTAGCATAGAAGGAATCGAGCGACAGGCCGATTCCCACATGATAGACCACACCGGCTTCTTCACAGGCTGAGATCAACGCCGTAAGTAGCCGATAATCGGCTACGGCGGGGAAGTTCTCCGGAATGAAGAGATTTGCTGTTCCCGAGTATCTTATGCAACTCGAAAGCACGATCACGTCTCCCGGTTTCACATGATCCGCAAGCCCTCCTGAGGTTCCGACACGGATGATTGTGTCAACTCCCAGCCTGTTTAGTTCGACCACAGCGATCTCAGTCGAGGGGCCTCCGATTCCGCTCGAACATACAGTAAGCGGCAGGCCTTTATAGGTTCCGGTTATAGTTATGTAGCCTCTGTTGTTTCCTATTTCCTTCACATTGCTCAAACACTCTCCAATCTCGTAGACTCTTGCCGGATCACCGGGAAGAAGAGCTATCTCGGGAAGAGAGTCGCTAGAAATCTGCAAGTGGTTCTTCGCCTTCTTCGAGTTATTCATGAAATCATCCTTTCAATCCTGTTCCGCTTATCCCCCTTACGAAGTACTTCTGGAGGAAGAGGAAGAGAATTACCGGTGGAAGACTGCCAGCAATGGCCGAACTGAATAGGTTCGCCCAGCTTGTGTTTTCTGTTGATCTATGTGCGGCGATGGCTACCTGTACAACTTCGAATCTGCTTGAATGGGTTGCTACAAGAGGCCAGAACAGCGAGTTCCACTGGAACATGAAGACCATTACGATTACCGTGACTATGGCCGGAACGCTCAGAGGGAGAACTATCCTCCAGTAGATTCTGAACCAGGATGCGCCGTCTATTCTTGCCGCTTCCATGATCTCTGAAGGCACTTCAGAGAAGAACTGCCTGAAAAGAAATATCGCAAGGCCGTTGGCAACGCCTGGAAGAATAAGTGCCCAGTATGTGTTATCTATACGCAGTTGTTTAATGAGTATATATAGCGGTATGACAATGGACTCGAAAGGAACCATAAACGTGATCAGTACTATTGTAAAGACTGCAGCTTTACCCCTGAATTCAAACTTTGCCAGCGCAAAGCCTGCCATAGAGGCTACCAGGACCGTAAGAACTATGGTCGAGACCGAAACGAAAAGGCTATTCATAATGGCCCTGCCAAAGTTGAGGTTGACAAATATATGTACGAAATTCTCCAGTGTTGGTTCGGTGGGAATGAAACTCTTCCAGGTCAGGGGATTGGCGTACTCGTAGAGCGGACTGGCGGGCCTTAGAGCGGACGCAACGACCCAGATGAGTGGGATCAGAAAGAAAAGGCTTATAATGCCGAGAAAGGCAAAGAGAATCAGTGTCTTCCAAAGGTTTCGCTTCTTCATGATTCCACCTCAATACTCGAATCGAGCTCTGGTAAACCTCAGCTCGAAGAAACTGAAGACAAGAATGATTCCCAGCAAGATCGTGGTTATCGCCGAGGCCCTTCCCATATCTAGATTTACGAAGGCGCTCTTGTAAGACTCGTACATCAGGAGATTTGTCGAGCCCATGGGGCCGCCCTTGGTAATTATGTAAACCGGCGCGAAACTAAGAAAATTGAAGGCAGTATTTGCCACCAGGACAAAGGATATTGTTCTTGTTAGCAGCGGAAGAGTTATCCTGAATGTCTTCTTTAGTGTCGAAGCCCCGTCGATCTCTGCAGCTTCGTACAGCGTCTCGGGAATGTTCTGCAATCCGGCCAGGAAGTACATCATCCAGTAGCCAGAGCTTCTCCAGACATTAAGAAGGATCAGAACCCAAAGCGCCTGATCGGGAGAGGCGAAGAACGGCTGAGGTTTGAAGCCGAACATTGTCAGGAAGCTGTTTGCCAGACCGTTATACGGATCGAGGACTATCATCCAGATTACAGAGACAACGGCGAACGAGATCGCCGCCGGCAAAAAGAAGACAGTCCTAAAGAACTTGGTGAAGAAGTGACTGGAATTCAGAAGAAGCGCCATTAACAATGAGGTCAAGACAATCAGAGGATTTACGATTATCGAGTAAAAGAGTGTAACGGAGAAGGATTTCCAGAAAACAGGATCCTGCTTGAAGAGGTATTCATAGTTTTCGAATCCCACGAATGATTTTGCCCCGGTGAAACTCGTCATAGTAAGGCTCTCAATAACCGAGACCCCTATTGGCCAGATCTTGAACACAAGAAGAAATGTCAGCGCGGGCAGAACGAATAGCCACGCTACCTTGTTATTTCGAAACATCTGCACACCATCCGAAATAGTCTAAATTCAAGCACGATCCCTCAAGTCTACCTGTACTTTCTAAGTTCTCTGTCGATTCGTACGGCGACTTCTTCGAGAGTGCTTCTCGGATCGGCACCGTAGTGAATAGAGTTAAATGCCTCCCTCAACATAAGCTCGTACTGAGAGTAACCGGGTGTTCTGGGTCTCGGGACTGCGGTGGTCTCCATTTCCTTGACGAAGAGCTGCCACATTGGGTTGTCGAAAACCTCAGGAAGGGCCTCGTAAACATCTGATCTTGCCGGCGCTATACCATTCAGCTTGTGCCAGGCGATTACCGCTTCCTTACCGGTAATATACTTTGTGAAGGCCAGAGCCTCCTCAAGTTTCTTTGTCTTGGAGTTTATTCCAACATGCCAGCTGCCGGTAGGGGTGACTGCAACTCCGCCCTCGAAATACGGGAAGGGGGAGAGTCCGTAATCAATATCGGGATACTGAAGCATCCTTCTAATGTTCCACTCGTTTCCAAGCATCATTGCGGCCCTGCCAGTTCCGAAATACTCGCGAGAAATGGCCGAATCGTTGAGACCCTGGGGGCTGACCTTCCATTCGTTGAAGAGCTTCCAGTAGAAGGTGGTTCCTTCAATGAACTCATCTGAAGTGATATATCCCTGAGATACAAGTCCGTCGTCGGAAAGAACCTTCGCTCCTAGAGACTGAACCATGGGGAAAATAAGATACGGTCTGTCTATTTGCTCAATCACAAGGCCCCAGACATCTGTCAGTCCGTCAGCATTCGTGTCTTTGGTGAGTTTCTTCGCAATTTCGGCCACCTCTTCCCATGTTAACCTCTCTTCAAGGTTTTCCGGGGGGAAGGGGATGCCATGTTCTTCAAAGATGGCCTTGTTATAGAAGAGACCAGCGGAAGAAGTTCCGTAAGGAACGGAGTAAAATTTACCGTGATAGCTGCCTTCTTCTATAGAGGCATCAAACCATGCAGACATCTCTTCTTCGGAGAAGTGCTCGTCAAGAGGGAGAAGATAACCTCTTGCCGCGTAGGAAGCGGTATTCGGTCCATCCACAATGTACACATCTGGAGTACCATCTCCGGCAGCCAAACGGACTTCAATTGTCTGAAATAACTGGCCGAAAGGAACTAGCTGAATGTCCACATCGATTCCCGGATTCTCGGCTTTGAACGCGTTGATCACCTGCATAACCTGATCTTGCGGCCATCCCATCCATAGGACCTCAATGGTTGTGGCTGAAAGCATAATACCCAGTAATAGGACTATTACCAGTAAGAGCTTTCTCATTTCCCTACACCTCCTGATGAGCTACCTGTCTCAACGTCTCCTAATGAGCTTGAAAGTAAATTTTCCCGACGGAAAGTAACTCTTCGAATATAGAACCTTTCTATCCAAAACATCGTAATGAATCTGCTCCAGTAAGAGAAGTGAAGTGCCCGCATCGACGTTGAGTTTCATAGATAGAACTTCGTCACAACTTATAGGAATCAGATCGCATTCCGCATACCTGATATCGATATTATAGTGTCTACCCAGTCCCTCAAAAACAGAATTGTAGATTCTCTCAGGATCTATCTCTTTCACTATGGACTTCGGAATGAAATCAATGCAAACCGCAACAGGGATTTCCGAGGCGTATTTGGTAGTCTCAAGAACATGGACCAAACTGCCCACTTCCAGGTCGAGGAACCCGCAGATTTTCTCTTCGCAAACACATTGATCAAATCGAATTATCTCGCTTCGGGCAGAGTGGCCCTGAGATTCGATAAAGCTGCCGATGCTTGATAGCCTCTCAATTCCTCCCCTAATGATCGGATATCTATCGGTAACGAACGTCCCAATTCCATGCTTCTTAACCAGCAAACCCTCTTTTTGAAGGAGACCGATAGCCTCTCTTAGGGAATTTCTGCTAACCCCAAGCTCATGAGCAAGGTCGGGTTCCGATGGCAGTCTCTCTCCGGCTTTGAGTTCACCATTCAAGATCAGTTTTCTCAATTCGCTATGAATCTTCCCCGAAAGTGAGATGTGGGAATTATGGTCGATCCCAATCTCCTTCATTCGCATCGCCTCTTCAATGTTGTAGGATGTCCTACAGCTTACTATACACTATTGGTCTTCGATAACAAAGATTGCAGAAACATTCTAGTTTGAGGTTGTCCGTCAACGGTTGGCCGTTATACGAATATTTACCCCGTAAGGCTGCATTCTGCGGGAGGCGAGACCGACTGCATCGGGAAGTGATGCTGCGAAAATCATCCCAAGAAATGATGCCGCTTTTAGCGGGATGATTCAGAAGCCAGTCTGCTGTCGCAGGCCAGTCAGGCTTCGCCTGGCCAATCTCGCCTTCGGTAAGGCCAGTTCCACTTCGCGAGCAAAGAACCGCTGTTCGCTGTAAAAAGCCGTCCTTGGTCATTCGTACCAGATCATGAACCCGTCCTTCGAAGAACAGTTGCAAGTTGCCTGTTCCAAGTTGCAAGCCCTAAAGTAAAGAAACGTCAGATACCTCGTTCTGAACATGAGGTCCGTTCTTGATGTGTTCAACACACCCCGACGACGGTGGAACCGTCGACACCCCTCTCGAGAGGGGATTTAGGAGCGAAGATCAGAATTAGTGAGAAAGAGCATCGAGAGCTTAGCTTTGAGAACACGAGAGTTGACAAATTCTGAGAACGTCACATGATGTCATGCTGAACCTGTTTCAGCATCTCGCTCCAAAGAACCACTGTATGCTGGTGAAAACCAAGTTACCCGTCAACTGTTCACTGTTCCCGCCGAGAGGAGGATCAAAACCAGATCCCGAAACAAGTTCTGGATGACAGAATGAGGGGCTTCCACAAGCCGATGATGGGATAACTTTCTCAGTTGCAGCAAAACCTTGAATTGGTGAGCCGGTTCTGTTAATGAGACCCCAGGCTCGAGACCGAGACCCACTACTAATTCCGTCATCTGAACATGATTCAGAATCTTGCTCTGGGTCTTTTGACTTAACCAAGAACGAAGAACAGATCCTTGTTCTGGAACGAAGAACGGGGTCTTCTCGGCGAACGGAGAACCGCTCAACGGTCAACCAGTTTCTCTTGCTCTTACGAACCCCCAACCACGGTTTCTCCAAAGCCCAGATCTTGAACAGGAGCACTTCAGATGACAAAATAGGTTGGTTCTGATCAGATTGCTTCAATTTGCTTTCTTCTCGGTCTCTTGTTCTTCTTACAACTTGCATCTTGGAACTGATCCTTTGCTCCTGACCAACCACAACCTGCCACCTCCAACCACTTGCAAATGTTTTGACCAAGAACGAATAACAGATCCTCGCTCTGAAGAACGAGTTCTCCTCTGCGAACGGTGAACCATTCAACGGCAAACCAGCTTCCTCCGTTCTTTGTCTTTCCGAACGAAATCGAATTCTGTTTATCTAATATAATAGTGGAGAGACTTGAACCTTGGAGGTACCCTGTGCGGAGATTATTCCTAGTCGTTATACTGCTAATCTTGTTTTCTAGTAGTCTCGCCGAGGCTCTGAAAAAAAGAGGGACGGAAGAAGAGTTATCTTACTCGGAGCTAGCGGGAGGTTCGATTACACTGCCGGTCGATACTACATTTAGGTTCATTCCTGGTTTTGAGCTTTCAGAGGGAGATTTCTGGGTTACTCTTGCGATTCAAGACCCACTTTTCAGATGGGCAAGCGGGGACGAATTGAGTCCCTGCCTGGTGGAAAAGTATGAGCTTTTAAATTCGAACAAGTCTCTTTACATAAAGCTCAGAGAAGATATTTTCTGGTATGACGGAACGCCTATAACCGGCGCGGATATAGAGTATTCGATAAAAGCATGGAAGAGCGCCGAAAATTCTCCGGTCTATGAGGCTCTTAATGACCCAAGGTTTGGCTGGTTTTCCGTCGTCGACAGCAAGACGGTGGTCTTCAATTTCAATGATTCGTATCCAGAATTCTTGAACTCTTTGAGAACGGGCATACTCGCCAAACACATTTACTCCGACAGACTTGGAATCGAACCGGAGAGTCTGGAAGAGAGTATGAAGATGGATAAACCTCCTATCGAAGCTACTTCGGGGCCCTTCGTGCTCGATCCGGCAAGCGTGAAAGGCAACATTATTTTAAAGAGAAGCCCAAACTGGCACGGAGGATCTGGAGATAATCTCTTTCCGTTAGTATTCGAGAGTTGGCCTGAAAAGAGTCTTCTAGATGAGATAAGGCTTGTGGAAGTGGCGGAGCCTCTGGACAGAATTGAAATGTTCAAAACGGGCGAGCTGCATCTTCTCTTCAGTGAATCGGATCACAACGAGTCTCTTCTTAATGAATCGGCTTCGGGAAAGTTCAATTCGGGAAGCTTCCCTGATGGCACTTATCATGTTGTTCTTATGAACCATAGAAACGGCCTGCTGGCAGAAAGGGGAGTTAGGCAGGCGCTCAAGATGTCTATAGATTATGAATCACTTCTTAAAGCCCTTCCCAACTCCAACGGAACTTTCATCCCTGTAGATCCCAGGACTGCGATCTTCAAAACTCTGGAATTTCAGATAGTGGATCTTCCGTACGATCCCGAGAAAGCAAAGACCTTTCTTTCAAATGCAGGTTATCCCGATAGCGTAACTTTATCGATCAAGGTCTATCATGGAGTTGAGAAGATATTACTGGAGGAGCTCCAGAAGAGCTGGGACAAGATAGGTGTGAAACTTGAAGTGGAGAGGCTCGATTGGGGAACTCTTCTCCGTGACATAGATGAAGGCGATTATGAGCTGGCCTATCTTCGAGTCCAGGCCTTCGATTATCCCGAGATAGCCCCATGGACCAGTGAGTATCATTATGATTTGAAGACAGGCTGGGAAGTAGGTTATGTGAATCAGCAGATTTTCAGGATTATGAGAAGGGCAGCCATTGAACCCGACTGGTCAAGCCGTACTCCTTATTATCTCGGATCATACAGGATATGGACGAATGATGTGCCGATTCTAGTTCTTGCCTACAATCTCTCTTACGTTTTTTGGAATAGCCAGCTCAGTGGGCCGGTCCCGGACAGAGGAGAGCTTTACGAGAATCTTGCTGAATGGTATTTGCAGAAATGAAAGGACAACATAAAGGGGGTATTTGAGATGCTCTATCTTGAAATGGAAGCTTTTAGGAGAGCACAGTATACGATCCTTGAGAATGGGAGAGAGCTGGAAAAGAGACTATTCGCCTACTACTTCATGGATGGCCCGGCAAACAACGTTGTTGAGGAGATCGCCGGTTATCAGAATGTCGATGGAGGGTTTGGAAACGCTATAGAACCGGACTTCAGATTGCCAGCTTCTTCTCCAGTGGCAACTACCGTAGCGCTTCAACACCTTATTCATTTCGATGACTTACCACTTGCAAAGGGAGTAATCTCGAAAGCGATTGCTTATCTGGACAACACATATATTTCGGAAAGGGAGGGTTGGTTTGCAGTTCCGAAGACAGTGAATGATTACCCGCACGCTCCCTGGTGGGAATTCGACGAAGAGAAGGGCATGTGTGCGATCGACGCAAACTGGGGAAATCCGACCGCAGAGATCATAGGGTATTTGCAGAGATACAGGGAGTTCACAAGCCTTGATGTGGATAGACTTATCGGTAAAGCGATCGAGTATCTCGAAAGTAAGAGTGAATTCAGTTCCTTTCATGAGATTTTTTGCTTCATGAGACTCTATAATATGCTTGACAAAAAAATGGCTACCAGACTCAGACCAAAATTGTCTGAGGCTGTTTGCTCCCTGATCAGTAAGGATCAAGAAGAGTGGCGAACAGAGTACGTGGCCAGGCCGCTCGATTTTGTGTCGTCGCCAGACGAGTTCTACTGTATCGATCGTGAGTTGATTGAAGATAATATAGAGTACTATATCAAAGAACTTCAGACCTATGGCAAGATCAAGCCTACTTGGTCCAAGAGCTTCTACGATGGCGAAATGAGCACGGCCTGGGATGAGTGGGTTGCTATAATAACCTTGAGAGTGCTTTTGATCCTCAAATCATTCGGAAGAATAATACTCTAAATAAAATCCTAATGGAGGGATAGAAGTGAAGAATATTATCCTGCAGGAAAGGATAATGGCCGTCATCAGAAGCGACAGCGTGGAGAGATGTGTCGAGATTGGAAGAAGCTGTTTCAGGGGAGGCGTGAAGATCCTTGAAATAACCTTCACTGTTCCCGACGCCCCCAAGGCGATTTCAATTCTCTCGAAAGAAATAGAGGGTGCCTACGTTGGAGCTGGAACGGTTATCACAGACGACCAGTTCAGCAAGGCTGTTAAGAGCGGCGCAAAATACGTCGTTAGTCCGCATCTCTCGGAAGAACTTGCTATTCAGTCTAGAGCGCTCGAGACGCTTTACCTTCCTGGCATAATGACTCCTACTGAGTACGTAAAGGCCACAGGGCTCGGCTGTTCCATGGTCAAAGTCTTCCCTGGCGATGTCCTTTCACCATCCTTTGTGAAGTCATTGAGAGGGCCCTTCCCTGAGGCGCTGTGTGTGGTGTCGGGAGGAGTCAATCTCGACAACATAGACACGTGGTTCAAGGCAGGTACCGCCGCCGTCGGCATAGGATCCGATCTGACTAAGGGGACCCCGGAAGAGATAGAGGAGAAGGCGAGACAGTACGTCGCCAAAGTCAAGAGTTTCTTTGGATAGTCTTACTTTTCCGGAGTGTATTCCTGAAAGTTGAATGAGCGTTGAATAAGATCGTGAGCCTGGGAGAGGTCACTTAGCTCTCCGAGGCCCAGCATCTGAACTATGATATTACCTGTGGCAGTTCCTTCAGCAGGTCCTGCCACTACCGGAAGTCTTGTGTAGTCTGACACTAACTGGCAGAGAAGCCTGTTTCGGATGCCGCCGCCTACCATTCTAATGTTCCTTATTGACCTGCCGGTTATTGACTGCAATTGTTTTCTTGTCTGCTCCGTCTGGTAAGCGATTCCTTCGATCGCAGCTCTCACGATCTCTCCCCTGTTTCGCAAAGAGATCCCGAGCCTCTCGGCTTCGGAGAGAATAGCCTTCTCCATGTTTCTTGGTTTTTTGAAGGCTTCTGATTCTACATCTATTTTTCTCTCATAGCTTCTGGCAGTCAGCGCCATCTCGGTCAATGCATAATGATCGAGATTCGGGTCCGACTTTCTCCATTCCCTAAGGAGCTCCTGAGCCAACCAAAGACCGGTTAGATTCTTGAGCAGGCGGTACCTTCTTCCGTAGCAGCCCTCGTTGGCAAGGTTGTTTTCGATAACATCTTCATTTCTGGAAGGCTTGTCGATCAACACCCCTTCTAGACACCAGGTTCCGGTGCTGACGAACATCGAATCATCTGAAAGATTCATGGATGTAACGGCCGATGCCGTGTCGTGGCTCGCTGGGAGAATAACCTTCATGCCCTTTATACCAAGCTCTTCCGAGACTGAGGGGAGAAGTTCTCCGGCGATTTCCCCGGGATCTACGATTGGAGTCATTATCTCCGGTAGATCGAAGAATCTTATCAGCTCTTCGCTCCAGTCATTCCGATCGGGATCGAAGAGTTGTGTGGTAGTGGCGAAAGTAAATTCTGTCAATTTCTCCCCTGTGAGGAAGTAGGTCAGGAGTGAAGGCATCGGGAGAAGGGCATCTGCCTTCTTGAGGTGGCGACTGTTTTTACGTTTGAGGGATATAAGCTGATAGAGAGTGTTGAATGGCTGAAACTGGGTTGGAGCTCTGTCGAAGATCCACCGCTTGCCGGCCTTCTTTATGGCGTAATCCATGGAATCGTCTTTGAACATGTCTCTGTAGTGTCTGGGATCGCCCTGAATCGAACCGGAGCTGTCGATGAGACCGAAATCCACTCCCCATGTGTCGATTCCTATGCTGCGAATCTCAATCCCAAGCGCTGAAGCCGCCTTAATGCTATCCACGACATTCCTGTAAAGTGAAATGAGGTTCCAGTGAGTCGAACCGGCAATATGAATAGGCTCGTTCGAAAAGCGATGTACTTCTTCCAGAACCAGCCTGTTTCGACCGTACTTTCCGACGAAGGCCTTGCCGCTGGAGGCACCGATGTCTATTGCGAGGAATCCAATCAACGACCTACACCCCGCCCCTTTAGGAACTGGTTCACTTCGCTTTCAGTTGGCATCGAGCTTGCTCCACCATATCTTGTTGCAACGATCGCAGCCTCTGCGTTGGCAAAAGTGAGAATGCTTCCCAGATCTTTTTCGGTAAGATTACGCAGTTCTTCATCACTCATATTGTAGAGCCTCGAGATTACTGCGGCCATGAAAGAGTCTCCGCAGCCGGTGGTCTCGGCCACTTTCACCTTGAACCCATCTCTCTTGACAGAAGTCCTTCCGCGATAAACAGTGGATCCATTGCTTCCGAGAGTAAGAAAGACGAGCGTGTCCGGTCTGACTTCGAGTCTAGACAGTGCTACATCCAGATTGTCGCTGTCACATATATATAGAAGGTCGTCGTCGCTGAGTTTGAGAATGTCGACTCTGGAGATGATGCCTTTGACTATGGCCCTGAATGAATCGTGATCTTCTATTGCGCTTCTTCGAATGTTGGGGTCGAATGAAGTCTTTACTCCTCTTGAAGTGAACCTTTCGAACAGCTCTAGATAAGTGGATGCCGACGGTTCTTCGAGGAGTACTATCGCGCCAAAATGGAAAAGGGAGAAGTTCAGAGGGTCGATCTCTTCTATTTCTTGTGATTTGAGCGATAGATGGGCTGCATGATCCCAGTAGAATCTAAATTCTGGTTTTCCCTCGCCGTCCAGAGCTGCAAAGGCTATCGGTGTCTTCGTTCCCTGTTCTCTAATCACGTAACTGGTAGATATTCCAAGAGACTTAAGATACTCAAGAAGTGCGCTTCCAAACTCGTCCATGCCGATTTTGGCGAGGAATTCCATAGGAACTCCCAGTCTGTGAAGACCGACAGATATGTTGAAAGGTGCACCACCCGGCTTCTTTTCAAACAGGGTGGTGCCTTCCAGGCCTTTCATAGGTTCTCTCGAGATGAAATCAAAGAGGATTTCTCCGGAACACAGAACCGGTTTAAGCCGATTTCTCATAACTTAAAGTCTCCCTCGAATCTGTTGAGATCATCTGCCGGGAAACTGCCCTGAATGTACTCAGCTGCGATTTCGATCGGCAACGTGAGATCATGGACACCCAGCGTGATAAGCTTGTTGGCGCTCTCTATGTCCTTAATGCTGGCCGCAATGATTCTAGGGGCGTTTGAGTGCCAGTCGCCAATGTCGAGCATCTCTGTGATTCTCAAGTCGGGATCTATACCCGCCTTCTTCATTCTGTCGAAGTACACGGCCACATATTCAACCTCCATGCTGACCGCTGCGTAGTACTGTTGTAAAGTGTAGACGGCAGTAGCACAAACACCAACTCCAATATCGTTCAGCTGAGGGACGATAGTTGAAGCCTTCTGCGGATCCCAGGGCAGTTTGATCGTAAAGAATTCGGGATCGAAATCGCTTTTCTTTATGAATTCCTTCACCTTTTGAATCCAGTCGGTCGAAGAGATGCTGCCCTGAACGAAGTGTCTCTCGCCTGGGACCTTTGAGAGGAATTTCATTGCATCCATCAGACCCCATCCCGGCCTATCTCTCTTCAGAATTGTAGGATTCGTGGTGATTCCGGCAAAGACCGGCTGTTTAACGAGTTCAACGCTCTTTTCGCAAATACCGTCAATGTATAGCATGATCAGGCTCCTTTCTTAAGTAACTTTATGTCTTGAAATGCAGTTTACTCTCCCAGAATCTGGTAATCAATACCTTTTATATCACAGAACTGTACCAGTTCCTCAACGAAATCGCCGTAGACACCGTGAGTGTGGTTGCACGGGTAGTATCTCAGGAAGGTTTCCATGTCCGTATCCAGCTTCACATAGGCATGCGGCCATTCGATCTGAACCTTCTCCGACAGCTTCTTTTCTTCGGCTTCGGAGAGCTTCATGAACTCTCCCGGTACTATTGTCATGATGTACTCGCCGTTCTGTCTTGCAAGCCTGGCCAGGGTAACTCTTCCCGGTGCCGCGAAGTGCTTTACGGCAGCTCCTCCGGCCGGGAAGTAGAAGTCCTCGGGGTACAGTTCTACGTGTTTGAGATTGTCTTCGGGATTCATCGATTTTCCTGCAAAATAGGTCGCGTGAGTGCCCGAGTTACAGAGATCGAGCAGGTTTTCTTCCTCGAAGTAATGCCTCACGTCTGCAAATAGAACTGGAGACTGAGCGATATGCTTGAAGATCTCCATGGTAAGAGCTCCATCCATATCTGTTTCTGTGGCTGCAACAATAGTCTCCTTTGGACCGTGCCAGTCGTACGGATCGTTGAGGAAGGCCTCTACTATGTCCATCGTTGCGTAGTTGTTTGTCATCTCGGGCTGACCTTTGAAACCCACAAAGTCCAATTCGTACTCTTTTATGATACTGAGTGCAGCTTCATAAAGCGCGATCTGTTTCTCCAGTTTTTCAGGTGTAAGCTGCTTGCCATCATATTTTACCGTGGCCAGTTTTTCCAGCCACTCTCTAGCCTCTTTTGTGACATCTTTCGAAACCTTCTCCGCCCTTACTACCAGTTCATACTGGTCGATCTGTTCCACATCGATGCCGAATTCCTTCAGCCACTGATCACCATTGGCCATAGCTGTATACATACCCATCGGGCGGCCGCCGAACATTCCATATCTCTCGCCCTTTAGCCTTGCTGCTGCCGACGCAGCCCTAACGAAGTGCATGACCCTTTCAATTACGTCTGAATCTTCGGGATCTCCCCACACTCTTTCAGGCATTATTCCTACCTGTTCAAGAGCACCGGCGGCCGCCAGCTGGCCTACCATTCCAGGGTAAGAGGGGTTTATCTGTCCATAGGTTAGGAAAGGACCGGGAGCATAAAGTGAGGCGATTACTGAAAGATTAGGCCAGCACCAGATTGCGTAATTGAATATCGTTGCCTCCACTTCGGCCTTCATAAGTTCCTTCCCTGCCTTCTTTGCGAGAGAAGGCTTCCATACTATATCGGAGGCTGTGACAACCTCTACTTCACCCGTTGCTTCAAGAGCCTTGACCAGCCTGTCTTGAAACCCCTTGTTCATTTCGATTAAATCATTGTGGACGAAATCTCGTCCGTCGGAAAAAGTAATCACTCCAACCTTTCTCTTTTTCATCGAGCATTCCTCCTCTTTTCGATGTTTTCTTAGAGCTTATCTATATGAGCTTTGACACAGATTTTCTCTTGAGCAATTCCGCCTTCAGCACAACTTTCGATTTCTCACCTCTTGTTCCGTCTATTTCGCTTAGCATAATCGTGGCGGCAATCCTGCCGATGTCTTTGACTGGCTGTCTGATAGTCGTCAAGGGTGGCTCGATCAGTTCATTCATGGAATGGTCATCGAAGCCTACAATCGACAGATCACCTGGGATTTTCAGGCCCATCCGCCTTACGGTCGCGACTATGACCTCATTGAGAAACTGGTTCGTGGATATGATCGCATCCGGTCTCCTGTCCGATCTCAGAAGAGACTCCAGTGACATCGAGGCCCTCTCCACATCGACTGCGTTTTCGATAATCCAGTCTGTGTTTATCTCAATGTCCAACATCTTGCAGGCCTCCACAAAGCCCATACGTCTCTCTTCTATCGTATAGATCCCCTTTTTATGAAGGACTATTCCGAGTTTTCTGTGACCGTTTTCCTTTAGGTGCAACACTCCTTGAAGAATCGCCTGGCGGTTGTCGAGAGTTACAGAACTGATCCTCTCCATTCCATCGAGAATTCTGTCGTAGAAAACGACAGGAATGTTTCTCCTGACTGCCTCCCTGTAGAGTTTTGAGTTGTTTCTTCCGTCTTTTCCTTGACAGGGTGAGGAAAGTATCCCCTCTACACCGTGTTCGAGGAGCAATTTGATGTAAACTCTCTCTTTCTCAAAATCCTCACCGATATCGCACACAATAAATTTGTAACCTCTTGGAAAGAGCACGGTCTCGATCCCACTCATAAAATCCAGAAAAAACGGATTCCTGATATCCGAGACAATTAGACCCACCGTCTGAGTCTTTCTCGTTCTAAGGGATTTTGCGGAAAAATTGGGAATGTAGTTCAACCTCTCGGCCGCGTCAACTATCTCCTTCCTCAGGGAAGGACTCACTCCCGGCTCATCGGAAAGCGCTCGCGATACAGATGACGGCGATATATTCAACTCGTTTGCTATGTCCTTTATCGTTATCTTCTTAATCAATGAAAATCGCAACCTTTCGCAAACGTTTGCGTTCATTTTCATTATACTATGAGTCGTTCGAGATTAACCTTAAGTTCCCCGACAGGAAATGAATGAAACTCTTTGTCAGAGAGAAAAAGACAAATAAATGTTGTGAAAGTGTAGACAGTAAGTAGTCAATTGATAATTGACTTCACTCTTTCCTTTGTGTTATCATTCTGTTATGAAGAGCAAGCCTAAAGGCCTTTATTTAGCAAGGATTGTGAGTAAGTACAAGGACAGAGAATACTTCACTTATCTTCTCAGAAGAAGTTATCGCGAAGACGGTAAGGTGAAACAGCAAACAGTAGCCAATCTTACTGAATTGCCAGAAGTTACTAGAAAATTAGTCAAAGAGAGTCTCCAGGGAAGAGTCTTTCTTCCTTCCGAAGAGGCTATAGAGATAACTCGTTCGAGGGCACACGGTAATGTTGCCGTGATAAAGAAGGTAATGGAGGATCTGGGTATTTCCAAATTGCTTTCTTCTCGAAGGAGTAGAGAAAGCAATCTGGTAGAGGCGATGATAGCTGCAAGGATAATAAACCCTCAGACTAAGCTTTCCACAATACGCTGGTGGGACAACACCACTATTCCAGAAGAGTTCTCTGTGGAAGGTGCAGATGAAGATGAGTTATATATTGCTCTGGACTGGTTGCTCCAAAGGCAAGAGACGATAGAAAGGAAACTTGCGCAGAGACATTTAAGCGAAGGTGGTCTTGTTCTTTACGATGTCTCTTCGAGTTACTATGAAGGAAGTCATTGTGAGCTTTCGAGTTATGGTTATAACAGAGACAGGAAGAAGGGAAAGAAACAGATAATCTATGGACTCATGACGGATTCTAAGGGTATACCTGTATCCATAAAGGCATATCCGGGATGCACGAGTGACACCAAAACGATAGGGGAACAGGTAGAGAAGGTAAAGGAAGAGTTCAAAGTAGAAAGGTTCATCGTGGTCGGAGACAGAGGGATGTTAACGCAGGGACAGATAGACGGATTGAAGGCTCTCGGTGGAGTTGACTGGATTAGTGCCTTCAGAGGGCCTACGATTAAGAGTCTCTTTGAGAATGGGGAGTTACAGCTGAGTTTATTTGACGAGAGAGACCTTCTTGAGATAGACTCACCGGATTATCCTGGAGAGAGGTTAATAGTCTGCAGGAATCCCCTTCTTGCAGAAGAGAGAAGGAGAACGAGAGAAGACTTACTCAGGGCGAGCGAAGAAAAGTTGAACAAACTCATGAGGAGGGTCGCTTCAGGAAGGTTGAGGGAAGCGGGGAAGATAGGGCAGGCACTGGGGAGGATAGAGAACAGGTACAAGATGGCCAAGCATTTCATCTTCACGATAGAGGATGGGAAGTTCAATTACAGGAGAAATGAAGAGAGTATAGCCTTTGAAGCTTCCCTTGACGGATTCTATATAATCCGAACCAGTGTAGAGAAAGAGAAGTTGACTGCAGAAGAAGTGGTGTACAGTTGCAAGAGTCTATCCAGAGTTGAGAGGGCATTCAGGACACTCAAGGGAGTGGATCTGAAGATACGGCCTATACACCACTGGCTTGAAAAAAGAGTAAGGGCTCACATATTTCTCTGCATGCTCGCGTATTATGTTGAATGGCATTTGAGGGAGTCATGGAAGAGCATGATCTTCACTGACGAATATGCCGATAGAGAACATGTACTACAGGCTGCTAGATCCGAAAGCGCACTTGAGAAGACGAGAAAGAAGAAGTTGAGTGACGGAACACCGGTACACAGCTTTCAGACTCTTCTATCTGAAATGAGCACGATTGTCCGTAACGATGCCAGGGTACCTGCAGTACCGGAGATACCTTCATTCACGATAATAACAACTCCAAACGAGGTACAAAGAAAAGCACTTGAACTTGTCGGATTGAAACAACTCAGCAAACGTAGACAGAAATAACCGCTTCATTTCTCTGAAATCCTTTCAGATAGCCACTTCTTGCTTGTTCAGTTCGAGAACTTCAAAGAAGGTTACTGTTCTGAAGAAATCTTTCGATCTCTTTTTCGTAGGCAACCGGATCGGTAGGAAGGGCCATCGCATGGCCGGCATCGGGAACTATAAGTAGATGCTTGTTTGATTGTCTTTCTCTGTACATCTTTTCGCTCATATAGGTTGGAACGTAATGGTCTTCAGCTCCGTGCGCGAACATCACTGGAACTAACGACTCTCTTACGGATTCTATTGGGCTTACTTCTTTTAGATTTGCGCCAGTCAGGAGTTTTGCGAAGAATCGAGCTAGCCAAATGAATGGAATAGAGGGAAGGTGAAAATCCTCTCTAAGTCTTACCGAAAGTAGCTCTTCGAGGTCTGAAAAACCACAGTCTGCGACGCAGAAATCAATGTCTCGATCGAGAGAAAGATACTGAAGAGCTATTGCCGCACCCATCGATTCACCATGGAGGCCGATGCGAGTGCCTTTTCCCAGCCGTTGGATGACCCAGCTCTTCACGGAAGAAAGGTCGTACTTTTCGTAGTATCCGAGAGTAGTGTTATTTCCACCGCTCTTGCCGTGGTTTCTGTGGTCGTAGGCGATAACGTTGTAGCCCAGTTTGTGAAAAATCCTTGCGTATTTGATCGAGCCAAACAATGAATAGGTGATTCCATGACAAATTATTACAGCTTTATTTGAGTTATAGCCAGGAATGAACAGTCCGTGAAGCCTATATCCGTATGGAGAGTCGATCCAGACCTCTTCCTTCTCAATCTCTTCGAACCACTCTGGATCCATTCTTCCGTTTTCAACCTCTATGCGGTATGTCTCCTCATAAGGAATCTGCTTTGGCCTTGTCACTTTATACGCGAAAACCAGCCCCGTCGTCATTAGGAAACTCATAAGAACTATCAGAATTATGATTAAGATCAATTCTCTCCTCCAAATCCTCGAATTATCTCTTCTCGAACGATCCAAACCCCTGCTCGCAGGACGGTCGCTCTACCATCTTGACAATCTTGCCTCCTGAAAGTCTCACTGCAAGAGATGGTTTCCCGATGTTCTTCAAGAACACTGAAAGCTTTTCTTCACTGCCTTGAGCGACTACTCTCACTGACCCATTATCTACATTCTCGACATACCCTGTGATCTTGTGCTTAGTCGCAAGGCGCCTTATGAAGTTTCTCATTCCAACCTTCTGAACTCTTCCTTCGAGAATCACTTCGACTGTTATCAAGCTTGGCTTGCTCCCCAAATAGTTTAGAATATCTTTATATAGAATGATTCTATCAGCTGATAGTAGTTAAAAGTCAATTAGAAGTTGTGGTAGTTCTCTGTGGGTTCTCAGGAGGTGAAGCCATAATTCTCGACTCCAAGTTTCGACAACATCTTTCAAAGTACGTATTCCAAACGTTAATGACAGTTTTGACCGTCTTTTCAATACTGCTCTTTCTCGATTTGATCTCGGAAGTGGTTTTTGTCGCTTCATTTGGGGCGTTGATATTCATCTTGTTTACAACGCAAAATCCAAGGGTCTCTAGCGCACGATCCGTTTTGGGCGGTAGTGTGCTTGGCCTTTTTGTGGCTCTTCTTATTCAGTAGACCTTTCGACCAGTATTGTCGATATTGAATGGTCTTGGAATATTTCACTGCTTTCATGGGTTGTGTGACAATCGGATTCAGCATGTTTGTCATGGTTATTGCCGATCTCGAGCATCCTACGGTAGTCGGTTGACACTGGACGGCTTCAATTTTAGAACGCAACTATAGCAGTTTCAATGATTATATTCGTATATTCGTTTAAGCGGCTTTTGAAGAAACACCTGATGGATCGAGGCTAGAAAGGAGGTTCTTGATTGATAAGACTAGAGAAGATGAAATACGAAGAGTTCGAGGACTATCTCGGGAAACTGGTGAGGTATTATGCAATTGAAAACGTGAAGTCTAGAAGATGGGAGGAAAGCAGCGCTCTCGAGAAAGCAAGGATGGAAATCGATGCACTTTTGTCTGAGGGATTAGAGACAAAGAACCATGAACTGCTGAGCATTATTGAAACAGATAATAATCAGACGATAGGCTATCTTTGGCTCCATATCTTTCCCAGGATGGAGAAGCAGGGATTCATATACGATTTTGTGATTCAAAAAGAGTACAGGGGCGTGGGATATGGGAAGGCAAGTCTGGGAGCCCTTGAAGACTATGCTAGAAAACTTGGTGTGGAGAACCTTTCTCTTCATGTATTCACTCACAACGCTGTCGCGGTTGCTCTCTATAAGAAGATGGGATATGAAGTTACAAGTATGAATATGTCAAAGCAGATCTCCAACAAATAAAAAGAGAGGAAATATCCTCTCTTTTCTGGCAGGCGAGGAGGGCCTCGAACCCCCGACCTACGATTTTGGAGACCGTCGCTCTGCCAATTGAGCTACTCGCCTACAAAGACGATTATAGCGGAATCGATACTCCTTTTCAAGAGGAGAAAAGAATAGCCAGACCTATAGTTATAAGAAAGAATAATAGGTACGAAGAAAGAGACGAATCAATTCTTTCAAGATAGGTCGGAAGTGGCTTTAGGAATCTTCGCAGGATAAGATAGGCTGCAATTCCCGCCATTACTGGAAGAATAGATTCAAACATGTATATCTCAAAGCCGATTATTCCGTGGGCGATTATCACCCCTGAGAGAATGACATATGCGGCAACAACATTTGCGGCCGGCCAGGAGGTTGTTTTGACCGGTCTGAGGAAAATGAACTTCGAGAAGCTCATCGCCGTTCCTACGGAAGCTATTAATAGAAGTATTCTCAATGACGGGCAACATGCCCCATGTATTATGACTTCTTTTGTAACACATCCGGAGGTCATAGGGAAGCCCGATATGGCGAGTGAACCGATTAGCAGAAAAGTGTACTCAACTGTGCTGATTTTCCCCGACCACTTGGAATAGTCCTTTGTCCCGAGTCTTGCCGAAATGTTTCCGACCGCTAGAAAGAGAAGCGTCTTGAAAATCGCGTGGCTGAACCCATGCCAGGCAGAGGACTTATCACAGTTTACAAGCATGAACCCCACCTGAGAGATTGTGTGATATGCTAGAACTCGCTTCGCGTTCTTTGAATTGACGGCAAAGATGACGCCAATGATAGCGCTGAGTATGCCTATGAAGATATAGGCATCTCTCATCCAGCTGAAAGAGGAATAGGTTATGAATCTTATAGACAGGTACACGTCAAGCTTGACAATGAGACCTGAGAGTATTGGAGAGACTTCGATGGGCGCGTTGGAGTGGGCATCCGGCAGCCACATAGAGAAAAAGAAGAGGCCCGATTTGACGGCAAGCCCTCCAAAGATCAGTACAGAAGATATCGTTGAAGCATTCTCAAGACTCTCCATGGCAAATGAGCCAGTCTCCATGTAGACAATTCCTATACCAAGAAGGTAGAAGTTCAGACCGAGAGAAGAGAGAAGCAGATATTTCAAACTCGCCCACGCCTGCCGTGGCTTCTTTTCGTAAGAAATTAGAATGAACGAGATTATCGATGCAAGCTCAACAGTCACAAAGATATTGAATAGATCTCTTGAAAGAAATATCGAATTAAGGGTTCCATAGAGTATCAGAATCAAAGCGTAGAAGAAGCCGTCGTAACTCTTATTGATCGAATTCAGAATAACCGCCAGCATTACTATAAAAGTTGATAACAGAAATGGAGTAGTAAGTTCATCGATTGCCAGGCCGATTCCCAGAACTCCCCAGTTCCCAAGAACAATCGAAGCATCTTCAAAGATAACGAAGGGAAGAACGCTCCCACTTGCAAGAGCAGTCACAATCGCTACTATCGAACTGACTGACTTTCTGTCTTTCAGCACCAGACAGATAATTCCTCCCAGGACGGGTAGAAAGACGAGTGCGATCACTGTTCCTCCCTCTCGAAGATCATCTCGATCGTCTCAACGTTCATTGTGTGGTATCTGTTGTATATTACGATCGCGAATACGAGTGAAAGACAAAGCAGGGCAAACGATATCACAATCCCTGTGATTATCACTGCTTGAGGTATGGGGTCCGCGTAGAAAGCATTTGAAAAATCACCACTGACTATGGGAGGTATTATCCCGCTTCTTGCTGAGATTCCTGTGTACATGAGGTTTATTGAAGTCTCCACGATACCTAAAGAGAGAATCTTCTTTATGAGGTCCTTCGAGAGAATCATACCGATCGTTCCCACGAGCATTCCCGAAATTGAGAAATAGATTACGATAGTTCCTGTCATAGTGTCCCCCGCCTATTTATGAACTCACTGGACATCTTCCATGCACCGGCGTACACTTTGATTCCGATGAGAATGTTCAGGATCGGGATTAGCCCACCGCTGAAAGTTGAACCAAAGCCAGTCGCAGAAAGTAATTGTGAGTGGGCTTCTGGGAAAAGGATAATCAGAGTTGAGAGTGCAAAGATTATCATGAGACTTATGTTCTCAAGTATTCCGATCTTCAACTTATCATAATGAACACTTGACTTCTTGAAACTGGAAGTGAGACCATAAGTGATTACGCCTGTTGCAAGCACAACTCCGCCAACAAAGCCTCCACCCGGGGTTATGTGACCGTTTATTACGACATATAAGAAAAGGGTTATCGACAAGGCGGCGAGGCCGCCGCTATAGACTGTAACGGTCCCAAAAACGTGCTGATCTTCGTCGCGGTTAACCGGTAGCGATGCAAAGAGCGAAGCTACTCCTAGAGCCGTTATGCTGAAGACGATTATCTCGAATATCGTGTCATAGAGTCTCGTCTCGAGATAAACGCTTGTAACTGCATTGGGCACATTGACTCGATCCACTATTTGCTCTATCGGCCTGGGTATACTTCCCGAGGGATCAAATGAAAGCATAACAATGACAAAGATTATTGTAACTGCTATGATTCCTGCTATCTTCACAGGTACCGCCCCACTATCTTTTCGATATTCCCTGAAGATCGAATCTCGTTCAATCCTTCATGAATATCTCTTTCCAGATCCGGCGAATTCATGGAAATGACAAAGACATAGCTGCTCTTCTTCAGGAATTCCGGCGTAGGAGAAATAGCGTTTCTGCTCAAGTGTTTCAGTCTCGCAAAATCAATTTCCTCTCCATCGCAGACAAATATTGAAGTCTCTAGATAAGGGATACCCTTTGTTCTGCCTGAAACGTCGTCCTCTGTAAATGCTCCGCAAATCAGATCGACTTCATGGTTCTCAACGGCTTTCAATGCCTCTTCCTTCGAAGAGAACTTCACTGGTTCAACGTGATAACCTTCTTTTTCGTCAACAAGCTGAATAATCTCCCACTCTAGTCCTCTGAGACCGGAAGGCGACTCCTCTATCATCGAAGGCACATCGAGAAATCCGAGACGAACTCGGCGTTGCTTCTTCAACGCCATTATGTAAACGATTAGAACTAGTGCAACTCCGACAGAAAACTGTGTCATCGCGACATCTGGCGCTCCTATTATCATCATGATGACGGCCGAGACCGAACCCATAATGCCAAACCAGATAACACTCTGGAAGTTAGTCTTAGATGAAAGGACGATTATCGCGCTAACCAGATAAAGAGAACTGATTCCGATTAAGACAAAATTCATTTCTCTTTTCCCCCCGAGTTAATGAAGGCCCTTGCGATTACGTGAGTTACTAGCGGTCCAGTGACCATCAAAGCGACGATAAATGCAATCATCTCAATTATCGTTAACAGGCCAAAGAAAGAAGCAGAAATGACGATGAATATCAATCCAACAGTGTCGGCAACCGTTAAGAAATGAAGAGTCCCAATGATTGTGTGTGCCAGGATGGCCCTGAGTGTGCCTGCGAAAACGAAAAACAGACCCGGAATCAGGAATAGGTATCCTACGATTCTCGTCATCTTCTGACCCCAAGATAATACGCTGCAATAATCGTACCACTTGTGTTGAGTATAAGAAAAAGCAGTGCAACGCTTGAAATGAAATCAACTCCGGTAACCATTTCAATAAATATGACGCCTATAAGAAGCCTTGTCGAAATGGAAGAGTAGGCTATCAGCAGCCTCCAGGGATCACTGCTTGCCGCAAACCAGACCAGCATCACAATAGAAGAAATTATTGCCGCCATTGTAATATAGAAGGTCACTTTTTCACCTCGTGGATCAACAGGCCTTCTCTGTCTTTCGAAATGACAACTTCCTCGGGAGTCATTGTAATAGAGATAATCTTCCCGAATTCAACGATTCTGTTCTCAGGTGCCTTTTCACTCCTTACCGTGAATACGGGTTTCGAGAAGATAATTCTGAACGATTGGAAGACTGCAACGGGTAAAGCGAGGGTGATTCGAAATACGGTACCGAGAACTGGACCGGGTCGGATAAGCCTTGCAGATACATACTGCACCAGGACAGATACAAGCAAACCCGATACCACTGAGGCTAGAGTAAACCTTCCAAAAAATGTGATCCACAGAAAAAACGAGATTACGAAAATCATCTAGTCCCACCTCAAAGGTTTGGCCCTGTAATTCTCCTTAGATTCGAAATGTTGCATCCATCCAGTAAGACCAAATCTATCAATCACATCAAGTGCATAATCGTATTCTTCTTCCGTTATTCTTCTCGAGAGTTCCGAGAATTCTCTGGCTCTGTAAACGGGCCGGTATTGTGACATGAGCGATACTGGAACCGACGAAGATAACTCGAAGGCCAGAAATTGGGCCATCTCTTCAGTACCTGCGATTCTTTCGGGAAGAACGAGATGCCTTACTATGACTCCTCGCATCGATTCTTCCCTGAAGGCACCTGTTTGTCTGAACATTTCCTTTACGGCCTTCTTTGTGACGGTCCAGTAATCAGGAACAAGAGAGTGCCTTCTTCCGATTTCGTCATCCGTATATCTGATATCCGAAAGGTAGATATCCACAATACCGTCGAGAAGTTTTAGGATACTTACTTCTTCATAACCGCTTGTGTTGAATACCAAGGGAAGCGCAAAGCCCTCTTCCAGAGCGAGTTTGTAGGCTCTGAGAAATCCATAGAGATTTGGAGTGGGGGTGACAAGATCCAGGCAGACAGCACCTTCTTTCTGAATCTTGATGAGGTATCTTGAGAGTTCCTCTGATGATAGATCTTTACCGGTATTTTTCTGGCTGAATGAGAAATTCTGGCAGTAAACGCAGCTCATAGTACAGCCGCTGAAAAAGACTGCACCTGCACCGCCTTTCTTCACCAAAGGTGGTTCTTCCCCAAAGTGTAGTACCGTTGCCGAGACTCTTGGTTCGATCCTCTGCATGCAGAAACCAGGAGTCTCATACCTGTTCACATGACATTTCTTAGGGCACAGGTCACAAGAGTGCAATCTTTCTCTCGTTTTTTCTATTGCTTTCTGTACTCTGTCGAGTTTTTCTACGTTCGAATCCATTCAATCCATTCCTTCTCTTCACTCTAAAGGTTGTCGGAAGACCATCAGCTGAGACTAGTCACGCAAATTCGAGTCTAGGGAAACTAAGATTGCGTTTGGGCTATGCGAGGGAAAAGGAACACTTCGGCCAAGTTCGCCTAACCAGCAACCCGTAACGTACAACCAATCTAACATCGTACTGAGAGTCTTACATCCCGTCATGCTGAACCTGTTTCAGCATGCAACTCCTTTTTCTTCGCCGGCGGAAAACCGCTCAACGGAGAACCAGTTTTCTTTCTCTTCCGACCTCCTACCACCAACCCCTAACCTCGTTTTTTTGTTTTTCTTGCTTGCAACTCACACTGGAACTTGCAACTGGTTTTTTGCTCTTCCGACCTCCAACCACCAACCCCTAACCTCGTTTTTGTGTTTTTCTTGCTTGCAACTTGGAACTGATCCTTTGCTCTTCCTACCCCCAACCTGCTACCCGCAACTCCGGTCTTCATTCTTCGTCGGGATAAAGCGTTATCTTTGCTCCGAGTGTTCTCAGTTTCTCTTGAAATCTCTCGTAACCTCTGAATAGGTGAGTGACGTTGTTGATAATTGTTTCTCCATCGGCGGCAAGTCCGGCAATGACAAGAGCTGCTCCAGCCCTGATATCTGGGGCAATTACTTCTGCTCCGCTCAGCTTGCTGACTCCGCGGATATTTGCATGACTGCTTGAAACCTTAATCTGAGCCCCCATACGGTTTAGCTCGTCTACGTATCCAAAACGATTTTCGAAGACGTTTTCCTCAAGCACCGAAGTACCCTCTACCGTCGCCAAGACGGCCGTTATTATTGGTTGAAGATCTGTTGGAAATCCAGGGTATGGTTCAGATGATACTCTAACAGGTTTCAAGGGGCCTTTCCAGAAAGCTCGCAAGTATTCATGGCTCTTTTCAATGCCGGCACCCATCTCTTCGAGAATGCTCAACAGGGCGATCAAATGGTCCGCTATCGCTCCATGGACTTTAATATCACCTTTGGTGGCGATCGCTCCGAGCAAATACGTTCCGATTTCTATTCTATCTGGAATAACTGAATACTCTGCTCCATTAAGCTTTCCAACTCCCGTCACTTTGATGGTCGGAGTTGAGGCACCACTGACTTGCGCGCCACACTTGTTAAGAAAGTTCTGAAGATCAGAAATTTCGGGTTCGCGCGCGGCGTTTTCAATCGTTACCTTGCTCCCCTCCATAAGCGCTGCAGTAGTCATTAGCTGCTCGGTAGCTCCTACACTGGGAAACGGAAGAGCATAGATTATCTCTTGCTCGAAATTCTGCGGAATTACGGCCATAACGTCACCGTGCTCTTCGGTTATCTTGAATCCAAAAGCCTCCAAACCCTTGAGATGAAAATCAACAGGACGCTGGCCAATATTGCAACCACCAGGCTTTCCAACCTTAGCCCAACCACAAATCATGGCGAGAGGACCAATAATGTTGAATGAGGCTCTCATTTTTCTTACGAGTTCATACGGAACATTTCCTACTAGAATATCTCCAGGCATTATTGTGACGGTTTCATTTTCGAAAGAGACTGTCTTTCCAATTTGCTGAAGTATTGATATCATCGTCTGGACATCTCGCAATTCTGGTACATTCTTTATGACGACTGGTTCTTCAATCATTACAGTAGCCGCCAGAATCGGTAGCACTGAATTCTTGGAGCCACTTGCTCTAATCTCGCCTTTGAGACTTGTGTTTCCCATAACAACGAGCTGGCTCATAATAACCCTCCAATCTTTTCATCGTGTGAAAAACACTTGACCGCACTATTATTTTATCAGAGGTAAGGGCAATGGGAAGATCGAATCATACCGTAATAATTCTATAAGCTCAGGACCTTATTATAGATGCGAAGTCCGATCCTCAAACCTTCTAGTCTGCCAGATCCATTAACGATGAACTCCCCCGCACTTGCCAAATAAGGTTCGCTAAGATTTATTATGAACCCCTCGCCCGATATTGAAATCTCCTGTGGAGTGGATGGAGGAGCCGGTTCCGAGTCTTCATCAGGGAAACCTACTCGCGGGATTTCCTTAATAAAGATCTTCCTTTGCTCAATGAAGATCTCCAGATCTGACATCTCTCCTTTGTAGAGTCCGGCAATCTTCTCCGCCCTTTCCAGATAATCGGTTGCGGGTTCTAAAATTACTGGATTCAGTCCTAGAAGATCTTCTACGACCATTCTTGAAAAGAGAGAGGTCGCTTTACTGCCTTCATTGCTGTTGGTTAGAATGGCTGCTGAAAAGTCTATCTCCGGGAAGACCATCAGTAATGATATTTGCCCGTTTGTGCCGCCTCCATGCTGCAGAACCTTGACGCCTTCAATTTCCTCGACGAACCATCCCAGAGCAACTTTGGAGGCGGGAGAAGCGTCTATTTTCCCCGTGGTTAGAGCTTCAAATGAGTCTTCGCTTATGATTCCAGATCTTCTAGGTGCCGATTCAGCAAAGTAGAATGCAGAATACTTGAGCAAATCCTTGACGTTGGTAATAATACCGCCTGCCGGGTGCATCGCTCTACCTATATGCCAAGGACGAGCAATGGATATGTGCTCCTTCTCTATCTGATGGCCGACGGCAAAGCGTTCGGTAATGATCTCTTCGGGAAAGAAACGAATCTTATCGAGCTCGAGGGGTTTTGAAACCATTTCATTGATGGCTTCTTCGAAGGGCTTTCCGGTGAACACTTCGATGGCTCTGCCCGCGACATAGAAACCGGAATTGCAGTACGAGAGAATCTTTCCCGGAGGGTTGATCTGAGGAATAGCAGACATGCTCTTCACCATTTTCTCCAGGGCATCCTTACCATAACCAAAATCTTTGAAGTAATCTCCCTTCATGCCAGATGTATGGGTTAGAAGATGTTTCATCGTGATCTTTTCTTCAGCTCCTTTATCTGAAAGAGCGAAATCTTCGAGGAGTTCCTTGACTGGTCTTTCCAAATCGATCCTGCCGGCATCGACCAATCTCATAACCGCGAGGGCAACGAAAGTCTTGGTTATCGAGCCGATCTGGAAGAAAGTATCTTCATTAACTTCCAGTGGATGCTTGAGGTTCGTAACACCATAAGAGGCAGTTTCGACAGTTTCTCCGAAACGAATTCCACAGGACAGGCCGGGTATGTTGCCTCCTGCAACAACCTTTTCCAGTTCGGCTGCTACATCGGCAAAGCCATCTCTCAAATTTCCAAGATTCACAAAACACCTCCCTTAGGCATTATACGGAATTGCATTTAAAGGAGACTAATATCTGGAATTACATTTTAGTCTAGTATACAATTGCAGTGAGGTGACGAAAATGGCAAGGTTGAATCTGTCGGACCTTCTATTACCAATGAGCAAAAGGGTTGAGTTCGAAGAAAAGATAGGGCTCGTTCTTTCGGGGGGAGGGGCCCGTGGCGCTTATCAGATTGGAGTATGGAAGGCTCTAAAGGATTGTGGAATCGAGATTGGGGGAGTCTATGGGACGTCGGTAGGAGCCTTAAACTCAATGGCAGTTGCTATGGACAAGTTCGAAGACGCTCGTGAATTATGGCTGAAAATCGATTTCGATAAAATCGTAATAGATGGAACTGACGGCAGCTTGATCGAAAAAGCGATTGGCGCACTGAAGAGTGGGGGGTTCGATCCTGCACCTTTGAGAGAGAACTTTGGTCGACTTCTCAAAGAAGAATTCGTGCGAAAGGCGAAAATCGATGTTGGAATCGTCACCTATTCCCTGAGCAACATGGAACCCAAGGAGCTTTTCCTTGACGATATTCCTGAAGGAGAGCTAGAAGACTACATTCTGGCAAGCGCGAATCATCCAGTATTCAAAAGAGAGCAAATTGGCTTGGAAAAGTTCATAGATGGAGGTATATACAGGAATATTCCGGTCAATATGGCTTTGAGCAGAGGGTTCAAGGAGATTATTATAGTCGATCTCGGTCCGAAGAGAATTAGAGATATTCTGACTCTTGCTTCACTGAAGAGACTTGATGAAGTCAAGCATCTTGTCATCAAACCAAGAGAATTCTATGGAGATGTTCTTGACTTCGACCCCGAAGTATCTAGAAACTTTATGAAAGAGGGATATCTCGACTGTCTATTTGAACTGGGTTATCTTGCCGGAGAGGAGTACTATGTATTTGCAAAGCAGGACACGATTGCAAAAGCGCTCTTCTCAATGCCAGAAAAGAAAAGGAAAGAGGCAAGAGCAATCTTTGGAATTGAACCCTGGCAGAGCGAGTCTACTCACCACTTCTATTACGGTCAACTTGTGCCTGTATTGCAGAACCACTTTGGAACAACTAGTCCTTTGGAAACATGGGTAGTGCTTCTAAATAAGCTTGCAGGGCTTATGGAGCTTGAGAAACTTGAACTCTTCAGTTTGCAAGCGTTGATCGAGCGGATCACTTCTGCTGTACGTTCAAGTATTGAGAACATAGAGTATAACGATATCTCCTGTCAAAGGGTAATGAGTTTTCTTGAGTTTCTGATAAACAACTCAAATATGAAAGATCTTGAAGATCAGGAATTCAAAAAATTCGAAGATGGATTCAGTTCTTTGACTCGTCTGGAATAGTCAATGAAGAAGGTCCGGCAACGCCGGACCCATATATCCTCTGGAAATGAATCTAGTAGTTCTCAACAAAGAGCTCGAAGTAAGCCATTGAATGTTTGCATGCGGGACACTGCTCGGGAGCTTCCTTTGCTTCGAGAATGTAGCCGCAGTTACCGCACTTCCACAGAACCTTCTCATCTCTCTTGAATACCTTCCCGGCCTCAATATTCTCAAGGAGTTTCAAGTAACGAGCCTCGTGTCTGTTCTCAACCTTGGCTATTTGCCGGAAGCTCTCAGCAACAGCTTTGAAGCCTTCCTTTTCTGCGACATCGGCAAATGTTGGATACAGTTCAGTCCACTCCTCGTTTTCTCCGGCCGCAGCTGCCTTGAGATTCTCTTTCGTTCCTCTCAAATCAACAGGATAATCTGCATCCACGTGGACCATAACCGGCAACTCGCCGGCCATACCTTCTATAATGTGCTTAAAGAAAACTTCAGCATGTTCCTTCTCGTTGTCTGCAGTTTCCTTGAAAATTGCCGAAATTTGTTCATAACCTTCCTTCTTGGCCACAGAGGCATAGAAAGTGTATCTGTTTCTCGCCTGCGATTCACCAGCAAATGCCTTCATAAGATTCTCAAGAGTCTTTGTGCCTTTTAGATTCACAATTTCACCCCCGGTTTGAAATATCGTTTTGATTTTGTTTTTATAAGCTTTTGATGCTATAGGTAAGAACACATTTAGCTCAATTATAGTACACTTTTGATTACAATCGCGAATCTCTCTAAAGAAACCTCTGTCAACCCTCTACCACCGTAAATATTGACGACACAGATAGACTTTGCAAAGGTGTTGACTAAGAAGAGTATCGATCGATCTCCTGCCCCTGATCGTCATTATGACTGAATTCGTTCGATGAATCGATTCCAAAGTTCTCATCTTCAACATTGCCGGAAGGCTCTACGTGAACGTGGACATCGTACACGTTCTCTTTATCCTTCTTTATGGCAGCTTCAACTTGCTTAGCAAGGAAGTGAGCCTTTCTTACTGTGAGCCTGGGATTGACTTCTATGTCGAGGTCTACGAGGTACTTGTAGCCCATCTTTCTTACCCTGACCTTATGAGGGTTATAAACATCTGGGACTCTTTTCAGCGCGTCGAAGATTATTTTATAAATATTATCGTCCGGTTTCATTCCGTCCATCAGCTCGTAGTTTGTCTCCCAGAAAATCTCGATCGATGTCTTGATTACCAGAGCGGATACGGCTAGCCCGACAATCGTGTCGACTATCTGAAGACCGGTTATCCCGACGAAAACTGAACCCCCTAGAACAGACAATGAAATCAGAATGTCCAGTTTCATGTTCATCGCATCTGCGATAAAGACTGAAGAGTCAATCTTCTTTCCAATACTCAACTTGTAGCGGTACAGAAGATACTTCGAAATAGCAGAGATCGAGGCAACCGTTATCACCAAAGTAAGGTTCCGGACGGAAGAGGTCCCGGTGAAAAGTTTCTGAACAGAGCTCATTGCAAGCTGTGCCCCGGCGAAGAAAATCACCATTGACACTATCTTTGAAGCTACGGCATCTGCTCTTTCATGGCCATAAGGATGTTGTGCATCAGGCGGCTTGTTTGAGACTGATGTGGAAATCCAGGTTATTACCGAAGTCAGAATGTCCGTCGTAGAATCTGCTCCGTCTGCAAGAATGGCCATACTTCCCGTGAAGAAGCCTGTAAAAACCTTCATCAGTGCAAGTATTGCATTTCCAGCTACGCCAATTATCGAGCCCCTTCTTGAAAGAGTTGCCCTATTTCCTGTCATGAGGTCACCTCTATTGCACTGGAGAGCGCTCCGAGGTATCTTCTGTTGCGATATCTGACTATGGAGCCGTTTATAACTTGAATGCCTTTATCAGCCTCAACAGGAACTCGCTCTGTCCCAAGATTATGGAAAACGTTTGCGGTCCTGCTCTCTCCGACCACTCTTATCATAACCAGGTTTTCCTCTCTTTTCACGCTTCTTATGGTTGCAAACCTCAACCATGAATTTAGCTTTCTAAATCTCATTATAGCCTTGAATCTCATGAAGTAGCTGTCCTTGATCATTTTCTGTGCTTCAAGAGATATGCCGCTGTTAGGGTGGTTTTTCCCTAGAGCTTTCCACTCCGTTTGACCAGGGCCGTAGCCATTTTCAAACCAGAGAAATGGTTCAAGTTGTTCTTCGTTGAAATACATGTCGTAGATCCCCTCCATTCCAAGCTCCTCTCCGTAGTAGAGGAAGGGTACTCCCGGCAACGATAGTAAGATCGACATTGCCAATAGTGAAAGCTTTTTGTCGCCATTCATTGCTGAGACAAGGCGACTCATATCGTGATTTGTAAGAAAAAGTCCAGATTCGTAGCTTCGCTTCGACCTGAAACATCTATTGAGATCAGTCTTCAGTGATTTCACAAGCAGTTCTGGATTTCTTGTAGATATAGAGGCCTTCAGGTCCTCGGCAAGCGGAAAGTTGAATCCTAGTCCGAATATCGCTGAGTAGAGATCGACAATTCTGGCGTCATCCCAAACTTCGCTCACGAAGATCGAATTAGGAGAGATGGATCTGCAGTGAGAAGTCATCTCTTTCCAGAAAGCAAGATTGCGGCTGTGCTGGTATTCACATATTCCCTTCTCGAGTGAGAAGTCGAAAATGTGTTTTGCCGCATCGAATCTAAATCCATCGAATCCAACTGAAAGCCAGAATGTGAGGACCTCCTTCATCTGTTGCCAAAGAGAGGGGGATTCATAATTGAGATCGGGGCTTCCTGGTCCAAATAATGTGTAAGCTAACTGGCCTGAATAGTTAGTCCATACCTTTTCTCCATCCCAGTGTCTTCTTGCCTTTAACCATTCTTCATTCTTGAGAAAGAGATACCAATCTCTGTAAGGTTTATCACCGTCGAGCGCTTTCAGAAACCATTCGTGGTTTGGAGAAGTATGGTTTATTGGAAGATCGAGTATCACCCTTAGGCCTAGTTTATGTGCCGAAGCCAGAAAACTCCGTAGTTCTTTTAGATTTCCATATACAGGATTCACATTGAAGAAGTCGGTAACGCTATAGCCGTGGTAAGATGGCGACTGAAGAATAGGCAGCAGCCATATTCCGTCGATACCGAGATCTGCAAGATAATCCAGTTTTCTCTCAGCTCCGATAAGATCCCCTATTCCATCTCCATTGCCGTCGTAAAATGATCTTAGATAAAGTTCGTAGAACATTCAAATCCCTCCCGAATTGATCAGCTAAATAATCAGACTGATCTACGAGAATCATTACTACTCTAGAATCTTACATCTTATCATAGTTATCGAATGACGCAGTGTGTTAAAATCTTGTCTGTTCTGGGAGGTGCATTCGAATGTTAATTATGGAAATCCTGAGTAAGGGTGAACAGATGAATGCGAGCGATTTACACTTGACATCCGGAAGGAATGTTATGTACAGGGTTGACGGAGAGTTGATTCAGGACAAGTTGTTGACCGATACAATAATGATGAAGAAGATTACTACGGAGCTTCAAGAGATATCTGAGGTGAAGCTTCAGGACTCAGATAGTAAGGAAATTGACTTTTCTTTCGGATTCAGTTCTTCAAGAGTAAGAGGGAACTACTTCTATTCCAACAAGCTCCCGGTGATAGCCTTGAGATTGATTCCAAAGACAATCAAGACGCTTGATGATCTCGGGTATCCTGCGCTATTCAAAGATTTCTGTAAGCCAGATAAGGGGTTGGTTTTAGTAGCAGGTCCTACCGGAAGCGGCAAATCGACCACTCTCGCAGCAATGCTTGAGAACATAAATCGTACAAGGCATGTTCACCTGATTACAATAGAGGATCCGGTAGAGTATGTTTTTGAGCCAAAGAATGCCTTGATCCACCAGAGAGAGCTTGGATCAGACACAAAATCCTTCTACAATGGATTGAAATATGCTCTCAGGCAGGACCCGGATGTAATCCTTGTTGGCGAAATGAGGGACAGCGAAACTATGGAACTGGCTATGACAGCTGCCGAGACCGGTCATCTTGTCTTTTCGACCATTCATACGAATTCCGCCGCAACGACTCCCGAAAGGATAGTCGGTGTCTTCCCACCTCATCAGCAGAATCAGATAGCCATGCAGCTTGCAAATACCCTTCTGGCAGTAGTCTATCAGAGGCTTTTGAGAAGAAGAGACGGCAAAGGAAGAATTGCGATTCTAGAGATTCTAGTTGTTAATCAGGCGATCAGAAACCTTATCAGGGAGAAGAAATTCCACCAGATAGAGTCGATGATGCAAGCCGGTATAAAATTTGGGATGGTCACCTTTGATGATGCGCTAATGGATGCATTCAAGAAGGGGATTATTGATAAGGATCAGCTACAGGATTATGCAAGAGATGCCAATGCAATGGTCAGGAGGGCCTTTTAATGGATCTAGGTAAGATAATGGAAGTCTTCAAGGAACGCTTCAAAGAAGTCGAGAAGGAGCTTTCCAAGCCCGAAGTTGCTTCTGACCCGGAAAAGCTTATGGAATATGGCAAGAAGCATTCGGAACTCTCCGAGATCATTGATCTCTACGGTGAGATCAGCTCAATGAAAAGCGAGCTTGAGGAGTGGCACGAAATGAAGGCTTCTGCTGATGAGAGCGAACTTGAGGAAATTGATAAAGCAATTTCTGATCTTGAAAGCAACATTTCTAGGCAAGAGCTTAATCTTAAGGGACTTCTAGTTCCCGATCTTTCCGATAAAAGAAACATAATAATTGAAATAAGGGCAGGTACCGGCGGTGAGGAGGCTGCGTTGTTCGCCGCGGATCTGTTCCGTATGTACAACAGATATGCCGAGCGAAACAACTGGAAATCAGAGATTATCGATTCTAATGAGACAGATATCGGAGGACTAAAGGAAATGATCTTCCAGATAAGAGGGAGGAGTGTTTTCAGCAAGCTGAAATATGAAAGCGGAGTCCACAGAGTTCAGAGAGTGCCCTCAACCGAATCAGGTGGAAGAATCCATACTTCTACTGCAACAGTAGCTGTGCTTCCTGAAGCAAGCGAAACCGAAGTGAAGATAGATCCGGCCGATCTCAGGATAGACACATACAGGGCTTCTGGTGCTGGTGGCCAACATGTTAACAAGACTGATTCAGCAGTCAGGATAGTCCATGAACCGACGGGAATTGTTGTCGCTGTCCAGAAGGGGAGATCTCAGCACCAGAATAAGGCAAGAGCTCTTGAGATTCTGCGTGCCAGGCTCTACGAAATGTATAGTTCGAAGGCCGAAAATGAAATAACCGAGACCAGAAGGACACAGATCGGTACAGGGGAAAGGAGTGAGAAGATAAGAACCTACAACTATCCTCAGAACAGAGTAACTGACCACAGGATAAACTTCACGAGCTACAGACTTCTGTACATAATGGACGGAGATCTCGACGAACTTGTTACTGAGCTTTCTGCAGCAGATATCAACAAGCGTTTGGAACTGCTACATAAGAAGCTTATCGGCTAGAGAATTTGGGATTCCGATTGGAGATGTCCATGAAAGATAAAAAAACTCACAGAACGAACGCGACAAGAATTTTGGACGGCCTTGGAATCAAATACGAAGTTCTGGAATACGAAGTCGATGAGAGCGATCTAGGTGCAGAGAATGTCGCGTTGAAACTGGGATTATCTGTGTCGCAAACGATGAAAACCATCGTCTTGAAGGGCGACAAAAGTGGTTTCTTTGTTTGTTGCTTGGGGGGACATAGAGAGATAGACATGAAAAAACTCCCTGAAGTCACCGGAGACAGAGATATTGAGACTGTTCCTGCAGAACGACTCCAGACACTGACTGGTTATGTGAGAGGGGGAGTCTCTCCGCTTGGAATGAAGAAGAAATTGAGAATACTTGTTGACAGCCAAATACTGAATGAAGACAGTGTTTCTATGAGTGCCGGTAAGCGAGGTCTTCAATTATGGTTAAGACCGTCCGATCTTGTTTCTGCAACTGAAGGTCAAGTGGCCTCCTTTTCAAAAGAGAAGCACTAGGAAATTCGGACAATTTTCAGGGAAGTCCTCTCAACTCCTCAGAAAAATCACGAGAACTGTAATTACACCAAAAAACAGAGCTAAGAGCAAGAACACAGTAGAAATCTCCATAATTTTCGCTCCTTTCTGATTTCTGTCAATCAATTCTACAATTTCCCGTTCAACTCACAAAGGGGATTGTGCTCGATATGAGTTGAACAAATAGAAATGCATTGTACAATTGAATTGAAAGGACGGTGGTAAAATGTATAGTCGCTCTAATGATTCAGTTAAAACGATAATCAAGTTAGTAGGTGTAATAGTCTACGCGGTGGGTATAGGTTTGATCATATTTAGCTTTGCGGGAATCTTTTTGGCACCGTATCTAAGCATAGTCTTTGGAAGTGTCTTTGTATTCGTAGTGCTAGGTTTCATCGCTACAACACTGGGGAGGATGCTCATCAATGTGGCAAAGACGAAGAGCTTCTCCGGTCCCGTAAGTGAGCAGGAACCTGTGAGCAAGCACGAAGTGCAGGAAGACATGACCTATGATTACACGTTTGTCTCCGATAGAGAGGCAAGAATCCAGAAGACGAAGAGTAAAAGTTATTCCAGATGCCCGGAGTGCGGCACAGAGAATGACGACAAAGCAAGCAAGTGTTCCAGTTGTGGAACTTCTCTCATTGGTTACAAGAAATGTAGCCTCTGCTACATGCTGAACAAAAAAGAGAATCGTTTCTGCAAGAACTGTGGACACGACTTCAATCTTGACTGAGTTGGAAGACTTCGAGATACATGGCTGCAGAATATCCGCTGCACGCTTTAAGAGAAGAGAAGACGGAGAAAGATCATTTTCGAGAGCTTCGCTACGAGAATATGAGAGAAGGGAAGCCAGTCACCTTCGGTGGCAAGGGGAGACGTCAGTCCCTTTTTTCATGCTATCCGCAACCTCGGTCTTTTGCTTTTTCTTATAACTTGCAACTGGAACTTGCATCTGCTATTGTTCTCCTCGAAGAACGGAGGACGGTCAACGGATAACCTCTGTCCGTAGCTCTTACCTACCCCCTACCGTACCTGATACCGCGTCTGCAATCCACAGCGGATAGAATGAACACTGACTGAGCGCTAAAGTAGAATTCTTGCAGATTATTGTATAATTTATTGTATCAATTTCTTTTTTGCACATTTGCTATTCTCTTTTCTGGATGGGCGGTGATGCTACGAATGCCTTCAAGCATAGTTGTTGTGACCGGAATGTCGGGCGCTGGAAAGTCTTCGGCAATTGATGTCCTCGAGGATTTCGGTTTTTTCTGCATGGACAATGTTCCTCCTTCTATCATCAAAGAACTTGTCAGCATTATTGGAGAGCAGGAAATCGATAAGAGCGCCGTTGTAATTGATATTCGAACTGCAAAGAAATTCGGCGGAATAGAGAAAGTAATTGGAAGTCTTGAATCGTTGAAGGAAAAAGGATTAAGTATCTTGTCGGTTTTTCTCGATGCGGAGGATGATGTACTTTACTATCGTTATCAGAAGACCAGGCGTGCACATCCGTTGCAGCAAGAGAAGGGACTTGAAGAGGCTATTCAGAAAGAAAGAAGTATCATGGAGCCCCTGAAACAGCACTGTGATCATGTTATCAATACTTCAAGAATGGATATGAAAGAGATGAAAGAGGCAATTGTTTCAATAATTGGAGGCAGGGGATATACGTTTCCACCTATGAGAATTGAAATAGAGAGTTTTTCTTATAATGAGGGAGTCCCTCATGATGCCAACCTGATCTTCGATGTGAGATTTCTTCCTAACCCCTACTATTATGAGGATCTTATTGAACTGACAGGAATGGACAAGAAGGTGAGGGATTATCTGGAGACCTACCCTGAGATAGAAAGCTACTTCTCGACTGTTTTGAAGCTCTGCAGGATGACGATTGAAGGGTTTGCTGGAAGTGGAAGGAATTTCATCAAGATAGCTGTGGGCTGTACTGGAGGCAAGCATAGATCTGTGTATATTGCCGAACGTCTGTACGAAGCGCTCAAAATTGATAGCGTGAGGCTTTCGGTTGATCATAGAGAGCAGAAGGTGCACAAAGAGAATTCGTGATCCATATTCTTTCAATTCTTGGATGTGTTTTATAAGATTAAGCTCGTTGTATATTCTATAAACAGCAGAATATCAAGTGTGGCCGTAGCGTTCACAGCTAAGTATGGAATTGCCGTAGAAGCGTATAACCTGAAAGACTTCGAGATGATCGAAAAGGTTTCTATAGAAGTGGGAAGCGGCATCATCGGAGCAGATTTCGTGGTTGATTCTGTTATGGAAATCTCTTTCTCATCCAGTAACTACCTCCTGTTTAATAAAGAAACAAAGGAGAAAATCGGAGCTGGATCACTAAAGCTACATAGTAAGTGGACTACTTTTTAGTAGAGGAGTGGCGTTCGGGCATTCCTTTCTCTTTTTGTTTTGATGCGTATTCCTTACCTGCTGAATAACGCTAAGAATGTATAATAGAAGCTCTTCTTATCTTTCTCGCAAATCTTCTTAACGATGTTCCTGCCCATCGCCGCACAGTCGTGGAGATTTGTTCCACCTATAGAGTGTCCTATTACAAAGAAGTTCTTTAGAGTCTTCAGAGTCATCGGTTTGTTAAGAAACCCTTTTAGGGTATCTCTAAATCGGAAGTCCTCCTTACTTCCATATCCTCGAGCGTTCGACGTGAATCTCTGTGTGCTAACAGGTGTTGCCACATCGGTCACTTCAGCGGCGGCTCTTATACCGGGGATGAATCTTTCAATTGCCTCGATTGTTCTATTGGCGATCTTCTCCTTTTCTTCCTCATATTTCTTTTGATCCTTCGAAAGCTCTTCCCAGTAAGAATAGTAGGTATCATACATCACTTTAGGACTGGTCTTCCCTTCCGGCGACAGTTTCTTGTCGTAGCTGTAGTTGATAACGTTGACTATAGAGCAGTTATCGCCTGCGATCTCGATAGGTTCGTCAAGAAAAAGGGAAATTGCATTTGGTTTGTCGGAAAGATCCATCTTCACGCCGAAAGATACATGCAAAGCCATCATCATTCTATCTATGGGCTTTGATTACATTGAGCGTAGACGATCAGTGAGATGTCTGTCGTCTATAAGTTTCTTGAATATCGTAGCTATAAGCGTCTGAAATCACATAGTCAGCGGAGATCACCTCACTATTTTCAAGCCTCACTCCTACAGCCCTTCCACTATCTTCCATGACTCTCTCAACAGCTGTGTTGCAAAGAATCTCGCCTCCAAGTGATTCATATCTGTCCACAACCGACTTAATAAATTCAGCCGAACCCCCAAGGTATCTGCCATATCTTTTTCTCGCCGATCCGGCCATCACTCCTAGATTTAAGGTGAGTGGAATGCTTGCCCATCCATACTGGATTACCGGAAAGAATGCTCTCAAGACTGGACTCTTGAACCTCTGTGCGAATGAAATCATGGAGTATTTCGAGACCTTTCTGTTCTTTATTAATGTGAAGAGATTCGTCAACCAGGTCTCTAAATCCCCAGAAGCCTACCTCCATCAGGTCAGTGTTCGAAAGCCTGCGTATCGCATTTATGTAATCTTCTATAAGCTTAGAGTCTTCAGGCAGATTCTCTTCATTCCATTTTAGAGCTTTTCAAGATCACAAAATACTGTGGATTCATTGCCCTCCTTGTCTATCGCCTTCACCAGTTCCTCGGGAAAGTAGACATCCGAAGGCATCGCTCCAATGTCCTTCCACATATTGTAAAGTGGAGTTCCTGGCTTAAGCCACGCAAGATGGCGCATACAGCCATCAATACATAATCGCCTTTGTTCCATGATGTGCAAAGTCCTCCCGGTTGACCGGCCTTTTCAAGTATCACTGATTCGAGACCATTCATTCGGGCATAGCATTCTGCAGCCAACCCTTCAATCCCGCCGCCTATGATAGCAATTTTCGCCATCTTTACCTCCTCAAGACCATCAAGACTAAGTGTGTGAACCGCTTTAAACAATTAACCAGGAATTAGACACTTACTGCCGTGAGTCATCATCCACATTCTACACTCCCGTCTAGTTTGGCTCTTCAATCCCGTTTTGTGTGGAGCTCTAACTCTTCACTGGGGAATATCACCTCGGCTTAAGGTAGAATTAGATTATGCGAGGAGGTGCTCACATTGATGAAGCAAATCTGCATAGTAATGGTGCTAGCTCTTACTGTTTCCGTAATTGGTGTCGGGTTTAGTGCCGGCGTCAAAATACACGGTCATTTTGAACCCTTTGCTGCGGTGAACTTTGATACTTGGCTTCTTGGATTCCAGGTGAAGACGGGAGTCATCTTCGACAAGGATTCAATCGTGTTGGTGCCGGGACTTTATCTATACAAAGACCTTGACCCATGGAGAGTTCACGGTGGGACCGAGATGCTTTTTCACCTTGGTGAAATGGAAGGCCTCCTTCTTGCACGCGCAGGTGCAAGCTACGGATTTTCCACTGATTTCGGAAGGCTTCTTATCGGTGCAGAACTGGGGTTTCCCGTTAATTTGCCTGGGGAGTTTTTTGTCGATACTAGCCTGAAGATAGTTCCCACATTTCTTGTGCAGCTTCAGTTCTAGAAAGATTCTTTTAATCTGACAAAAATACTTCTTTTTAGAATTGTCTTGTTCTCTCAGTTCATTTTTGCCACAGGATATTTCCCGAGCTTCGTAGGAGTCAAGGGGACGAGATACATTTCCAAATCATCTAAGCTGTGCCACCATATCTCGACTCCCTCGATCTTCTCGGGAATCATTCCTTTGTCGAAATCATAAATGAATGAAGCCTGGAGCTTCACATATTGCTTTTCGATTGATATCTTGCCTTCTCGATCATAGGTAACAAAGTCAAAATACATGAAGCCGTCTTGGTCTCTGTCTAGCTGAAGTATTAGCATCTTTCCAAGTCTGCCTTCATCTGTCAGGTATATGAGAATGTCTCCATCCAAGAGCATTCGCTTTTCATTTCTTGATATATTGATCTTATCCGTTGTCAGATTTTGACCGAAGCTCTCTATATCCAGATAAGTGGCCGAGTGGAAGAGATTTCTGTACGTTTCAACAGCTGGATTTCTCGAAAGACAAGAGATTGCCAGCACAGTTACCAAAATGGCGGTTGCTAAAGATCTCTTCAATCTAGACACCTCTTCAGCTTTTAGAATCTGTATCCTATCTTGAAGTCAAAGATCTTCCCGACAGTCTCATTGAAGTTCTGAAGTACAGCATCTGTGTTCAATTCAGTGTAGTAATTCGGACTGAAGTTCATTCCCACTCCCTGTCTGATTGGTGAAAAGCCAAGTTTCAGCTGTTCCCCAAAGGCGAGAGTATGGCCGATGTCTCCTCTAAAGTAAAAAGCACCTAAATTAAGTCTCAGCCCAATGTAGCCGTACCATGCAATTCCCGGAATAATGAAGGTTGGTTTCACTCCAGTGTCCTCTGAAAGAGTAAACATGAGAAATGGAGTTGCTACTCCTACCGAAAGCGGACGAAAATCTTATCGTAAATCTAAACCAAGTACATCTATTCCAACGAAACCGGGGAGAGGAGTATCTGAGAGAGACTCCGTCTTTGCTGCAATGTTCATTAATCCTAAAGAGAAGCTGCCAAATGAAATTGAAGCTATCACCAACAGACAAACAATTAGAGAAATTTTCTTCATAACTCTCACCCCCTATCGTTCATTGTAAGCTAACTCTGACAAAAAACGGTGCAATTACAATACTGTATATAGATATACTGGAGATTGCTCACAGCGATGTAGGAAAGTCTCTGACTAAACTTTCGCCCTTCCGTTATCCCACAGAAGGATTCTGGGGTCGAGAAAAGAATAGATAATGTCTACAACGATGTTCACAATAATCATCATGGCGGCTATCAGAAGGACACAGCCTGAGAGAGTAAGCACTTCAACGCTTATTGCGGCATCTGTCAGAAGTCTCCCTATTCCTGGTCTCGCAAAGATAGTTTCGACAAAGGCAAGACCTGTGAAAAGCGATGCGAAGAGCTCGCCTCCAACAGTTACGACGGGAATCAGTACATTTTTTCTAACATGCTTTAACATTATCGTTCTCTCACTCACGCCTCTCGATCTTGCAGCCCTAACAAAATCCCTCTTCTTGACATCGAGAGCAGTTGCCCTGCTTATCTGGGAAACATAAGCCGAGTGCACAAGGAAGAGAGTCAAGACGGGTTGAGCAAGGTTTGCCAGTTGAGACAGCAAGATGTCGAAGCGCAGATTCAGTATGGAGTCGATTATAAGGGAATTTGTATAAGAATTCCAGTCTTTTATGAGAGCTACACTCAAACTACCTATTGGCAGCCAGCCAAAAGCGCTGAAACTTCCTACGAGAATCAGAAGAGCCATAATGTAATCGGGAGTTGCCCAACCTACTATCGAGAAAAATCCAAAGACAGAATCTGCGACCCCATCTGGATGCATCGCCGCTCTTATACCAAGCCTTGAACCTACCATAACTATTGGGATAAGTGCAAGTACGAGCAGTTCGAGGCTTGCCGGAAACCTTGAGATAATGGCTTCAGAAACTGATGAGCTGGCAGTCAACTAGTATCCCATGTCACCCGTAATGGTTTTGCCAAGCCACTTGAAGTACATTACAACTGCAGGTTTGTCGAGTCCATACTTCTCGATTGTCCTCTGCTCAGCATTCGGCGATTTAGAAGCATTTCCCGTCATGTATGCTCTCAATAGCACATCGGGTCCCATTGACCAAACTACTGAAAATACAACCAGAGAGACAGCAAAGGCAACTAGTGGTAAGAACAGAAGCCTTCTGAGAATAAAAGCCGCCAAGTCTAACCTCCCGAATCAGTGAAAACACCACAGAAAGCAGAATTCCAAAGTCAGACCCTCACAAATGGAGTCTTTCGAGGCTCTTTGAAGACTGCCTAATGAATTGTATCACTAAGGGGCTTTGCGGCTTACAAATCAACCAAGTATGCTTTTTCAACCGCACTTAAATTGATTCTGCGACCACGAGCTAGTTAAGGGTCGAAAGTAGTTTCTGCTGCGAAAAGCCTTAAGAGTAACAGGCAAGAAACAAGAGCTCTTTTTTTCTGTTGTCCTGAAGAATCATTGCTCTGTCAATAAAAAAGAGGGGCAGCGCCCCTCCCGAGTTCTTCCAATCGGTTTCAATTAGTCCTAACAATCCTGTTGGCCCAGAACTTTATTGTTTCAAATACCAGATCTATGATAATCACTATCGCAATTAAGAACAGTATCGCGACAAGGAGGGGATGATCGACACTCGCCGGGTTCAAATTTAGATAAGAAGCGATATCCGGTTTGTAGTCAGGCGAGACTGCCAGAAAGAGAAAGACAAGGCCAAGGGTGTTCGAGACAATTTTGCTGAAGCGGGAGTAACTGTATATGTTGATTAGATTGGATACTGAGTCTATGATCAGCAACCCAAAAGCCAGAAACAGTGCGAACTTAAAGGAATCCAAAGCGATGATTGCGATCTCCGTAAGCTCTCCGCCGCCGAAATAAAAGGGTCCATAAGTGAAAGCAAGAAAGGTTATCCCGGCCCCAATAAGAGAGCCTATTAGCATTCCTATCCTCTTGCCCATTGAAGGTGTCTTTTCCTCTCTAATGAAATATGTGAAGTGGGGAAGCTTTGCGGTACCCTTTGCCTGCGTCACGAAGTAAAGAATCAGGCTGACTAGTCCAAAGTCGAATATGAAGGTTACTGGAAGCTGTGAAAGAAGGCCCAGCAGGTCGGTTCCCCGAAAATCAAATATTGCACCGTTCTCGCCAAAAACAAAAGCGATAAGATGAAGTCCAAGATGTATCGCAAAAAGAATTCCAGTGTACATGAAGAGATAGTTCTTCAGATGAGGGGCAATTATTGGGCCTCCTTCATAGTATCTAGCGGCAACCTCTTCTGGTGAACCGTATTCCTTGATCGACATAGCGACTGCGGTGTCATTGATTTCACCATGTTCCCTCTCTGCTCTCTCTAGTACATGGCTTTCGATCTCTCTAAGAATCTCATCCACTTTTTTTGGATTCGTTCCCGGTAAGAACGTTCTCACATCGTCAAGATACTTTTTCATTCTTTCCATTTTCATTCCTCCCCAACAAAGCTCTTTAGAAGTTGTTCCTGTTCGTTCCAGATCCTCAGCAATTCTTTTCTTACCTGTCTTCCAGTTTCCGATACGAAATAGTATTTCCTGGGTTTGTTCTCCTCAACTCTCCACTCGCTAGAAAGAATCTCTCTTTCTTCAAGTCTTCTTAGAAGAGGGTACAGTGTATTCTCGTCGATTGAAAAGTTTTTTTCACCGAGTGTTTTAACGATATCGTAGCCGTACATTGGTTCGTCAAGCATAACCATGACTAAGAGTTGAATGAAGCCCCTGTTCATTTCCGTCGCCAGTTTCCCTATGTCCATAACATCACCTCTGTACTATGTTGATAATAGTATACAGTGTATCACACAGTATCCTTATGACGACATAGTATAGTGTTGGTTAAAAATTCGTAAAGAGGGGGGGCGGGAATGTGCAATATTTAATGCTGAAGAAGGAGCCGCCCTTAATTCGTAGCCCAAGACCACAAACCCGTCCTTGGATAAGACCTGAAGTTAGGCTAGCTTTGGTGGGACGCAAGGCTGGGCAAGAACATTTCAAGAAGTGATGCTGGGAAGAGCATCCCAGGAAGTGATGCCCGGAAGAACATCCGGGGAAGTGAGGCCGACTTCGTCGGGAAGTGATGCTCGCTGCCGCGAGGAAGAATAAAACATTAGACGCAGTGCGCCGAAAAGCATTTGCGGTCGCAATGCTGCCTTCTGCAGGAGGCCTTCTCAGGTCAACCGTCAACGGTCCTTTGTCCCCCGTCGAGAGCATCAAAACCAGATCCCGAAACAAGTTCGGGACGACAGCAAATGGTTATTTCGAAAACCGCTTCGTCATTACGAGTCGACAAGTCTCAGAAACCCAATGACTTGAGATAACGTTTGGCTATTCCGAAAACTCCAAAATCCGTCTTGAAAATGCTTCAGCATCTTACTCTTGGCTTATGACCTTGACCGAGAACGAATAACAGATCCTCGCTTCGGAACCAAGAACAGGTTCTCTTCAACATAAGAAGAACCGCTCAACGGCTAACCTGGTACTTTTCTCTTCCGAACCCCCGACCTCCGACCCCCAACCACGGTCTTACAACTCACAACTTGCATCTTGGAACTGTTCCTTTGCTTTTTCCAGCCCCCAACCTGCTACCCCCGGTTCCGGTTTTCACATACTCTTTCCAGCTATCGACACATGCCACAGGTCAACTGGACATTCATCTGCGCTAAGTACTACTTCCCAGTTCTCTCCTCCGTCTGTTGTACGTAGTATCTTTCCGAACTGTGGGTATCCGGCAGAAGAGCCGACAACCAACGCGTTATTCCTGTCGAGAGCGTCTATTCCTAGCAGAAATGAATTACTCATTCCTGGTGACGACTGTTCTTCCCAGCTGATCCCACCATCTTCAGTGAGGGCAATCGTGTCATAATCACATGCTGCCCAGTAGGTAGAGCTGTCGATCATGACAACAGAGTTGATATCTTTTGGGAAAAGCGGACCACCGGTTACCCACTGTTTCCCGCCATTTGCGGTGACTGCGTAATGTCCCTGCGAACCGTGTATGATAACGTGGTTTTCATCTGTCGCCTTGACTCCAATCCATCCATTATCGTTGTAGTTGTTTGGAAGGTCAATCTCTTCCCAGCTCTGGCCACCGTCTTCGCTTCTTAGAACTATTCCATTTCGAGGCGTCGATTTGTTCCCGACCGCATAGATCACATTCTCGTTTATCGCATGAATTCCTTGAATTAGGTACTCTGAAGCCGTTTCGGGAAGGTCGCATACTGTCCAGCTTTCACCGTCGTCATCAGAAAAGATTACAAGCCCGCTGTCACCGCAGACCCAGATTCGTCCTTCAAAGACTGAGATGGTAGAGAAGTAAGAATCTGTGGCGACCTCTGATACTTCTATTATTTTCCAGTCGTAGCCACCATTAGCTGTTCTCAACAAGAGCCTGTCTGAACCTGCAGCCCAGACTTCATTCCGGTCAATGGCGTAGACGTCTAACAGATCTTTTCCTTTCGGCAAAATATCCATGGCCTGACGCGTCCAGTTCTTGCCTGAATCGTTCGAGAAATAAACCATCGCTATTCCATATTCATCTACAGCTCCTACTACCCACGCGAAGTAATGTTTGGCTTTGGGAAAAGGTATGCAACTGCTCACAAGAAGCGAAATTACAACAAGGCTTACAACTGCAGCAAATAACCTCTTTTTCATTTTCTTCTCCTTTGAACCAGCTCAGAAGAGCTAGAAGTATTGTTTCAAAGGTGATCGTCAACACATGTAGATCGCAAATTCCGGATTTTGAAGGAAGCCACGGTGCTTTTTGATTGTTTTGGTGATCAAGAGAGTGAAAGTGTGACAATGGTATTATAGCACTTCGCATACTTCGTGACTAAAGTCTTCACCTTTTTGAAGGTATCATGATAAAGTTAGCATGATTTGAGCCGATCTAGTCTCGATTGAATAATGGTTCGCTCGAGAGTCAAGGAGTATTTTCTTCCGGGATTTTCAGAGGGAGGTAGTCATGTCAAGTAGATTTATGATTCGTGTAGGGGACTTGCAGCCCAGTCAGCCTTATATATCGTTTACCAAACTCAGAGCTATTTAGAGTGAAGAGTGTACCGGTTCCGGTCATTGATCTTGATGGAATACTTGTTATGGCCGATGGGCGTTCAAGATCCATTACGGCAATCATCGAAGGTCAGGATTCAGTGCTCGTCTAGATAACAGATGAGAATCTGGACCTTAAGCATAGAAGAATGTGTGAAGTGGTGCTAGAGCAAGGATGTTCACGCCGTATGACCTTGTTGGCAGGATAATCATCCACGAGGATTACAGAATACTCTGGTACGAAAGATGGGAATGCCTTCACGAAGAGCTGAAATCTAAGCGGAGTATTGCTTAGAGAATATCCTCCCGGACGATTAGTTTAGTTTCATCGCTGGGTCTGTTTCTAGATCTTGCCTGCCTCATGCTCGTTTAGGGGCCTTTGATAATTAAGCGTGCTTATTACAAAGAATAGTATTGCGGCCGCGAAGCCTCCTGCGACAAAAGCAAATGCCAGATTGTAGCCACTCAGGGCTATCAAAGAACCTATAAGACTTAAGGCAAGCGATTGAGAGAGCACCATTACTATGTTATTTAGGCCGAAGATCTTTCCCTGATTTGCAAGGGAAACCGTATCTGAGACTATTGTCACGTTTAGGGCGAGAACGATTCCCAAAGCAAAGCTAAAGAGAATCAACACGATCAGCATCAGAAGTGGGCCTAGATTTAAGAATCCAGAGTAGAAGACACTTACGAACAAGAAAACGCAGGCTAGGATCGAAAGAGCTGTAATGTGCAGCCTTTTCTGTCCTAGCATTTTGCTCAGAGTGCCAGTCATAAGAGAAGTCACGCCACTCACAAGAGTTGATATTCCCATTATCGACGATGCAGTGCCAAGAGACACACCAATATCACTGCTGATGAAAGAGGTCAAGTAAGGAAGTATCCCACCCATGGAAAACCATAAGCCAAACTGAGAGATCATCACAAAGACTATCTTTCTGTCAATTTTGAATCTCAAGTCTTCTTCTCTAATACCTACAGCGGCATCGCCTACTTGAGAACCAGAACGAAAGAAGAAAATCGGAATAACTAGGACAGCTGCGGCGATCGAGAAAATCACAAATGCGGTCTCTTCACTTCTTGAAAGGGCGACTCCAATGAACAGGGAACAGAGAAAGGTCGCAATGTTCATAACACCCATCATAAATCCATAGTTTCTGTCCTTTCTGCCGGGCTTGCTTACGTTGCTGACAAGGGCAGAGTATGGAGTAAGAAGACTAAATATCGACATGGTGAAAACAACGGCAGCAATACCCAACAAGATTTCATTGCCTGTACTAAGCATGAACATGCTGGCAATTGCGATGATGAAGAGACCTTTAATGAAGAATAGGTATTTCCTGCTCCGGTCACCAAGATAGCCGATCAGCATTCCAGTGAAGATCGTTATAATCATTCCGGCTGAAACGAGGTTGCCAGCAAGAGCAGTTGAGTGAAACTTGCCATTGAGATACGGTATTAGAACGAAATTGAAGATTCCGTAGATGATCCCCACAGAGGCACTTCCAGACAATAGTTTAATCATCTATATTACTAGTCTCCTCCACGTATCTCACATACTTCTCTAGATCAAGATTTTCGTTTGCCTTCAATACTCTCTGAGTTATGAAGTGAGGGATATTATTAGTTTCGCCCTGAAGAGAAGACAGTGCGCCTGCTATTGCTGCAATGGTATCGGTGTCCCCGCCGATCGAGGCACCCATTCTTATTGCTTGCCACACATCATCTCTGCAGAAAAGGCCGATGGCAATCGCTGCAACTGCTACGTCTACAGCCTCCATGGTCGTGCCATACTGATAGTAGATTCTGTCGAGAAAATGGTCAGGCAATTCGCCGCCGATTTGATCTCTGATCACAGATAGTCTTTCCCCGACTGAAGGTCCCACGAATTCGGCGCAGGAGAGTCTTTCAGACAATCTCGAGCCTCTGATAGCAGCCTCGATAATCCCGTTGGGACCCAGCCCATTTGCTGCATAGTAGTAGGCGAATCCGACTGCTAGGGAAGCTTCAAGAGCAAGATTCGTGTTATGAGTAGGGACCGTGCAATCTCTTATTACTTCAATTAGATGTTTTTCACTTTTGTTGAGGCTGCATAAGACTGGAGCAAGCACTCTCATTGGAGCCCCGCTGGTAGTGCCTAAACTCTCGAAGTCCTCTTTGTTCTTGAAGGCTTCGATAGCTCTCTTAGTACTTGGCCCTATGTAGCCCTTTCCTACAGGGTCACACTCGTCGGCCCATCTACAAAGAGCTTCCTTGACCGTTTCCTGTGAGAAGTTTCTTTTCTTACTGTAGAGCTTTATCAAATAAAGCACCTGCTCCGTATCGTCTGTTATCTGGCCTCTTACAAGGTTTCTGTGGATGAGCGATTGGTTTGGTTCCAGCAGATCACTTACGAACCTGAATCTGCTAGAGATTTGGCGTCGGGTCATGAATTCCGTTACCATTCCCATTGCATCGCCAACTGCGAATGCTTCAAGTGCCCTGAAAATCCTGTTCATTCTTCATCACGTCTTTTCACATCAAGTCCTGCTCTTTCGTTTGTTTTCACTTCAATCCCGGCACTCACTGAAAGATCCACTCTTGGATTTCCATCGATCACGCAGAAAGCTTTGAAGCCGGATAATCTTACCATATCACTGTTGGTTAGGATAAACTGCTTGAGGTCCGCGGAAATGGTCTCGGTCGGTTCCACCATAGTTATTATCGGCCTTGAAGAGACAATCATTGCAGAGTTGCATAGTGAATAAGGCAGCCAGCAAAGGAGGCCGCTTACTGCCTTATAGGCGAACAATCCCTTAGTGTCTTTGGAAAATGGAGAGATAATGATTTGTGATGTACGAAAATGAGGCGAAACCTCCTCTCCGTTGATCTCCAATCTGCTTGTGGCTGAAGAAATTGATGTGGGTTCTCGAGACGTTCTCTTGTTTCTGTAGAAGAAGTCTGAGGCATCGATAGTGCAGGTCTCTCCTTCTACTGTCGAAATCAGAGTTTCGGAAATGACAACATCGTTGAATGCCGAACTTATGTATTCCTCTTCGAATACGTCTAGTCCAGTTACCCATTTTGGCCTTATATTCAGGAAGTCAAAGTCAAGTATATCCGTGACTGATCTGAAGGCAATTAGTGGTCCGCAATTTGCTGTTCCTAAAGCCACACCCGCAACTGGCGCAAGCCTTCCAATCTGACGCATGCCGGCGACAACATCGGATGCAGTTCCATCCCCTCCGATCGATATCACCAGATTCATGCCTGAAAGTGCTTTTCCGGCGTTTATGGTGTCTCTGTAATCGTTGTGGATCGTCCCCGATCCGATTACTTCTAGATTGAAATACTCTTTCAGGTGAATATGGGATGGTTTGGTGCAGAATAGATGCAATCCCTCAAGCTTCTTGGCGAGAGCCTTCATGAGATCGAGGTCTTTCTCTCTCTTACCGGAGTTTGGATTGAAAACTAATCCGATTCTCATATTACCTCTCCATCCGGAGTATCTGGAGAGCCGTACTCCGATCCGTGACGATTGAATTGATGTATCCGGCCTTTATTGACGCATGAATCGCCTGAGCTTTTTCTTTGCCACCGGCAATTCCAATGACCTCGGGAACTTCCTTCAGCTGATCAAGAGATATCCCGAGGATATTCTCATTTCCGGAAACGCAAGGCTCTCCGTCCGAGTTGAAGAATCTCGCCGCTATGTCGCCAACCGCCGCATGTTTCATAAGGTTGGCAAGGAACTCCTTATCGTATATGTTCTTGAAGGCGTTGGACAGAGATATGGGTTCCCCTATTCCAACAATGGCCAGATCCAACCTCTTCCACATCTCCGACATGAATCTTATAGAACTGTCTTCGAGCATCATGTTCAGAGTCTTCGCGTTTTCTATGAAGGCTGGAGCGAAAAGGTAGTAACGGTTACTGTGAAAGGAATTCGCAATCTTCTCGACAATTGAATTCATTTGATACTCGTGGCGCAACTGGCCGACGCCGCCGATTAGGGGAATGAATGTTGTGTTTGGAAGCTCTCCGTTGAACACGACTCTTTCAACTGTCTCGTACAGCGTTCGACCCCAGGAGATCCCCACAAGCTGTCCATTCTTCACGTAATCGGGAAGGAATTTAGCTGCAGACATCGCAATTGAAGTTATTGTTCCTACCTCTGTTCCTTCATCCGCAACGATAACGTTCTTCAATCCGAATTTCTCTTTCATTTCTATTGAAATCTCTTCGAGATTCTCCACTTTTCCCGAATCAATCTCTATCCTTACGACTCCCTCATTCTTGGCTTTTGTGAGCAACCTGCTGACCTGGGGCCTAGATATTCCAACCAATCTGGCAATTTCGCTCTGTGTCTTGTCTTCAAGATAGTAAAGTTTGCACACTTTTATCATTGTGTCTCTATCGGCCATAAGCCCCTTCATCTCAGATCCTTCCTCCCTTCTACGAGATTGGGTCCAAAAACAGAAACCGCTTCTGCCGCCTTTTTGTGGCCGTGGTAGATGCTCTGGACTGGATCACCGCACCTCATGAACTTCTCAATAAATCCTGCGGCAAAAGCGTCACCGGCTCCCGTAGTATCCAAGATTTCTTCAGCGATTTCTTCAACCTCGAAGGAGCGGCTATTCTTGTATCTGTCTATCCAGATCGTTGCAGCGGATCCTCTGGTTATTACAATATTCGAAGAGATCTCACTGATCCTTGTCTGAAGGTTCTCTGCTTCACCTTCCGACAGGATGGTGAAATCCGATAAACAAGCTACCTCAACAACGGTATCGACTCCGAAATACAGACCACAGCCACCAGGTACATAGACCTTCAGAGATTCAGAGGTCTTTCGGAAAGCATTGACCGCGATTTCTTTGAAACTGTCAGCCACACAAATCGCATCGTATCTCTTTTCATCTATTACGCCGTGAAAGAGAGCATGACCTCCAAGGGATATGATTCTTCTCTCCCCATGCGAATCTAGCATTACTATAGTCTCAGCACCAGATCCATTTTCCACGGCGTAACTAAGATTCAGGTTTGATAAAGAGAGTCTCTTTAGAATCCACTCCGAAGATAGATCATTTCCCGTTCCAAAGTAGAAATCCGTTTCAACGCAACGCGAGAGATTCAAAGCTATGTTAGCTCCCGAGCCTCCGATGAAATCATGTGCACTTCTTGCAAATACCATAGAATCTTGTTCAGGAAATGAATCGAGAATCAAGTACTTGTCGATCGAGGCGGCTCCGATAACAGCGACTCTCATTTAATCGCACCTCTTGTAAGGCCTCCGATCAGATACTTCTGTGATAGCAGAAACAGAAGGATTGGAGGAAGAGCGGTGATGAGAGCACCTGCCGAAAGCGCACCCCATTCAACGGCACCTCCGGTTCCAACAAATCTTGAAAGGAAAACGGGAAGGGTATAATTCGCATTCTCTCTCATTATTACAAGTGCGAAAAAGAATTCATTCCACGAGAGAAGAAACGCGAATGTTCCGACGGCGACTATCCCCGGAACTGCCATTGGCACAATTATCTTTCTCATTGCCTGAAATCGATTACAGCCATCTATCATTGCAGCTTCTTCAAGCGCCTGGGGAATTTCATCGAAGTACCCCTTTAGCAACCAGCTGCAGAACGGGATAGTAAAGGTAGTGTATAGAATAATCAGGCCCAGGGGGTTGTTCTGAAGGGAATATCTGTTCAGGAGAGAAAAGAGACCGATGATCATAAGAATTCCCGGGAAAGCCTGGGAAGCCAGAAGCCATAGTATTAAAGGATTCTTGCCCTTGAAATTAAATCTGGACATTGCATACCCTGCCAGTGTAGTGATAACTATGCAGAGTAGAACGGTGACGAGGGTAACCGTCATACTGTTTGCGAAGTTCCTGCCGAAACTGGTGTCCTGGAAGATCTTCGCGTAGTTTCCCAGATAGAATTTCTCCGGTAGCTTTAAAGGATTCTTATAAATGTCAGTAGTTTCTCTGAAAGAGTTGAGTACTAGCATCAAGAGAGGAGAGAGGATCAGCAAAACCACTAAGAACGCTACGATGTTCATTGTTATTACTACGCTTCTTTTAGGCCTCATTTCTTACCTCCCTTATATAGAAGGCAACAGGTAGAAGGAGTATAAGCAAGCATATGACGCCGATTGCAGAGGCGTATCCTTGCTGAAAGTATGCGAAAGCATTTTGATAAGAATACAGCGATAGTAGCATTGAAGAGTTCCCCGGTCCGCCGTTGGTCATTGAGTAGACTATGTCGAACATATTGAAAGTCCAGATCGTGTTCAGAGTAGCAAGTATAAGAATCAGACTTTTCATTAATGGCAAAGTCAAATGAAAAAACCTCTTGAATACTCCGGCACCGTCTATCTCGGCAGCCTCGTAGACATCAGACGGAAGGGACTGCAATCCCGCCAGAAGAGTTACAATAACGAAAGGGAGGCCTATCCATATGTTTGCCACTATGCAGGCGAAGAGAGAATAGCCGGGAGTTACCAGCCAATTAGGAGGATTTGCAAAGCCCACTGCATTCAGAAAGGAATTAAGAGGTCCCATAACTCCGAAGATGTATCTCCAAATAAGTGCCGCAACAACCGGGGTTGTTGCCCAAGGTAGAAGGATCAGCGCTCTGTACAGACCTCTTAGCTTTATGTATGGCAGGTTGAGCAGCAGAGCTATCAACATGCCTAGAACAAGTTCAAACCCTACACAGGCGGCAGACCATATAAGGTTGTTCTTGAGTCCGGTCCAGAAAAGATTGTCAGACATCAGGTCTTTGAAATTCTCAAGGCCGGAGAAATACTTTCCTCCTCCGAAAACAGCGTCGGAGAAGAAGCTGTTGTATATCCCGTTGACAAATGGGTATACGCTTATTAGCGCCACTACTATCAGTACAGGCAGTATATATGGCAGTGCTTTCGCAGTTTCACTCTTTCTTATATGTCATCACTCCCGGCAGTTACCGAGTGAATCGGTAATATGTATCTCATCGATTGCCAGTATTGCCGCATACTGGCGAATACACTCTAACTAATGTAAAAATCATGAAAGGAACGTCTCAAAAAACCAAGATCAAAAAGTCTTTCCAGCTTCTCCAGGAATTCCTTTCAGTTTCCTTCAATTGCAACAAATCATTGAAGCCCGAGTTTCTTCAGCATTTTGTTTCCCTCAGTAACTGTATCCTTCAGCGCGGCATCCAAAGTCATGCTACCGAGGATGACCTTTTCTAGATTTGGAACAAACACTTTCCATTCGAAAGTATAAAATCCGGGCATTCCAGGCTTAACGTTGTCTGAGTATTGGAGCCAGGCTTTTGCGATGTCCCATTCATTTTCCGGAGAGCTGAATCTCGGATCCTCTAGAGAGGACTCTCTGACAGGAAAGAGATAATCACTGTAGCTTATCTCTGCGGAATTTTCAGTATTTGTCATGAACTCTATGAAGGCAAAGGCCTCATCCTTGTGCTTGGACAGCTTCGAGATGCCAAAAGCCTGGGGGTCGGACGCATTGATCCTGTTGTCACCGCTCTTGACAAGAAGCATACCCCAGTTGAAGCCTTTGTTCTGAAGCAAAAAGCGTCTATTCCAGCAACCGAAGGTAACCATTGCGTACTTCCCGTTTATGAATCCCTGCATGAGGGAAGTATAATCTATACTTATAACGTCTCTAGGCATCACTTGGTGTTCAGTTATCAGTGAAAGGTAGAACTCTATTGCTTCTCTTGCTCCATCATTGATCTCGACCTTCCATTTATGATTGCTGTCCTTCGTAAGTACCGTTCCGTTTTTCTGAGCGATCAACGTCCAGTGAAACCTCTCCATTAGCGGAGCAAGGATTCCCCAGGTTATTACTTTCCCGTTTTCATCTTTCTTTGTAACGCTTTGAGCAATATCGAGCAGCTGTTCCCACGAAATCATTCTGTCGAGAGGTAATCTAATTCCGTTTTCTTCGAATATGTCCTTGTTGTAGAAGATTACCTGTGTTTCCTGACACCAGGGGATCCCGTATAGATTGCCACTGAAATCGTAGCAGTCTTCGAATATATGGGCCGGGATGTCGTCAATCATGTCGTCAGTGACGTAACTGTTAAGGGGGGCTGCATATCCCATCATTCCATATTCTCGGAATTTCTCTGCGTCAGTGTGAAAGACGTCCGGCGCGTTTCCGCCTTGAAAACTTGTCAGCAGATACTGGTCTGAAGATTCCCAGGTGCCCCAGATAATGTTCACCTGAATATCTGGATTATCCATGTTCCATATATCGACCAGATCGTATATCTTGTCAACGGCTGCAGGTTGCCAGGCAAGACAGTAAAAGTCCAGGGTAATGGCGAAGACCACCGCGGTAATTATTAGAAGCAATGAAATGACAAATACCTTCTTCACTCAAATCCCTCCTAGCTTGAGACCTTTACGACAATCTTGGCTTTGGTCTTATCTGTAGCGTCTTTGAAAGCTTCTACGATATTCTCGAGGTCCCATACTTTGGAAATCAGTTTAGAAAAAGAATCTGGATCACTGGTGATGAAGCCGAAGGCCTTCTTGAAATCCTTCTCGGAGAAACCAAAAGCGCCGACGAGGTCTATCTCTTTATAGTGAATAAAGTATGGATCTATCTCCAGGACCGTGTCTCTCGACATTCCTCCAAACAACTCAAATGTTCCGCCTGGATGGACGAAAGGCAGAAGCGAATCGACAAGTTCCTTTCTGTCATTTGCAAGGATGATTGAATCGAAGCGAGGATCACTGTTTTTGAAGCTTTCGAAACCAGACTCACTGAAATCTATCGTTTTGAGGCCACAGTTTTCAGCCATAGATAACCTGTTCTCATCGATATCGGAAATGTATGTCTCACATTTCATGTTTTTCAGAGCGTTCCCAAGCAGCAACCCCATAGGACCGCTTCCAACAACCAGGACTCTGTCTTCGGCGGTTATCCTTGCTTTGTCTATGCCATGAATTGCGCAGGCGAGCGGTTCTGTCAGGGTTGCGGTACTCTCGGGGACATGATCCGGGATCTTCAGAGTTGCCCTTTTCAGGATTTCTAATGGCACTTTCACATACTCGGTGAATGCTCCTTCGACCCAATGCTTCTTTGAGCAGAGTTCGGGAACTCCTTTCTGGCACATTTCACATTTGCCACACTCTATGTACGGAGCGATCACATAGCTAGCATTACCGAAATCGTACTCTACCGACGCTCCTTTTTCAACGATCTTTCCCGTGAACTCATGCCCTAGAATACAAGGCGGTTTGAACATGTGATGCCCTTTGTTGAATGTCTTTATATCCGTGCCACAGACGCCAACCATACCTATCTTCACAAGACCTTCGTCTGCCTGGATAACGGGCTTGCTTATATCATCGATTTCGATCTTCCCGATGCCCTTGTAGATCGCTGCCTTCAAATGAACCACCTCTTATCGCAGATAACGGGGGAGTTACCTCCCCCATCACGAAATCACATCTCAACCCTAACTTCGATTACGTACCATGCCCAGTTGTCAGACGGATACTTGTCAGTGATCTCCGGGAAGTCGTTGATCGGATATGCAAGCTTTATGGGGCCACCCTGGCTCGCAGGAAGAGCCCTAAGGTTTTCGCCCGATCTGGTTGAGTGAGTCAGCATTATCGGAAACTTCAATGCATCCTCGTAAGAGACTGCGAACTCTTTCTCGTCGGAGCATACCAGAACAACATTCTTTGTTCCAGAAGGAACTCCTACGAACTTCAACAGATCGGCGAGAGTCACTCCAACATATGTCTTGTCTCCCATCCACGGATCGGTCACAAAGAACTCGGTTTGGGGCAGTTCTTTGAACTCGTCAAGTGTGAGTTGCCAGACACCTTCCTCATTTCTCAGTGCGATCACGCCGCTGATCTTGAGTACGGAATTTGCGATCACCGCGGTCGAAATAAGAAGCATTGCTGCAAGAACAACCAGTAAGGTTTTCTTCATACGTATTCCCCTCCTTATTCTTCCTGAACAATTCCCTCGGCCACCAACAGCTTGATCGGATCGACCACTCTCTCGCTGTTTCTAAAGATTCCGTAGAGAGAGTACTTCTCATCTTTGGAAATGGCAAATGGAATGTCCAGATTGCTTATTTGAACCATGAAAGTATCGCTACCATCGTTAAATGTGTAGGTTGTACCCCACTGACCGGTATTGGAACAATTTGAGACGAGCACAAGAGATCCCTCGAAGTATTCTGGATTGGTTTTCATAGATTTGATATCTACCGGAGCGTTTCTGACGAAGAGCTTTTTTCTGAATTCTTTATCTCCGACACGGACAACTATCTCGTTTAGGCCATCTGGAAAGGAAGAGAGATTGACGTTGAAATAGTACTCGCTCCAGAACTTCATCTCTCTCTTCAAAACATCACATTCGAAGACACGATCATTGAGAAGTACTTCAATATCGTCCGATACTGAAGGAAATGTGCAGAATCGGATATACTCCACTCCGGAATAGGGAGTCTCTCTGCTCATGTCGAACCACCCGGAATAATCGTCTGTAAGAGTTACGAAGCTGTAATTCAAATCGCTTCTCTTCATTTCAAAAAGCGTGAATCCATATTCGTCACCCGTTGGGGAAGGACCTTCCCACCAAGCTCCAGAAACGGCGCCGCAGGTTAGCTCAACAAAAGGGGCATCGAAGTACTCTATCATAGTATGTCTATGGCCGCTGATGTGATATGAACAGTCGTCTGCAAAGATCTGCATCATTTCATAATAATTGTCGGTCTTTGCCAGATTGAATATCGGTTCATGAGAGAAAACAATTATTCTGGTATTGAGAGGGACAGATTCTATATCTCTTTTTAGCCATTCGAGCTGCACTGAGTCGATCTCGTAGATGAAGCTGCCATCGAGCACATTATGAGTATTGAGTACAATGTAGTGCGTTCCAAAGCTGTTGAAAGAGTAATACTTAGGTCCGTAGACGTTGTGAAAAATATCGTACGAATCGGCCTTCCTCCGGTTTGTCTCATGATTTCCAATTGAGTAGTAAACTGGGATGTCTCCGACCGTGAGATAGTCTTTCACCTTAGTAGCCCATCTGGTTGCAGTCTCATCGTCGATGTCCTTGATGCTTGCTCCCATGTCGCCGTTGCAGACGATGAAATCGGGACTTATTGTCTCGAGAATCGAAACTAGTTTAGTCATGTATTCATCTGGGTTGTCGACCATCTCTCTGTCCCCTAGAGATTCATAGAAGAGGTCTGGATCATCCGCGTAGTGAATATCGTTTACAACGGCGAAGACGCCGTTCTCCACAACCGGCGTCAGCAAGAAGTCGTGACTTTCGACTCCTCTAACATACCACTCGCTGCATACATAACCGTCGGGCTTAATCAAGAATACGAAGCCATCCGAATCAGAGATGTTGTAGAACCCGTCACTGTCTGAAGAGACTATCTCAATTCCGTTTGAAATAAGGCAACCCTGAACGGTCTGATCCTCCGGGTCGAGTATCCGGTTTGAGTTCAGATCAACAAACACATGGCCCTCAATTGCAAAAACAGCGCTGAGAAAAAGAAATAAGAAAACCATCAAGAGTGCTTTCTTCATAAACGTCCCCTCATTTCGGTCTAGCCGTGAACAGTTTTCAAAAGCTTTTCGACATATTCAGTCTGGTCATCGGCCTGAAATACATTTCTGCCGTAAGCAACTCCCTTTGCTCCTAGCTCCAGAGCCTCCTTTGCCATTTCAAAGGCATCCTTTCCCTTCGGCCCGCCGGCAATCACGACGGGCACGGGGACTGATTCCAGAACCTTCGTAAATGACTCAAAGCCCGTGTAATAGACCTTTATCAGATCGGCGCCCAGTTCATAGGCGACCCTGGCTCCGAGTGCGACATATTCGGGGTCAGTGAAGTGATCCATGGCCTGCGGAAGCATTTCAGCAATCAATGGCATTCCTAGCTTGCTGCATTCTTCTGCCACTTTTCCGATAATTTCAAGCGACGCATTTTCACCATCGCCTCCTATGAATCCCATAACAACGACTCCGTCTGCTCCTATTGATAACGCGTGTTCGACGGAAGTAGTAATTCTGTGGTAGTCAAACTTTGTGGAGTAGTTAGTAGAGGCCCCCGTTATTCTGCATAGAATCGAAACCTTTCCTCCAAGCAAATCTCCGTTCTTTTCGATGACGCCCGGATTTAGAATCATCGCATCGGACCTGCTAGCAACTATGTTGCTCAATGTCCTCCTGATATCCCTGATGCCTTCTATCGCACCCTGGAACTGCCCGTGATCCAGAGCGACGATTACCGTCTTTCCGTCTTCTCTGAGTATCCGGCTCATTCTAATCAGTTTTCCCGTCATGACATCTCTCCTATCATTTGTTCAGAACATATGTGCCTAGATTATAGTACATTCTTTCTGAAAAACAAAATCAAAGCGAAGGATTTGGCAGTTTTATTTTGGGTGAACAATTAGGAATAGGAGTGAAAATTGGTTTCGGCGTTTGGACCCATGAAGGTGTACTACTGTTCAATTTCCGTTCTCTTCTACTGCAGAAGGCAATTTAGTTCTAGGTTAGTTTTGACACCAGATGATTCCAGAGACGGTTCTATGATGGAATGAAGATTGTTGAAGAAGACTTTACTTTGCTGTTCTACAGATTCTGAAACCGAGATTTGTAATAGTGTGACCCGGCAAACCTTTCGATCTCACATCGATGCTCACACCAACGGGACAGTCTATCCAGCTGCCTCCTCTCTTAACTCTGTAAGCTGAGAAGGTGTAAACATAGGGATTCGTTTCATCTGACGAAGAGTAGTCTGTATTATAATCACTAACCCATTCCCAGACATTTCCCGACATATCGTAAATTCCCAGTTCGTTTGGAGCCTTGGTTCCTACCGGATGGGTCATGTTTTCGGAGTTAGACTTATACCAGGCGACCGAGTCAACCGAGTTCCCTCCAGATCTTGTATATCCTTTGCTCTTGTTACCGCCTCTCGCTGCAAATTCCCACTCTGCGTCTGTCGGCAGCCTATAACCCTTAACTTCGGATGGATCAGTCGTTCTCTTACCACTTTCATTAAGGAAATTTCCCTCAGAGTCGTAAGCATTAGGAAGCCCTTCCTTAAGGCTCAACCAGTTGCAGTAAGCAATTGCGTCCCACCAACTCACGTTGATAACGGGTCTGGAGCCTTTTCCCCAACCGGAATCGTCAGGAACGGTTCTTCCGGTTTCCTCACAGAAAGCATCGTACTCGTCGAAGGTAACTTCGAACTTCCCAATATAGTAATCATAATTCAGATGGATCAGTCGAACCGGCTCATTATCCACACCTTCCTCTCTCCATGTCGTTCCCATGAGAAAGCTTCCGCCGTTGACGAGAATCTGTTCCGGCATTGAAGCGCTTAAAGAAGCGGCAAGAAGAGCAATTATGAATGTCAAGAATAGTCTATACATTTAGATCCTCCTGAAGAAATTGTCTTTGTCAAAAGAAGCTGGAATTTCAAAATACAGAAGTTCAGCTCCTGACTTTTATGCTGAGCTTTAGAGAGTCTTGATTCCTTTTCGTTCTCACTCAAAGACCGGCATTTATCATAGAAAAAAAGAAGAGAGGTCTTCCACCAATTTTTCAATTTTCTTCTCTCTTCCGAAACTCCACCAGCCAACGCTTCCCTCTCCAACTATTTCGGCACCTTTGTCCTTGCAGACGCTTTTCATGTATTTCAATGTCTGTTTTCTTCCCATCGAGGCAGGAAAGAGACCGGTAGCCATAAGGGCAACCCTTTTGCCTTGGAGGGACTTCATTGTGGCAAGATAACTCTTCATGGGATCAGCGGGTGCTCCACCATTCACTGGGGAGCAAAAGACCAGGCCCTCGTATCTTTCGAGATCGGGGGTTTCCGATCTCAGCCTTACCACAGATGCTTCTTTTCCTTCAGAAATCAACTTATCTCTTAGTTTTTCAGCGACGTACAGTGTATTTCCGGTCTTTGAATAGGCAATTATTCCAATCTTCACAACTGTTCCCTCCTTCTGAAATTATCTTTCCTTAGATCTTCTGAGTTCCAGACATTCTCTACCGGTTCCTTTTCGAAATCCATTTCCATATGCGACGTGTTTGCCCAGTCTAGAAGCTCCAGAGAAATCGAATCGCCATATCTATATGCTTTCACCGTTGTAATTGCACAATTGTCTATCGAGACTCCTGATCTCGAGAAGAAGTGCTCCGGGTCAATCCCGCTGCAGACGAAGGGAAGTGTCATTGAGAGAAAGCCTCCGTGACTGACGGCCAGAACCTCTCCCGCGGGACATTCATCGACGAAAGTATTCATCGCTTTCCAGAATCGTCCGATGACTTGTCTATGACTCTCACCCTCAGGAATTCGCTCATCTTCCTTGCCCCCAATCCAGTTTCTGACAAGTTTTAGGAATGCGCTACTTGCTTCGCCTTCAATCAACTTGCCCTCAAGTTCACCGACGTGAAACTCCCTGATCTCGTTCATGGGCGTGGCTTCAATTTCCAATTCAGAAGAGACTATACTCGACGTCTCCATTGCTCTCAATATCGGCGAGGAATATATCCTGCTTATGTTTTTTAATCTCAAATAGCGTGCTGCCATTTCGGCCTGCCGTATCCCTTCTTTTGTAAGCGGGAAACCTTCATTGCTATTTGCGAATATCCTCTCAATATTTGCCTGACTCTGGCCGTGGCGCATCAGATATATTGTTGTCATGTCTACCTCCACGAAGTTAGTTCAGAAAGATGATAGCAGATTCTGCTTGGGTATTCTCAAAGCATGAACGTCTAAAGCGCAATGATCTGACTAGATGTCTTGACCCATCTGGATGAAGAGAGTTTTTTATAGATCTTCGAGCAAGGTAGATTCATTAACTGTCAATCGGGTTCAAAAAGACAAACACTAATGATTCATTGAAGGCCCTAGAACTCTTTATTAACGCTTGATGGCCTCCCAGGTCCCTTCAACAGATGGATCGAAAATAGTGAAAGTTCCCGACACCGTATTCTTGTTTACTGATCCGGCGAAGTCAATCCCGTTCTTAGAAGTCCATGTGTTAATGCTTACCACATGATCGTTCGAGATCATTCCAAAGAGCTCTTTGCAGGTTGAATCAAGACAGAATCTGCCCCTGTAATTGTAAACTAGGTGCTGCTCAACATGAAAAGCAGCTGTCTTCGAAGCTCCTCCTGAATAAGTCATTACAACATCCCAGCTTCCGTTCAGATTAGGGAGTCGAAAGAACAAACACCCCGTTGCAAGGAATACTATCGAAATATCGAGAGCGAGATCAGCATTCGCCCTTTCATTTACTATCTCCTCCAATGTTTGTTCAAGATGAGAAAAATGGCCAGCATACTCTTCGAAGCTTTACTGTCATGAAGAAATTATACAGAATTGTGGGCTTGGAACGAGTAGGCTTCGATAGTCATTGCGAAGATTTGGTCTCAGAAATCATTAGTTTTTGATCTTGAAGTGAGATGAAGATCTCCAAAGGTTCTAACAAAGCAGAAAATCGTTTCGAGCGGCGTTCGATATTCAGCATCTGGTGGAAATTGCACTAATGCTACGATAAAATGGCTTTTATTATTACTGTATAAGATGATTAAATTTTGCTTGGAAGTTTATCAGGGCATGTGCTCTAATAAACGTGGAGTGATGCCGGGTCTTCCGCAGAACCTTTACTCAAACAGACTTTGTATACCTCCTTATTCTCTATTTCCAGATTATAGGAGATTTCTCTTGTGCGTGTTATTCGGATAGTCACTGCATCGTTTTGAAGCGATGCGATTCTTTCGTATGAGACTTCAGTCGTCAAGGTGTTTAGATTCGTTATTGTCGACAATGAGAGGAGGAATTTAGGTGTCTGGGAAAAAGGGTAAGTTTGTTTTCGATAAGGATTTTGTCTACAAGATGCCGGTGCATTTTGGTGGGGCCCCATTCTACCCGGTTAGGGTTGTCTACGGTGATAATACAGTTTTCTCTGTGAACTATGAAACAGACGAAGATGCTCTGTTAAACTACATCCCCGAAGAGTTCGAACTTAAAGAGCCAGTTGTTAGTGTGCAGTATACCAATTGCCGGGATGTGGACTGGATGATTGGGGGAGAGTACAGGCTCATTCAGGTAACCGTTCCAGTTAAGTATATTGGAAACTCAGAGGGTCTCGAAGGAGTCTACGCGCTTGTAGTGTGGGAAAACAAGACCTGCCCGATAATCGGGGGTCGTGAAGAGGATGGAGTACCGAAAGTGTTCGCAGACATTTCGTCTGAGCGTCATCTGGAGAATCACTGGTTTGTGGCGGCCAGCTACGAGCAGTTCACCTTCCTGAAAATCGATCTTCTGAGGGGTGATGAGGTAAGTGAAGAGGATCTGGTGGAGCTAAACAAGAATCCGAAGATCAATCTGTTCGGATGGAGATATATGCCCAATCTAGGAAAGGGTGGCGCTACTCTGAGCCATGCTACTCTGTATCCTCAAGAGATGGTGTTGAAGAAAATGTGGATTGGTTCAGGCGCTGTGGAATGGACTGGCCTGTCTTATGAGCAACACCCGTTGCAGACAAGGATCATAAGATCATTGGAAGCCTTGCCGATCATAAGGGTTACATCGGCGAGCATGGCAAAAGGAATAGTCAAGCTGAATGTCGGCGATTCCAGGATACTTCCATAGATTACCGGAGGAGGAAGAGATGAACGGATACTTTGAGAAGAAAGTTGCTGTAGTTACCGGAGCCGCTTCAGGAATTGGGCTCGGTTTGACCGAGGAAATGCTTTCCAGGGGCGCGAAGGCTGTATTTATGGCAGATGTGAGTCAGGAGAATCTCGATAGAGAATCGGAAAGGCTGAATTCAAAGTATGAAGGGGAAGCAGTACCCTTCCTTACCGATGTGACAAAAGAAGAACAGGTTGAGAAGCTTATCAAATCCGCAAGGAAGTACGAAGGACATCTTGACTTTGTATTCAACAATGCCGGGATTGGAATGACAATTCCAACCGAGATGGTGACTCTCGAGATCTGGAAGAAAGTGATAGATATCAATCTCTGGGGAGTAATCTACGGGACCTACCAAGCCATTCCAATCATGAGAGAGCAGAAGTCAGGTCATATAGTCAATACTGCTTCTATAACAGGACTGGTTCCTGTTCCATATCAGGCATTGTATGCATGTGCAAAGAGCGCGGTGAAAACTATGACTGAGAGTCTCTATTATGAGCTTTTCAATGAAGGTTTGAAATTCAGCGTTGTATGTCCGGGAAATGTGCGGACCGCAATCTTCGGAGGACTTACACCTCCACCGGATTCAGTATCCGTTGAAGAAGCGGTGAGCTACATATTCGAGAAGATGGAGAAAGGAGATCTGCTAATAGTCTTCCCCCAGAAAATGCGCGATTTCAACGAGCTTTATAGAACAGACAGAGAGAAATTTGATGAATTTGCTTTCAATATGGCTGCGGAAAGACGGGAGAACTACAGAACCAAAGGAACTTACTATTGATAAGGTCGGATGCCTATGAATCTGACAAAGGTTTTTGATGAATCGGAGCTGTCTCTGGAAGTTGTAATCTTGATGATGGCCGGGCTAATGCTTCTTATTACGGGGATACTGCTTTTTCCAGTGGCAACCGGAGGACTTCCCTACTATGAGAACGGTCTTTACGGTCTGCTACTTGTGATGTTCTCTCTGCAGATCATCTCAATGGGGAAAACGCCCTTTGGAGACCTGAAACGATCGAAGCTCGTTGTGGCTGCAGGAATTATCATTGGTGGAATTGGAACGATAACCTGTTTCATTCCAGATGCCTTCAATGATATTCCCAGGCTTCTGCTATTCCTTTTTTTTGGCCCGGGAGGAGTTCTCTTGCTTCTTCAAATGATCCTGTCGAAGGATAAGCTCAGAGTCTGGTCCGAATATGGTGGTATATTCAGACACTTGATCACCGGAAGTACGGTGGCATACGTTTCATCGATTCTCATTTCGATACTTCTTTGGAATCAGAGCCTGTTAAGTGTTCAGATGACGGCGATAATCGTTCTGATCTATGGAGCCGCAATCGCATATCTCTCAGTGGTTCTGAGAAAGATATACAGCGCTTACCCGAGAGAGAAAGAGAGGAAAGACGGAGAAGTCGAACTCCCCATCGACAGAGCTATGATTCTTTTTACAAGTGTTTTTATGATTATTCTGGGCGTGTTACTGATTCCAGTCAATCTCGGACTCCTTCCGTTTTCTGGAAGTGCCCAGCTTGGACTGCTGATGATGATTTTCGCTATCCAGATGATTGCCTCGGGAAGCACCCCGATAGGGGTCTTTCCCAGGTCGCTATCTGTTATCCTGATAGGGTTTTTATTCGCAGCACTGGGAACTGTGTCTTGTATCATTCCTGAGGTTCTAGTGTATCCTCTGACTGTTCTTGTTGGTGTTCTGAACATTCTAGGTGGAGCGATTTCAATCGGCAAATTCCTTGGACAGCGGGCGAGCAGTACGGACCGACAGAAAGGTAAGATTCCGAAGATACTGGTGAAGTTGACCGTTTCTCAACTGATTCTGAATGTTCTTGCGATTACATTCGGTCTCTCAATGCTGATCTCTCATCTCTTGCCGGGATTGGTTATTGGTGTGGTTTTGGCGGCTAATGGGACGGTGCTTCTTTACTTGCTTTATGTTTTGTTTGTTATAGATAAAATACAAAAAGAGATGGAAACCAAATAGCTGCTAGAGAATTCTCAAAGCTAATCAATTAAATTCTGAGGGAAAAAGCAGTTGGATTGGTTCATACCGGAAACTCTATGTTAGCGATTGTCTCGATAGCATTTTTGGGAGCTATCGTTCGGAAACTCGGTTTCCAAATTATGGATCATTCATGTCACAACGCGGATCTTATCTCTAGAGTATTATTTGAATTCCTGACTTTCCAGTTCCATCGAAAGTGATTTAACTCTCTTCACCTGTACCACAAACGATTCAAGTCGGCTTTCTATCGTTGGAGTGAACGGGTTCCCATCGGACTCAAAGAAGAGAATCGGAATGTTGCCAGCGATCTTGAAGATCTCCCTCTTGAGTTTGCTAGAGTTTTCTCTCAGGTGTTCCAGACCCTTTTCAGCAACAGCTTCGGCGATCCTTGTAGGCATACACCCAAATGGGCCTATAGAAATAACTCCATCGTAAGCATCTATCGATTCGAACAGAACGGCCCCAAGAGTCAGTATTGCCTCTCCGGTAAGCTTCGGATTCAAAAAGTCCTTCGAAGTGTTTACCATGGACTCTATGTCGACGAAGTGTGATTTGTACAGTCCACTCTTTTCAAGAATCTTCTTGATTCTTTTTTCGAATGCCTGTTTTACAAGGATTTCAACGTGTTTCGTTCCCCTCTTGAGCGGACCGAGTTCGGTCGGTACGTATCTCTTCAGCAGAATGTAGTCGAGATAATATATCCATTCTTCGATTGGAGAGGCATGCATGATTATTCCGTTGTCAGCAAAAAATAGCTCCAGAGACTTCCTGGAAAACTCATCATTCCTGACGTAAATCTCTCCCGAGAGAAGGACTTTCGGTGCACTTTCGAAATCGCTTTTTAGAGGAATGTGAGAGATATTCTCACAAATCTCCTCCAGTTTCTTGGCCATTTCGCTAAAGGAGTCTCTTTTGACACTCTCAAGTATAATCTTGCGGGCCTCTTTGCTCGCTTTGACTGCCTCATCTCTGTCGGATGCCAGTGTAAGCAAGGCATTTTCAACGTTGCAGAATTCGTCGGCAATAATCATGCTCGCCCAGATTCTCAATTTTGCCTTGAGTCCTATGCCCGCATAACCGTTTTCGGAATTGAGAGAGAATAGGAGAACATTGCTCGCGTTGTTCTTGTCAAGCCAAAGATCTATGTAAGTGCTGTACTGCCCAAATCGGCAAGGGCCGCGAGTATCGGGCATGAAGTACATGATTATGCTTTCGTCGTCCTTGTTTTCCTCGAGATAACGAATAAGGCTTCCCAGAGTCAGGTGAAAAGGGAGACACTCCTTAGATAATGAGTTGGATTTTCCTAGTTGAAACTCCAGTTCAGTCGGTCTCGGGAGAACTTGAGTGTTGATACCGACCTTTTCGAATGCCGCCGCCATGAGCTGAGCCGCAAACTCGCCCATGGTGGGAACGACTACTTTGACCGAAGGATCTGTAATGGGTATGTGTCTTCCGTCCTGCAGCTCTATACTGAATGTCCCGTTGTTCGTCAGCAATTTTGGCCGCTTCACCCGTTTGTTCTCGCCCAACTCCATCTTCCTTTCGAGGGAGCTTCTGACTACATCGGCGAAGGCTTCGATCCTTGTCTCCACTCCAGCGTCCGACGTATGACTATCCAGTTCCAAAATCAGGGATGGTTTTTTCCCCATAATGTCTCTGAAGAAGGAGATCAAGAATGAGTCAGGTCCACAGCTGAAGTTAGTAATGTAGAGTGCAAATAGCTTTGGATTGTTTTTTACATATCTGGCAGCTTTCAAGTTCATTTCACCCCAGGCCCAGTACATCTTCTCATACGATCTTTCGTTTTCATAAGGAAGAGCGTCAAAAGTTACAACAGGAATTCCGCGTGAAGCGAGTTTTTCTGGGATTCCCATATTGGCGTCACTGGAAAAGGCGTTGTAGGCTCGGCCGAAAATAACGACACCGAAATCCGATTTCTTTAGATTCTCAAGAAATCTGTCTCCGATTTCCTTTATCCTTCTTACACTGTCTTCGTAGGATTTAACTCCACTGGAAAAGGCAGTCAAAGCTTCTTCGCGGTTCCTTCCCAGTGACTTCGCAAGTGAGACGAACTTCTCCTTCTCTTTCTCAAAGCCCCGTGAGAAATCAAAGAAATCTGTCAAAATCCTTTTCGACTTGAGTTCCTCAAAACTCCCCATTAGCCAGTCCGGTTCGCTCTGGACAAATGGACAAAACACCGAGTTTTCAACGGAATTCGAAACCCCTAAGCCCTTGACTGCTGGAATGAATAAATAGTCGGGATTCTTCTCCAGAAGATCATAAATATAACCATGTGATAGTTCGACTGGAAAACAGAATTCCGACTTCTTTCTATCCCAGCCCCTGGGGTTGGACTTTTCCGGTAAGACAATTCTGAACCCGAGACTGCTGAAGAAATTTGAGAACAGGGGAAAGAGAGTATTCATAGATAGAGACTTGCTGATTCCTATAGTCTCGAGGCGCTTTTCTTCTGGCGGTTCAAAGACTATTTTCTCTCTATCGGTAGTATATATGTATTCGTTCCTGTCTATGGGAAGGTTAAGACGAACATTTTCATACTTGTTACAAGCGCCGCCGAAGGGGAACTTCTTGCCTCCAACTTCAATTATGCGGACTGGACACTTCCTGTCGCATTTCTCTGCCCCGCCGTCACAAATGAAGGTGTTGAGATAGCGAACTTCTTTTGAGATCAAGGCACCCAGCTCAAAGCGCTCTTCTTCCAGCTGGCCCGCTTGAAGCTTTTCCTCAACCATGAGTGATACACCAAATGCGCCCATGAGTCCAGGATGAGGAGGAACTATTATCTCCTTTCCAGTAACTGCCGCCATTGCCACGGGGACAGCTTGATTGAGACATACACCTCCCTGCATGAAGACTTTTCTCCCAACTGGTCTCATTGCTTTTACTCTGTTTGTGTAGTTCAGACAGATAGAGTAAACCAGGCCGGCGCAGATATCTTCTCTGGAGATACCCTCGTTGATTGCAGTCTTTATGTCGCTGCTGATAAAGGCTGCACACTGATCACTGAAGTTTGGGGGAGATTGACCTTTAAGCGCATACTCTCCAATTTCTCTGTAATCTATGTTTAGAGATTCCTTTGCGGATTCTTCGAGAAATGAACCTGTACCTGCAGAACAGGCTTCGTTCATTGCGTAGTCCAGGGCAACGCCATTGGATAAGAAAGTGTACTTGGCATCTTGGCCGCCAATCTCAAATATAGTGTCGACTTCTCTATCGAAAAACGAGGCAGCCCTAGCGTGAGCCATAATCTCATTGTAAACGGCGCTTGTCTCGCAGTAAAGTCCCACTATCTTCCTTCCGGAACCGGTGACCCCGAGACCAATTATCTCCACAGGAACATCGAGTGAACTACGAATCTCTTCAAGGCACTGGCGGGTAGCGTTTATTGGATCTCCCATAGTCCTGAGATATGAACTCGCTAGAATGGCATTGTCTCTGGCTCTCATAACCACCGCCTTGGTCGTAGTTGAGCCAACGTCCACGCCAAGAATGCAAGAATCGCCACTTTCAGCTGTCTTGAAAGGCATCTCCTTGAAATCGACCATGTTGACGAACTTCGAAAGGGATTCGTTCTTGGGGAAAGTCATTACTCCTTCCTTGAAGACACTCTCTTTCTCTATCTCGATTTCTTCGAGAGTATTAGCATGTAGATAAGCGCCGAAGGCCTCGAAGAAGAGAGCCTCATCTGGTATGGTAATTTCTGCGATTTCTTTCAGGTGATTCAGCATAAGCCGGTTTTTTGTTACTCCACCGACTAGAAGTATCTTTTTTACACCGGCTTTGTGCATGAGTTCGCCGATCTTGTCAGACATGACCTTTCCAAGACCATTGAGAACCGATTCTTTAGGAGTTCCTTTATTGAGAGCATGAGTACAGTCGCTCTTGCAGAACACGGTACACCTTGAAGAAAGCTCGTAAATCTCGTCTGTTTCCACTGCGTTTGCGGCATCCAGTCCGATATCCATTCGCTTCAGTTGCTGGAGAAAGAACTCGCCTGTTCCTGAAGCGCATTTACTGCCTGTAAAGACGGCAGTAATGTTTCCCCTATCGTTGAGCTTATACAGGGTGAAATTCTCTCCGCCCACGCTCACAATCGCCTCATGATCTCCGTACTTGCTTTTCAGTTCTTTATAGGCAAATTCAGTAGCCTCGACTTCGGGGATCTGGGGGAGATTCAACAGTTTTCTTCCCTTCTTTCCTGTCACAACAACCAAACCTGTTTCAAGAATCTCTGGAAGAAAGCTCTTGAGTACTTTCAGTGGATTTCCTTCGTGCAGGAGTCGCCTGGGTGTTTGACCATCATACCAGGAAATAGTGCTTGAGCCTATGCAAAGTCCGATTCTATTCAAGTAGTTCACCTCAAACCATTAAACAGTTTAATGATAGCATAGTCAGAAAGTATTGTATTTCAGGATCGCAAAAACCTTCTCCAATTTGATTTACAGTTCTTTGAGTGGACTTTATTGCAAGAAGATTAATCTTCAAAGAAATGGATTCCAATGAAAATGATTTCGTAGATTTCGTGGTGTTAACCAGGTTATCTGTTTCATTTCAGGTCTCCACATTTCTCCTCCTGTTCGAAGATTCGAATTCTCTATATCATTAGGATGTTCGGATTAAGACACACCAGACTAATCTCGCGATTTTTCTTTCTCCACTCCTGGAGGACAGTAAAGAGGATCAAGAGCCCTTGGTGAAGGCAGATACATTCTTAAAGACAAAGAAAAAAGTCCATTAGGAGCGGGGAGCCAATTACTTTCGAGATCAGCGCCTGGTGAATCATGCTGGATATAGATGTCGAGAGACCCGTCATCGTTGTATGACAATCTCGACCGATCACCAATGGAATATCTGTTTGTCGGGTTGGGAACCATGAACTGATCATCACCGTACATTGTAATAGACCAGAATCCACCGGGTTCTATGGTAGGTATTTCACGGCTTTCAAAATGAATCTTGTAATCGTGCTTTGAGCCGTCATATGCTTCATTGTCGGCATCGACGTAGCTTATGGAGTAATATGCTTCTTCGAGATCGTTCCCATACAGACCTACATATGCTGCTGCCGCCCTAAGTTCGTATTTTCCCTGCATTTGCCGCCGATTGCCGAATATCCGTTTCGTCAAATTCCACCCGTTCTTTGTGACTCCCAGCTTCTCAGACGGCCGGAGTATAATACTCATCGCATCATCAATTCCGTTTTCAATAGCGGTGATCATCTCTGGTTGCAAGTCGTTCTCATTAAATGAAAGGTTTGGGCCTATGCCGATTAGACCGAAACGCTCAATAAGAGCCTTTTCAGATGGATGTATCTCAAGCTGGCCAAGAAGGAAGTTCAAATAGGAAATGAAGCCTGCCGATTCAGCCTTCTCCTGGCTGAAAGCCGGGAAAGCTATCGATTCGACGGCCGAAACTGTTTGACTACCGTAAAATGCGCCAAGGGGTACAATCTTGAAGTTGTTTTGAATCTTCACAACAGCGTCGATATCTCCTGGCATTTCGGGGTTTACGGAAATCCTTAATATACAGAAGACGAAATTTCCTTCGCTACTGAACACTTCATCGACTTCGTTGGGAATCTCAATCAAAGAGGATGGGCCACTGATCATTACTGTCAATTTCCTGCATCCGGTGGTTCTGGTTCCTGCATATGCAAAGTTATGTGTGTACATATCGATGAACTGAACTGAGAAGTATCTTTCACAGATGCTTGGGATCTCGATTATTACCGGTTCATTCCTCAGATCAAGCCATGCCGCCGAGAATAATGTATCGTTGTTCGGTCTTACGATTTCTCTGAACTCCGGTCCAGGTAATCCTTGAAGATGTTCGAATTTGTTGAATGAATTTGGAATAACTGCCTGGAGAACCATAGTTCTGTAGTTCTCAAGCATAGGAAAAGCGAAAATATACGCTTGCCTTGCAACTTCCCTTGCTTCTTCGTAGTTGCTTGTTACAGGAGTCGATTCTGTACCAATAATGGCAGCAAAAACCAAAATCATAGATATTAATGTCAGTGACTTTTTCATGCCCATTTCTCAATCTCCTCTCGTAACCGCTCTTCGATGGCTATTCTGGGTTCCCGGTTTTGAACCTGCAATAGTAAGTAAGTTCAAAGGGCTTAAACCTCAGCAAAAGATACTTGTAAGATATGAACTATAATTTGTCTGACTGTCCATTGAAAGAAAGGGTTTGCTTTTATTCTCGATCAGAAAGACAATCCCCCAACAAACTCATCTCTTTGATTTCCAAACAGGCTTTCATATACGGTTACAGTACGCGGAGGCTTTCTGTGAAAATACAGTGAAGTCTTTACTTACATCAGGACAGCACAAAAGTAATAGTAAACTTCTTGAGTCACTTTTATACGTTCAAGGAATCCAGAATCGATGCAATGATCAAGCGGCTTGACTATTAAGCATCGTAATAGTATATCCTTGTGATTATGGAAGTTGATTTCTTGAACGCAAAACAGGCTGCCGAGCTTTCAGGTCTTTCTGTAAGGGCGCTTCATCACTTCGACGAGATTGGGCTTTTGAGGTCCCAGTGTAATGTTAAGAATGGATACAGAGAGTATTCAGAAGCCGATCTCGACAAGCTTCAGCAGATTCTCTTTTTCAAACAATGCGGTTTCTCTCTGGGTAGGATCAAGAAGCTTCTCAGCAACCCAAGGTTCGATAGAGCAAAGGTCTTCGAGCTTCAGAAGAAACACTTGATTCTTGAGAAAGAGAGAATCGAAGCTATGCTCATCTCACTGGAAAGGACGCTCAAAACTATGGAAGGAGAAGATTCGATGAGTCAAATAGAAAAGTTCAAAGGATTCGATTTCTCTTACAACCCATATAAAGAAGAAGCGAGACAACTTTGGGGTGATGAGACAGTCGAAAAAAGTAACGATTCTATCGCTTCGAAGAGCGAACGGGAGAGGAAGGACATGAGAAGATATTAGATGAGCTTTTTTGAGGACTAGCAGAGATTGGGATGAAGATCCCGATTCAGACCTTGCAAAAGAAGAAATGGAGAGAATGTGTAGGGTCTTTAACGAAAGCTTTGGACATTACTATAGCCTTGAATCTTTTGCTGCTCTAGGCAACATGTATGTAATGGATGATCGGTTCAAAGCAAACATAGATAAGTACGGTAAAAGGTTATCGGAGTTTCTTTCAAGAGCAATGCAGTAGTACGCAGACAGGCAATCCAAAGAATGGACCGAAACTGCCCGGTGATGGAATTGTTTGTTTATGATCCTGGGAACTATTGACCTGAATCCGACAAGTTTCAAGTAAGAGCAAAGCTGGCTGTTAAGATAGGTCCGAAGACTTCCGATATTCGTTTCAATTTGCCTTTTGGTCTATGCATGGTGGCAAACAATAGAAACGTTATATTTGCCTCTTATCGTCAGGTGTTACGATGAGTTTGTTCAGGCTAGTTCATCCTAGCGTCGCAACTGAATAGCTATAATTGTGTGACTTGTCCCAGATGCGCAGCGTTCTGCAGAAGCCGGTGAAGAATGATCCAAATCAGGAAATCTAGCGCATGAATAACCGAATTCTATTCAGGCAGTGAATTTGCCTCATGAACAGGGGAATTCTTTGAAGAAAAAGAGTATCGCTTTTCAGGGCGAACACGGAGCTTATTCAGAACAGGCTATAAGAAAGTTGTCCGAGGAGTTACCTATCACTATTCCATTCAGATCGTTTTGGGAGATGCTGAAACTTGTAAGCGAAGAGAAGGTAGACTACGCGATGCTGCCGGTGGAAAACTCGCTGGCTGGCACCGTGATTCCGGCATATGATGCCCTCATAGAAAGCGAGCTCTTCATCCATGCAGAAGTCATGCTTAGAATTGAACATTGCCTGATGGCGCCAGAAGGACTGAAAATTGAGGACGTAAGATTCGTGATCTCTCATCATCAGGCGCTTGCGCAGTGTTCTGAACACATAGAAGAAGAGGGCAAGGAGGCGAAGGAGTATTATGATACTGCCGGTGCAGCCAGGGACCTGGCAACTTCAGAGATGCCCTTCACGGCCGCAATAGCCAGTGAGTTAGCAGTCCAGACCTATGGGCTGAATATCTTGAGGAGAAATTTCAAAGATCTCGAAACAAATACAACTAGGTTCTTCTTAATGGGAAGAGAGGCCATGGAATGTTCTGGGGAATGCAAGACCTCAATAATATTCACCACAGAACATTCGCTTGGCGCTTTGTTCAATGTCCTTGGTGAGTTGCCGAACCGCGGTCTCAATTTGACAAAGATAGAATCAAGACCTTTCAAGAAGGAGATGTGGCACTATCTGTTCTTTGTAGATACTCAGGGAACAGTAGCCGACAAGCAAGTGAAAGACGGGATCAAGGCAATCAGTGACCGTTGCAGCTACTTCAAATTCCTGAGTTCATACCGCTCGGCCAATTACGAGATGTGAATCCGGGAACAGATATTCCAAGTCTGCCTAGTCAAGAGCTGAAGTTCTTAAGAAGCACTTTTGTGAAATAGAAAATTAGACAAAGATTTCACATCAATTCTTGCCAATTCCTATTGTCAATATGACCCAAGGTTCTTTGGCAGCGATTACACCTTCTTCATGATTATGCTCACAAAGCAGAAAGAACTGGCTGCTGGCTATTTTAATATATCTTTGTATAAGCGAGCTACGCTTTTGGCTGATTTGCCAACACGGGTGCCTTTCTTGAGAACAGATAGCTTAGGGTTTCTTTCTTACTTGTCGGTTCTTACGATCCTGAAACCAACAACATATATTCCAATCTCCCCATTTACTTCCTCTCGATAAGGAACCCGTAAAAGTCTTGCGATATTGAAGAAGCTACCTCCTCTGATTATGAAGTGCTTGCTGCCGTCTATTGGAACGTAAGGATTTGTAGTTGAGTCAGCAGTGTATTCCTGGAAGGGTTCAGTGCACCATTCGAAAACATTGCCGCTCATGTCGTGTATTCCCAACTCGTTGGGTTCCTTCTCTCCGACTGGCCATGTTGAGAGGTTATCCGTAGTGTCATTGTGAGCATTCCCTCTGTACCAAGCGACTTCGTCCACGTCGTCGCTTCCTGAGTACTTAAATAACGACTCTGAATCTCCACCTCTTGCGGCGTATTCCCACTCGGCTTCCGTGGGCAAGCGAAACCCAATTGCTTCAGAAGGGTCATCTGTAATGCCCCCTGCCTGATCAAGTAGATTACCGTATTCATCATACGCTCTCGCCACTCCAGCTTTGTCACTTAACCAGTTGCAGTAGTCAATTGCGTCATACCAGGAAACGGAAATCACGGGTCTCCTTTCTCTGCCCCAGGAGAAATCTCCGGGTTTTGCTCTGCCCAAGTCGTCGCAGAAAGCATCGAACTCATCAAAGGTGACCTCATACTTTCCAATGTAGTAGTCGTAATCTATAGTTACTTCGTGCAGAGGTAATTCATTCTCGTATCCGTCTCCCCAGGTATCCCCCATTGTGAACTTTCCGCCTTCAACCAATATCATCTCTTCAATGGCAACGAAATTCCAGGAGATGATATTTGAGAATGTGCCTTCATTGTCTTCGGCCTTCACTTCAAATGAATGAACCCCAGTTCCGTAATCATTCCAGAAGTATTCCGTTTCAAGTCCATAGTCATCCCAACCTGCTTCATCGACATTTACGTAGTACTTCGCAATAGTTCCGTCTGGATCCGATGCGCTCCACTCGAGAAGGTTCTCTGAATGATCTATTACTCCTTCAGATCCATCGATCTTCTGGAGAACAGGCGGCTGGTTTTCCCTGGGTTTCTTGCATCCCCCGAGTATCACTGCAAACATAACTATAAGCAGCAGCAATATAAAGAATCGTCTCATTTCTCAATAACCCCCTTTCTGCTGTTGGTAATTAATTGAGACAAGATTGTTCTCATACATCTCTCTTTGCCTATAATCACTTTATCATCTTCCTATACAAGTTCATACGTATTGCTACTGAGCAATTCTAACGATTCTGAACCCGGCTATGCTTCCGAAATCAATGGGAATTACAGGGTAACGATAAGAAACTCGGATGTTTTTCTCAGGAAAAATCCAGCAACCGCCTCGACAGATCCGGTGAGTTCCGCTTGAAACGTACGGGTTTGTTTTTTGAGAAGCCGTATATTCAGAGTAGAAGTCGGTGCACCACTCAAGCACGTTACCACTCATGTCATAAATGCCGAGAGCGTTTGGTTCAAGCCTGCCGACCGGTTGGGTCTTCTCGTTGGAGTTGTAATCGTACCAGGCTACTAGTGAAGGGTCATCGCTTCCAGACCACTTGTATTCGGAGTTATGTTTGCCTCCCCGTGCGACATATTCCCACTCGGCTTCCGTCAACAATCTGTATCCCAGTACTTCTGTAATGTCCGTAGTTAGCTTTCCCTCCGAATCGAGCAACTGACCTTCATTGACTTCATAACGTCTAATATAGGCAGGCGGCAGACCATCCTTTTCACTCAACCAGTTGCAGTATTCTATTGCCATCCTCCATGGAACATTGATTACAGGCCTACTGCCCATTCCCCAGCCTTCATCGGAGGGAATTACGGCTCCCTTATCTACGCAGAACTCGTTGTACTCGTTGAAAGTAACCGGATACTTCCCCACAAAGAAATCGTACGTGAGTTCGACCTGATGGGTTGGTTTCTCCATGTTAAGGCCGTCTCCCCAGGTATCTCCCATGGTTAAAGAACCCCCACTGACAAAGGCGAAGTCTCCCAAATTGGGTTCAAATAAGAGAAAAGTGAAAGTCCAGATTATCGGTTCAGAAGAAAGTCCTTTGTCATCTTTCGCCCTGACCTCAAAAGTATGATCTCCTTCTTGATGCACGCACCAGGTATAACTGGTTTTTGCATCATGATCAACCCATTCTCCGCCGTTCGTTCTATACTGATACAGCGAGACGGAGCCATCATCGTCATAACCGAGCCACTCAAATGTAATGCAGTCATCAAGGGTGTTGCCAGAAGGTCCGGAGGATTCTTTTTCGATTACGGGTGGTTGATTACTCCTGAAGATGCATGAGGCCGTCAAGAACAGTACAATTAATTAAGAAGAGTGCCAAAGATATCAGTATTGGCTACATTGTGTTTCCACCTCCCTTAAGCGTTGTTGCTGAGATAGGCCAAACCTACAGAAGAAGGCAGATGCCAACTTATGAAGTGCTCTTTTTCATCTTGCCAGCCAAATTCTGAGCTGACAACGCAAAATTAAGTGGGCGCGTCTCTTCTAGCAGGTCTTGCAGATTGAGCTCAGTACAAAACTAAGGCTCAAGTTTTCATTATCTGTCAATGCGCCAAAAGAGCATCTAGTAGGAAATTCAACGAAGTGAAAACACTGCAGACTTCAACAAATAGTCGATTTCTTGTCGACGCCACAACTACATACTATCAGACTTCTCTCTCTCAGCAGAGGTGGATCTACAGTTGTCGTCTTTATGCATTTCGTGAATAAGCCTTTAAAAGAACAGTCACCGTTTTGTGTGAATTGCTCTTATTACCCTTCACAATGAGTTCGTTGCCCACAATATCGGCGTTCTTGGCTTCGATCTTCCCGGATGCCATAATAGGAATGGAAGAGGTCTTTCCCGGTGATCTAACAATCAGCTGCCAGCAGTCAGATTCCAACATTCTTCTGATTGCTATTATCCTGGGTTGTGAACTCTTCTTGTTTTTGGTAAGCTGTGGTTCAACTGGAAAGATCAAGAACGGAGCTGTATAAGTAATCGAAATGTCTAGCTTCTTTCCCGAGATACTTTTGTCGAGTTCAACTCTCTTTGATGTAATTCCGTCAAGGGTTCTTACAGGAAGCGGGTTGTTGTTGACAGAAATCCTAACACCACTTGAATACTTGGGTATCCAGGGTGTGAAACGGACAGAAATTTCTTTCGGCATGTGTATTTCGAAATGCTGCGTTACTTCTACCCTGTCATCAATCAGTGTCGTACATTCATATGACAACGCGAGGCAGTTGCTCCCCAATGCTAGACAGGGAGCTTCTACTCTCCTGAGGTTCAACGGTATTGAGGGCTGAAAGTCAATGATACCCTCGATTATGTTTGGAGCGAAGCCAAGTACACCTTCGTAGAATGGTTGAAATCCCATTGTTTCAGACCAGGCCTGATGAGGACATATCCCGGACAGTTCGTAGGTCTGCCCATTTAGAACTTCTGGAATGTACCCTGATGAGAAGTCCTTATACATGTATAGATTGGCCAGCATGTGATTGTATGCGTCTAGATCTGCCCCAAGTTTGAACTGAGCCAGGGCAGCCCAACCGGTAAATAAAGGCCAGACGCTTCCCTCATGATAGCCTTTGGGATTGAATATCCCTGAACTCTTTCCTATTATTCTTACCCCCCAGTCAGTGGAGAAGTCATCACTAGCCAGATCTTCTATTTGGGCGGCGATTCTTTCGTTAGGCACACAGTCGAATATCGAACCCATTGAAGACATAATCGTTCTGAATTTCATCTGATTTCCAGATTCATCTATTCCCAGAACAAAACCCATCTCAGGATCGTATAGTTTTTCGAGGCCTATCAAGCATCGTCTCTGAAGATCTGGCAAATGAGAGTTAACCCTTTCCTCTCCAAGATAACTAGAAAGAATTTCTATGCCCCTGAGAGCTGCAATCCATATGCAGTTCAAATAGAATGAGGCTTTTGCGCCGTACAGTTTTCCCCCTTCGATCCAGCCGTGGCCAGCAATAGTGTTTTCAATAAGGCCGTCACCATCTGAATCGGTTTTTGAACAGTAGTCTAGAGCTTTTTCGATTTTATCCCAGTTTTTCCTTGCAAATCCTATATCACCACTCTGCAAGCAATACCTATACATCGTGTAAAGAAAGAGGGGAGTGGAGTCGGCGGCGTCATAGTGAACAACGTTGCTGGTAGTCAGTTCATGATAGATCTTCCCATCGATTCTCTGAAATTTCACTAGAAGCTCGAGGTTCTCTTTGACCGTCTTGAAGTCTCCAATGTCGAGAAATGCCAGTGAGCACCATAGGCTGTCTCGGCCGAAGTACCAGGCGTAGCCGGGCCTTGCACTGAGCCAGCCTGGTCTGCTGGAAGAATATCCTGCTACAAGGCCGGTTCCAAGATTCGGTACGGTCACTCTGAACTTGATTGCTCCAATTCTCGCCATGTCAAGAGCCTCATTGAGTCTTGAGTCATCTGTTATGATCCTTCCCTTTTCGAGGTACTTCAGGTAGAATTCATTGGTTTTGCGTATCTCATCTTGCATATCGATTTGCTTCGGGAGCTCTTCGTCTTCATTACATGAGATTACCGAGAGTACAGCCGTTCCTGTCGCTTTGCTACTAATCGACACGAAGATCTCTTTGTCAATCTCATCCAGAGATACTGAAGATGGATTCGAGAAGACGAACAGGCTCTTGATCTGGGAGTCTTCGGTCTGAAGAATGAACCCGTTATTAAGTTTGGTGAACCGTTTTTCTCCGTTGAAAGCATCATCCATTGGCCACATTATCCTGAGATCAGATTCGAAGCGAATGTCGATGCTATGTTCTATGTAGTCGTAGAAATCGAACTGTAAAAAAAGATAGGGATTCTCGAGACTGCAAAAGACAGTTATCTCTCCGCAGCAAAGTTCATAAACGACTCTTTCGGGTGTGTAGAGAACCCTATTGAGTGCTTTTGACATGTGTTCTCCATCTACAGAGAACTCCATGGATCTCAAGATTCTGAAGGGATGCATCCACACTTCCTCGATCTTATGGACTGAGATATTTGCCAGGACTCGTCTTCCTGTGGAATTCATGTAACCCTTGGCGTCCTCAATCTTTATGGATGAAGACGGCCAGCTAATAACCGGTGAGATTGATGGAAGTCTTTGATCTGGAGTCTCTGAAATCTGAACAAATCCCGACTTCGATTCTTTCCAGTATTTGCCTTGTCTGCCAGGAGAAAGCATCCAGAGGATACTATTCTCGATGAACCTTCGAGCTTCGGCATTATAAGGATTATCGGCTTCCTCAAATGAAAGATAACCTCCAATGGAGAGAACTGGAAAGCCTCCAATATCATGAAGCCAAATCAGTTTTCTGTCTCTAATATAGCTTATATATCGTTTCTCGACGGCCACTACCTTTGCTCTACTGCCTATATAGTAAAAAACATTCGGCATCTTTTCAAGGCCTTTGAGATAGGTGCTGTAGAAGCCTCCAAACAACCCTTCAAATAGAGGGTGGTTCTTATAGCATTGAAATCCCCTTTTGTCCCACGGGGAGCTGTCCTTAAAGACTCTTCGCTCTTCAATAGTGCTGGTATCATCTGCCCCAATCGTTTCAATGATTGTGACGGCCTTTCCAATTAGGATTATGGGTTTGACCCCTATTGAGGGCGAAAGAGATTTCAGATCCGGTACGATGTTGTTCAGTATCAGCAATTCATTCTTGTCACAATCTATTATCGTACTGGTTTGGTATCCAGCTTCCTGAATAATCTCAGTGAGGTGGTTTCCTTTCTCTTCAATGACACAGATCATCTGCAGTTTCCTACCTCGACCACAGTTCATCCTGCGAGTATCTCTTCGAAAAGTCTGAATGAGGCTCCCTTTGATACCAGTAAGCCACAGTGGCGATGTCGTCCGTCAATGGCTGGAATGTTCCATCGGGATACCAACCAAGCGCTTGCACTGTTACTCTTATTGAGCTGCTGAACCTTATCGGATCAGGGATATGCCAGCGATAGAGACCGTGTCTGGGAATTTCCCCCTCTTCCCTTCTCCATAGAGGATACCCGCAGAATGGTGAGGAAAAGGTTTCCCCGAAACACCAGGCACCTCCGAAGTAATCTTCAGTTCCCGTTGTACAGATAGTTGGGTTTTCTTCTCCGTCAAGGAAGAACTTAACTTCTCCCTCTCCCCACCAGCCATTTGAGAGCTGAGACCAGCCGGCCACCGTGCCCACATAATGACCGACGCCGCTCACGCCCTCCAGAATTACGTGTTCCGGACACTCACGAGTGGTCATCGATCTTCTCCAATTTGCGTGAAAGTATGCGGCTGACTCAGAAATATTACCCAGAGAGTAGTCAATCTGATAGAAGAAATTATGAAAGGGCTTTGAAGAGAGGTTCTCGACTTCTATTCTTGCACTCTTCCCGAATGGCATTGGCCAGTAGCAGTTGAACCCTCCCGATGGGTTCACCGACAAAGGGAGGGAGTTGATACTGTACCTAAGTCCGTGAGTGCAGCCAAAAAAGTCACCGAGAGGAGCTTCAACTGAAGGAGATTGCTCGTCGTCCCAGTAGAACCTCATCAAGCAGCTTCTATATGCCTTACTGTCAACGGTTATCCATATGTGCCTTATCGTACCGGGTCCGTCGATTCTTGCCAGTTCGACTCTTCCCATTGCTGGAAGTTCGATACAGGGTCTGACTTTCCACCCCAATCCCAGCTTTCTTGCAGGTCCCTTTCCTTCAGGTTGCTCGAAAGCACCTCCGGAAAGACTTCCATCAGGGTTTTCTGCAGAAATAGATCGCGAGCATTCGTTCTTGATATCACATATATCACCAAAGAATGACAAACTATCACCCCTTTCTTCTATTTCTTTAGGCGGCGGGCTACTTGTCGTAGCCCGATGTAAGCCTTATTCCCTGAACGATCCATTTTTGAGCAAAGATATAGATCAGTATCATCGGAATTGATGAAAGAGCGGCTGCAGCCATCTGTGCAGGGTAGTTCGTTACGTATTGAGAGGAGAACATCGCAACACCGACTTCAATAACGCGCATTTCTTTGCTTCTTGTAACAATTAGCGGCCAGAAAAACGATCTCCATTGTCCGAGGAAAGTGAAGGTACCGACTGTGGCGATTACTGGTTTGCACAGCGGCATGATAACCTTCCAGAATATCTGCCAGGAAGATGCTCCGTCAATTCTCGCGGCATCTTCTATACTGCTCGGAAGGCTAAGCATATACTGTCTCATAAGGAACATTCCCCAGATATTTCCAAGCGCCGGAACGATCAGCGCCCAATAAGTGTCAACCCAGTTCATTGAGTGCAGGATTATGAATCCTGGAATAAGAGTAACAACTCCCGGGAGAAGCATGAAAGTGATAAATAGCTTGAACATGAAATCTCGACCCGGGAAGTGTAATCGCGAGAGAGCGTAACCTCCCATTGCTATAAGTATTATCTGGCCAACAAGAACTGAGATTGTTACGAATAAAGTGTTGAAGATATATCTGCCCCAAGGTTGCGACTGCCACATTTCCACGTAATTCTCCCAACGCAAAACATCTGGGATCAGCTTCGGAGGAAGTCTGTACATTTCAAACTCTGCCATCAAAGAGAAAGAGATCATGAGAATATAAGGAAGTAGCGTGGATAGGCCGAGAAGAATGAGCAAAGCCATAATCACTACTTTAATGACAATTGAGAAGAATCTATTATTCATCTCATCATCTCCTCTCTAGAAGTAAGCCTGCCAGCTCTCTTTGCCAAAGAGCTTGAACTCTACCAGAGTCAGCGCGGCCAGTAACAGGAACAAGATCCACGATTGTGCGGCAGCGTACCCCATTCTCATGTCTACCCAGGCAGACTGCCAAATGTGATAGAAGACGACATCGGTTGACCTAAGAGGGCCTCCTTGGGTCAAGACATAAATAGGAGTGAAAACCTGAAAAGATCCTATTACGCTTGTGACGAGGACGAAGAGGCTAGTGGGTTTTAGTAATGGGAGAGTGATCTTCCAGAAGATCCTTGGTTTGCTAGCACCATCGACAGCAGCAGCGTCATAGAAGTCTTTTGGAATGCCCTGGAGCCCTGCCAGGAATATGAGAAGTTGACTGCCGATCGCTGACCAAATACCGATTATCATCATTGATATCAGCGCAAATTGAGGCGATTCAAGCCACGCAATTGGTTTAATTCCAAATATGCTTAGTACAAAGTTCAGGACACCAAAATCACGGTTGAAGATCCACCGCCAGACAATCGTGGTTGCCACACCAGCAGTCACCACAGGAAGGTAATAAAGCACCCTCAAGACAATCGAAAGCTTACCTAGCTTGTTCACCGCGATCGCCAGAAGAAGTGATATGAACATCCCAATAGGAACGTAGATTGAGTAGACGGCAGTATTCTTCATTGCGTTCCAGAATTTGAAGTCTGAAAAGAGCTCGATGAAATTCTGGAGACCCACAAAAGGCTTGGCTGCATCAACGATGCTCCATCTTCGGAATGCAAGGAATAATGCAAAACCCATAGGTCCGACTGCCCACCAGACTAGGTGAACAAGAGCCGGTAACAGAAAGCCGTAGCCTATCAAAGTTCTGCTTATCAGCTTGTGAGATTCGATGTTTGTAATGACAAAGACGCTCACTACTACCATTACCAGAAGTACTAGAATTGCTCCTATCGAGAAGAATTGAATCGACAAGATCGAGTTTTCTCTGGGGGTCTCCTCAAACAACACAGTGAACTCGTATTCACCGATGTCTTGAGTCGCGTATGTGTGAACCACATCATTTACTCTCGCAACACCGACTTCTATTCCATCATCTTCATGAGACGACACGATCTCAATATTTGAGATTCTTCTTGCAGTCAGATTAGAGGCAATCACTTCACTATCATCACTGACAATGAAGCTCGCACCAGTCGTTCGTCTTGATATATCAACAAACTCCGCAAAGAGATTTCTGTCACCTTTTTCAACCAGATAATCAGCATCGCTGAACCAACCCTTTGCTCTTTTCAGACCAATATCTTCGCTGATCTCTCCTAGAGTGTCGCCGAAAACAAAGAAAGCAAATGAAGCGATTAATACGATTGCCGGTAGATATGCTGCCAACCCAAATGCCATACGGGTATTTCTCTTCAAGTTAACGTGGGATATTGATTTCTTGTAGAGCGCTAGCAGAACTAGAACAGCGAAAACAACAGAGACAAGAGCAGAGATCCACAGAAAGATTAACAAAGAATTGTGCTTGTCTTTCCAGCCCTCATAAATTATATGTGTTGCGAAGAATCCAATCACGTCCCAATTGTCAGAGTCATAGACCGCGATTGCGTTCATCAACATTTTGTTTCCTTCAACAGAGATCTCAACAGATTCAGGTCTTTGACTGTTTATTGTTTGCCTGAAGAGGTGCCTGATCAAGTCGGCTTCTATTCTTCGCGAGTCTCCTGGGATAGTGAAATCATCTTCATCACCGAAGTATACTATGAAGTCTCTCTCATAAACTTTTCTCGCTCTATGTAGAAGGTCGTCAAATCTGTCGAGAACAACCAGAAGAATATTGTCGTCCAGCAAAAGGATTCCCGTCTGAACGTATATCTTGTCATTTAGAACGACAAGCTCGGTCTTCGGGTATCCAGATGAAAAGGTTAGATTCTCAAAGAACAAGGAGGACGATAGAAAGTCTGGGGCGGAATAGCCAAAATCATCAATCAGATTACCCGAATAATCAAACAAACCGGCAAAGACAACGTCATCAGAAAAACCTTCCAGTATATCTACAGCCAGTTCAGGTTCTCCTACCAAAGGATCCATCTCTAGGTCGATAGTTGCTGCAAGATCCTGGTAATTGAGTTTAAAGCTTCTCAGCAGAGAAGCTTCACTCTCAACTAAGAAGTCATTGAGATTATTTCTGGCGTAGAAACCCAGTATGGCAAATGCCGACACTATGAGAAGACCAACAAGTACCAGCAACCCGACAATGATCTTGTAGTGTCTCAAAGCCATCCCTCCCAAAAAACGAGGGGCAGTGCAAACTGCCCCTCAAGTGAAAAAATCAGTTCTCACCCTTCTCAATATACTCGTCTATTGTTGCTGCAGCCCAGTCCATTGCTTGCTTGACGGTTTCTCCGCCTACGTTCATCCTGTCAAATGCCTCTGCCCATGTGTCTTCGAACAGTGGTCTGTAGTACTTTGTCTGAGAACCAACCGGTACTCTTGCAAAATCAAGCATCTTTATGAAAGCCGCGTCAAGTTCATCCTGCTCTGCCTGCAGTTCGGCAATTTCCTTGATTGCGGATATTGCCAACCCACCTTCCAGACAACGCTTTTTCTGTGCATATTCGCTTGACAGAAATGCTGCAAGCATAGTTGCACCTGATTTGTCAGCTGCGTTTGCTGGTACAGCCCAACCAGAGGCATAGGTAACAGTCGCCTTATTCTCGGGAGCTGCATACGGAATTGGTGCGGCTCCGACATCCAGGTCGGCACCCTTCGCGATCTGTCCTTTGATTGATACGTTGAACCATCTGCCCGTTATCGTCATGCCTACCTTACCTGTGTAGAAAAGCGCTGAAGTTCCTCCGAGAGAGCTGGCTTCTTGAGGTGATGGTGCGTATCCTTTGGAGAGAAGATCCATGAAGAATTCATAGTTCTTTACATTGAGATCGCTGTTCAGATATCCCGAGGTCTGAGTGAAGTCTGGGCTAAAGACCTCACCACCGCCTGCCCATAGAAGTGGTACAACAACACCGACCCATGAAGGGAAAGCAAATCCCCAAACATCGTTCTTTCCGTCTCCATCAGTATCTTTGCTTAGAAGCCTGGCAGTTTCCGCGAATTCTTCCAGGGTCCATCCATCCTGTGGGGGATAAGGTACTCCAAGTTCATCGAAAACCTTTTTGTTGTAGAATATTCCGATCGGGCTAGTGTCCTTTGGAAGGGCGTAAAGACTTCTTCCCGATCTAAAGATATCGACAAGCACCGGGAAATACTCATCAAGGTTAGTACCGCTTGCGCCTTCCCTGCCTAGTCTGCTTATGAAGGGATTGATGTCAGTCAAGTAGTTCCCTTCGACAAAAGCAGGGATCATCTCTGCGTCAAGCAGAATCACATCTGGTGGAGTTCCTGCTCCAATGTCAGTCAGGATTTTCTGATAATAGTTACCTGGAACCGGTTCGTAAACGACCTCGTACTCCGGATTGAGTCTCATGAATTCTGCAATAATCTCTTCGTCAAGAGCTGCCTCTTCAGCTCCTGCCCAGGTTGTAACTCTTAGCTTGGTTACTCCGATCGCAAGTGAAGAAAGCAAAATGATAACAATCACAAGAAACGCTTTCAAGTATCTTGCCCGACGCATAGTTCCACCTCCATTCTCTTTACCTGTCCGCATTTGAAGCGGAGTTGTAAGTTTTGACCGTTAGTTCCCCGTCATAATTAGCTTTGAAGACGCCTTCACGCGAAACGACTTTCAATGGTTTTCCTGCAAGCTTCAGGTTGTCGATCTCAAAATCAAGGTCGAACGGAAAGGGATCGAAATCTATTCCATCTTCGGAGATATCAATTCCTGCCAGGTACTTGAAGAGAAGATCAATCACCCATGAATGCTGGTAATCATCGACACCCCTGTAAACGCTTGGTTTTCCATTGAAGGGGTTATAGTGTTCAAAGCAATTCGGCCTTTTTGGATCGCCTTCAAAGAACATCATCCTAACGAATTTTCGTATTAACTCGACAGTCTTTTCGCGAAGAAGAGAATCTTTGAATCGTCTGGAGCATATACCCAAAACTTCTATAATGTGGCTGTTAGTCATTGGCCACACTCTGCCATTCCAGGGACAGTTGTGTCTTTTCCCTTTCCATTCGGCCCACTGACTGAATAGGTGATCATCAAGGCTCGTTGCTGGGACAGGAAATTCTGTCCAGAATTCCTCACTGTTAAGCAAATGTCTCTTAAGCCCTGGAAGATGTGATTTATCTACAATATCTGTTAGGTACGGATAGAAACAAGTTGCTGCCTTCACTCCAGTTCTCTTGAAATTGACCGGGTTAACATCGGAAAATATTTCTTCTTGAGGATCCCACATGAAGCTCAGAACAGCCTTCTTAGTTTTTTCGGCACTTTGATCAAATAGACTTGCTTCTTCTTCAAAACCTAATAGCCGCGCCATCCAAGACAGAGTCTGCTTTAAACTATATATATAAACAGTCGCATCGACGCCTTTCAGTCTTATGCTGTTAGTCCAGCCATAGCGGTCGGCCATAGGATCAACTGCTGTATATCTGCTCATGAATTCTTGGCCAGTCTCAAATTGATCTACCACATCATAAAGACCCGATTCTTCGGGATCTCTTTCCGTATCGAAGTAACTAAGATACTTTTTCAAGGGTTCAAATACCTTTCCAATGAAACTCATATCCGGATGAACCACAAAAAGATCCTTAACCGCTCTTCCCCAGTCGGCGTGATAAAACCCATTCTCCTGAATCTGGTTAACGTATATGTGGCCTACAAACGAACCATCCTCCTTCTGATTATCGACAAAGTTCAGCAAACTACCTTGTCCAATTTCCGGAGAGTTCGACCAACGAGTTTCCAGCATGTGACACTGTGCGCTATATGTAATTAGCGCCCTGAAATAATCGAGCCCCTCAGAGATTGCGGGGTGTTTCATAAATGATTCATCGCTTTGGCTCTTGAATAGTCTAAGACCGTACCACCTATAGTAGTAATAAGTCTGAAGAAATGGGTCACTAGTCTCAAATTGAGGAAGTGACGAGAAGTAATTGTTCCAGTTGTTGATGCTGTATTCTACTGGGTCTTCGTTGATTAGACCATCCCAGTTACTAACAATCTCATTTTGGCTTTCAGCGGCTCCAAGGCCGCAAATGACAAATGATTCGCCGAGAGGAGGAATCCTAATCTTTCTATGAATTCCTATATAAAGGAGTCCTTCACGATTGATTCCTCCGTTTGTTATGTCCATTAGAAGACCGTCGCTACTCAATTTTTCGTAGAAAGGGGTCATTCTGAAGTTTGGAATGTTTGCCGTTCTTTCAGAAAATGTGACATTATAGCTTTCCATTCCTCCGAGTGCAATAAGCACTTCTGCTTCAATTGGCTTTCTGCGGGGTTTGGTAAGCTTCTTTCTGAATACAATTCCTTCGTTTACTGGCTCGACAGATTTGATGTCAGTCTCACTATCATTCTCTGAACAGTTATGTGCTGTCCAAACTATGAGATCCACCTCAATCTGCTTATTGCTGGTATTTCTGATATTGACTTTAGATACAAGGAAGTCCTTTTCTAACAGGCACTTCTCTTCAGTCAATTCGATGTTCATGCCTGAAAAACTACTTCTGAGAACGGCTGGATCCCATGTTCTGCCGGTAGGTTTGAAATCAACTGGAACGCCATCCACCACGGCACTGATTGAGTATCCAGGATCAATTCTCATGTCAAAATAGTTCAGAAAATCCCACGCCCCTGGATTATCGAGGTGTACTGGAAATGGCGGGGTCCACAATAGTCTATTTCCACCACCCAAATACCACTTGTCATCTCTTTCGAGCATTTTCAGAACATCAATCTTCATCGGCTTTCCTCCCATCATTGTCCTGGCAGTTGTGAAGGAGTTTTCGACCATAACCGGTAAGATCACATATATCTTCCCTGTCTAGTTCAATGATTTGGTCATAGATCTTGAAAGCTCTTTCAAGATTCCGGGATTTGATAGCCTCATACAGGTCTTTGTGAAGTGGCAGACCAGCATCACCAAAGGTTTCCAGTCCTAGAGGTGACTTCCATAGAATTTCCAGACCATCAAATACTACATCAAAGACCTCTTTCAGAAAACGGTTGTGTGATATTTCAAAGATCTTCTTATGGAAACTTGCATCAGTACTGGAAAGCTCGACCCTTGTTTCGATTGCCTCTGATAGTTTTTCCATACACTGAGAAAACTCTTCAATATCACTTTGACTTGAACTGGATATTGCGAGAGCTATCGCAGTTTTCTCCAAAGTGCTTCGGACTTCTATCAAGTCAAATATGTCTTTGGCGCTGTCTGTCTCAATCTCAAAATTGGCATTAATCTGAATCCGTAACTTCGTTCTCTTCAGAACAAAAGTGCCGCTGCCGTGGATGGTTCTTGTTATGCCTTCATATTCAAGAACTCTTAGCGCTTCTCTCACTACTGCTCTGCTTACCCCCAGGCGTTCTGACAGTTTCACTTCTCCAGGCAATCGATCGAGACCTTCGAGAACTATCATCTTCTTCAGTTTGTTCACAATATCCATTGCAGTTCTTCTCTTAGTTTTCATCCTGGTTTGGCACCTCAATTTGATCGGTTGTCCACTCACAAGACAACTTTTCAATCGTATTCTAGTATTTTAGTTAGCGGATTTGGTAGAACAATTATCGACTGTGACGAATGCTTAGGTTTGATTGTCATCGATTGTTTAAGTAGAGAAATGCGATGTGAACAGATTTGGATTGAGTTGTCAACAAGTAGGAGTGAGTCGGTGATCTTTGTTGATAGTTCTGTTCTGTTCAGCGAATCTTATGAAAGAAAGTGTCTGAAGAACTGCAAGGGAACCAAGTTTCTTGCAAAGTATCAGCCAGAATGAGTCGTTTTAATGGACAAAACAGTATTGTTCTTGCATGTAATGATTAAGGAAAGTTAAGAGCCATGATGATAGCCACAATGATTGAAGTTCAAATGACCGCGATCAAACAGATATATTCTTAGGTAGCATATTTCCGGAGTGCTCAGATGCGAACCAGCTGAAAGGGTTTTTCCGAAAGAAAACCCGAAGACACAATGTCTCCGGGTTCAAATCGTACAACGATCGTCATTTATTGTTGGTTCAGCATCTTCTCCATTACTTCCAGAGCTTCGTCAGATAGAAGGACCATTGCCAGTCTTTGAGCAGTGAAGTTGTTTTGCACGGGTCTCTCAACCATTCCTGGTCTGCTGGCATTTAGCCTGTCGGCCATCTTCTCTTTCAAGACTCTCGTTCTTTCGTCAACATCGAGATTCTTGAGGCGTTCTTGGGCTTCGGGAGGAAGATTTTTGAACTGCTGTCTCAGTTGTTTCTCAATCTCGGGAAGTCTTTCTTCTTCGATTCTCTCTCTCAAAGGCGCATTTTTCTTGTAGGCGTCAGCTCGATTTCCAGATGCCATTTCACTAAAGTAATCAGCAAGATTCTCGGCCTGTTCGACCGTGATAATTGATTTCAGGCCGTTCAGATAATTTTCGACTATCGACTGCATTCTTGTCCTGATTGAATCCATTTCTGGAAGAGTCGCTTCTTCACCGGAGATTGCCTTTTCCAGAGTCTCTTCAAGAGTATTCGTGACCCTTTCCTTTAGCGCCACGAGTTCCTCGCGGGTGGATTTTGCGAGATCATACACTTGGCCCAGCTGTTCAGGAGAGAGGTCGGCTGCGTTTATTGCATTCGCAATCTGGATTTGTAGACGTAGTTGCAAAATCTCCCCATCCATGGCATTTCTTAAACCGGGTGCAGCTGTGCCCACTACTCCAAGAATCAGAATTAGGATCGAGAGAACTGCTATCTTCTTCATTCTTGTCACCTCCATTTGAGACTAAGACTATTATAAGAACCTGTAAGTGGAAGGAGTGTGAAATAGAATGTCGTTCTTATTCCTTATTCGAGATGAAGCTCCTCAAAGCTACTGAAACAATATCCAGTACGGGGATCGAGGTTGAATCCTTTTTCAGAGCTTTTTGTCAAGGTTATCTATAACTGATCATTTTGAGCTGTTTTAGCAGGGACTTGAAGAATCTTGTGATCTCTGTTACATAAAATATATAACGAGGGATAAACCTAGAGAAATTAACTCTAACGTAGTCTTTTCAATGCTTTACGAAGATTTTCATTGTTAGACTTTTCGGGAACTAAGGTTTACAAGCATTTGTTCCGAACGAAACGACTCTTCAACAAGCGATGCAAGAGCGTCAGTCCTCTCCTGTTCTTAAGGGATATCGAAGGATGCTAGCAATATCACTGGGAACTTGAACCCGTTTGGTATGGGTATCGAGAACCTCCCGTAATTGTCAGTGAGAAACTCCTTTTCGATAACCTGATTTCCCTCGAGGTCAAAGACTTTTACTGAAGCGTTTTCGATGCACTCAACCGTGAAGACGGACCCTTTCATTTCGTTTGTCCGAAGTAGACCGACACAACCTGTGATCAAGATTGCATCACCGAAGAACCGAGAAAGAGCACTTCCTCATTTCCATCGCGTGCAAATACCCTGATTGATAAATCAGCTTATAACAGAGTCGCATCGTATCTAGAAAGTTTGTCACATCAACAAAAGTTGATTTATCGAATTCTTATACAAGAGACAGAAGCAAAATCAGTCATTTGTATATACTGTGAAAATCAGATCTTTGGTAGGCAGTAAGAAACATTTTCTTGCTGGGAATCACTCAAGACCCATAGACTCCAACCTAATTCGGGATCTGGTTCTTGAAGATAGCTAGTTGATTAGTAATAACAGCACATCGAACTAGGGAGGGTTGAGGCATCCTCGATTGATACAATAGGACTATGAGCAACCTGCTGGTTTTCGGAAATGTGAGAGCCCAATTAGGAATCTGGTTAGTAACAACGTCTTAAATAACTCGACTCTGCTATCGGAAGTTTCGTAGAAATTTCCTGAGAGTCAGAGTTCTTGATAAGGAGATGCTTCTATGGAGATAGGGATAGTAGGACTTGGCAAAATGGGAGGCAATATTGCCAGAAAACTCGTCGCTGGCGGGCATACTGTCTACGGCTATAATCTCAATTCGGAAATTACAAAGGTTCTAGCTGAGGAGATAGGACTTCGCCCTGCCTTTTCTCTTGAGGAGCTTGTGGGAAAGCTGTCGCCGGTTCGGATTCTGTGGTTGATGATTCCTGCAGGCGTTCCAACTGAAACAACTATAAATGTTCTCAAAGACTTGCTCGATTCTGGAGATATAGTCATTGATGGAGGCAACAGTAATTACAAAGACTCAATTAGGCGATCGGAGAGACTTTCGGAAAGAGAAATTAACTTCGTAGATGTCGGCACAAGCGGGGGAATTTGGGGATTGACAGAAGGTTACAGCATGATGATTGGAGGTGAGAGAGAGATCATAGATAACCTTGCGCCAATATTCACAACACTTTCGCCTGAACAAGACAAAGGGTGGGGAAGAGTTGGCCAAGCGGGAGCCGGCCATTTCGCAAAGATGATCCATAACGGAATAGAGTACGGGTTGATGCAAGCCTATGCGGAAGGATTCGAGATCCTTAGAGCGAAGAAGGAATTTGATTTCGATCTGAAGGAAGTCACCGATATATGGCTTCACGGAAGTGTGATCAGGTCATGGCTTTTGGAGTTGATTAGCGATATACTAGCCGGTGATCAGAATCTCCGCAACATAGAGCCATGGGTTGCAGATTCTGGAGAAGGACGTTGGGCAGTTGTTGAGGCCATGGATCTCGACGTCCCCGCCCCGGTAATTACATTGTCTCTGCAGAAGCGGATTGAGAGCCGTGTCGAAGAGGATTATTCGGCGAAACTCCTTGCAGCCATAAGAAACAGGTTTGGTGGCCACGAAATAAAACACACAAGACCGGGGAGCAAAGATGGCGAAGATTGAGAATTCAATAATGATTGTATTCGGGGCTTCCGGTGATCTTACGCAACGGAAACTTGTTCCAGCTGTTCACTCCCTCGGTTGTGAAGGTCTGCTCCCTGAAAAATTCAACGTAATCGGCGTTTCTAGGAGCAAGATATCGGATAAAGGCTTTCGCGATAGGTTATTTGCGGGGGTTCAGGATTACTCCAGATCTGATCCAAAGATTTGCAATCTCTGGAAGGGATTTGAAACTAAAATTGAGTACCTACAGGGCGACTATGATCAAGAAGAGACATACGGCGAACTGAAAAAGAGGATCTACGAATTGGAGAGGAACGAACAGGTTAGATCAAATCTTCTTTTTTACCTCTCTATTCCTCCCGAAATGCATTCGATCATACTGAAACACCTGGGTAAATTGGGTCTCGGTAGATCTGAGGAAAGGGAAGTTCGCATAGTGATCGAGAAGCCTTTTGGAAGAGATCTTGAAAGCGCAAAAGAGCTTAATGGGCTTGTTCACGAGTCTTTTAGGGAAGACCAGATTTTCCGGATAGACCACTTTCTTGGGAAAGAGACCGTTCAGAATATACTTGCTTTCCGTTTTGCCAATTCGATATTTGAACCACTATGGAATCGTCAATACATTGATCATGTTCAGATAACTGTTGCAGAGGATATTGGAGTAGAACACAGGGCAGGATATTACGATACCGCTGGCGTATTGAGAGATATGTTTCAAAATCACATGCTTCAGCTTCTTACCTTAATGGCTTTGGAGCCGCCGGCAGTTTTCGAGGCGGATGCACTAAGGGATGAAAAGGTCAAAGTGCTGAGATCAATGAACAAGTGTTCAGATGTCGTTCTAGGTCAGTATGATGGCTATCTTGGAGAAGAAGGAGTTGCCAAGGATTCAAAAACGCCTACTTATGCAGCACTGAAGACGTATGTGGATAACTGGAGATGGAAGGGAGTCCCATTCTATCTTCGATCTGGCAAGAAGATGAAGAGGAAGGTTTCGGAGATCTCCGTCCATTTCAAGAGTGTTCCTCATATGCTTTTTGGACAATCCATAAATGGCGAAGCTGTTAGTCCGAACATTCTATCTCTTTGTATTCAACCTGATGAAGGAATAAAGCTATTTTTCGAGGCAAAGATTCCTGGAGGTTCGATGAAGACCAGAACAGTCAAAATGGATTTCAGTTTTTCCGGCGGATTCGGTAATGACATACTCCCTAATCCGTACGAGAGACTCCTTGTAGATGTAATGCAGGGAGATGCGTCGTTATTCGCCAGATCTGATGAAATCGAGTTAGCTTGGGGAATAATTGACCCTATAATAAGAAGACAAGAGAATGGAGAAATCAAATTGTGCACTTATAAAACTGGTAGTTGGGGTCCTGAAGAAAGCAGTTTTCTCGTCTCTAGAGAAGGCCGGGAGTGGTTTGTTTGCTGTTGTGGAGAGGATGGAGAACCATCACAGGAGAAAGATGACGGTGGCAAATAGAAAGCTAAGTATATTCGACAATTTCGAGCAGCTATCAAATGCGGCCGCCGAAGAGTTAGCTAAACTAATCGAGAACAGAATAATCGTTCATGAGAGATTCTCACTAGCTCTTTCGGGAGGTTCTACGCCCGGAAGACTTTATGAAATTCTTGCCGAAGAACCCTACAAACAAAGTATTCCCTGGCGAAAAGTCGATCTTTTCTGGGTAGACGAGAGATGTGTTAATCCCGATGACGATGAAAGCAATTACAGACTCGTGAAGGAGCTTCTACTTAGAAAGATCGAGATTCCCGAGGAGAACATTCATAGAATCAAAGGTGAATTATCCCCTGAGATTGCCGCAGCTCAGTACAAAAGAGAATTGATTAACTATTTTGGAGAAGATTCCACAGATTTCGATCTTGTAATATTGGGATTTGGAAAAGACGGCCACACGGGTTCTCTCTTTCCCGGTTCGACTGAGATTCACGACCATGATTCCCTCGTACTTACCAGTGAAGTGAGTTACGATGGAAGGCCCTCCAAAAGGGTTACTCTTGGTCTGCTAGCTCTAAAACAGGCCAGACATATCTTCGTTCTGGCCTCCGGAACGGCCAAGGCAGAGATCACTAGGTTGGTTCTGGTTCAAAATGATCGTGAATTGCCAATAAGTCTTGTATCTCCTGAATATGGAGAACTCTTCTGGATGATCGACAAAGAAGCGGCTGGGCTTCTACCCAAAGACTTTCTTGATTAGCTTTGTTTTCAAATTGTTGAGCTTGCATTGATTGAGGCTCTTTTGAAATAGATACGGCCTTACGATACATCTATCCATCCAAATCCGAAAAAAGCAAAAGCAAGAGATTCTTCGATGATGGAAATCGAGTAAAGATTTCTTTTCAGAAATTCCATGAAATTGATCGGCCGTATAGATAATTCCTTGGAGTTTCCCGATCAAGAGCTACTGATTGGGGCTAAGCAAGCATTCTAAAGAGTGACCTTTCAGAAGAATTTCAAACATCACAACTGATAATTTCATGCTTCTGCCTCTAGTTGGTTCAGGTCGAATCTCATTGACTTCTGATTATCGACTGGCAAGAAGTATAATTTCAATGAAAGAAATGTCGTTTCAATAGATGAAATATAGGGAGGCGTACTGATGGACGTTGTTGGCAAGTTTGGAAGGATACTTATACCAATGAGCACTGCATTTGCAGCTGACTATTCCATTGACTATCCAATGACAAGAAGAATCGCCAGCTACTTGATCAGTAAGAACTATTGCGATTCTCTGGTGATAGCCGGAACAAACGGCGAGTTCTACACAATGAGCTTTGAGGAGAAGGTAAGACTCTTTGCAGAAGTTAAAGAAGAAGTTGGCGACAGAGTACCACTGATAGCCGGAACAGGTACGGCTAACACTAACGAGACAGTAGAACTGACGAAGGAAGCGGCGAGACTAGGATACGATGCTTCCATGGTAGTTGTTCCTTATTATTGTCACCCGACTCAGGAAGGAATCTACTATCACTTTTCTCAGATCTGTAAGAATACCGATCTTCCGATAATGGTATATAACATTCCGCTCTTTACGGCTTCAAATATCGATCCGGCGACGCTGGCCCAGTTAACTGAGTTTGAGAATATCGTAGCCGTCAAGGATGAGGCCGGAATTAATCCGTTGCAGACCTCAGCCTTTTTGAAGGCAACAAAGGGAAAGATCGTGGTTTATTCTGGAGACGATCTAATGGTTCTCTCGGTCATGAGCCAGGGTGGAATAGGCGTTATAAGCGGGGGTTCGCACGTAATTGGGGACATGATGAGGAAATTGATAGATGAGTTCCTCTCTGGCGATGCCACCAAGGCGACAAGTAGCTTCAAGGAGCTTTACGAGCTTTTCAGCGCTTTCTTTGGTAGAAATAGGCGTCTTACAAACCCATTGCCGGCAGTAAAAAAGGCCTTCGCACTCCACTCGGGACTGGATGTCGCGAGAGTAAGGCCGCCACTCATGGAAATCGAGGAAGACGAAGTAGCAGTACTGAAGGATACTCTCAGAAAGTTCGGGAAAATTTCTTGAGCCTCAAGAACCAAAAAACCGAAAGGGGGTTTGGCAATGAAAAAGGCATTTATCGTAGTTTTTCTTCTGCTCACAGTGTGCATTTGCTTTGCCGTTGAGGAGACCTACACAATTCGCTTTAATACAGTAGCTGCACCGACTCAACCGCAAGTCCTTGCAATGAACAAGTTTGCCGAAGTTGTCGAGAATCTTAGCGGGGGCAAGATAGTTGTGAAGGTCTTCCATTCAGGCCAGCTTGGAGATCAACAGACATCTTTGCTGGCAGTCATGAGAGGAGACCTCGAAATGGCCGGTGATGGAGCGCCATCGTGGTTCGCCGATCTCGGTAACATGCCGAAGATGGGAGTGTTGAACGCCGCTTACATCTTCAGGGATCTTGACCACATGTACTCTGTAATGAACAGTCCCATGGTAAAAGGATGGTTCGATGAACTGGCATCGAATACTGGAATGAGGGTTCTGGATACATGGTATCTTGGTATGAGGCAGCTCAACACAACCGAAAAGGCGGGTCCAGTTTACAAGCCGGAAGATCTCAAAGGTATGAAGATCAGGATGCCCAACAACGAAGCATTCATGGACATGGGACGTGCTATCGGAAGCAATCCCACCCCAATGGGCTTTGGAGAAGTGTATCTCGCTCTCAAGTTAGGCACTATCGACGGTCAAGACAATCCTCTTCCAACCGATCTCTCGGCGATGTTTGTTGAGGTCACGAAGTACATTGTTCTTACTGACCATTCAATAGGGATGATTAATCCTGTAATCAACGAGAAGTTCTGGCAATCACTGCCCTTTGAGTATAAGACTTATATTATTAAAGCGCTTGAAGTTGCTCGCTACTACATGAACTATCTTGTTTTGGAGCAGGAGTCAAGCCTTCTAAAACAATTCGTTGACGACTACAACATGGAGATTGTAGTTCCTGACAAAGAAGCCTTCATGAACCATGCAAAAGAATTCTATTCACAGGAGAAATTTGACAATGCCTGGGGCAAGGGGATGTACGAAGCAATTCAGTCGTATCCCGCGGACTGACAAGATAAGCTATATTTCCTGGACCAGGACCAGCCTGGTCCAGGCTATTTTTATGGGGGTCTATCATGAAGAAACTCTTGGCGTCACTTTTCAAAGTCGTTCAAACTGCGCTGAATTTGATCGAATCCTGGGGCGGAATAATATTTCTTGGACTGCTCTTCCTGAGCATCTTTTTCCAGGTGATTCTAAGGTATGTATTTAGTAGCCCTTCACCGGAATTATTCGAGATAGCGCAATACAGCTTCATTTGGACGATTTTCCTCGGAGCGCCTTATGCAAGAAAATTCGATGCACACATAAAATTTGACATTGTATTACTCAAACTTCCCAGAAAGGCGCAGCTGCTTCTGCAGATAGCGTTCGATTTCTTCTTCTGTATTGTGCTTCTAGTAACGCTTGGACCTGTGTTAGGCGATGTTCTTTTCTATAAGATCATCAAGTCCGAAGTTTTGAGGATTCCCTGGACTTATCTCTTCATGTGTTTCCCCATTTTCATGGTTTTGACTTTCATTCACAACGTAATCTGGATAGTGAAGAGTTTCATGGAACTCTTCTCCGGAAGAATCGTTCTCAAGGAGGTTGAACCATGGGATTGATACTCTTTTTCATAGTATTCGGTGTCGCGTTCGCCCTAGGATATCCCATTGCATTTGGAATGATAATGGGTGGTTTCGCTTACTTCATTACTTCCGGAATGGATCTTGGAATCTTTCTTGACATTATGGCAATAGAATTGAGAGCTCAGGATGTTTTGCTGGCAGTTCCAATGTTTATATTTGCTGCGAACGTAATGAATGATACCGAGATAACCGACAGACTCTTCGGTTTCTTGAAACAGCTTCTGGGTGGCATACGTGGGGGCCTTGCATATGCGAATATTGGTGCGAGCATCATTTTCGCCGGCATGAGCGGTTCGGAAATAGCTGACGTTTCTGGTCTCGGGACAATAGAGATAAAGGCTATGATGGACAACGGTTATGACGGATCCTTTGCCTGTGCGATTACGTGTGCTTCGGCAACTATTTCTCCTCTCATTCCTCCCAGTATCCCGATGGTAATCTATGCCATGCTGACAGGAACCTCTCTGGGATACTTGTTTCTTGCAGGAATTATTCCTGGGCTCTTTCTGGGTTTTCTTGAGGCTGGGATGGCCTACTATCTCTCGAAGAAGAGAAACTATCCAGTAGGAAAGAGATATCCGCTGAAAGTACTTGCGAAGAGTTTTTTTAGATCCTTTCCCGCTCTAATGGCTCCGATCATTCTTCTGGCCGGGATTTACGGGGGAATATTCACTCCAACTGAATCTGCGGCGGTTCTCGCTGCGTATTCGATACTCGTCAGCATCTTTATCTATCGTACGCTTGGAGTGAAGAAGCTGAGAAAGATAATGCTCAAAACTGTCTATAACGTAGGTGCGATAAGCTTCATGATTGCTGGTGCCTTCGTTGTGAAATATGTGCTTGCAAGAGAAGAGATACCTCTATTGCTGACGAACGCTTTCATGGATTTGGGACTTCTTTCCAGCGCATGGGTGCTGCTTCTAAGTGTGAACGTTCTCTTCTTCATACTTGGAATGTTCTTTGATGTATCCGTGATACAGTTGGTTGTAATACCGATAGTCTTTCCACTTGTGAGGGCTGTGGGGATAGACCCCGTTCACTTCGGAATTGTAACTACTTTCAACCTGATGCTTGCCCTTGACACTCCTCCTTACGGGCAGACGGGCTTCATAACGAGCGCAATAAGCAATACTCCGGTTGGCAAGGTCTTCAAAGAGATGCTAAAATACTGGATACCAATCGAAGTCATGGGACTTGTACTAATTACTTATTGGGCAGACTTTGTTCTTTGGCTGCCGAGATTACTTGGTTATGCTCATTGAATTCAAAGGCGGGGTCTTTAGATGCAAAGTGTTGAGAGGATTGTCAGAATAATAGGTTCATTTAGTCTTACGGAACCCAGACTGGGTCTCGATGATCTGACGAAGAAAAGCGGGCTTCCCAAAGCCACAGTGTACCGAATTGCTGAAGCTCTTTGTGAAGAACATGTGCTCGAAAAAGATGGTGTGACTTCTACTTACAGAATAGGAATCAAGCTCTTCGAGTTAGGGAGTTTATATCTTTCTTCCATGAGGATCAAGGATATTGCTTTTGGCGAGATGGAGAAACTGCACCTCGAGACCGGGGAGACTATCCACATGGGAATCCTTGACGGGAATGAAGTCGTCTCTATTGAAGGATTTGAAAGTTCAAGATCACTGCACACGAAGCTTTTCATAGGAAAACGAGCCCCTCTTTACTGCACTGCAGTTGGGAAGGCGATTCTGGCTTTTCTACCGGACCGTGATCGCGAAAAGTTGGTCGAATCGCTTGAGCTTGTGCCACATACTTCGAAGACGATCACTGACAGAGATTCTCTCAGAGAGGAACTAGAAAGAATAAGGTCAAGAGGAACGGCCTTCGACAGAGGTGAGAACGAAGATGGAGTTGTCTGTGTTGGAGCTCCAATATTCGGTTCATCTCGCGAAGTCGTTGCTTCTATTAGCATATCCGGTCCGGTCTTCAGGATGGGAGAAGAAGTTCTGACAAGATATTCGAGAATGCTGAAAAAAGTTGTGGAAAGAATCTCGGCTACTCAGGGATACAGATCACAAGAACCATAGCATTCTTCCAGAACGGTTCTTCTCGCTAAAACGATTATGGAAATTCATGTACAATTCCTTCAATTCTCTTTGATTAGTGATTTTGGGTGTGTCTACTGAAAGCGCCTCCGAGAGGAAATCGAAATGTCTTAACTTTCTACGAAGAGGAATCAATGAATCCGAGTTCTGCGGAGCGGCAATGCACTGAATCGGAGATCAAAACCGCACTATTATTTTCTTTTTTGCCAGAGATCATTGGAGAAAATCGCAAGTCTTAAGAATACATCTACTATGATTTTTTGAGGAACAATGCATTTTCATAGTTCTTGAATCCAACTCTCTCATGCAATTTTCAAAAATCAGCCAGCTGAGCGGGCTAATTACGGCCAGGGACTCGAAATTGATCAAAGAACATTGTTAATCTGAGCCAGGTACTCCTATAATTCTTCAATATTTCAGATTCTTCGGTCTCTTCTCACAATTTTCCTAAAGCAAATCGCTGTGATGAGCATAATGAATTTACTATGATCATCAAGTTTTGGCAGAGTCTAGATTACCACTTTTTTCACAAGGTTCGAGGGATATAATTCAGTTAAGTGGAGGTCAAGGCATGTGAGAAGAGTTCTCTTGCTGGAGGGATGAAATTATGAGAACCGAAACGAGGATAAGATTCAACTTAAAAGCGTTAATCATATTTCTGGCAGTGAGTATAGTGATTTTTCTTGCTACGGGATGTATCTTCAAAACTACTACTCTGACAATGCTTGAGCCAGATGGAGTGGGCACCGTCCAGCCTCTTCCAGGAACTCACAAGTATTTGATTAGTACGACTGCTGAGCTGGAGGCCACTCCGGAAGAGGGTTGGATTTTCGACCGCTGGGAAGTGAATGAGGAGTACTACTCAAGCGAGGAAGCAACGACTCTTAAGATGGACTCCGAAAAGGTGGTCAAAGCCTTTTTCGTGAGGAAACCTGTAACCCTGACGATGCTTGAGCCCTCTGGACAGGGTGATGTTGATCCGGATCCCGGCATGCTTTCCTTTGAGTATGGAGCTGTTGTAGACCTATCGGCTACTCCAACCAAAGGTTGGGAATTTGATCGCTGGCAGGTGAATGGAGCCTTCTACTCGAGCGCGGAATCTACGACTCTGACGATGGACAATGATAAGACGGTGAAGGCGTTCTTCAACGAAGAGCCTGCAGCTTCGGTGACACTATATATGCTCGAGCCCATTGGGCAGGGTCAGATTCAGCCTCTAGCAGGAGATCACGAGTATAATGCCGGGACAGTCGTTACTCTTAAGGCAACCCCCTCTGAAGGCTGGTTGTTTGACCACTGGCTGGTTGAGGGAGCGTTATATTCCAGCGACAAGGAAGCCTACCTCACGATGAACACTGATAGAAATGTAAGGGCCGTTTTTGTTCGTAAGACTCACGTACTTACGATGCTTGAACCTTCAGGTAGTGGAATTGTCAAACCTGCCATCGGGGACAACGTTTATGAAGAGGGCTCCGAGGTGACCCTTTTAGCCACACCGTCCAACGGCTGGGACTTTGATTTCTGGCAGATAGATGGGGCATTCTTCTCAAGCTCCGAGCAGATAATAATCACCATGAACGCCAGCAAGACGGCAAGGGCTTTCTTCATTGAAGAGCTGCCAAAGATTTTTACTTTGACAATGGCTGAGCCAACCGGTCAGGGTTCCGTTAGTCCTGCAGTCGGAAATCACAACTTCATAGAGGGGACCACTGTCCCGCTTTCGGCTACTCCCGCAGATGGATGGGGTTTTGAAGCGTGGTACTTAGATGGTTCTCATTACTCAGACAGCCAGAACGTTTCGGTTGTTATGGACCGTGATAAATCAGTTTTGGCCACCTTTGTTCAAGAAGTGGAGAAAGTTACTCTCGAAATCTATAAGTCCGGAAGGGGAACCGTTAGTCCCGATGTCGGAATCTATGTCTATGATAAGGGTGCGGAGGTCAATTTGAGCGCAACGCCTGATCCCGGGTATCATTTTGAAGATTGGCTTGTTGATGGCACTACCTATGAGGTTGCCGACATAACAATAACTCTTGAATGGGACACGATTGCAATCGCCACTTTCAGGTGTAATTGCGGAGGGTTTGATCAGGAGTGAAATTGAGATCCTGGGAGTAGAAGATCATAGTGGAGGATAACTCTCAAGGATTTCAAGGAATTCTTTCACAACGTGCCTGTCAAACTGAGATCCTGAGTTCTCAAGAAGGTATTCAATCGTTTTTTCTTTGCTCCAGGCCTTTCGGTAGGGTCGATCGGAAGTCAGTGCGTCGTATACATCTACAACTGCGAATATCCTCGCTGCGAGAGGAATCTCTTCTCCTTTGAGTCCGCGGGGATAGCCGCTTCCGTCCCAACGCTCGTGGTGACAGTAAGGAATATCCAGTGAAGGCTGGAGGTACTCCACTTGTGACAACACTTCATATGCGGTTACAGGATGAGTTCTCATTACCTTCCATTCTTCTTCAGTGAGGGGGCCCTTCTTCAACAGAACGCTGTCCGGTATTTAAATCTTGCCAATATCGTGAAGCAAGGCTCCTCGATAAATACTCTCCAGTTCATCTTCAGTTACCGCCATCTTTTTGGCAAGACGAACCGTAAGATCAGTTACTCGCCTGGAGTGTTCCTCAGTATCCATATCCCTCATTTCAAGAGATCTCGCGAGAACTTCAAGAGTCTGGTCATAGGCCATTGCTATCTGCCTATTGCTTTCCCGGAGATTTTCCATCATTATAGCAACATCGATCGCTAGAGAGGCTTGACCGGCAAGTGTCTGGAGGAAGTCGTTCCATTCACTGTCCCGACTAACTTCCTTCGTATCGAATACTTCAAGAACTCCTAGTGTCTTACCTCTTGTTTCAAGCGGAACAGCGTGGTAGTCCTCGACTCTCATTTCAATGAGCTTCTCAAGTCTCGGGCAGTTTGTATTACCATGATTAATCGGGCCTGAGTATGACTTCCCCGACAAAACTACACTTCCCGGAATTGTCCCTTCTATTGGGAGTTCCTCGAAATTTATTTCTCCGGCAAAGACGCCCATTCCGTGAGAATATTTGAGGACATTCTTTTCTTTGTCTATGAGAAAGAGATCGGCTCCATCGACGTTCAGCCTTGAAATGAGTCTTTCCAGGAATACATCCAACATCTTGTTGAGCTCAAAGTGATAGCTGACTGCCATATCTATCTCATGTAATGCGCGGATATTTTCCAGCCTATGCATCGCACTCCTTTCGGATTCTACAAGCTGTGTGATATCTACGCCGGTCAAAACAAAGTACTCATACTCCTCCTTCCAGCTCGTAAGGTTGCTTAATGTCCAGCGAACGTGAAGAATTCCAGAGGGGGAGTCAAGGTCAGCCTCGTAGAAGCTCTCGGCTTCTTCTGAACTCATTTCACTGATTGTCTTTCTTATCCAACTTGCAAGTTCAGGGCTAGCGAAGACATCGGTGCACTTTTGGCCGCCTATTTCTTCAGACGTAACAGCAAGAACTCTTTCGAAAGTGTCATTTGCGAAGATGATTCTACCTTCGCTATCAAATACTGCAACGAAGACCCCTGCCGTGTCTAATACTCAACTTTGACAGCAAAAGGGAATAAATCGCAGGAAGAAGTTGCGAAAGTGGCATAAGTACGTGGTAGATATTTGAATCGTCTTTGAAATGCGGTGCCACGTCGGTTTTGTTGTCACTTTGTTATGACCTGACTTGTACCTGTGTTGGATGATATAATATAGGGGCCATGTTTCTTAGACTGAAACA
>NPIF01000576.1_pt1 | contig 117016 bp, 112 predicted proteins | sample 8637461 | NCBI WGS metagenome assembly NPIF01 (sample SAMN07420641, study PRJNA396082) | bioreactor metagenome | isolation source: sample BR12 brine-fed electro-methanogenic bioreactor BR | place: Japan: Kochi | collected 2016-12-09 | reverse complement strand
GCGGTCAGGAAGACCATATCTGCGCCTTCTATTGCATGTGCGATCTCACGGAAACTTTCTTCTGCTGCCAGCTTCCCGATATTTGGGTCTCCACCTGCACCCAATCCTTTGGTTAGGTCTGGACCAAGCAGAATGGTCTTGTCCGCCTGGCTGCTGTACAAAACCTGTTGATCGGTGTTTGCGGCGATGAATTCCACCTGCTGCATACCCAATGCAACCATACGGTTGATGGTGTTGCAGCCAGCACCTCCCAGGCCAAGCACTTTGATGGTCGGGAGGGGATTGTTTGCATTGGCTTCTTTATTCGTGATGATCATTGACAACCTCCAGGATCGGTTTGACTTCCAAACGCAACTTGCGCAGGAAAATGGCATCTTGTTCTTCGAGAACTCCCATCTTCTCTTGGGTGGAATCCTCATCCGTGAGCAGCAGCGTTACCTCTGTGGCGTCCAGCGCTTCATCCAGGGATGTACCCAGATCGGGATGGAATTGCTCGAGGAAGGGAGCCAGGGCTTTTTGTTTGGCGGGGTCGGTATGCCAGGATTCATCCGGCAGCAGCAGATAATGCTGCGTCTTCGACGCAGGCTCGTTCTTGGTTTGCTTTTTTTCTTCTGGTTGTTCGGTTGGTGCGGGAGAAGCGTCGACAATAGCGTTGAAGAGCCCCTGCATTCCTTGAAAGTCATCTGTGCTCTGGAAACTGCACAAAACCACTTCGGCGGGGATTGGTTCTCGAGCCATTTCTTCATCAAAGGTAGGATATATGCTTGGGTACAACAATTCCAGAATATCCTGCACTTTCGAAATGTTATCTCTCTTTTGATCAGTTGCTTTTATCAGGGCAGGATCATGTTCACCACCAGCTTGCAGCAGGAGGATGGGCAATCGCCGATTGAGCACTGCCTGGATAATGGTCTGGTACCAATCAAAGATGCGGAAGCCCATTTGATCCTGACTGTCCTTGGGGGTGTGGTATGGTGTGCTGTTGGGATAGCGCTCAGGACCGCCCACGCCCCAATCGAGGGGATGATCGTAGGTCCATCCATAAGCGCTGATCGCCAGCTTGTCGAGAAGCGTATCTTTGCCATTATCTTTCAATGTCTGCAGCGCCAGGCGCAAGAAAGCCGTATCCCAGTAATCTCCACCGGGCTGTAGGGGAGGGAATACAGGTTGGATGCCCTTTGCGAGGCATTTCTCTGCAACCTGTGTGAACCTATTCAGGAAGATGTCCATCAATTCGGGCTTGAGCCAGTTGTCAAGATCCCAGGCATCGCGATGATTAGGACGATCGCAAATGATCAGACGTTGGCACTGCAGGCTTTTCAGGCTATTGACCAGGCTATCTACCTCATTTGCGGTCAACTCGTTTTTATAATTGGTTTTGTAGAAATAAGTGGCTTGAATTCCTTTTTCCATGAAGGAGTGCAGCGCTGGTAGGGTGAGGGAGTTCACATCATTGAACTCGACCACCACATGCCGGGTTGCGCTCTGCTCTGCAAATGCCAGAAAATCCTGCAGGGATGCTGGATCATTTTGCACGCGGTCTATCTGGAGATGGAATCCATGTCTCGGAGTGATTTGAATCGTTTTTGCTGTTTTGTGTTCCATAATTTGCCTTCTCCTCTTATATTGCAAGAGGTGTGCCAAACTTGGTTTCTTTCCTCTGCTATAATCAAAAACATGATTTTGGTGACAGGTGCATCCGGATTCGTAGGCAGTGCATTGATCGCGACCCTCTCGCGGCAGGGTCTGCCTGTGCGCGCGTTGCTGCGTCCCTCGCGCTATACGCCGCGTTTGCCCAAACAGATCCCGGTAGAGGTAGCGGTAAGCAGTCTGACCGATGAACGAGGAATCCGCGCGGCACTGAAAGATGTCGATTTCATTTACCACCTGGCATCCTCCGAGAAAGAAGGACAGCAGGTGGATCTGGATCAGACCGATATCCAGGGTTTACAGGTTCTGTTAGATGCTGCCGAACAAGTGGGGGTGGAGCGTATCGTTTTCTTGAGCCATATTGGGGCGGATCGTACATCTGGTTTCCCGGCGTTTCGGGCGAAGGCAGTGGCGGAGAAAATGCTGCAGAACAGCAGCGCTGCGACAACCATCTTCCAGACCTCGGTCGTCTTCGGCAGACAGGATGGCTTCATCAGCTATCTGGCGCGTGGATTGAGCGCCAGTAAATTCATCTACACCATTCCCGGCAGCGACGACATCCTGATGCAGCCTTTGTGGATCAATGATCTGGTGACTTGCTTGTACCTCGCTTACCAGGATAGAGACCTGGCGGGGAAGATGTTGCAATTGGGTGGTGGAGAATACTTCACCTTTCGCGCCATCCTGAACATGATCATGGAGCGTATCCGCAGACGACGTTACCTGGTGCCGCTGGCACCGGCGGTTCTGCGATTGCGCAATGAATGGTTTGGTGAATCCCCTAAAGGAGCTTTGCTTTCCACCTATTGGATCGATTATCTGGCATCTGACCGCACTTGTTCTCTGGATTCTCTTCCGCAATATTTTAATATCCTGCCTGGACGTTTCAGTGAAAAATTGCGGGATGTCCTGCCGTTAACAGTTGTCAGGTGATTCTAAAGACGAGGTGTTGGTAGGGTTTCAGCGCGAAAGAAATTTCATTGTTCTGAATTTCCTCTACTGAGAATTCCCATTCTGCTTCGCTGCGGATCTCTTTCCAACGAGTGTTCACTGCATCATCTTTTCCCGATAGAAGCTCAAAAAGCGTGGTTGAATATTCCTGCCCATCTTGATTCGCCGTGAGGTAAGTTTTCCCCAAACGGCATTGCTGCGGGTGGAGGCTGTTGTTGACCAGTACCATATGCTGGACTCCATCATGTTCGGTCAGATAGGCGAACACATCTTGCAGCTCCTCTCCGGAGTCATTCACAACATGGAACAGGTGAAAAGCGTTCGCGTCGGAGAAGTACGATCGCTGACGCAGCAGAGGGACCAACCAGCGTTCGTGGTCTTTGATCAACTGCTGGTCGACTTTTTCATCCCACTTGGGCGCCAGAAAGTCCATCCCATAACGTTCCTCATATCCTTCGAATTGACCGTGTCCCAGCATGGGCAAGCCTGGCATGGTAGCCAGCAGGGTACAGATGGCGAAATATTTATCACTTTTCCCAAACTGGTCCACTGCTGTGCGCTCATCCGGGTTGTTGAGGAAATTGACGAATTTTCCCAGGATCTCTGGATTGCTCTTGAGAGCGTTCTGCAGGATCTGTTTGTATTTGTCATTCTCCTCATCACGCAGCAGGTTCATAAAGGCGCTGTTGTAGACGCGGTGCATGCCCAGTTCATTGATGAAATAGCCTTCCATCAACCAGAAAGCTTCCGCCATTAACACGGCTTGCGGTGCCTCGTTCGCTACGCGTTCGACCACTTCTCGCCAGAATTCCTGCGGCATGCGGCGATCGAATTCTGCAGCGTTCATCGCATTCCCCTCACGGGTGGGGATGCAGCGTTCTTCGCTGTCGGGCAGGGGAAACCATAGGCGTTGGAAGTGTTTCTTTGCCAATGTCATGGCAGCATCAAAACGAATGAGCGGGAATTTCTGTACGATACGCAGAATGGTCTGGATCATGTGTTCGCGCACCTGCGGGTTGAGGTAGTTCAACTGAGCGGTGTCGTTCCAGGGCATGCTGGTGCCATCGTTACCATGATAGATGTAGCGGACAGCATCCTTTTCATTGTCGCGATATAAAAATACTTCTGCAGCTCCGGTTTGGTTGTAATATCCATCCTCCAGCATGATGGTCTTTTGGAGAGTGGGTGAGAGATCAGGGCTGGCATAATGAAACTCATGGATCGGTGGATTAGGTACTGAGATGTACCAGTCTGGATGCTCTAGGATCCAGTCTGAATCAATGCCGGTGTGGTTGGGCACGATATCCACACAGAGCTTGATCCCAAAGCGTTCACAACGCTGCATGAACGCTTCGGCCGCCTCATCACCACCCAATTGAGCAGCGATGCGATAGGATTTGATCGAGTAGGCGGAAGCAGTGGTATCCGTCCGGCCATATAGTTCTTTGATGCGTTTTGAAGCTGGGCTGCGCTCCCAAACCCCGATCAACCATAAGGCGTTGATACCCCAAGCTGCGAGCTGTTGTAATTCTGCATCGGGAATATCATTTAGCTGCTGAATATTCTTTCCATATTTCTTGCTCAACTGCACCAGCCAGACGTTGGCATTCTTGGCGATCAAGACCAGGTCTTTTTTCCATTGAACCTCGTTTTGAATGCGGGAAGTGCTTTGTTGTTCCTTGAACTGCAGCACTCTTTCCGGAGCATGAGCACGTTTTTGTTCTTCTTCGATTTCCTCATAGATGAATTTGATCGCCTTATCCATGTCCAGGCGGTCTTCATGGCTCAGGAAGTGCCAATTATGCTGGATGGCATGCATTTGCGCCAGCAGGTCTTGTGGATGTTCCTGCCAGATCGCGCAGATGTTTTCCCATGCTGGTTTCGTTGATGTGGAAGACTGGAAAATTCCAGGCAAGATACTTCTGATTTCTGTCTTGTCAATGGTTGGGGTTCCTTCAAAGAGCGGCAGCATAAAATGCAGCGCGTGATCCTGATGGAATATGTAGATCATGATCAGATGCAGCGCGATATCTGTGAATTCAAACGGTTCTGTGAGGATGTTTTGAAGGTTTTCTATTTTCTTTTGAAGGTCTGGTTGCAGTGCAAGGGATTCTCTATCTACTTGATCGAGCATGAAACCAGACAGGATTTTATGAATGGTTTCAGCAGCATATACCTGCCAGGCGGTTATGGGGGTGTTCTCAGGCTGCAATTGTCCCAATACGCTGGCTAAAATGCGTGCGTCCTGTGTATCTCTGATCTCAAGGGTGGATGACCCTTGCAGCAGCTCGTTGAGCAGAGTGTTTGATTGCGCTACGGATTGACCGATCAAGAAAGCCATGTGCATCCTCTTTTTCTTTATTGTAGTTTGAAAAGTGACGTCAACACGAAATAAGTTTCTTTTTCCTCATAAGTTCGTATTTGGATATGATCCTCAGCCTGCAATTTTTCAGCAGCCTGGAGGACATAGGCGTTTTTCCAACCAAAGAGGCGGGCGATATCTTTACTTCTGGCGATTCCAACTGAGCGTAGATAGGTCAGCAGGATCTTTCGCTGCGCTTCTGTTTCTGTGAGAAAACGAGCTTTTTCCTCGATCTCCGGATAATAGCGTGCGACGATATCATAGACCATGGCATAACCCCATCGGCCCGCCGTTGCTATGCCGATTGGTAGTATCTTCATTTCCGCCTGCAGATCGGCCAGCGCTTTGTTAAAGCGATATTTCTTGTCGCTGGCGGTCAAGCGTGCTTCTCGGCGCAGGTCGAGCGTGTGCAGGGGACCTTTTTTGAGCAGCGCTTCATAGATGTTCTTCGCTTCGGCTTCCATCACTCCATTCTTATATTGCAGAAGATAATCGTTTTGATAATCCCCATAGTTTGGGGTGAGTGTGTAAAAATAAGGCGCTAGATCATAAGAAAGGATAGTGGCTTTTTTACGGATCAGTTTGGCGTAGTACCACACCCGCTTGTCCAGAAGGTCATCCTTCCAGCGCCAGGTGATATGTCCGGGATCGTCATGATTGTTGGGTACAGGCCGATCGCCAACCGTAGCGGTCCACAGGCTTGGCATGTGTAGATTTTTGATGGGCCAGAAGAATACAAACCCACGTTCGTTGACGAAATGAACGGCTTGTTTTTCATCATGCAGCCATTGGGCAGGCTGCAAGTGCCACGCTTGCTGGCGGTAAAGTTTTGCTTTCTCTTGGAGCGAGCTCAACTCAGTCATTGCGCAGGATGTGCGTGATGATATTTGAGCCGCTGCCGCCGATGTTTTGCGCCATGCCGATATGGGCATTCTCGAGTTGATTCTTGCCGGCGGTACCGCGCAGCTGTTGGATGACTTCGACCAATTGATACATGCCAGTGGCACCGACCGGGTGACCACGTGCTTTCAAACCACCCATGGTAGCGACGGGGAGTTTTCCATCCAGGCGGATATCACCATCCAACGCCATCTGAGGACCCTTGCCTCTTTCGGCAAAGCCGCAGGCTTCCAGGGAGAGGGTTGCCATGATGGTGAAGGCATCGTGGTATTCGAAGAAATCTATATCCCCAGGGTCTATTCCTGCCTGAGCATAGGCTTTCTTGCTGGAGAGTTCAGCGGCCGTCAGCCAGGTGGGGTCTTTGCGATCATGCACGGCGATGGTGTCGGTTGCTGCGGTTGAAGCAGCCACACGAATGACCTTGCCCTTAACCATGTCGGCTGGGACGAGGATGATGGCTGCGGCACCATCTCCAATTGGGGATGAATCCATCAGGTTGATGGGTGCGCAGATCATGGGGGAGGTATTGTAGCGCTCCTGCGTCAGGGGCATCTGAAAGCGAGCAAAGGGATTATTGATCCCATTCTGGTGGGCGTTGATCGAGAAATTGGCAAAATCCTGATGCTGCCAGCCGGTTTCATGCATGTAGCGCTGCATGAGCAGGGCGTTTAGGGCGACGAATGAAAGTCCCTGATCTACTTCCCAGTCCGCGCTGGCTGCTGTTGCCAGGCTGGAGGTGATCTCGCTGCTGGGTGAGTCGGTCATCTTCTCCACCCCAACAGCCAGGGCGATATCCACCTCACCGGATGCCACAGCGATCGCTGCGGCTCGAAAGGCGGCTGATCCTGAACTGCAGGCGGATTCCAGGCGTAAGGCGCTCACGTTCTTGGCACCGATCCAATCCGTGATGTACGCACCCAGGTTCTGCTGGTTGTTGGCGGATGCCGACATCATGTTCCCGATATAGAGACCGTCAATGCGGTCAATGCCGCAATCCTGAACTGCCGCGAAGATGGCTTCGCCAGTTATCTCTTTGAGGGATTTGTCCCAGTGTTCTCCGATTTCTGTTTGTCCGATTCCGATGGCTGCAACAGAGCGCATATATTCTCCTACAAATTGATTTCTGTTATTATAAATTGCGAACCTATCAGTTCCTATCTAATCTTATCAAAATGCAGGAGAAGCATGCTTATGATCCACGATATTACTCTTGAACTATTCCCGCGGATGGTGCGCTGGGAGGGCGATGCGCCCATGAAGGTGCGCAGGATGCAAGATATAGAAAAGGGTGATCCTTACAATCTGAGCATGTTCCAGATGAGCGTGCATCAGGGCACGCATATTGATGCGCCCAATCATTTCATTGCTGATGGAGATTTAACCGAAGCAATTCCACTAGAACGATTCATGGGCAGAACACAGGTGCTCGAATTCGGCGAAGATCTACAAATGATCACAGCAGACGATCTGCGCGCAGCCAATATTGAAGAGGGAATCGAACGCTTGCTATTCAAGACCAGGAACTCCAGTTTCTGGAAATCTGGATCTCAGGAATTCCAGCGTGAGTACACTGCCCTCAGCCTGGATGGTGCGCAGTATTTGTGTGAACTGGGTGTAAAGCTGGTGGGGATCGATTACCTTTCCATATCCCCTTTTGGCGATTCAACCCCCGTCCACAAATGCTTGCTGGCAAAGGGGATCGTCATCCTGGAAGCGATTGATCTATCACAGGTAAAAGCTGGATCATATACATTGGTTTGTTTACCACTCAAACTAAAGCAAACCGAAGGGGCGCCGGTGCGGGCGATCCTGCTGGATGAGGATTCAAGCCTGAATGGGTAGTGTGTAGCCGCCATCCACTACGATGACCTGCCCGCGGATCATAAAGGCATCCTCGGAACAAAGGAAAGCCACCACATGGGCGATGTCCTTGGGGGTGGCGATCCTGCCGACCGGCGTACTATGTGCAGCTCGTTCCAGAATGGAAGTGTCCGCCAAAGCAGAAAAATGCTGCAGCGCTTCTGTTTCCACCACTCCCGGAGAAACGGCATTCACTGCAATATTCCTTTCTGCTAATTCCACCGCCAGATAACGAACCAGCGCTTCGAGTGCGCCTTTGCTGGCACCCACCGCGACATAATCAGGCATGACGCGCAACGCTCCTGGGCTGGAGATAGCAACTATCTTGCCACCACCTCGCTTTGCCATTAACGGGGCGGCTAACTGTGCTCCAAAAAGAAAAGCGCGTGCGTTCACATTCAATGTATGATCCCAGCCCGCAGGACGTTGTTCAAGAGCCGGGCGGTTGAAGCCCGAAGCGGCGTTGCTGATGAAGATATCCAAACCCCCAAACGTATCTGTAATTGTCTGGAACAAACGATCGAGGTTGTCCATCTTGCCCACATTAGCGCGCACCACCAGCGCCTGCCTGCCCATGTCCCGCACCGCCTGGGCGGTTTCCTGGGCTGGTTTCTCATTGCGCACATAATTGATGACAATGTGCGCTCCTTCGCTGGCAAACTGCAGCGCAATCGCTTTCCCGATCCCACGGCTTGAACCGGTGACCAGTGCGATCTTGTCCTGGTATCTTTGCTTGTTTGCTTCACTCATAGTGTGTTTTCCTTATGGATGATTATCTGGAAAAATGTTGCTGTTCAATCTATTTTAACCCCCAGCAACTATGATAGGATACAAATGTATCTTAGGAGCGGGAGCGTCGTTATGGGTCAAGACAAGAACAAAGAGATGATCAATCGTTGCAGGAAACATAATTTTTGGACCTGGTCTGCGCAAAAAGAATTGGAACCGTTACCAGTCCAGAGAGCGGAGGGGGTCTTCTTCTGGGATTTTTCAGGAAAGCGTTATCTGGATTTCAACTCCTTCGTCATGTGCTCCAATATCGGACATGGCAATGCGCATGTGATCGAGGCAATTTGTGAGCAGGCGCGCAACCTGACCTTTGCTGGACCGCACATGGCGACCGAGATACGCGCTGCACTTGGCGAGAAATTGGCTGAAGTGCTGCCGGAAGGATTGACCCGCTACTTGTACACATTGGGCGGTGCAGATGCCAATGAGAACGCGGTCAAGATCGCACGCGCCTATACCGGAAAACACAAGATCCTGGCGCGTTATCGATCCTACCATGGTGCATCGCATGGGGCGCTTGCTTTATCTGGCGACCTGCGCCGGGTGGCATGGGAACCGAATGTGATGGGGGGAGTTGTGCATTTCCCGACGACCTACCGCTTCCGCGATGATCTGGTCGAAAATGCGATGGATGTCCCGGATGAAGTGTACAGCCGTGTCCATTTGGATTATCTGGAAAAGATCATCCAATATGAGGGACCTGATACGATCGCTGCCATCTTCCTGGAGCCGGTAACCGGTACGAACGGTATCCTCATCCCGCCGGATGGGTATCTGGAGGGAATTCGTCGGTTGTGCGATAAGTATGGTATCTTGATGATCGTGGATGAGGTCATGAGCGGTTTTGGGCGAACAGGAACCTGGTTTGCGGTCGACCACTGGAATGTAAAACCGGATATCCTCACCATGGCAAAGGGGCTCACATCTGCCTATGCACCGCTGGGAGCGGTCGCCATGCGAGAAGAGATCGCGGCATATTTTGACCATCGCAAGTATGTGGGCGGGTTGACCTTCAATGGGCATCCCATCTCATTGGCCGCCGCGCTGGCGAATATCGAGGTCATGCAGGAAGAAAATCTAGTTGCACAAGCCAGCGCAAAACAGCCTGTGCTGCTGGACATGCTGCATACCTTGCTGCAAAGACACCCATCCGTAGGAGCGGTACGCGGCATTGGACTGTTTGCGGCTATAGAGTTAATAAAAGATAAGAATTCTCTCGAACCCCTTGGAGAATATGGAAAATCGCCTAAAATTCTAAAGGAATTACAGGAATTCACATTGTCAAAGGGTTTGTTCCACTATATCCATGACAATCTTATCCTCATCATTCCACCGTTGATCATCAAGCAGAATGAATTGCAATTGGGAATGGACATTCTCGATGAAGCCTTGCAGATCACGGAAGCTGTTGTCTAGGAAAGGAAAAACTTGCAAGATGGTAGAAGCAGAGAAAAAGAATATCGAAAATGTGATCATTTTAGGATCGGGCCCAGCCGGATTGGCTGCAGCCCTTTACGCTGCCCGAGCAGAGTTAAATCCATTGGTTCTAACTGGAACTGAAATTGGCGGGCAGGCAGCTACCACACATATCATCGAGAACTACCCTGGATTCCCCGATGGTGTGGGCGGTTCTGAGTTGGCAGATCTTTTCACCAAAAATGCCGAGAAGTTTGGCGCTCGTTTTGAATATGACCTAGCCACAGAGGTGGATCTCTCTGAACGCCCCTATAAGGTGAAGACCTATGGGAAGGAATTCCTGACAAAGACGCTCATCATCACCACCGGCGCCAGCCCAAATAAGTTGAATGTTCCAGGCGAGAAAGAATTGATCGGGAGAGGTGTTTCGTATTGTGCGACCTGTGATGGTTGGTTCTTCAAGGGTAAGAAAGTTGCTGTGGTCGGGGGCGGGGACAGCGCCCTGGAAGAGGGTATCTTCCTGACGCGCTACGCTTCTTCAGTAACCATCATTCACCGACGCGATGAACTGCGAGCCGGTGCCTTGTTGGAAAAACGCGCAAAAAACAATCCAAAGATCTCATTTATCTGGGATACAGTTGTGGAAGAGATACAGGGTGAGGATGCGGTCACCGGATTGCGCTTGAAGAATAAAAAGACCGGGGAGAACAATGGTCTTGATGTGGATGGTGTTTTCATCTTCATCGGGCACAAACCCAACACAAGTTTATTTACAGATGTTCTGGATCATGATGAAGCCGGATATCTGGTCATTGATGACAAGATGCAGACCAGCAAAAAAGGTGTCTTTGCGGCCGGAGAGGTGGCGGATTCACGCTTCCGCCAGGTGGTGACCTCGGCTGGCATGGGTGCTGCGGCGGCGATAGAAGCCGGGCGCTTGCTGGAGAGCGAAGAAGAATAAAAAAAAAGAGCGGGATAAAATCCCGCTCTTTTCAATTATCTAAAAATTTTATTGCCCAGTTTCCCCGATCCCAGACCAGATGAAGACGCGTGGCTCACTTGGATAACCCGCGGTCACCCAGATAGGATCTCCATTTTCGGTGGTGCCTGATTGCCGCACGGGTTGGATATACCAGCGGATGACGTGAGGAGCTGTTTCCAACGGTCGGAAGCTGACGGGTACGATATATTTAGTGTCCTTGGTGTAGTCCACCAATTTCTTCCCTTCTCCTGCGGTGAGGTCTTCGATCGTGACTGCATAGGAATCGCTTTCCAGCAGACCGCCGATGGCAGCCCACTGCAGGGTCACGGTCTCGTTCGTACCGGTGAAGACCGAGCCGTCGGCTGGCAGCAGCAGGTTTGTGGCTGCGTAGGGAGGCGGCAGAGTGGCGGTTGGAGTAGGTCCGGCGGTTGGAAGACGTTCGCATAATGGGATGGTGATGACCTGATTGAGATAGACAGTATCTGAGGTCAAACCATTATAAGAACGCAGTGTTTCCACAGAAATGTTGTAATTGGCTGCGATCCCGCTGAGCGTGTCATTGGCACCCACGGTGTAGGTGATCTTCTGGCATGCTTCTTCGGTAGCCTGGGCGATGCTCTTGGTGGCGCTAGGCTGGGGGGAAGGTGTGGGTGTCGGGCGCGGTATGAGCAGCTCTTGATTGAGGGTGAGTACTCCACAATCGGAAGCCAGGTTATTCAAGTCAGCGATGCTTGTCACGGATACATCGAATTTTAGTGCGATCGAACTGCAAGTATCTCCAGCCTGAACGGCATAAGTGATGGGTGGTTCAGCGGTGAAGGTGGGTGCCGTGGTTGGAGAGAGCGTTGGCGTGGGGCTCTGCGCCAGGGTTGGCGTTGGGCTCTGTGTCGGTGTGGGTTCGGTGGCGCTCATTTGTCCAGAACCGCGCAGGATGAAGTAGATGATACCTCCACCTACTGCGATCAAGAGCAGTACGCCTCCCAGTAGGATGGGCAGGCTCAAAGTAAACTTTGGCAGTCCTCGCGATTTGATCTGACCCGTAGGGCTGGGCGTTGTGGGAACATCGGTGAAGGTTCTTCCACATACCAGACAGCGGGTCGCATTGGGTTTTAAGTGTGTGCCACAGGTTGGGCACACTTTATCGTTCGTTTGTCTTTTTTTGGGGTTCATTTTGCTTTACTCTTCTTTTCTAAAAGCCGCAATATTATATCATCAATGATATGATAGTTTTCAGTTATGCAAGAAGCAGGGATCTATATTCATATTCCATTTTGTAAGAGCCGGTGTACGTATTGTGATTTTAACACATGTGCGCACATGGAAAGTCATTTCACAGCGTATGTCGAGAGCCTCTGCAAAGAGATAGAGATATTGGCCAAAACCTATTCTTCTCTTTTCTTTGACACCATCTATTTCGGTGGGGGGACACCATCTTATCTGCCAGGAGAGATGATTGAAGCTGTCTTTGACACCATCCGTCACAATTACCATGTTTCTCCCAAATGTGAGGTCTCATTGGAGAGCAACCCGGCAGATATCCAAACTGAGAAAGTACTGATCTGGATCCAGGCAGGGGTTAACCGCATCAGCATGGGGATGCAGAGCGCGGATGAGAGAGAGCTGAAAATGTTGGGCAGGCGGCACTGCATGCAGGATGTTACAGCGGCTGTGCAATGCCTGCGATCAGGTGGATTGGAGAATATCAATCTGGATCTACTGTTTGGGCTGCCCGGTCAGACGCTGGAAAGCTGGCAGCGTTCCGTGCAGGCCGCTTTGGATCTGGACCCTGCGCATCTTTCCTTATATGCTTTGACAGTGGAAGAGGGGACACTCCTTGCCGAAAGGATCGCAGAGGGAACATTACCAGCACCCGATGATGACCTGGCAGCAGATATGTATGAATGGGTGATGAACTACCTCGAACAAGTGGGCTTTCGGCAGTATGAGATATCCAATTGGGCACGAGAGCAGAACACAGCAGATCACCGCTGCCGGCATAATTTGATCTACTGGCGCAACGGAACCTATCTGGGATTTGGCGCTGCTGCGCATAGCCACTATGATAAAACCCGCTGGGCAAATACTACCTCAATAGAGGGTTATATCGATGCGCTGCGGTTGGTTGATCAAAAGGATATGGGCTCTGATATGAATGGATGGATCGAGCAGCGCTTTGATCTATCAGAAGAGGAGGAGATGGGGGAGACAGCCATGATGGGGCTGCGTCTGGTTGAGGAGGGTCTGCAAGAAACAGCTTTCCGCGAAAGATTTGGCAGATCGCTCTTTGATGTCTACAAGACTCAGATCAAGGAATTAACCCGCATGGGATTACTGGAATTGCTGCAAGGGTCGCAAAAGGGTATTCGCTTGAGCAAACACGGGCGTGTGCTGGGTAACCAGGTCTTTTATCGTTTCTTGGGGGATTAAGATCAGTAAACGAGGACGGGTGTGCGATAACCGTCACTGAATTCCTCATCCGGTACAGTGGTCCAGCGGTAGATCCATTTGGCATCCTCCGAGCGCATATTGATGCAGCCATGACTCATCGTCCTGCCGAAATTATTATGCCAGAAGGTGCCATGGATGGCTACGCCAGTGGAACTCTCGAAATAGGAAACCCAGGGCACACCGGGTAATTCGTACGCTTCTGCATCAGAACGCAGGGTGCCGTCACCCATATGAACGCTGGGGCGTTTGGCGTGTATCTTAAAATTCCCGCGAGGCGTATCTGATGGTATGGCGTTTGGATCACGGCTCAGGTTGGGGATGCCGGTAGCGATCTTGAATTCCTTGACCAAGACATCATCCTCGAAAGCGGACAGTTTTTGAAAGTCGATCGATATCTCAATACGCTTGCTTCTGGGATCCACATCAATGTGAGTGGGAGTGTATTCACTGCTCGCAACAGGACGCAGGTGTTCTACCGGGACATAGTAAGAAAGATCGACCAGTCCATCGCGGATCTCATACCAGGGCATTCCATCCGGTCCGGTTTTCGAGCTGAAAACCCAATGCGTTGAACTGTAATAGAGGCGGTAGAAACTTTCCCAGTCGCTGTTGGCACGATGCCGGTAGGATTGTGAATAGGGAACACTTACCTCCATCAACTGCCCCTGGCTAGGGAATTCCTTCAAGGCTGTGTTGAGATGGTTTTTCACCTTCTGGACGTAACCACTATGTACATAGCCTCCCCAAATCCGATACCAGATCGGATTGTAGCCGGGGCCATCCTCGGAAGTAACTTCTTCGTAGATATGCACAAGATCATCACGATAACGTTGAAACAATATCGTGCTGGTATCGCTTGGTGAACGATGAACGCTGAGCGATGCATCGGTGATGCGCCCCAGTTGGGGTGTTGCAAGAAGCGCGGAGAGATTCTGTCGGTTGTAAATCGCACCGGCAGCGCCTGCCCCTAATTGCTTCAAGAAATGTCTTCTACTGATCTTCTTCATCTCGCGCATTATACCAACAAATTGGACTAAAAAGGTATTATTTATTTTCCCTTCCCACGTAATAATCCCTGACGATCATTTCAGGCGTGATACGCATCAAGAAACGTTGAAATGCACGCACTTCCCGGAATGTGCTTTTAAGATTTTCCTGATATGCCTGCACGGCGGAGATGTCTCGTTGAGTGGAAGTTGTAGAGATGGTCACACGGTCATCATCTTCTGGTTGAATGTAGATCTTTCCTTCCGCCTGTAAAAGATGGAGTGCCTGAAGGACCAATTCCGCTGTGTATCCGGTCAGGGCGGCAAAGTGCTGGATTGAAATTTTGCCATCCTTCTTTCGTAGCGCATATTTCAGCATCCCCATTACTGTTTCCAGGAAATGCTGTAGAGAGATGATGCGCGGGGAAAGGTCAAAGAATGCGATTCGTTCAGGTTGAACTCTATTGAAGATCTCCTGCATCACATCCGCGGAAGGAGGCATATGTGCCAATACAAGTGTGGAGCTGGCAGAAAGTTCCATACGATTCTTCGCCGGAAGATCTTTGGCTGTCAGATTCTCCCCCCAGCAGAGCGCGGGGTGATCACTGAGATAGTTTTGCAGGGTTGTCAGCTGGTTGGAGGGGATGCGGAAATCTGCCATTTCAATGGGGGCTGTCTGACTCGGCAGGGTGATCTCTTCTCGTTCAACAGGATGAGCATCCACAAAAGTTATCTCAATGTTCTGTTCCCCTCGGAAGGTGCTGTGACGGATGGTATAGGCTAGATCGATGGGGGTTGAGGGCAGTGGTGTGGCAAATGCGTGCCACCATTTAACTGAAAAGGGTTTGCCTTGCGGTGATTCCATCACAATATTGCGATGGATCTTGTCCTTACCCAAATAGGTGTCTTTTTGGACTTTTAGATCTTTTGCCAGGAAGAGGGGATTGGGATTGCCAGCCCCAAAAGGCGCCAGCTTGTTAAGGGTCTCCATGAAGGTCTCGTCCACCTGATCCAGTGAAAGGTACGCATCGATCGCTAGCGCCGGTTCTACTCGCTCTTCTTCCATCGTCTTAGTAATTTCCTGGTTCATGCGATGGATAAAGATATCCAGATCATTCTTTTCAAGCGCCATTCCCGCTGCCATCGCGTGCCCACCATAGCTGAGTAAAAGTGAGGATTGCTTCTGTAAATGCTGCGTGATATTGATCCCTTCGACAGAACGGGCGGAACCTCTCCAGGTCTCATTCTTCCCGCCTGTCAGCAGGATGGCTGGTTTTCCAAAATAGGTCACCAGGTGATTGGCAACGATTCCCAAAACGCCTGCTGCCCAATGGGAATTGGCGAGGATGATGATGCTCTTCTCATCGAAATTATCATCCGTTTCTATCTGCTTTATGGCTGCCTGGTAGATCTGGGTGACCAGCATTTTTCTTTTGTTGTTCAATCCTTCTAGCTCAGTAGCGCGCTGCCTGGCAGCGCTGGTATCGGTGCTGAGCAGGAACTCGACGATGGGGTTGGCGTCACTCAATCTGCCAAGGGCGTTCATGCGCGGTGCCAGGGTGAAGCTGATGGCTTGTTCATCCAAAAATGCCACTGGCAGATCGGCAATTCTTAATATTTCTCGGATTGCCAGGCGCGGTTTTGTTCTCATCAACTCCAAACCCCGTTGGACGAGATAGCGGTTTTCCATTTGGAGGGGTGCCACATCCGCTACGGTACCCATGGCGACCAGATCGAGACATTCCTCATCCCATTCTGTACCCATCCCCAATTTGTTTGCGAGCTGTTTGGTGAGCATATAAGCAGCCCCCACACCGGCCAATCCTGAGAGAGGATGATCTTTTTCTACAAAATGGGGGTTGATGGCTGCCAGGGCTGGTGGAAGGTTATCAGGTGGGGTGTGATGGTCGGTGATGATCACATCGACTCTCGCCTTTTGTGCGTAGGCGAGCGCGTCATGGGCACTGATGCCGGTATCACAAGTGATGAGCAGGTCGACGCCTTTGCTGAGGAAGGTTTGTAAAGCTTTCTTTCGAATGCCATGCGATTCAACATTCCGGATCGGGATGTGATAAAACACAGGAACGTTCAAGTTACGAAAGAAACTGACCAACAGGGTGGTGGAGGTCTGTCCATCCACATCAAAATCACCCCAAACACCGATGGTCTCTTTATTGTCGATCGCACGCAGGATGCGCTGGGTGGCTGCCTCCATTCCCGGCAGTTCGGTGGGTGATGAGGGAGAGTAGTATTGGGGGTCCAGGAATGCTCTGGCGTGGTTGGAATCTTGAATGCCTCTTTTTACCAGAGCTTCGACCAGGTAGGGAGAATCGGCAAAAAGAGTTTGCAGATCATCTGGGATGGGAATAGGGGTCGGTTCTCGCCAGCGCATGTTTAGTATTCGATCTCCTTGATCTCTTCAAAATCAAGGTTTGTGCTATCCAGTTCAAGTTCGAGATCCACTTCATCGATCGCTCCTGCTTTGACACCCCGGTCGCACAGCGAGCGGTAAACACAGAAGCGGCACAGTCTTTTCTCCTCGGTCTTGGCAAAATCTACAGGATCCTTAGCTTCTATTTCTTGAATAACACCTCGCAGCGTCGCTTCATCCTGCTGTTGGCGTTGGGCAGAATAGGTGAATGTCTCCGGTTGTTCGGGGAATTGTGGGAACCAGTATGTCAGCTGAATGTTTGCTGGATCGACCTCATCCCCAGTGATGGACGTTCTGCTCAGCAGGAAGGGATACACGATGGTTTGCATGCGGTCTGTATAGTATCTTCGTGAAGGTCGTTTATTGCGGGCGGTGGTCTTCCAATCATAGATGAGGATCTTCTTCTCTTCTGAGATCATGAGCAGGTCAACCTTGGCGACAAGGGGGTGACCCTCCAGATGGGTTTGAAAAAGGATCTCAGAATAGGCTTTCTGGTAAGTGCATTGCGAGATGAATTGCAGAAAACGATCCCACCAGTTGCGCACATCTATGTCAGTGATCGACGCTTGTATGGCTTTTGGTTCGACCTGGTGGAAGTATTGGTCCACACAGTGGTGGAATAACTCTCCTCGTTGTCTGAAGCGTTCGAATTCAAGGTAAGGGCTGTTCTGTTCTGCTGGATATTCCAGGCGCTGAATATAGCGCAGATAAAAGCGGTAGGGGCAGTCCACGTAGTCTTGCAGCGATTGGGCACTGAAGCGGAGGTCAGTCAGTTTCGGCATGTTTTTTCTCCCAGAATGTGCAAAGTTCGACAAAGGGCAGTGCCTGGACGCAGTTGTTGAATCTTCCTTCGTTCCAGGTGATGACCAGTTCTTTACGGGCGCGAGTGATGCCGACATAGAACAAGCGCAAACGTTCGGCGCTGTAATCAACCCGCGCTGCCTGTGTTCCCTGTCCTTCTTCTACTGTTCTGTTCTCGAAAAGTGTTTTCAACTGTTCCAGCATCTCGGCTTGCAGGTTCAGGTTATTGCGGATGAAGTATCTCTCAGAGATGTATTGGTCATAGTCTTGATTGCTGGGGTAGTCGTAATTGTTCGCTGATACGATGTATACCCTATCCCATTCCAGTCCCTTGGCTTTGTGAACCGTAGCGACGACCACTTCCCCTTTGTGGCTGTCCGGGTCGAATTCCAATTCTTCTTCAGAAAAACCGATGATGCGCGTGCGGTTGCGGTAAACCTTATCTAGCTCAGCCGCATGCTCTTTCAGGGAGCAGGTTGGGTTATCTTTGGCATTGCGCTGCAGCATTTCGGCTAATTTGAATGACAAAGCCAGTTCATGCGATTCGTGGAATAGCTGCGTGGAGAGCGTCAGCAGGAATTGCTGGATGGGCAGGACAGCGGCTTGTTGATTGCGCTGGAAGAAATGGATGAATTGTAAGAAAAGTTCGTCAATGTGATTGGTCTCGTCAATCTGATCTATGACAGCTTTTCTTCTATCCGCATTGAAGAATAAATTCTCGACCTTATCCACCTTTTTAATACGGTTCGTCATGGTGCGTAAGGCTTTAACATCTTCTGCGTCTTCAAGCGTATCCTTATAAAGAGTCTCAAAAGCAGCTGCGCATTTCTTGGCACTGACCGGGTCAGCGAAGAAATTCAGCAGATCGGCTAATTTTTTTGCTGTTTTGCGTGTAGAAAAACTAGATTGTAAAAGCTCGATGGTGGGGACCTTCTTGGCTTTTAATTTTTGCACCAGGCTGCTGCCTTTATCATTGCGGGTGACCAGGATAGCAGCCGTTTGATCAGGATGTTCACCCAACCACTGTTTTACCGACTGCACGATTAAATTTTCTTCTTTTTCAGCGCTTAGTTTTTTGTCATACAGGAATATCTTATCCGGTGCATCTTCCGGATTAGGTTGGGGATCATCAGCTCCGGTGGGTTCGATGAAAGGCGGCACCAGCGAAGATGCCAGTTCCGGGCTGGGAGCGTGGCGGTTCCAATCGATGAGATGATTTGCTAGGGAGATGATGCTCTTGGTCGAGCGTCCTGAATTGGGCAGGTCGTGTGCCTTTACATCATTTTCCTGCAGGAAAGCAAGCAAATATTTTGGATCTGCGGTGGTGAAGGTCTCGTAGATCGCCTGGTTAGGATCTCCCACACGCACCCAATTACCATTTGCACCGCATAACATGCGCAGGATCTCTTCCTGCAGCAGGGATGAATCCTGTGCTTCATCTTCCAGGATGTAGGGGAATTGATAGCGCAGACGCTGAAGGTAATCCTCATCCATCTTCAAGGTCGTATATGCAAGGCGAATCAAGTCCTGGAAATCGATCGCCGCCTGATAGCTGAGCGCATTCTGGTAATCCCGATAGACGCTTATCCCAAATTGCAGCAGATCGTGTTCTTTTTGCGTATTCATCATTTGCGTTTGGATCTGGTCAGGGGTCAGCTGCAGGTCTTTCGCCTGATGGATGAAGCTGGATGCCATACTGAGCAGTGTTTGCTTCCATTTGGGAGCGATATATCGCATCTTCTCCAGTGAATCAGGATGGGTGTAGCTCAGGATGATGTCTTGGTTGTTGCGCTGCCAGGTGGTGACGACCTGGTCAAGCAGGTCATTGCTGGCTCGTTCATCCAGGATCTGGAAATTATTGGAAAGTCCAGCCAGGTCGGGGCGTTCACGCACGATGTCGTGTGCCAATCCGTGCAGTGTGCGCACCCGGTATCCGATATTCTCCAGCAAACCGAACTGGCGCACAAAGGTACCGATGCGCTTGGAAAAATTTTGTACAGCAGCGTTGACCAGTGTGACAACCAATACTTCTTGATCATCCTGGATGTGTTCAGATTGGATGATCTGGGCAGCCAGGTAAGAGAGGGTGTGTGTCTTGCCGCTGCCCGGGACGGCAGCGATGCCCATCTTGCCCTGTGTGTATTCCAGGATGGCAGCCTGTGCGGGTCGGGGAGTGAATTCAGGCATGCTCTCCCTCCTGTGCGGTTCGCTTTAGGAATAATTGCAGCGCGCGCAGCAATGGGCTGCTTTGATTTATACCAGCCTGGTTCAAACCAACTGCATACAGGTATACGTGTTCGTCACAACGATCCAGCAGACCGCCAATGGTGCGTGAAAGGGATTCCTGGTTGGTCATGTATTCATCGGCATCCGTCCACTTCTGCCCGATCTGCCAGGTTCGTTTGAGCACATGCGGATGCGTCAAGGGCTGATCCAGACGTTCCCACCAACCAATATCGCCGATATCCAGCCAGAATTGGTAGCGGACGGAACGATTCTTCATCAAGAATGTAAAAGCAGGGGAGATGGTAAGTGCTTTTTCTTCTTTTTGCGGGATGTAATGCGCAGCGGGCAGCATTCCTTTTTCAAGGCTATCGATGAACATATTGCCAATGTCTCTGTGTTGAGAGTCTGCCAAAGTTGTGAACAGGGTGCGGAATGCTCGAACAGAACGGATGAGGCGGGCAACGATGGCAGTACTATCCAGATCCTCATGCAGAACAAATCCAGGTTGGGATAGGACCTCTCCAAACAGGATGGAAAGGAAGATATCCAAAGGAAGCGGTTCTGATCGTTTATAGGCATCCAGCCATGACACGAGATGGTCGAAGCTGTTGCCAATGCTGTTGGTGATGCGTTCCCGGGTGAAGGCAGGGATGGTGGAAAAACTGATGATCTTGTTCTCGCCCTGCAGGGAGTTATGTGCCAGGAGGCTGGCGCGTACAATGTCGCATTGCGGGAAGAGGGTCATGATGGCATGCCGGTACACTTCCATCTGGATCGGCAATCCCCATTGTGGGTGGGCAGCTTTGGCGAGTGTGAGCACAGCTTGTGTGATCGGCTCCTCTGCCAGGCTGCGGGAGGGGCGTGAGGTCTGGAAGGGGATCTCCATGGATGTGAAACGCTGGGAGAGGTTGAATTTGAGCGAATCTGAAAGATAGGGTGAGAGGATGGTGATCTGTTCGGGAGGAACAGATTCTTCCTGCACAAGGTTACCCACTGCGCTGCATACTTCGTTGATCAGATCCGGGTAGAAGCCAACCGTTCGAAGTGTAAAAGCTTTCTTTGCACTGGAACTGAAATTATGTGTGTCCTTGCGTAGAATGCAATTGGTGAGTGCAATACGAAAAGTGTGCAGGTCGGGTGCGGCTTGGAAGGGTTCATCGAGGCGGAACTGGTGACTGCATACCTCTTTCAACCGATCAGCGCTGTGGGAGTCAGCTCCCAAAAAAGAGCGATAGCCAGCATTTTCATCTTTGATGCAAAGCATGGAAGGGATACGATCGGTCAGCGAGATGAGCAGATCATGCATGACTGGTACATCTTCCTCGATGTTGTCTGCGATCAGGTACCGATAAGGTTGGAAGAAATCACTCATTTGTGATGGGGAGGAGATCATGTATTTACGGAATAATTCCACCTGAAGCGAGAAATCAAGCAGGTTATTCTCATGGCAAAATTTTCGAAAAGCCAGAGCGCATTCTTGCGATTGTTCATAATGCTTTTCGCGGATCGGTTCCCCATTCCAGGCGTTTTTTAGTCGCATTTCTGTTTCTTCCAATGGATAACCTACCAAGGCAGCTTTGTTCATCGTATCCAGGATCTGACTGTACAAGCGGGGCGGATCGATGCGGATCTCGAGAAAATATCCCCGTGCACGCATGGGCTCACAGATCTGTTCCATGAAATATTGCGCGGTTTCCATGTTGAGGAATGTGGGAGATGACGATCGGGAAGAGAAATCATTCTCGCGGTTGATCTCTGCCCAATAGCGGTCAACGAATTTACGCGAGAGTCCCCCCAGCGTGGTGATCTCTGGCAGGATACCTTTGTGGATATCCTGATCCCTAGTGAACACGCGATAGGGTTCTGAGAGCGTGCGCTGCGGGGTCAGGATGAGGATTCTCTCATCTATGGTTGTTTGGAGAGAGATTCTTTCGAGCCAAAACAGCGCTGTCGTGGTCTTGCCGCAAGCGAATGGACCCTCCAGAAAGATATGTGAGAGAAGGGGCACATCCAAGATCTGTTGTTGTGCAATGTTGGGTTGATGATTGTTCATTGATCCCCGATCAGGCTTTTAGCCACTGATCAAATTTCGAAAGTTTTTTCTTCTTTCTTATTGTAACTACTTTCTGAATGGTTGGGATCCTTAATAGCATCAAGATGGAATAAATGACGATCAGGATGAGGGCATCGCGCTTGTCCCCTTTGATCGCCAGATATTGGTGGATCAAGGTCAATAGACCAAAAAAATAAATTCCTTTGTGTAAACGTATCCAGAGAGACCTGATGCCTTTTTGGATGTTCTTGATCGAGGTTACCGCCATTAATAGTAAAAATATCAGAGCTGCCAGACCCAGCAGAAGATAGGGTTTGTCTCGAAATTCAGGCACCAGCCATTGCAGGTTGAACTGGTAATCGATCCCGATGAAAGTGAAAGCGTGCAGGATAGCATAATAGAAGCTCGCCAACCCCCAAATCTTTCTGGGGTAGATGAAAGCTGTCAAAGAAAAAATCTTGCGGATGGGTGTGCTGGCGAGTGAGAGCAGCAAAAAATAGACTGCGAATCGCCCTGCATATTGTGTGATGAAAAGGGTTGGAAATGGTGCAAAAGCTCCCCGCCATGTCTGGTAGATCAACCATAGCGCGGGAAGTATGGCGGAGAGCAGGGTGAACCATTTGATCTTGGAAAGTCGATTTTTCATTAGAAGTTGACGCTCAGGTCCATCCCTTCATACAGGTCTTTCACTTTTTCTTCATAACCGTTGAAAAGTAGTGTGTCGCGGCGCCCGTTCTCTCCAATGCGTTGTTCTGTGGCTTGTGACCAGCGAGGGTGAGGTACGTTCGGGTTGACATTTGCATAGAAACCATATTCATTGGGAGCGAGTTCCATCCACAAAGAAGTCGGCATCTCTTCTACGAGATCTATTCTCGTGATAGCTTTGATGGATTTGAAGCCGTATTTCCAGGGGACAACCAAACGGATGGGTGCGCCATTCTGCGGGGGGAGGTCTTTACCATAGAGGCCGGTTGCCAGCAGGGTCAGATCGTGCATGGCTTCATCCAGCCGCAGCCCTTCGATATATGGCCAAGGGTAGGTGGAATAACGCTGCCCTGGCATCTGGTCTGGGTCAAGCACTCCTTCAAAGCGAACATACTTTGCAGCACGCGTTGGTTCAACCATGTCCAGAAGATCCTTGAGCAAGAAGCCGCTCCATGGGATGACCATTGACCAGCCTTCCACACAGCGCATACGGTAGATACGTTCAATGATATTAAATTGTGGTAGCAGGTCAGAAACCAGCACTTCCTGAGGGTTCTTCACGAGCCCCCCAATGGAAAGGGTCCAGGGCTTGGTGATGAAATCCTGGGCGAGTTCAGTTGGCTTTTTCTTGTCGGTGGAAAATTCATAGTAATTGGTGAAACCGGTGATATCGACCTCAGCGGTGAGGGCATTCCCCATCTCATCACCACTGCCGGGTGGCAGAGGGGTGGTTTCACCCACAACTGGGTCTTGAGTTGTGCGGGGAGCGCAGGCAGCCAACAAGGCCGCAGATGAGGATATGGATAAAGTTCTGCGAAGGAATTTGCGACGTGTTTGATACAGTTCTTCGGGGGTGATCTCGTCCCGATTGATCGTGTCAGACATACTTTTCCTTTCTACTACTAAATGGTTAAGGTAAGTTCCAATAGGCGATCTCGTCCAATCTTATGGTCATACCTGCCGTTTGTTTGGAATTGCTGAACATGCCAAAATAGCCGCTCGTCAGGCTGCTCTCATCGGTGAATTCTGCAGCAAATTGGTCATTGATGTAGAGTTTAATGGTCTTCCCTTCTGCCCACACGCCCAGTGTATTGATCGAATCTGGTCCTTTGTTAATGAGGTCGCTTTCCGTCCAATCTCCCAGTAATGCCGAGCCATTCGGTGTCCAGCGCAGTAGATTGAATTTACCATCGCAGGAGATCATAAAGTAGTATCCTGTCTTATCACCGAAATCTGGTTTACGGAATGTGAGCCCATATTCATCAACGCCGTTGCAGTTCTGTGTCTCAAATTTCCCTTCCAGATAGAAATCCGCGATGTTTGGATAGGCGCAGTACCAGATATATCCCCCGGAAGCTCCAGAACGGTACATGTTCAGTTTCCCTTCCTCGATCCATACCGAGGCATTGGTTCCTTCAATATCCGTAACGTCTGTACCCAATCCAAAGCTGTTTCCGGTTGCGATCGAATCCTGCCAGGCAGCACTACCAAGATCCTTCTTTGGATCGTCCACCGCGCTGGTTGGGGTAAGCGTTGGAAGGGAGGTGGTCGGTTGGGGGGTGATGGTTGGCAGAGATTGTTCATATTGGGCTGTTTGGGTGAACGCTGCCGCAGCCTGTGTCGCCACTTCATCCTCGAAGGTATTTCCTTGCAAAAGAGGGAAGTTGCATGCTTGTAAGAGCAAGAATAGAGCAAATATTAGGATCGCTTTTTTCATTTTTATCCCTTTATCTATCATGCTTTAATTATAGTAAATCTATTCCATTAAGTGGATTCTATGCAAATTATAAATCTTCTGTTCTTTTTCGCTTCCAGGAATTCTCTACTAAAAATAGCTAGTATTGTATAATCGCAAATATGAACAAAGAACGACCTCACATGCGTTACCTGGGGATCGATCCTGGAGAGAAACGGATCGGGATTTCTATTTCTGACCCAACGGGTACTATATCGCGACCCTTACAGGTTTTATCCTTCTTTTCCTACGAAAAGTGTGCCGAAGACATAACCAAAATTTGTCAGGAGAATGAGATCGGCGCGATCATCATTGGGATCAGCTATGATGGTGAGGGAGAAGTGACATTCTCTGGCCGCAAAGCCATCCGGTTGGCGGAGGCGCTAAAAAAGGAGATGAGCCTTCCCATAACTTTTTGGGATGAGGAGAATACCACCCGGCGTGCCCAACAATCGCGACGTTTGATGGGAGTGAAACGCAGTAAACGCAGCGGGCATCTGGATGATGTAGCTGCTTGCATCCTGTTGCAGGATTTTCTAGATAGTCAAATTGCAGGAGGGAGCACATCTTGAGGAAACGATCCAAGCTTGGTCTGATCATCGGAATATTTACGCTGGTGCTTGTTTTGATCAGCGTCTATATGTTTACGTTCATCCTCCCCGAACAAGTATTTCAATTGTATGGTGAAGCGAGTACAGATCTGAGCAGATGGCAAACGAATCGCCTGGTGATCCGTTTGTACCTGAATCAGAACATTCTTTTATCATCAACGGACAAACAAACTGACCAGAATATAAATTTCGTTGTTGAGCAAGGGCAATCTGCTGGAATGATCGCTGACGCACTTGCATCTGCTGGCATTATTCCCGATGCGGACCTTTTCTTGGATTATCTGATCTATAAAGGTTACGACCGTATTCTGCAAAGCGGCATGTATCAATTGTCGCCTGGTCGATCTGCCGTTGAGACCGCTCAGAAGATGTTGGATCCCACCCCCGAGGATGTGACATTTGTGATCCTGCCCGGGATGCGCTTCACTGAGATCGTTGATCTTGTTCCCACATCCGGTCTCAGTTTTGATAGTCAAGAACTGATGCCATTCTTTGATGATCCTGCCTTGCTCGATCTACCACAAATATTTAGTGATGTACCAAATCTAGAAGGGCTTCTATTGGCAGGGGAATATGAGATCGATCGTGCACTGAATGCCAGGGATTTCCTGCAATTTCTGCTTGATCAAACAGTTCTGCAGTTCTCAACGGAAGTACGGGATGCCTTTGCCCTGCAGGGTTTTGAGCCTTATCAGGCCATTAAACTGGCATCCATCATAGAGCGTGAGGCAGTGCAGCCAGTGGAGAAGGAACTGATCTCTTCGGTGTTCCAAAACAGATTGGCGATCGATATGCCGCTGCAAAGTGATCCAACGGTGCAATATGCTCTGGGATGGGACCCTACTTCTGCCACTTGGTGGAAAAACCCGCTCAGCAGTGCTGATTTGCAGTTTGAATCCGCTTACAATACGTATATCAATAACGGATTACCTCCCACACCGATCTGCTCGGTGAGCATTGAGTCGTTGATTGCAGTTGCATTCCCAGAAACGTCAGATTATTTCTACTTTCGCTCTGCGTGTGACGGAAGTGGTTTTCACGTTTTCGCGAAGACCTATGCAGAGCACCAGAGTAATGCATGTCCATGAAAAGGAGGAAGCATGAATGAGGTTCTCGGTATCGACGTTGGGGGCTCGGGTATCAAGGGCGCTGTCGTTGATGTGAACAGTGGGAAACTGACCAGCGAGCGAATTCGCTATGCCACCGGCGGCAAGGTCAAACCGGAAAAAGCATTGGATTTGATCGCGGCTCTTGTTATGGACCTGCATTGGGATGGATTGGTCGGGATCGGCTTCCCAGCGATCATCAAGGATGGAACAGCGCTCTCTGCGGCGAATATCAATAAGAAATGGATCGGTCAGAATGTGAATCAACTCGTTCATCACCGTACTGGTCTGTGGGCGGATACCATCAATGATGCCGATGCGGCAGGGATCGCGGAGATGCGCTTTGGGGCTGGCAGGAGCTATCTGGATAAGATCGTGATCTGCCTCACATTGGGTACTGGTATCGGTTCCTCAGTCTTTGTTCGCGGCGAGCTGTTGCCCAATACTGAATTGGGTCATCTTGAGATCAATGGCAAGGATTCGGAGAGACAAGCGTCGGATGCAGTTCGCCAGAATAAAGATTTGAGCTGGAAGAAATGGGCAGCTCGTTTTCAGGATTACCTAGATCATTTGGAATTCTTGTTCAGCCCGGATGTGATCATCATTGGCGGGGGGGCTAGCAAGAAACACGAGAAATTTTTCCCTTATCTGCAAGTGGATGCACAACTGCTGCCTGCACAGCATTTGAACCTGGCAGGGATCATCGGTGCGGCGTACTTCGCCGCCCAATAGATCATTAAAAAAAAGGAGCAGTTTTACTGCTCCTTTTACTTGACTACTCGGGGATAGTTCCTTCCTCGAATCGACGTCCGATCTCGTCCCACTTGACCACGTTCCAGAACGCATCCACAAATTCCTTGCGGCGGTTCTGGTATTTCAAGTAGTACGCATGTTCCCAGACATCAATCCCCATCAGGGGATAAAGTCCCTGCGTTAATGGGGAGTCCTGGTTAGGAGTGGAATGGATGATCAACGTGTGATCGCTGCGTTTGCTCAACCATGCCCATCCGCTACCAAAACGAGTAAGCGCAGCGTTGGTGACCTTCTCTTTCAGAGCATCCAGGCTGCCAAAATCTCTTTTGATCGCTTCGGCAAGTTTGCCGGATGGTTCACCCCCGTCGGGTGATAGTTGTGCCCACCAAAGGTTGTGGTGGTAGTATCCGCCGCCGTTTTTTCGCACAGCTGTACGGATCTCTTCTGGGATGTCACCTAACTTGGTAAGGATGTCCTCGATCGACCAATCATAGAATTCAGGGTATTTTTCGAGAGCAACATTTAACTTATTCGTATAACCTGCATGGTGTTTGTCGTGATGAATCTCGGTTGTCATCGCGTCCATATATGGTTCCAGAGCATCATAGCTATAGGGAAGTTCAGGTAAAATAAAAGACATCTTTCCTCCTTTTCTTGGTGCAGACTGTATTTAAGATAAATATAGTCTCATTCATTATACAAAATTATATGAAAACTCTTAATAAACCAACTTGGATTCTTTTTATCGGAATACTTGCGGTATCAACCGCATCTCTTTTTATTCGTAATGCTCAACAATCATTGCCCTCTACCATCATCGCTGCAGGTAGGCTAAGCATTGCTGCAATGGTCTTGCTGCCTTTGGTGGGGCGCTCGGCATTAAGGGAGATGAAAGGATTATCACGCAGAGATGTTTTTGCGGTGATCCTATCGGGATTTTTTCTTGGTATTCATTTCATCGTCTGGATAAAATCATTGGAATTAACCACTATCGCTACTTCGGTGATCCTGGTGACAACTACTCCTGTTTGGGTGGCGATTGCTTCCCCGGTATTGTTGAAAGAAAAGATCACCCGTCAGGTTGTGATCGGGCTGGCAACCGCCATGTTGGGAATTTGCTTATTATTCTTCATGCCATCCATAGATACGCTGCAAACTGGATTTTCCACCTCCAATGCTTTTGGCAACGCCCTGGCACTTTTAGGGGCATGGATGGCTGCTGCTTATACCATTGTTGGACGAAAAGTGCGTAACAAACTTTCTTTGGGCGCGTACATTTTCCCTGTCTACAGTCTGGCAGCTTGCGTGGCACTTCTCTTTGCTGTACCGGAAATGGTAAATACTGCACCGAAGATAAGCGAAGGCTTTATCTGGATCGTTCTCCTGGCACTCATTCCACAATTGGCGGGACATACAATGTTCAATGCGGCAGTACGGCGCATTCCTGCGGTATACGCATCGATAGCGTTGCTTGGTGAGCCGATCGGGACCATCATATTGGCGTGGCTGTTTTTACAGGAAGATCCTGGTGTATACGAGATGGTCGGCGGTTTTTGTGTATTAGCCGGGATCGCGATTGCATTCTGGAAGCGGACTGATGAGGGTCAGCCCCTTTCATAGAGTTGATTGATCTGGCGTACCCATTCCTGCAGCCTGGGACTATTCCAATTATCTTTCATCCTCCATTCCCAGTTACTTCCCACCGTGCCGGGGTAGTTCATCCTGGCGCTATCTCCCAAATTCAATAGATCCTGCATGGGCGCAATAGCGAAGATAGCGGATGACATCCACAGCAGCCGGATCATGGCTGCAGGAACGGATTCACGCATCTTTCCGCAGTAGTCTAGGAATCTCTTTTTTGCTTCTTTGGGTAGAGCTTTATACCACCCGGCAGTAGTGGCGTTGTCGTGTGTGCCAGTATAAGCTACAGCATTGGTTTCGATATTATGCGGGATGAATCCCCACTCGGGGTTGGGATTGAACCCGAATTGCACGATCTTCATCCCCGGTAGATGATATCTCTCTCGCAGGGCGATCACATCATCGGTCACAACACCCAGATCCTCTGCGATGAATGGCAGTTCACCAAAGTGGTCATAGAAGGCATCAAACAGGTCGAAACCAGGACCGGGGACCCACTGCCCGGTCTCAGCGGTTTTTGCGCTGGCTGGGATCTCATAATATCCGGCGAACCCCCTGAAATGATCCAGGCGGATGATATCCACCATATCTAATGTGTTCTGAATACGGGCTATCCACCAGGCATATTTTTTCTTCTTGTGCTGCTTCCAATCATAGAGTGGATTGCCCCAAAGCTGGCCGGTCTTGGAGAAGAAATCGGGTGGGACGCCAGCGACGACCGTTGGTTTCAGTGCTACATCGAAGAAGAAAAGGTCAGGATTGGTCCATGTGTCGGCGCAGTCATATCCCACAAAGATGGGTATATCGCCAATGATCTGGATCTCATGCTGGTTGGCATAGTCCTTCACTTCTTTCCATTGTTTGAAGAACAGGAATTGGAAGAATTTGTACTCGTTGATTTCTTTCTCATTCTTTTTTGTGAAAGCAGCTATGGCATCCTTCTTCCGAAAGCGCAGACCTTCATCCCAGGAGTCCCATGAGCGCAGATCATTTTTATTGCGAATAGCCATGAAGAGTGCAAAATCATTCAACCATTCCTTGCTTTGATGACAGAATTGTTGGTATTCTTCAATGAGAGAGTTTTTCTCAAGAAGCAGGAATTGTTGGTATGCCAGATGGAGCATCGCCATTTTCCACTGGCTGACAAGTTCAAAATCCACCTTGTCTTTTGGAAAGTGTGGTCTATCTCTCAGGGCATGCTTCTCTAGAAGACCAAGTTCAACTAAACTGTCAAGTGATATGAGCAGGGGATTGCCCGCAGATGCGGATAAACCCTGGTAGGGAGAGTTCCCATAACCGGTTGGATTCAAGGGCAGCACCTGCCAAAGATGAGTATTGGTGGCTGATAAGAAATCGATGAAATCGTATGCGCCTTTGCCGAGGTCACCGATCCCATCTGTACCTGGCAGACTGCTGACATGCAGCAATATCCCGGAAGAGCGTTTAAAGTCCATAGTTTTTTCCTTTCGGTATTATGAATTCTCCAAAGTGGATGGTATTCCCGGTAAAGTCCTCAGGGATAACATCGCAGCCGATCATCCCCCCATCTTCGAGGATGGTATTTGGTGGAACAATGGCATTTTTCCCAATCATTGATATATGCATTTTCTTTCTTTTTGAGTGCCCAATCTTTGCATCCCACCCGATGAGGGCTTGTTTATCCGTAATGGTCTTTTTTATGATCACATCCCTACCAACAATTGTATCGGTTAAAAGGATAGAATGCGAGACCTTTGCACCCTCTTTAACTACAACACCGGGGGAGAGAACGCTGTTCTCAATGTGGGTGTTTTTATCAATAATGCAGCCATCACAAACCAGGGAATTGCGAATGTGTGCATCTGCATTGATATAGACCGGAGGACGTTCCTCTGACCGGGTGTGTATGATCCAGTCACGCTGACGGATATCATAAACAGGTGGGACGCTGAGTAGATCCATATGTGCCTTCCAGTAGGATTGGATCGTACCTACATCCACCCAATAATTCCTGAATGGGAAGGCGTAAATGCGAACCTTATCCGCAACGATAGCAGGGAGGATATTTTTCCCGAAATCATGCTGCGAGGTGATCTCTTTATTATCTTTCATAAGGTAATGTTTGAGGGTGGATGCATTGAAAAGATAGATACCCATGTTCACATTGTTTGAAAGCGGCTCGGGTGGTTTCTCATCAAATTTGGTTACATGCATATCCTTGTCCACTTCAACCACACCAAAACGATGAGCCTGGGATTTTGGGACGGTGTGTGTACAGATCGTGACCTCAGCATTGGACTGTTTGTGAAAGTGGATCAATTCTCGAAAATCCATCGAAAAGACATGGTCTCCGGAGAGGATCAAGACAAGTTCTGGGTTATTACTGAGAATATAATTCAGATTCTGGAGTACTGCATCGGCTGTTCCCGAAAACCAATTAATGCTCTTGGTTTTGAAAGGGGTGAAAATTTTCACTCCTCCGGTGAATTCACGGTTCAAGTCCCAGGGACCTCCCGATCCAATATGGTGGATCAGGGATTGAGGGCGATATTGTGTGATGATCATCACATCAAATATTTTGGAATTGACACAGTTTGAGAGTGGAAAATCGATAATGCGGTATTTACCAGCAAATGGGACGGCTGGCTTGGTTCTTTTGGCGGTTAGCACACCCAGCCTGGTTCCCTCTCCCCCAGCTAAGATAACAGCTCTTGTACCCATCACTTTATCCTGTTAATTGTTTATAGACCTGATAATACTCCTTCGCTGAATTCTTCCATGAGAAATCTTGCTGCATTGCTCTTTTTTGGATTGTATACCATTCTGCAGGATTTTTAAAGGAATCCATTGCTTGCTTTATTGCATCTCCAAAAGATGCTGGGTCCGCTGAAGAAAAGAGAAAACCGGTTCGATTTTCCGCAGAACCATCAATGGAATCCACCAATCCACCCACAGCGTGGGCTACGGGAATACAACCATAGCGCATGGCGATCATCTGTGAGATACCGCAAGGTTCATATAAAGATGGCATGAGGAAGATATCTCCGCCCGCATAGAAAAGGTGAGATAGCGCTGAATCAAAACGCAATAGAACACGAACGTTTTGCGGTAGTTCGTGCTCCAGGTTTTGCACGGATCTTTCCAGTTCTCGACTACCAGTTCCCAATATAATGGCTTGCCAATCACTCGTGGGCATTTCTTGTAATGCTTCGATGAGTAATTCGATCCCTTTTTGCCGGTCCAAACGGCTGACCATAACCAATAGGGGGATATGGGGGTCGATACCCAGATCGAACATTTTCTGTAGATGGACTTTATTCTCTTTTTTCTTCTCTACTGTGCCCCAGTCATAATTCGACTTGATGTTGGGATCGTGGGCTGGATCCCATTGCTGCACATCGAGACCATTCAGAATACCCATCAATTTGTCCTGTTTTGTCCGGAGATAGGTTTGCAGATCATTCCCAAAAGCAGGTGTAAGGATCTCTTTGGCGTAAGTAGGGGATACCGTGATGATCTGATCCGCGTTCGCTATTCCGGCGGTGATGGGCAGTTCATACGCCCACGGTGGGATATTGGGATCGGCATCATTGCGGATGTTGTAACGCCGCATGACCTGTTCGCAACCAGACCCCATAAAAGGTAGATTATGGATCATGAAGATCGATCTGGTTGTGTCGAAGAAACCATCAATGTCCTGTCGAACTGCGTGACAAACGACCCCGGTTTGCCAGTCGTTGACCTGCACGATATCCGCTTTCCAATCCAATTCTCGCATCAGATCCAGGCAAGCAAGAGAAAAAGCGATGTACTTTTCCCCATCTTTGAGTGTATCCAATGTGTAGACATATTGATGTTGGATCTCGGCACTAGTGTTCTTGAGGATGAAATAGGTGATTGAATCGATCTCAAGCGAATAAACATTAAAGTTATTGGTGATGTTATGGTGCTGGCTAATTAACTTGGTAGGCGATAATCCTTCCAGGTAGGATTTGTGAAAGGATTCGTTATAAGGAATGATGATGCGGACATCTAAATTTGTGTCCGCATCTTGATATTGATCTTGTAATGCTTTAGGCAGCGATCCAACATAATCTCCCAGACCACCGATCTTTACCAAAGGAGCAGCTTCGGCTGCAACAAAAAGTACTTTTAATGTAGTCGGAGAGGGCTGCATGTCTATTCCAGATATTCCTCAACCATCTGGATATAGTCTTTGCTGATCTTTTCCTCATTCGCTATATTGAGGAATTCCATCAGCTTCACGATCTTCTCGGATTTCTCCGCTGCATCATTCATGCTCCAGGTTCGAGCTTTGATCTCCAGGTAGTTGCCCATATCTGGTTTGTTCAATTGATCGAAGTTGATGAAGAATTCTTCTCCTTCAAATTCGACCAGGAAGCGCAGTCTATCTTTTTCGATCTCAACCTCTGAATCCGGTTTGAAATACTCGCGATAGAAGCGTAGACTTTGCGTGGCCGGAGCGAGATAGCGGCTGCGGGAAAGCAGCACATCTTGTGGGTATTCATGCTCTCGCTTCATACCGATCAGGGTCAACCGTGAGCGCACGTGTGATATCTTGCCGTTATCTTCCACAAAATGATCTTCACGGAAGCGGACCTTACCCTCTTTTTGGTCAGTGAATTTGAAGTAAGTATCATACTCGCGGTAGTGGCGTTTGCGGATGACAGCGATCTCAGAATTGAGTAGTTTATCCAATACTTTTTCCCGGTCTTTGATGGTGACTTTTGCCTGAACCTCGAAACTCTCCTCCTGGCTGGCACCTCCAATTGCGATCAATTTAGAAAGGACGGATTTCTCACGTTCGATGATGAAAGCATCCATCTTTTCAGCATAGACCTGACTTAGCGCGATGAGTTCCTCTTCATCGATATGCAGTAACGTATGGTCGCGCATGAGCCATTCACCGTTGACCATTACATCAGACACATCTGTTGATTTGCCAGCGTATACCAACTGGGCGTAAACTCCATAGTCGCTGTGTTTGAAACTTGGGCTGTTGTGCAGCGTTCGTAGATCTATCAAGATAAGATCTGCCTTTTTACCAACCTCGATACTTCCGATCTGGTCATCCATATGGATGGCTTCAGCGCCAATGCGCGTAGCCATGGCCAGTGTTTGCTGTGCAGGTACAACAGTCGGATCTCCTGACGAGCCCTTCGCCAGGAAGGATGCTAAACGCATTTCTTCGAAGAAATCGAGATCATTATTCGAAGCGGTGCCATCGGTGCCGATGCCTACCTTGAGACCAAGCTCAAGCATGCGGGTGATGGGGGCGATACCAGATGCTAATTTGAGGTTTGAAGAAGGATTGTGCGCAACGCCCACGTTGGCGTGTTCCAAGGTGCGCATTTCCCCTTCGTCAATATGGACGCAGTGGGCAGCGATGGCTTTGGTCTCGAACACTCCCTGTTTTTTTACAAATGGCACTACCGGCATACCGATCTCCTTACGCATGTTCTCAACTTCTTGCGCAGTTTCGGATATGTGGATATGTAGAGGGACATCATATTCAAGCGCCAAGTCCCTTGTCGCTTTGAGGATCTCTTCTCCGGTGGTGTAGGGGGCGTGCGGTGCCACAGAGGGGGTGATCAGATCATCGTCTTTCCATCTCTCAATGAAGCGCCGGCAATATTCCATGGATTCTTCATAGGAATGCGCGTCTGGGGTGGGATATTTCATGACGGTTTGAGAAAGGACAGCACGTAAACCCAGGTTAGCGGTTTCCTCGGCCACAACATCCTCAAAGTAATACATATCCAGGAAGCATGTAATGCCAGATTTGATCGATTCTGCACAACCCAGTTTAGTCCCCAGACGAACGAAATCAGGTGTGACAAATTCCCGCTCAACCGGCATGATATAACCGTTCAGCCAAACATCCAACCTAAGATCATCAGAAAACCCTCTGATCAGGTTCATCGCGATATGGGTATGTGTGTTCACGAAACCAGGCATCAACACTTTCCCGCCACAATCAACGATTTCTGCCTTGGGATATTTCTCAAGTAGGTCTTGTTCCTCGCCAACCGCGGCGATCCTGGAACCTTCGATTACAACAGCACCCTGATCGTATTTTGTAAGGTCTTCATCCATTGTAAGGACAATGGCGTTCTTAAGAAGTACATTTTTATTCATACTATTCTCCTTTGCTGTTCAAATAATGAAAGATAGCACCTAATAAACGGCTTGTGACCCATTCTTCAAATACGCTTGGGTCATGAATGAAACTATATCTGTACATGCTTGGTTTTTGATTATTATCTACCATACGAATTGATAACGTATGTGGTAGAGAAGACTTATCGAAATCCGTGTGGATCATGAGCAGCCCTTGCTTTTTATTATTGTACTGATTTTTCTGCTCTTTTCTCGAACAATCCCAATCCAAAAGAGTTTCCAGCTCAGAAAGGAAAGTCATTTGTGGATTGGATTGCATATTCACTGTAATGTCGAATTCGTGGAGGAGATCACGGATGGCTTGGTGAATGTTTGTTTCATCATACCCATAGATATGATCCCCAATCTGTGCTTGGATCTGCTGCAGTATCGGCTCTATCAACCTGCTTGCTGTCTCTTCATCTTGTGCTTTGGCTGCGATACGAATATCGACTTGACCAAAGTGAGCTGCTAACCCGATGGTTGGATTCTGCATCTTTTCAAGTTCCCCGATGAGACTGTCGATGCTAGATTCACCAATCCCAATTGTATGAATGGTTCGGGTAAGCAGGACTGCATTTGTTGGATGTAGACGCTGGATGATGGGAACCACTTTCGATGTGAATAGATGGCGCATTTCAGAAGGGACACCCGGCAGGCAGCATAATGTCGAATTGGCATGGTGGATATAAAAAGCTGGAGCAGTACCGACCGGATTTTCAATGGCGATGGCATTTGCAGGTAGATAAGCCTGTCGCTTATTATTTTGCGAGGGATGGCGATTGAATCGTTGGAAGCGCTCAGTGATCTGCTGCCATAATTCGTCATGGAATACTGTCTCCACGCTAAAAGCGAGCGCAGCGGCTTCTCGCGTAGGATCATCGATGGTAGGCCCCAATCCGCCGGTTGTGATGACCAGATCACTTCTTCCAAGTGCTTCTTTGATCACTGAGGCGATACGTGAAACATTGTCTCCAATGGTCGTAACACGGAAGACATCAAAACCTTCTTCATTCAATGCTTTTGCCAGGTATTGTGAATTTGTGTCCGGGATCTCACCGAGTAATAATTCTGTACCGATTGTGATGATCTCTGCTGTTGCCATTTTATCCTTCGGGAAATTTCACCAATTCTATCAGACAATTTATGGTTCAACATACTTGTTTTGGAAGAACATTCCTTCAATGATCTTTGACTTATTAATTAAATGACAGTCTCCTTAAATTTTTATCACCTTTGGAAATTTCCATTATGATAATAATGTGACAAAACACAAAGTACTGATCGGGAAAGCTGGCGAGGAAAGTGCTGCAGAGTATCTGACAGGAAAAGGCGTTCATATTCTGGAAAGGAACTACCGCTCACCCCATGGAGAGATCGATATCATTGGAAAGATGAATGATGAATATATTTTCATTGAGGTGAAGACCAGAACCTCTACAGCATGTGGTTATCCGGAAGAAAGTATCGGTTCGAGGAAACAGAGTGCTTTGATCGATACTATTTCCCATTTCCTTCAAGAGAACAAGATTGGAGATGTAGCCTGGCGCATTGATGTGATCTCCATATTGACTGAAAATAAGAGAACAGAAATTGAATGGATTCAGAATGCAATTACCTGTTAATGATCCTATCATCGCAGTTGTCGGTCCAACTGCAGTCGGGAAGACAGCGGTGGGTATTCAGTTGGCACAACGTTTTTCCGGTGAAGTCATTTCGGTGGACTCCCGTTACCTCTATCGAGGAATGGATATCGGAACGGCGAAGCCAACCACCGAGGAGATGGCGGGTGTTCCACATCACTTGATCGATATTGTGAACCCAGATGAGACCATTAGCCTTCCTCAATTTCAGAAAGCAGTTTATGCATGCATTCCTGAGATCAAACGCAGAGAACGCTTACCTTTTCTGGTTGGAGGGACAGGGCAATATTTATGGAGCGTGGTTGAGGGCTGGCTTCCTCCCAAGACGAAACCCAATCCACAATTGCGTACTGTTCTCGAAACCATGGCAGCACAATTGGGGGCAGAGAAATTGCATTCTTATGTGCAGCTGCTAGACCCAACGGCCGCAAACAAGATCGAGCCAAGAAATATCCGCCGTTCTGTGCGGGCGTTGGAGGTGATGCTCTCGAGTGGGGAGTTATTTTCCGAGCAGGGCAAGAAAAGCCCACCGCCGTATGATTTCAAGATCATCGGGTTGGAGAGAACACGTGAAGAATTATATGCGCGCGCTGACGAGCGGATCCACCAAATGCTGGATACCGGCTTCATGGATGAAACTGAAAAATTACTTGCTTCAGGATATACGGAGGATCTACCAGCTATGTCAGCCATTGGATATAAGGAGGTTATCCAATATATCCAAGGGGAATTGAGCATGGCGGAAGCTGTCACCCTAATGAAAAGACGCACACGAAATTTTATTCGCCACCAAAGCAATTGGTTCAAACAGAAGGATGAAAGAATTCATTGGTTCAAGATGGACTCGAATGTTGTGGAACGTATCAGCGAATATATCCTTGTAGAGGATGGTTGGATCTAGATGTTTTTCTAGGAGGAAAAATGAAACGACCCTGGTTGGAGCACTACGATAAGTTCGTACCCCAAACGCTTCCTTATTCCAAACTTAATATCCCCCAAATGTTGGCACGGACGGTGGATAAATACCCCAATTTAGCTGCTTTGAAGTACTTTGGGCAGGAGATCACCTACCAACAAGTAGAGGATGCTTCCGACAATCTGGCAAGATGGCTTGTTTTTCGAGGGGTCAAGAGAGGGGATAGCGTTGGAATCATATTTACCAATACACCGCAATTCGTAATATCGTTCTTTGCTATCCTGAAAGCCGGCGGAGTGGTTGTGGCGATGAACCCGATGTACCAGCGGCCTGAGCTCTATCGCATCATTCAAGAATGTGATGTGCGTTGTGTTCTCCTAACAGATGAGAAAACCGAGGATATTAAGCAAATTGCAACAGAACTACCTATCCATACCATGATCGTGTCGGAGAAGACTGACCTCGAACAAGGTAATTTCGAAGGCGGGTTGGGCGCGGTAACTATCAAAGATACAGAGATCAAGAATATGTCAAAAATTCTTGCTTTTGGTTCTTGTTTACACAAGATAATTACCAATATTGATCTGGATTTTTCATATTCGAATGATGAACCGGCGATCTATCAATATTCAGGTGGGACTACTGGCAGTCCGAAAGCCGCTGTTGGATTACATCGAAACATTGTTGCCAACACACTGCAGTTTATGATCTGGTGTGACCTTCAACCCATGGAAGAAGTGATCCTGGCTGCGATACCTCTTTATCATGTGTATGGGATGGTTCTGGCGATGATGCTGGGGATTCGCCTGGCAGCTCGGATCGTGCTTGTTCCAGACGCGCGTGATATTGAATATCTGCTGCGGACTGTAGCTGAAGAAAAGGTTACTTTCCTACCTGGTGTTCCAAACCTGTATGCTGCCATAATCCAACACCCCTCCATATTGGAAGGAAAATATGATCTGGAATCGATCAAAGCCTGCATTTCCGGTTCCGCACCGCTTCATCCTTCAATAAAAAAGAAATTTGAAGAGCTGACCAAGGGCAAATTAGTGGAGGGATATGGATTGTCGGAAGCGCCAACGGCAACACATTGTAATCCCTTATTTGGTGATAATCGCGCTGGCTCGTTTGGGCTTCCACTACCAGATGTGGATTGCAAGATTGTAGATGTGGAGAAAGGGAATAAGGATGTTGGAGTGGGCGAACCGGGTGAATTATTGATACGCGGACCGCAGATCATGTCAGGGTACAAGAATAACCGCAAAGAAAGTGCGATCGCGCTGAAAGGCGGCTGGCTGCATACTGGCGATATCGTACGTATGGATCAGGATGGCTACTTCTACTTCATCGAACGCAAGAAAGATCTTATCAAAGTGGGTGGTTTTCAGGTATGGCCCAACGAAGTGGAATCGGTATTGTTGTCCATGCATGGAGTAAGGAACGCTGTGGTGGCTGGTGTCCCGGATGATATGGGCAATGAGAGGGTTGTCGCCTGGCTTGAAGTTGAGGAAAAAATCGGAATCGATCAGGCAATTGCTCGTGGATACTGTCGCAATAAACTGGCTGCATACAAGATACCCAAAGAAGTATACGTTGTATCCAGTATCCCTCGTTCAGGAGTGGGGAAGATCTTGCGGCGTGAATTGGTACGTCAATATAAAGAAGAACGGTCGTGAGGAAATCACGACCGTTTGCTTTATATCTTACCGGTGGTTCAACTGTGGAATGCCACCACTGTTCTTCACCACTGGGGGTGGGAAGATCGCTTCAAATTCCGTTCGACTGAGTGTTTCAGATTCAAGCAGCGCATTCGCAAGTTCTTCCAGTTTGTCCTGATATTTTTTCAGGATGCGGCGTGCTTCATTGTATGCTGATTCGACCAGCTTTTGTACTTCCGCATCGATCTTCTCAGCAATCGCTTCTGAATAATCTCGTTGTTCGCTGATCTCGCGTCCTAAGAAGACAAGTTCGTCTTTTTGACCATACACCATTGGTCCCAGATCTGCACTCATCCCAAGACGGGTTACCATCCTGCGAGCCAGCTTGGTGACATTTTCAATATCGTTCGCTGCACCGGAAGTGATGTCGTTGAAGATCAATTCCTCGGCTGCACGTCCGCCAAGCAGACCGGTCATCTCTGCCACGATCTTCTTGCGGGAGGTCAGCATGTGGTCGTCATCCGGTAAAGCGATCGTATAACCAGCAGCCATACCACGTGAGATGATCGAGATCTTTTGTACTTGATCTGCTTCGGGCAGAGCGGAGATGACGATTGCGTGACCAGCTTCGTGATATGCAATGATACGTTTTTCATCTTCACCGATCAGACGGCTCTTACGTTGTGGTCCTGCGATGACTCTTTCGATAGCTTCTTCGAAGTACTGCTGCTCGATGACCTTTTTATTATTGCGAGCAGCCAGGATAGCAGCTTCATTAACAAGGTTCTCAATATCAGCGCCTACAAAACCTGGTGTTGATTTTGCGAGAACGGACAGGTCAATGTCTTTAGCGATAGGCTTGCCGCGTACGTGAACCTTGAGGATTGCCTCACGTCCCCGAACGTCAGGACGATCAAGCGTAACGCGACGATCAAAGCGACCGGGGCGCATGAGAGCAGGATCGAGGATGTCAGGTCGGTTGGTGGCTGCGATGATAATGACGTTGGTGTCGGTATCAAAACCATCCATTTCGACCAGCATCTGGTTTAGGGTTTGTTCGCGTTCATCATGGCTGCCACCCAAGCCTGCTCCACGGTGACGACCTACAGCATCGATCTCATCAATGAACACGATGCATGGAGCATGTTTCTTGGCTTGATCGAATAAGTCTCTCACGCGGCTGGCACCCACACCCACGAACATTTCTACGAATTCTGAGCCAGAAATAGAGAAGAATGGAACACCCGCTTCTCCCGAGACAGCTTTGGCAAGCAAAGTCTTACCACCTCCGGGAGGACCGACGAGAAGTACACCTTTGGGAATGCGAGCGCCTAACGAGATGAACTTTTGCGGTTCGCGCAGGAATTCAACGACCTCAGCTAATTCTTCTTTGGCTTCCTCAACACCAGCGACATCTTCAAAAGTAACTTTGGGCTTATCGCCAGTGAACATACGTGCTTTTGATTTTCCGAACGCCATGGCTGAATTGTTGCTGCCCTGGGCTTGCCGGAAGATGAAAAAGAAAGATGCACCTACGATCAGGAAGGGGAGTAGATAACTGATGACGGAGATAATATTTACCCAAACACCGGGCTGTTTTATTTCAATGGTCAGATTCGAGGCTTGTAGATCATCGGCGGTGACCCCATATTGCAGTAGTTGTTCAACAAGAGTTGAATCACTTTCCTTGGTAGAGGTCAATTCACTTCCATCAACGGTGATGATCGTCAGCGAGTTCTCATCTCCAACGATGCGAGTCACTTCTCCATCCTTGATCATGGATGCGACCTCATTGATGGAAAGCTCTCCCTGATTTTGAGAATCATCAAAATTGAGAAAAACCATTGCCAGGATTGCAATGAAAATCAACATATAGACAAAATTGGTTTGAAAACTACGTTTCACAAAAACCTCCAGAAAAACTGATTTCTCGAAAAATTATACCAATCAAAGATAAATATAATGTAAATTCTCACGTATAGGAGCATATTAAGAGTTTTCATATATAAAAAAAATTCCACGAGAACCGTGGAATTTTTTTATCGCAAAAACAACGGCTAATTCTGAACCCGGGTTACATACTCTCCTGTGCGCGTGTCAACGCGGATGACATCGCCTGTGTTGATGAACGCAGGCACACTGAATTCTTGCCCGGTTTGGACTTTTACCTTTTTATTAACACCAGTTGCGGTATCACCACGAACCGATGCTTCTGCCTCTATTACCTCGAAATCTACGGTTGTGGGTAGTTCAATATCGATAGGTTCTGTGCCGAAATAGGTGAGCTTTACTTCGATACCTTCCTGAAGGTAACCTACATAATCGCCAAGTATGTCTACAGAAAGACCTGGCTGCTCAAAGGTATCTGTATCCATGAAGTAGTACAGATCTCCATCTGAGTACAGATATTGCACTGTGCGATACTCAAGGCGAATGTCCTGTACTTTTTCCCCGGAACCAAACGTCTTGTCGATGGTTGCCCCGGTGCGCAAATTCCTGGCTTTAATGCGGATCGTAGCAGCACCTCTGCCAGGTTTGTTGTGGTGATAATCTAATACTTTATAAATATCTTTGTCGATCTGAAATGTAACACCTTTTCTTAATTCGTTTACGTCAATCATTCTTACACCTTCTGAGAAATATTAAAGAATCGGTGAGATTATAGCATGGATACAGGTGTTTTCAGTAATTTATCCAATTTCGGGTTCGATCAAGCCAAAGGTTCCATCACGACGCTTATAGAGAACATTGATCTTGTTCGTGTTGGCATTATAGAAAATGAAGAAGTCCTCATGCCCAAGCAGGGTCATCTGTTCGATGGCTTCATACTCATCCATGGGAATGAGCGTGAACGTCTTCCGGCGGGCGATGATATTTCTTTCATCTGCTTCTATTTCTTGTCTCTCGGCTCTTTCGATCTCGTTATCAGGCTGTGTTTCCGGGCGCTTGAGATATTTTTTCCCTTTATAGCGTTCGATCTGCCGCTGGATCTTGTCCATGACCATATCGATGGCTGCGTTGATCTCTTCGGCACGTTCCTCTGCCCGTAATATGAAACCTTTCCCACGTAATGTGATCTGGGCGATGAAGCGGTTATTTGGTTCTCGTGCTGTTTTTGAGTAGGCGAGATCAATACGGATATCTTCGATCGAACGCAGGTATCTTGTTAATCGCTTGGTCTTTTTGTTTACATATTTCTGAAGATCTTCCGTTAGGGTCATATTCTTGACAAATATTTCATTTTTTTCAGACATGAATACCTCCTATTTTTTCATTGTGGTTTTGTATCGAAGATCGAGTTAGTGTAAACACCGCTACTTTCCTTGCCCCGGCTGTCATCAGCGCTCTCGCGCATTCTGAAATGGTCGCCCCTGTTGTGGTCACATCGTCTAGTAGAATAATATTCTTCTCCTTTACTTGTTGGGTATCAGCTTTGAACGCGTTACGAACATTTTTCCACCTCTGATCTGCTGACAACGACACTTGTGATGCGGTTTCGTGTCGACGGATCAAGGCTGTGGACGAATAAGGGATAGCAAGTATCCTGGCTATCAGTTTTCCCCAGAGAGATACCTGGTTATATCCTCTCTCGCGCTTCCGTTTTTTACTTAACGGGACGGGAAGGAAAAGATCTTTATCAATTTCCCAATTTTCAAAGGTTTGTAGAATATCAGGCAATAGGATCTCTGCTAAGCCCAAGTTACGATAGTACTTCAAAGAAATTACAATGGCTCTTAATACACCTTCATAATTTCCCAGAGAGCGCATGCTGTTTATGCCTGTTGGAGTGTTTGTGCATGGAATACATTGTAAGCCTTCTTCAAGTGGACGACCGCAAACAGGACAGACGGGCTGGTTGAAAAGGATTCGCTTGTTCCAACAGGTTGGGCAGCAGCGATAACCGATCTTTCCACAATATACACATCGAGGGGGATACAGGAGATCCAGGAATTTCCAGGCAAGAGAATATGCTTTTAGCCGATCTTGATTTATAGTTAGGGCTATCTGCATCTCACTTTCTTTCGTTTATTCTTCTATCCTAAGCTTACCTCACAACCATGCATACCTATTGGGTAGCTACATTTTCTAACAAATTTTCAATAAACGCTCGTACTGCTGGACCAAGGAGATTATAAAGAACGCGAAAAACCAGGATTACCAGGATAATGATTAAAATATATTCGATGATCCCCTTGGCTTCAAAATCAGATGATCTATTCATAGACTGTTCTTTTTCTCAGTATATCGCATTTTCGTTTAATCGCAACTAAAAGAGTTGTGATTACGTATTATAAAAAGAACTATATAATAATTTAAGCAAAGGAAAGGGCTCTTGGAGGTAGAGATGACAGATTATTACCAGCGTGTGAGTGATGAACAGGATTTCTTTAAGAAGATCATAGCAAAGATTCCTGGATTTGGTGGGTATGTTGAACGCAGCAATCGTCGTTCTGCGGATAAGATATTGCGTGAGACAGTAGCTTCTCATTTCGAAACGATCTGGCAGAAAGTCTCTGAACTGCAGCGGTCTTTCATCGCTGAAGGAGAGATCGAAGTGATCGATGATCTCGAAGCTGCTGCGATCAAATTGCGCCAATTCATCGACCGCGTAAAGAACGCATCCTATGGTTATGCTGGATTCTTTGACGCGATCAAGATAAAACAAGAGGAATTAGCTGCCATATACGAGTATGACCTGCAATTCCTTGAGCTTGAAGATGCAGTATTGCGCGGGGTTGACAATATCCAATCCTCAGTGGGAACAGATGGGTTACCCGCTTCAATTCGCAATGTAGTATCCCTGGCACAAAGCTGCCTGGATGCCTTTGAAAAGAGGAATGAAGTGATCCTATCCCTTGTGACTGAAGAGATCGTTGATTCATCAGAAGAATAGGCTAAAGAATAGTTAATGGAGAATAGATATGGCTAGAATATTTGATGTTGTTGAATATCCCAGTGAGATGCGAGATGAGATCGTGCATCGCTTCCCCGAAAAAGGGGTGGCAGATCTGCGCATTGGTTCGCAGGTGATCGTGCGAGAATCGCAGGAAGCGGTCTTCTATCGTGATGGGAAAGCACTGGATGTCCTGGGACCTGGTAGACATACCATCTCCACTGCAAATATTCCTCTGTTGGTTGACCTGATCGGAAAAGCTTTCAATAACCGTACCCCCTTTACTGCTGAGGTTTATTTTGTCTCGAAGCGTGAATTTGCAGATCAAAAATGGGGTACACCTCAACCGATCATCGTTCGCAATGAAGGTGTGGGCTTAGGGATCGCTCTGATCCAGGGTTTTGGCACCTATAGTTTCCAGGTCAAAGATTCCCAGCAATTTGTGACCCAGTTGGTTGGCGCCCAGGGTGTCTACCGCATGTCTGAGATCGAATCGCGCTTGAAAGCGATGATCCTTTCGAAATTACAGGACCTGTTAGGTGAAACCACTGGCAAAAAATCTGTTCTGGATCTGATCGGTCTGACAGAAGAGGTTGGTGCAGGTGTACGCGCCAAAGCGCAGGATGACTTCAACGCAATTGGGTTGACGCTCAAATCCTTCTATATCGCGAATTTGAAACCATCGGATAAATCTGCCGATGAGCTGCGAGCGATGGGTATGCTGGACATGAATACATACACCCAACTGCAAGCAGCGGATGCTCTGCGCGATGCTGCCCAGAACCCAAGCGGTGGGGCAGGTTTGACCGCCGGGATCGGCGCGGGGATGGGTTTGGGAAATGTCATCTCAGATTCTCTCAAGAATAACGGGAAGAGCAGCACTGGAACTGAAGGTGCGGCGGCTGCAATTCCTTCTGTGATGACTCCAGCGGAGGCGGCAGCGATCTTACGAGTCTCGGAAGAGGACGTCTTGGCAGCTATCACCGATAAATCCCTGAAAGCACGCAAGATCGGAAAAGCATTCCGGATCAGCAAGGAAGCCCTAGAGGAGTTCCTCAAGGGATGATCCCAAAAAGGATAATGTGACCTAAAGCCCGGTGATTTTCATCGGGCTTTCTTTCTTAAGTCGCTATGTTATAATCCAAAAAGGTGGGCAATAAAACATAAAAATAAAAAGATGATATGAAGATACAAGAATATCAAGCCAAACAAATCTTTAAAAATCACAATATTCCCATTCCGCGTGGACAGGTCGCACTGAATTCAAGTTTCGTACAGCAAATAGCAGAGGACCTGGGTGGGAAAGTCGTTGTAAAAGCGCAGGTGTTAGTGGGCGGTCGTGGTAAGGCTGGTGGCATTCGCCTGGCGAGCAATCCCGATGAGGCAGAAGAATTCGCTACTGAGATGATGGGCATGGACATCAAGGGTTATTCGATCCACAAAGTGCTCGTTGAAGAGGCGATCGATATCAAAAAAGAGCTTTACCTGGGCATTGCCACAGACCGGGTGCTTGCCTCTCCAGTTATCATTGCCTCGAGTTATGGCGGTGTGGACATTGAAGAAGCGGCTGAAGAAGCTCCAGATAAGATCTCCCGAATTACGATCGACCCATTAGTGGGGCTTTGTGATTTCCAGATCCGCTGCCTGGCAGTATCCATAGATCTTCCTCGAAAACATTGGCGCATCTTTCGACAGATCGCGCTCGCGATGTGGACGATCTATCAGTCGCATGATGCATCTCTGGTCGAGATCAACCCTTTGGTTATCTCAGAAGAGAATGGATTGGTCGCACTGGATGGGAAAATGACCATTGATGATAATGCCTTATTCCGCCACCCTGAACTGGCCGATTTGCGTGACCTTGATATGGAAAATCCATGCGAGATCGAGGCTCAGAAATATGGTATTGCTTATATCCATATGAGCGGGAATATCGGCTGCCTGGTTAACGGGGCTGGTTTGGCAATGGCAACCATGGATATCTTGAAATTGAAAGGCGGCGATCCGGCTAATTTCCTGGATATCGGCGGGGGAGCAGGTTCAGAAAAGGTTTCATCTGCTTTTCGCATTCTCCTATCGGATAAAAAAGTAAAGGCAGTCCTGGTCAATATCTTTGGCGGGATCACACGCTGCGATGAGATTGCGCGCGGGATCATGGATGCATTGGACGAACAAAAAGGGAAAACAGTACCGATCATGATCCGATTGGTGGGCACTAACTCTGAAAAAGGATATGAGATATTGAAAAGCCGCAACCTAAAAACAGCTACTTCTTTGGTTGAAGCGGCAGAAAAAACGATCGCATTGGCGGAGAAGAAATAAGCGATGGGAATTTTACTTAATAAAGACACACGTTTATTGGTCCAGGGGATAACAGGCAAGGAAGGATTGTTTCACAGCCAATTGATGCGTGATTATGGGACCAATATCGTTGCCGGAGTTACACCTGGAAAAGGTGGTGAATGGGTGCTTGATGAAAAAGTACCCATTTTTGACACAGTCCAGACCGCGGTTGAGGCAACGGGTGCAAATATGAGTGTCATATTTGTGCCTGCCAAATTCGCTTTTGATTCGATCTACGAAGCGATCGATGCTGAAATACCTCTGGTCGTATGCATCACTGAGGGTATCCCGGCGATGGATATGCTCAAGATCAAATCGATATTGCAGACATCAGAAACCGTACTCATCGGGCCGAACTCACCCGGTTTGATCGCACCCGGCTTGGCCAAGGTGGGCATTATTCCTGGCGAGATCACCTTACCTGGAAATGTGGGTGTGGTATCCCGTTCCGGGACGTTAACCTATGAGGTCCTTTATGCTATGAAGCAAAAAGAGATCGGTGTATCCACATGTGTTGGGATCGGGGGGGATGCCATCATTGGAACGAGTTTTATTGATGTGCTGGCATTGTTCGAGCAGGATGCGAATACGGAAAAAGTGATCCTGATCGGTGAGATAGGGGGAAAGGAAGAGGAACTAGCGGCGGATTACATTGCTTCAGAGATGACGAAGCCGGTAATAGCCTATATTGCTGGAAGAACTGCTCCAGCTGGCAAGCGAATGGGGCATGCGGGAGCTATCATCGAAGGAAGAGCAGGATCAGCTGAACAAAAGATTGCTTTATTCAAAAAAGCTGGTGTGAAGGTCGCTGATTTTCCTGAAGATATACCTGCCCTTCTCTAAGACAGGTTTATGATTGAGTGGTTTACTTCTTTTCGATGAAATTTACTGCGTCTTCGACGGTTTTGATATTGCGTGCATCTTCGTCGGAGATTGAAAGATCGAATTTCTCACAGAGACCATCGATTAGGAAGAACTGATCCATGGAGTCAGCTTTCAGGTCGTCTACGAAACTGGTCTTGAGTGAGATGTCTTTTTCATCGACTTTCAGAACATCCACGATCACTTCTTTTACGCCTTTCAATACATCACTCATGCAAATACCTCCGGTTACTAATTTAAATGTAAAATCAATTATAGTATTAAACACAAAAAACGAAAAAGTGTTGCAATGAATATGAAAGATAATGTGATCCGTTCCCGTAAAGAAGACCATATCCGCATAAACCTTGAAGAGGATGTCAAATCCTCGATCAATACAGGTTTGGATAGATACTATTTTGATCATCAAGCGCTACCCGAACTTGATCTTAAAGAGATCGACACAAACATTCACATCTTTGGGAAAAAGCAAGAAGTACCGATTTTCATCTCCTCGATGGTGGGTGGGACAGAGAGATCATTTGAGATCAATGTTCGCCTTGCACAGGCGGCTAACCAATTTGGCATAGGTTTGGGCGTGGGATCACAAAGGATAGGTTTGGATCAGCCTGAACGAATGAAGTTCTTTGATGTTCGCAAGTATGCCCCCGATGTGTTATTGTTTGCCAATATTGGTGCAGTCCAACTCAATTATGGACTCAAGCTTGTAGACATCCAGCGAACGATTGCTTCTATTGAGGCGGATGCGCTGATCTTTCACCTGAACCCATTACAAGAAGCACTTCAAGCAGAAGGTGACACGAATTTTTCTGGATTACTGCAAAAGATGGAAAGTATCTGCCGCTCGATCAATGTGCCAGTGGTGGTGAAGGAGGTGGGCTGGGGCATTTCTCCCCAGGTTGCCAGGTCGTTGGCAGATATTGGGGTTAGTGCTATCGATGTGGCAGGTGCGGGTGGTACTTCCTGGTCGCAGGTAGAAAAGTTCCGCCTGGAACCGGGGCCTGTTCGCGATACCGCCAGTGCTTTTCGCGATTGGGGAATCTCAACAACGAGTTCCATTATTAATGTGCTTGAAAATACAAAAGATATTATGATATTTGCTTCGGGCGGTCTGAGGAGCGGCGTGGATGTGGCGAAGTGTCTGGCGTTGGGCGCGGATTATTGTGGATTTGCCGGAAAACTGTTCCGCGCAGCTGCGGAATCGGAAAAAAGATTATATGAAGTGATCGAAGAGATTATTCGGGGACTGCGCGTATGTATGTTTGCTGCTGGAGCGGAAGATATCACGCATATTAAAAGTACATCATTAAGGGTTCGTACAAGTGAAGACTTTATCTGATTATTTTAGTAAGTATTTACCAGCTATCGATCAAGAGATCGCAGCTGCATTATTTCAGAATTTGGAATCAACTTATCCTGAATTGAGAGAAGCTATCCTGTATCAATTTGGCATTTTCAAAGGAGATCAAATTCAAAAGAGTGGAAAAAAGATAAGACCTTGTCTGGTGCTGCTGACGACAGAACTAATCGGCAAACCCTGGAAGAATATGCTGCCTGCTGCGGCTGCATCTGAGATGTTCCACAATTACACCCTGATACACGACGATATCGAAGATCACAGCCCGTTACGTAGGGGAAGAGACGCGGTGTGGAAGAAATGGGGTGTCGAGAAAGCCATTAATATTGGCGATACGCTGTTCACGGTAGCGTTGCTCTCTTTTCAAGAGAGATTGGATTCTTTTTCTCCAGAAAGGAAGCTGGCGGGGTCCAACCTGTTTCTGCATACAGCTTATCAGGTGATGGAAGGACAGCAAAGAGATATGGCCTTTGAGGGGGATATGAGTATCACTCCGGAAAAATATCTGCAAATGATCGGTGGCAAGACAGCGGCATTGTTAGCTTTTTGCTGTGAGATCGGCGCTGTTCTATATGGAGAAGATCCTGATACACAGCAAAAACTCCACGAATTCGGTTTCAACCTTGGACTGGCATTCCAGATCTATGATGATTGGTTAGGGATATGGGGGAAAGAAGAACAAACCGGAAAACCTGCTTACAGCGATCTACTGGAACATAAGATCAGTTATCCGGTACTTTTGGGCTTAAGCGCCAACGGAACTTTCTATGATATGTGGGGTCAAGGGATTTCTCATTCTTTCGTTGACCTGAAAAAAATGGCTGGAATGCTTTCTCAGAGTGGGGTAGAGGTCCACTTGAAAGAGAAAGTGGCATATTATAATGAGAAAGCAAGGAATTCGCTGTATCAGATTGATGGAGATACAGATGCAAAGAAAGCATTAGAAGATCTGATCGAGCTGCTCGTTGCACGCAGCGATTAGTAAAAAAAATCGAAAGGAAGGAGCATGGCTAACGTGAAATGTAATGAAGAAGAACTGTTCGAATTTGCTGAATTGTTCTGTGATTCAGAAATGGATCTGAAAACCATCGAAAAGTCCGTGACGGATATTTTGGTGGCAATCGGTGATGACCCCGATCGAGAAGGCCTGAAGAAGACACCCAATCGTGTTGCTCGTGCATACCAGGAGATGCTGGAGGGATATCGCACTGATCCCATCAAATTGGTCAATAAAGCCCTCTTCACGGTTGAATACGATGATATGGTCATCGTTCGTGATATTGAGTTTTACAGCATGTGTGAACACCATATGCTTCCTTTCCTGGGTAGGGCGCATGTAGCATATCTCCCGAAGGGGAAAGTGATCGGATTATCCAAGATCCCGAGAATTGTGGATATGTTCTCTCGCCGGCTGCAGGTACAGGAGAGGATGACGCGACAGATCGCCGATTTCATCAATGTGCTGCTGAAACCGCGCGGTGTTGCGGTAGTCTGCGAAGCTGTGCATCTGTGTGGGATGATCCGTGGAGTACGGAAGCATGACGCGCGTATGACGACCTCGTCCATGCTGGGAGCCTTCAGAAATCGGGAAGCAACGCGTATGGAATTTCTGGATAATATCTCACGTGGAGCAAAACCACTGGAGTTCTAGAAACAATCGGCAAAATAACTGGCAAGACCCTGATCGATCATTCCTTGAGCGATCTCGTGCAAGGTTTGTCCGGAATCGGGGTCTTTAAGGTCGGGTAGCAGGTCTGCGACGGGCACTGTGATGAAAAATTTTGACCACAAACCTTGATCGAGGACTTTACCATCGTATATGATGATATCTACGTCGATCGTTCGGGGGGCGTTCTTATCCGGGAAACGCTTTCTTTTTAATGCGGTCTCAATTGGAATGATGACTTTCTCTTTGATAGCTTTCGCATCCAGAATGGAGTCGATGCAGACCACGATGTTCAAGAAATCTGGTCCCTTGCTTCCGAAGGCGGTTGTTTTCCATATCCCCGAACACTGGTCGATCGGGCAAATTTCTTCCAGGAGTGCAACTGCAGCCGGAATGTTCTGCTGTGGTTCGATATTCGACCCGATCAACAAGTAGATCTTTGCCATGGACTTATCCTTTTTCTCTGGTAATCTCCACTCCGACCGATCTGGAGAAACGAACCGCTCCTGGTTTTTCCACACTCACGGTTACTTTTTCAACCTTCTCTGTCTGCAGACAAATTTCTGCGATATCCGCTGCCAGGGCTTCGACGGTGTATCGTGAGACTTCATGAATATGAGCGATGATCGATTTTGCGACTGTGCGATAGTTTACACAATCTTCAATGCGATCAGAAGCGGCACCAATGGAAGTATCAGCATAAAGCGTGACATTGACGACAATGTCTTGCGGCTGTGAGCGTTCTCTCTCGCTGATACCAATAACACCACGTACCATCAGGTCTTTAATAAAAACTTTATCCATTATCTTCAGACTAAATGTCTTCCTCCATCTACGTGTATGATCTCCCCGGTGATATATGCGGGGGCTTTTAATAAGAACAGAAATGCATCGATCAATTCTTCCATCTTTGCCCAGCGTTGCGCTGGTACATGCTTGATAATACCTTCAGTATCTCCTCCATCTGAGGGGGGCAAGATTGCGCCCAATGCTAGTCCATTCACCTGGAAGTGGGGCGCTAATGCAAGTGCGGCTGACCTGGTGAGCGCCACCAGACCGGCTTTACTGATGGTGTAGGCAAAATGATCTTTCCCGGGACGAAGAGCGCGCCAATCGAGCATATTGATCACTCTCCCGTTTTGATTGACCTGAGATTTCGCATAGGCTTGGATCAGTAAATGGGGGACGGTAAGGTTCACATCCTGATGGATCTGCCAATCCGCAAGAGAGGTATCCTTCAGTTTGTTCTGGCGAAAGATGGATGCATTATTAACCAGCGCATAGATATCATATTCTTCAAAGATCGGTTGGAAGATTTCCAGCGTGTTTTTAGGGTTTGAAAAATCTGCCTGTACCAAATTGCATTGCGTTCCAAGGTTTTCTATCTCTTTTTGAGTGGCGAAAGCTTCCACCTGTGAACGTCCATAATGCAGGATGATGTTGGCTCCATCCTGAGCGGCAGCCAGAGCGAATGCTTTGCCAATGCGTTTGGCTGCCCCGGTGATGACGATAGTTTTCCCTTTGAGATCCATTTTTTCCGTCCTTCATTTTATCCTACTTGATTCCAAGAGAAAGTCAATACTAACTCTATAAAAATGTTAATTATTATGAATAATATCTATAATATAATCAAGTATATGAAAGGAATTGCCATGAATAAAACTTATTCTGTACCGAATATTCACTGTCAACATTGCGTTCATACTGTAAAGATGGAGCTGTCTGAGCTATCTGGGGTTGAGAAAGTGGATGTGGACCTGAACTCAAAAATGGTCAGTGTCACAATGGAATCTGCAGAGATCGAAAAGGATATCCTGGCGCTGCTTGATGAGATCGGCTATCCCGCCGCATAACAATAAAATTGGAGTTCCTATGCCAGCAACCAAGAACGTTATTCTTCCCATTAAAGGGATGACGTGTGCAAACTGTGTCGCTACTATTGAACGGAATCTAAAAAAGGAGGAGGGGGTTGAAACGGTTTCTGTCAATCTTTCCTCTGAGCGTGCAGTGGTAAATTTTGATGCAGCCAGATCTGGGCTTCCTGCTCTGATCAGTCGAGTAGAGCGGGCGGGTTATGGGGTCTTGCAAGTTGAACAGGATATCCTGTTCGAAAAGATACACGACCAGCGTGAACTGGACGGCATTATAAAAAGGTTAAAAGACGTTGAAGGTATCACTGCAGTTTCCGGTAACCTGGTAGGCGAGAAGATCACACTTTCCATGATCCCAACTTTAGTAAGCCTCCCTGAACTTTACAAAATGCTTAAGAAGGCTGGTTTCCAACCTTTGATCCCGGAGGGTGCCATTGATTCGGAACAAAAGGCGCGCGAGCGGGAGATCAAAAAACAGCGCCGTCTATTGGTCATTGGATTGATCTTCACTGTTCCTCTTTTCATCTTGTCGATGGGACGGGATTTCGGGCTGCTGCCCGCATTTTTAGGGGAAGCATCCTGGTTGGATTACCTTTTCCTGGCCCTGGCAACACCTGTTCAATTCTTTATAGGGGCGCAATTCTACCGTGGCGCGATCAAATCGTTGCGCAGCGGAAGCGCAAATATGGATGTCCTTATTGCGCTGGGATCCACTGTGGCGTATGTTTTTTCGCTCTTTGTTTTGTTTGGGAGAGTTCAGGGGCATGTCTATTTTGAGACTTCAGCCATGATCATTACCTTGATCCGGCTGGGGAAGTATCTTGAGGTGAATGCCAAAGGGCGCACCAGCGAAGCGATCAAGAAATTGGTAAATTTGCAAGTAAAACAAGCATCAGTCGTGCGAGATGGGCAGGAGATGCGAATCCCAGCAGAGGAGATCGCACTGAATGAGATCATCATCGTGCGACCAGGTGAGAAGATCGCTGTGGATGGCGAGGTTATTGAAGGGCATACCTCAGTCGATGAATCTCTTATCACTGGCGAATCACTGCCGGTGAAAAAGGATATAGGTGACCTGGTCATTGGTGGAACCATTAATAAACAGGGATTGATCCATTTCAGAGCGAATAAGATTGGTAAAGATACCGTCCTATCCCAGATCATCAAGATGGTGGACGAAGCCCAGAGCAGTAAAGCTCCTATCCAGGGTCTGGCAGATGTAGTGTCAGCCTATTTTGTCCCGATTGTCATTGTTCTGGCGCTCTTAACCTTCGCGGTATGGTATTTCTTCATTAATGCTCCATTGACCGGGTCGGCGCAAACAAGCTTTGCTCGCGCTTTGATCAATATGACGGCTGTGCTGGTGATCGCCTGCCCATGCGCAATGGGATTGGCTACACCGACGGCGGTCATGGTCGGGTCTGGGCGAGGAGCAGAGAACGGCATCCTCTTCCGTTCAGCCGAGGCGCTGGAAAGAGCGGGCAGGGTTGATACGATCGTTTTTGACAAGACTGGAACCATCACCAAAGGTACTCCATCTGTGATAGATATTCACACTCTAGGAGATCGCTATAACCCTGATGAAATCCTGCAGCTGGCAGCCAGTGTAGAAAATGGCAGCGAGCACGTGTTGGGAGAAGCCATCCTTGCAGAAGCCGGGAATCGAAGTATTGAGATACTTGCCATGAAAGATTTCCAGGCTCATTCGGGTTTGGGTGTTTCAGCCGAAGTTGGTGGCAGGATGGTTGAACTGGGAAATGAGCGTTTTATCACTCAGCAGGGTATCCAATTCAATATTAAAGAGGATCTGGTTGAGGAAATGAGCAGCAAAGCCCTAACGGCGATCTATATTGCCGTGGATAAAGAACTGGCGGGGATCTTCGGTATTGCGGATAAGGTAAAAGAAGAATCTCTTTCGACGATCAAAGAACTTCAAGAGATGGGCATCGAAGTGGTGTTGATGACTGGAGATAACCAGGCAACCGCGGCTGCCATTGCCGAACAAGTAGGGATCAAGCGCGTGATGGCTGAAGTGCTGCCCATGGGAAAGGCTGAGGCGGTCTCTGCACTGCAAGCTGCGGGTGGGAACGTTGCCATGGTGGGTGATGGGGTGAATGATGCCCCCGCGCTGGCGCAGGCGGATATTGGTATCGCGGTTGGAACGGGGACCGATGTTGCCCTTTCCACAGCACCGATCACGTTGTTGAGTGGTGAATTGGGAAAAGTTGTGGAAGCGATACGCTTGTCGCGCAAGACATTGAAAACGATAAAACAGAACTTGTTCTGGGCGTTCTTCTATAATGTGATCCTCATCCCGGTGGCGGCAATGGGATATCTTAATCCGATGTTCGCTGCAGGTGCGATGGCCTTCTCAAGTGTTTTTGTGGTCACCAACAGTCTTCGCCTAAAGAGAAAATAAAAAAATATCCAACATCTTGCAAAAGAAGATAAAAATATGTCCCATCCTGAATAGTAATGGAAAAAAGAGTTATTTCTATTATTCAGGATAGGTATCTGTAACCTTTTGACCCTGCATGGTAGAATAACCAATATCACTTTTCAAGGAAGAGAAATGACTAATAACGCTGATTTAGAATTGAAAGCCATTAAAACATTGCGCTATTTATCGGTAGATGGGGTGCAAACTGCTAATTCCGGTCACCCTGGATTACCCATGGGAACTGCAGCCATGGCATACACCATCTGGACGCGCCATATGAACGTCAATCCCACCAACCCCGACTGGTTCAACCGGGACAGGTTTGTCCTCTCCGGCGGACACGGCTCCATGTTGATCTACAGCCTTTTGCACCTGACAGGATTTGATCTTAGCCTGGATGAATTGAAATCATTCCGGCAATGGGGCAGTCTCACACCCGGTCATCCTGAATATGGACTGACTCCTGGAGTAGAGACGACTACCGGTCCCTTAGGGCAGGGTTTTGCCAATGGTGTTGGTTTAGCGATCGCTGAAGCCCACATGGCGGCAGAATTCAATGAAGATGGATACGATCTGGTTGACCATTATGTTTATGCCATCGTGACAGATGGGGACTTGATGGAAGGTGTCTCTTCAGAGGCTGCTTCTCTGGCGGGTACCCTCAAGTTAGGAAAACTGATCTATTTATATGATGACAATCGCATTTCGATCGACGGTTCCACCGATCTGGCGTTTACGGAGGATCGCGGAAAGCGTTTTGAAGCATATGGATGGCATGTACAGTATGTGGATGATGGTAATGATGTGGAAGCCATTGATGCGGCTATCAAAGCTGCAAAGAAAGACGATCGCCCATCGCTGATCGTTTGCCGCACACATATCGGGTATAGCCTGCCCACCAAGCAGGATACCGCCGCAGCACACGGCTCGCCTCCCGGATGGGAAGAGATCGATGCATCCAAAAAAGCACAAGATTGGCCCACCGAACCGCATTTCTATATCCCAGAAGATGTACTGGAACATTATCATCAGACCGTTAAGGAAAAAGGGGTACAGGCAGAAAAGGAATGGGATGCACTCCTCTCGAAATACACTGAAAAATTCTCAGAAAAAGCAGTCGAATTCAAGCGCCGCATTGCTGGCGAATTGCCCGCGGGTTGGGAAGAAGCATTACCAACCTTTGCGACGGATGCCAAGGGAATGGCAACCCGTGCCGCTTCAGGCAAGGTGATCAATGCATTGTCAACTGTGTTGCCTGAATTGATGGGCGGCTCAGCCGACTTGACCCCTTCAAATAAGACTTGGATCGATGGGAAAGAAGCTTTCAGTGCAGACGATCGCAGTGGCGTAAATATGCACTTTGGTGTGCGCGAACACGGAATGGGCTCGATCCTGAATGGGATGGCAGTCCATAAAGGATTGATCCCCTACGGAGGTACCTTCCTGGTATTCTCTGATTATGTGCGCCCTGCTGTGCGTGTATCCGCCCTTTCCCATTATCCTGTGACGTGGGTATTTACGCATGACAGTATTGGGCTTGGTGAAGATGGACCTACCCATCAACCCGTTGAACACCTGGCAGCCTTACGCGCTATCCCGAATCTAGTCACATTACGACCAGCCGATGCGAATGAAACCAGCATGGCATGGAAAGTGGCTGTAAGCCGCAGGAATGGGCCTACAGCCCTGGCACTCAGCCGGCAGAACTTGCCTACCGTGGATCGCACGAAACTGGCATCTGCCGAAGGACTTGAAAAGGGTGCTTATATCCTGGCTGATCTTGGGGGAACGGCACCAGAATTGATCCTCATGGCGAGCGGTTCAGAAGTAGAACTGGCACTCAACGCTGCGGAAGCATTGGTCGAGAAGGGCAAGAGCGTACGCGTGGTATCCTTCCCCTCCTGGGAGTTGTTCAAACAACAGCCCAAAGAATACCAGGATGCAGTACTCGATCCTGCTATCAAGAAACGCATCGCTATTGAAGCCGGTATTTCTCAAGGTTGGGACAAATGGCTTGGTGATGAAGGTGTCATGATCGGGTTGGACCATTATGGCGCTTCTGCACCAGCAGGAACCCTGTTCAAAGAATTCGGGTTCACGGTTGAAAATGTTGTCCAAAAAGCTTTGGCTTTGTTGGGATGAAAGGGTGTAAATAATGAAGATAGCTGTTGGTTCTGATCACGCTGGATTTCCGTTAAAGCAAGTAGTTATAGATGCTGCCGAAGCTCTGGGGCATAAGGTCATTGATGTCGGTACAGAGTATGCCAGCGTTTCAGTTGATTATCCAGACTTTGCTTATAAGGTCGGAAAACAGGTTCTTGATGGAAATGCAGAACGTGGGATCGCCATTTGTGGTTCTGGAGTAGGAGCCTGTATCGCTTCGAACAAGATGAAGGGCATCTATGCTGCCCTTTGCCATGATACCTATTCTGCTCACCAGGGTGTCGAACATGATGGAATGAACGTTCTCTGCCTGGGAGCACGCATCATCGGTACCGAATTGGCAACCGAGATCGTTCAGAGTTTCTTGCAGGCAGAAACCGAACAAGCAGAAAGACATCAAAAACGCCGTCAAAAGATTAAGGATATTGAATCTGGACAATATAAGGAACGGTAATGGATACTTTTTCCAAACTATATGATCTGGGACAATCGATCTGGTATGACAATATCCAGAGAGATCTACTGAGAGACGGAACGATAAAGAATTTGATTAATGCCGGAATTATTTCCGGCATTACTTCTAATCCATCCATTTTTAAAAAAGCGATCCTGAATTCAACATATTACCGGGGCGACTTGAAGACGATGGCCTGGGCAGGGGTTGATGCAAATGCCATCTATGAAACGTTGGTGATCGAAGATATACGGGAAGCGGCTGATCTCCTGCATCCGGTCTATGAAAAGACCAGGCGCAAGGATGGATATGTTTCACTCGAGGTATCACCTGAACTGGCGCACGATACTGAAAGAACAGTTTCTGAAGCGCTGCGCTTGTGGGATTTGGTACAGCGCTCGAATCTGATGATCAAAATACCAGCGACCAAAGCAGGTATACCAGCCATCCGGCAGGCGATCGCAGCGGGCATCAATGTAAACGTGACCCTCATATTTTCCATCAATCGTTATGCAGAAGTGATCGATGCCTTCCTGGCAGGATTGGAGGATCGTGCAGCGAACGATGAGCCTCTGGATAATATCGCTTCTGTGGCATCTTTCTTCGTCTCACGCTTTGATACAAATATCGATAAACAGTTGGATGCGTTGAGCACAGAAAAAAGTGAACAACTGTATGGAAAAGGTGCTATCGCAAACGCGCGCATGGCGTACCGCCTTTACCAAACTGAATTCTCTTCCGAACGTTTCATCGCTCTGAGATCCAAAGGAGCCAACATTCAACGTCCATTGTGGGCTTCTACCAGCACCAAGAACCCGGACTATTCAGATGTGCTCTACGTGGAAGAATTGATCGGACCTGATACTGTAAATACGGTACCACCTGCCACACTGGACGCATTCAAGGATCATGGCAGGGTCGCAGATAAGATCTCTTTAGCCAATCCTGGAGACGACCAGGTGGTGGAATCCCTGAAGGATCAGGGGATCGATCTGGAGCAGGTAGCTGCGGAATTGGAACGCGAGGGCGTTGAAAAATTCGCGCAGGCGTTTAACGAATTAATGGAAGCCCTGGAACAGCAGCGTGAGAACGCTGTTCGCGAATTGAGTGAACTGGCACCCGGAGTGAAGGAAAAGGTTCAGCAACTACAGAAGAGCAACTTTGTAGGCGCTATGTTGGAAAAAGACGCCCGGCTGTGGACACGGTCGCCTAAGGGGCAGGCTGAGATCAAGATCAGGTTGGGGTGGCTTAATGCCCCCACGCTAGGTCTATCAATGCTGTCAGACCTGCAAAATTTGAAGAAGCAGGTGCTTGCGGAAGGATACAAACAGGCAATTCTTATCGGAATGGGCGGATCTTCACTGGCAGCAGAGGTAATAAGCTTGATCCATACGGATGATAAGGACGGTTTGGCATTACGCATCTTGGATTCCACCAGCCCAGACCAGATACGATCCTTGTTTAACTGGGCAGATTTATCAAAGACGTTGTTCATTGTAAGCAGTAAATCAGGAACAACGGCGGAAGTGATGGCGGGATTCTCATATGCCTGGCAGAGCTTGCAAAACGCAGGTGTTTCAGACCCAGGAAAGCATTTTATCGCGGTGACCGATCCGGGAACCGCACTGCAAGATCTGGCAGTCTTGCAAGGATTCCGCGCATATTTCAATGCTGATCCGAACGTAGGTGGGCGTTATTCAGCGTTGACTGCTTTTGGATTGGTACCTGCTGCTTTGATGGGAAAAGATGTTGAAGCATTCTTGCAGCGCGCGATAAAAATTCAGAAGCAGAGTTTGCCAGCGATAACCGCTGCACGGAATCCAGGCTTGGTTCTGGGCGCGATCATGGGTGTTGGATACCAGCAGGGAAAGACCAAATTAACGCTGATCACCGATGAAACCTGGCAGGCATTTGGCTCATGGGCAGAACAGCTGATCGCTGAAAGTAGTGGCAAACAAGGAAAGGGTATCTTGCCCATCGACAAGGAGCCGTATCTTCCTGTAGAAGCATATAAAAATGACCGCCTCTTCGTATATCTTAATAAGGATGGAACGGGCGAGGATTTTGTGGATGCATTGAAAAATGCTGGACATCCGGTATTGACCATCGATGTCAGTGATGATCAGGCACTATCCCGAGAGTTCTACCGCTGGGAATATGCCACCGCCGTGGCATGTGCCATGATCGGTGTGAATGCATTTGACCAACCCAATGTACAGGATGCCAAGCTGCGTGCAAAGCAGAAGATCAAAGACCTGCAGGAATCCGGAAAGATTGAGATGGAAGATGCTTTGTGGGAGGACGAAAATCTGCGCGTCCGCTTGAGCGGGATATCCCGGTACGAAGCAAAGGACGCTGCTGGTTATCTTGATAAATTCCTCGCGTTAGCGGAGCCAAACGATTATATTGCCATCAACGCATTTGTTGAGCGTGATCAGGAAAATGAGGATTTGCTGCAATCATTCCGCCAACAGATCGCTGAACAGAAGGGGATAGCTACCACACTTGGTTTTGGACCGCGTTTCTTGCACAGCACGGGACAATTGCATAAAGGTGGATTGAATAACGGGCTCTTCATCGTTTTGACCACGGAAACTGATGCGGATATTGAGATTCCTAAGCAGGGCATCACCTTCCAGCAGCTTCTATTGGCGCAAGCTCTTGGGGATATGGAAGCATTGCAAGCGGAAAAACGCAGGGTGTTACACCTACATGCGAAGAACAGTCATCTGCAGCGCTTGATAAAGATGCTTACTGAGTAAGTCTTGCTGATCTGGCCAGGGCAATGGAGCCTAACGTGCCGGCTCTGTTGCCCAATCCGGGTGCTACGATGTATTCATCCATGTGATGCAGTAATAGGTCCGATTGAATGTAATTATTCAAAAATTCTTGAACGTACGACCTGATCCCGGGGAAGAGGTGGGTTTGCTGCATGACACCACCGCCCAGGATGATGACATTCGGTGAAAAATTGCAGGTGTAGGCGCAGATAGCCAGGGCGATATATTTTGCTTCCAGGTCCCAGGCTGGATGGTCCTGTGGGAGCTGCTGCGCTTCAACTCCCCAACGTTCCTGAAGAGCTGGACCACTGGCAAGACCTTCAAAACAATTCCCATGGAAAGGACAAACTCCCGGGAATTTTTGATCTTCAACGGGCATTGGTAAGAAGAAATGTCCCATTTCGGGGTGAAGGTTGCCGTGTAGTGGCTTGCCATCGATCACGATCCCACCGCCAATTCCCGTTCCGATGGTCACATAAAGGACACAGTCTTTATCTCTTCCAACACCCCAAAGGTATTCTCCCATTGCAGCCGCGTTTACATCTGTATCGATCATGGTTGGTACATTTAGTATGTTTTCTATGGCAGCTTTGACATTGAAGTTCTGCCATGCGATCTTGGGTGTGGAAGTGATCGAGCCAAATGATGGAGAATCTGGATCGAGGTCAAGTGGGCCAAAGCAACCAACCCCGATACTGTGCAGCTTTGTGTTGTTCGCTTTCATCCATTCGGAAAAGAAAGCATTCACCTCCCGCAAGGTCGCCTCCGGCTGAGTAGTAGGGATCCTCTTCTCAGCGATTATGTGGTCTGGGTCCTCTGCGATTATGCAATTGAATTTTGTTCCACCCGCTTCTATTCCACCGAACATATATGACTCCTGAATTAGTGATGCATATATTCTAGCTTTAAAAAGCCCACAAATTCCACATCGCATTTATAATTCTGGGGTTAGAGTAGATGGATTAAACGCGAAAGGATTTATACCGCATGGACATTTTTAATAAATGTAGAGATTATCGAGATGCAAAAGATGCGATGGAGAAGGGTATCTACCCTTATTTCTTACCGCTGGCAGAGAATGAGGGCACAGAAGTAGTGTTCGAAGGCCGCAGGATCATCATGTGTGGTTCGAACAACTATCTGGGCTTGACCACGCATCCCAAGGTCAAGCAAGCGGCTATTGATGCCATCGAGCGCTTTGGAACCAGCTGCACAGGATCTCGTTTTCTTAATGGAACGTTGGAACTGCACGAGCAGCTAGAAAAAGAATTGGCTGATTACGTGGGGAAGGAAGAGGCTCTCATCTTTTCTACCGGAATGCAGACAAATCTTGGAACGATCAGTTCACTGGTCGGACGTGATGATGTGGTCATCCTTGATAAGGACGACCATGCCAGTATTGTAGATGGCGCGCGTTTGGGATATGGGAAGATCGAACGTTTCCGCCATAATGATGTCGATCATCTGGAGCGGGTATTGAAATCCATTCCTGAAGATCGCGGCAAACTGTTAGTGGTGGATGGCGTCTTCTCGATGGGTGGTGACCTGGCTGATCTACCCAATATTGTTCCATTAGCGAAGAAATACGGTGCGCGTATTATGGTGGATGATGCGCATGGTATTGGTGTAACCGGTCGTGGACGTGGAACAGCGCAGCAATTCAATCTGAACGATGAGGTTGATCTGATCATGTCCACCTTCAGCAAATCCTTTGCTTCTCTGGGCGGTTTCATTGCTGGAACCAGTGAGGTCATACACTACATCAAGCACAATGCAAGGGCGTTGATCTTCAGCGCCAGCATCCCGGCAGCGAACGCGGCTTCGGTTCTCGAAGCGGTCAAGATCGCACGCGAGGAGCCAGAGCGAGTGGATCGGGTCAACGCCATTGGGGAAACTATTCGTAAAGAGCTGAGCAACCTGGGTTTCAACGTTGGTGATTCAGTGACTCCTATTGTCCCTGTCATCATCGGCGATGATGATCGCACATTCCTATTCTGGAAGATGCTGTTCGAGAATGGTGTCTTTGTGAACCCGGTTGTTTCACCCGCTGTGCCTGCAGGAATGCAGCTGCTGCGGACTAGCTATATGGCAACCCACACCGATGAACAGATCGAAAAAGTAGTCGAAATTTTCGGTAGAGTCGGTAAGGAATTGGGTATCATATAAATGTAATGGATTTTTTCGATCTGCTGGCACCGATCTATGACCGAGTGTTTCACCCTGACCTGGGAAAGCTATGTCAACAACGAGATTTCCCGACCGAAGGATGGATCATAGATATTGGTGGGGGAACCGGGAGGATAGCCAGTACGATCGAAAATAAAGAACAAAAGATCATAGTTGTAGATGCATCCTTACCGATGCTGATAGAAGCAAAAAAGAGAGAGCAGCTCAAGCCGGTTCTGGCAGATGGAGCTGCTCTTCCATTTACCGCTGAGATGATAGATGGAGTCTTAATTGCGGATGCATACCATCATTTCCAACAGCGTGATGCTGTCATCAAAGAAGTGTATCGTGTAGTAAAAGGTAACGGGGTACTTCTTATCTTCGAACCGAACATCGCTCGATTCGTAGTGAAGATCGTTGCAGTTGTTGAAAAAGTTTTGGGGATGAACAGCCGCTTTTTTACATTGGATGAGATCGAGAAAAAGATACTACCACATGGTTTTTCTGTGATCGAAAAACGCGAGGATGGTACTTCAATTCGTATCTGTGTGAAAAGAGATTAGAAAAGGCCCCAACTGAAAGCGGAAGGATCTTCCATCATGGATTGATCCCATACTTCTTTCCCGTAGATGACGGTCGCCTTTTTTTCAAGAGCTTTTTCAGCTGCTCTACGCGCAGATTCCAGCATGGCGGGGCCATATGGGCAGTAGGGGGTGGTCAGGATCATGGTGATGATGGCTTCATCCTCATGGATGTCCACATCTCGCACAAGACCGAGCTGGATGATATCCGATCCGATCTCGGGGTCTTTCACCGTTCGGAATGCTTCCTTTAGCGGTTCGACCAGGTCCGCATGGCTGGAATTTACTTTCCAGGTGGGTATGTTTGATGTTTCGCTCATATTATTCAACGGTCTCGAAGGAATAAGTGCACAGATTCTTTTCTCGTTTGTAATAACTTATCTTGTCGAATGGGATATCGAGTACATTCGCAATGATAGATTTGTCAAAAAGACAGACTTCTGGATGTGCCTCACCGATCTTGGAGTAGGGGCAGGATATCTCTTTTATGACGTAATGATCGTCAGCTTTCTCCCACTCAACCTCGAAGCCTTCATTTTGCAGGATGGTCTTGAGCATATCAAGACGATCCTCCAATTCCATGTCGGTCAACATTGGTTCGTAATCAGCAGTAAGGGTGTCCGCCATATTCTTGAAAATAGCATCCACGTTCCTGGCTGGGAGTGTTTCTTTCATCTGTTCCATAACGGCATTAATCAACTGAAAATAGCGTGAGGGGAAATTGTCCTGTCCTTTTGCGGATAGCGAATATACCAGGCGTGGCCGTCCAACGCCGTGACGCTCCTCTTCCGCAGTGATCAAACCTTCGGCCTGTAAGTTGGTGAGGTGATGCCGCACAGAGATGGCATTGATGCCTACTTCGTCAGCTATTTCAACGATGGTTGATTTGGGATGAAGTTTTATTGTGGTGAGTACTTTTTCTTTGGTCGTTTTCATAGTTGTCTACTTATTTCAGGTAACTATATCATGCACATTTAGAAAAGTCAATATTAATCATATTTATAATAAATATTGACCAAAAGAGAGCGGCGTGGTATACTCTCGCTGCTACAGGAAAGGAATAGGATTAATGGCAGGTTTAGAGATTAAAGACCTTTTTGTCCAGATAGAGGACACAAAAATTTTACATGGCATCAATCTACAGGTACCAGCGGGTGAGGTACATGCTATCATGGGACCGAATGGGACTGGAAAATCAACCCTGGCATATACACTGATGGGGCATCCACGCTACACAATCACAGGTGGAGATATTCTATTGGATGGTAAGAGTATTCTCGATCTTTCACCACAAGAACGTTCTCATGATGGGTTGTTCCTGGCTTTTCAATATCCAGTAGCTATCCCAGGTGTGACCGTGGCTAATTTCCTGCGCACAGCGATAAATGCGCATAGGAAATCGAACGATCCTGAATATCACGGGATATCTATCCCGGAATTTCGAAAATTAATGCTGGACAAGATGAAATTGCTTGAAATGGACAGCAAAATGGCTGGCCGCTATCTCAACGATGGCTTCTCGGGTGGAGAGAAGAAGCGCGTGGAAATATTACAGATGGCAATGCTGGAACCCAAGATCGCCGTCTTGGATGAAACAGATTCCGGTCTGGATATCGATGCGCTGCGCATCGTCTCAGAAGGTATCAATACTCTCCGCAACGAGAATCTCGGCATACTGGTGATCACACACTATCAACGCATTCTTAATTATCTCAAGCCTGATGTGGTGCATGTCATGGTTGATGGAAAGATCGTTGAGAGCGGGGGGCCTGATCTCGCGCTTCGACTGGAAGATGAAGGATACGGTTGGGTGAAAGCCTAATTTACCACCCTTACAAATTAGAAAGAATCCTATGTCAGTTCAAAACGATATCTTACGTGGTATTGATTCGCAACGTTATGATTTCAAAGATCCAGAAAAATATGTTTTTAAATCTAGAAAAGGTCTGGATCGAGAGATCGTAGAACAGATCTCAGCTTATAAAGGTGAGCCGGATTGGATGCTCGCGAAAAGATTGGAAGCCCTGGAGCATTTCAATCAGCGACCGATGCCAACCTGGGGCGTCGATTTGGACGACCTCGATCTGGATGATCTCTATTACTATGTGAAACCCACGGATGAGATCCAGAATGACTGGGATGATATCCCGGATGATATCAAAAATACGTTTGATCGTTTGGGTATTCCAGAAGCTGAGCAAAAATTCCTGGCTGGCGTAGGTGCACAATACGAATCAGAAATGGTGTATCACAACATTCAGGAGCATCTAGAAGCACAAGGCGTCATATTCCTCAGCATCGAAGAAGGACTTCGGCAGTACCCGGATATCTTCCGCGAACATTTTGGGACCGTTGTTCCGCATACGGACAATAAATTTGCAGCATTGAACACTGCAGTTTGGTCTGGTGGCTCATTCGTATATGTTCCACCCAATGTGAAAGTGGAGTTACCTCTGCAGGCATATTTCCGACTCAATACAGCCAGTATCGGTCAGTTTGAACGCAGCATTATCATCGCGGATGAGGGAGCACAGGTACATTATGTAGAGGGGTGCACGGCTCCGCAATATACCAAGAACTCCTTCCACAGCGGGGTGATCGAGATCATTGTGAAAAAGGGTGCCCGCGTTCGCTACACCACCATTCAGAATTGGTCGACCAATGTGTATAACCTGGTGACCCAACGCGCGATGGTGCACGAGGATGGGACCATGGAATGGGTCGACAGCAACCTCGGCTCCAAAGCTACGATGAAGTATCCTTCCTGCTATCTGGTTGGTGATAGAGCGCATGGCGAGATCTTATCCATGGCATTTGCTGGGAAGAATCAATATCAAGACGCTGGCGGGAAGATGCTGCACCTGGCAAAGAACACCACCAGCAAGATCACTTCCAAATCCATCAGCAAGGACGGCGGGCGTTCTTCCTTCCGTGGATTATTGTATGTGGATAAGAAGGCTGAGCATGCCAAGGCGAATGTGGTGTGTGATGCGTTGATCCTGGATGAGCATTCCCGTTCAGATACCTACCCACGCATCGAGAATCGAGCTGAACAGGTATCTATTGGGCATGAAGCAACTGTATCCAAGGTTGGCGAAGAACAGCTCTTCTATCTCACCAGCCGTGGTTTGAGTGAAGAAGAAGCCACAACCATGGTGATTTCAGGGTTCATCGAACCGCTGGTGAAAGAACTGCCTATGGAATATGCAGTAGAGATGAACCGGCTCATACAACTACAAATGGAAGGATCGGTTGGCTAAAATGGCAGAAGGAATGACAAAGACTGAAAAAAAATCTGATCCTATGCAAGAATTCTCATTTGTAGAAGAGTTTGAATCCGAAGATAATGGTGCTTATTTGCAAACGTTAGAAAAGACTGCTGCAGATATTTATAAAAAAACACCCTTCCCCGATGCGAAAACAGATGGGTGGCGCAAGATAAAGCTGGAAGGTTTTACTCCGCAACAATACAAATTGAGTGGAACAGCTATCACTTGGGTTGATAAACCCATGTTCCCGAAAGATAGTGTTCTGCAAAATGCTATCAGGGTGGAACGCAGACTGACAAAAGATGGTATACAAGTGTATTCTGAAATTATTCCCGAAATGGGTGCTCAATTTACGTACATTGATGGGACAGAAAACCCGCTTCCATTGAAAGTGGTCGAACGATTCGGTACTGTGGTGCAGCCCCAAAAGGGAAAATTCGCAGCTTTCTCACATGCATTTGCAACACATCGATCTGCACTATATATACAAAAAGATCAGAAGATCGAGCGAACTATCGAGATCCTTGATTCATATGATGGAGATACGATTGTATTTCCCACTTCAACCTTGATCTACCTGGAGAGGAATGCTTCTGCGACAATCGTGCGAAACCAGAGCAGTATTAATTCCAGCGCTTATTTGCATAGTGGTGCATTGGAAGTCTACCTTGAAGAGGGCGCTTCGCTTGAACTGATCGATATCAAGGATGAGAATGCCAAAGCGTGGAATATTCAGAACGAAGATGCATCCCTTGAGTCCAATGCGAATTTGAATTGGTTCGTACTCACCATGGGTGGGAAATTTTCCAAGCTGGATCTGAGCGTTTACCTGAAGGGACGTGCCAGTCAGGCACAGGTAACTGGTTTGTTCCTCCCTAAAGATGAGCAGCAGATATACTATGACACCTTTCAAAAACATCTGGCACCGCAAACGGAAAGTGATCTGTTGTTCCATGGTGTGATTGATGACAAAAGCCGCAGCATCTGGCAGGGGATGGTATTCATCGATGAAGAAGCCGGACAATCCAATGGCTACCAGGCTAACCATAACCTTGTATTGAACAAAGCTGCGAAGGTAGATTCGATACCCGGGCTTGAGATCCTGACCGATGATGTGTGCTGTTCACATGGCGTAACCATCAAGAATATCGACGATGAGCAGCTGTTCTACCTGAAATCACGTGGAATTGATCAAGAACAGGGTGAAGAGCTGATCGTCACGGGGTTCATTCAACAAGCTGTGGCGCGAATACGCTCAGAGAACATAAAAGAAATGATCAGCGAGAAATTCATATCCAAAATTAACAAAGATATGCTTTAATTGAAAGATTGACTATTTTAATTCAGGAGAAATAATAAATGGCAAGTACACCGTTCATGCGACCCCCAGCAATTGATGATGCTTATGAGGTAGGAGATACCGTCGAAGCATACTGTGATCATGATAAAGGAAAAGATCGTATCAAGGGTTGGTTAAAGGGAACGGTTGTACAGGTGGATCCCAAATTGGTTGCCGTGCAGTTCAAAGAGAATGTGTACCTTACCGATGGCTGGATGGTCCCCGACCATATCCTATGGTATCCATACGAATCCCTCAACTTGAGAAAAAAAGGGAAGTAGTCGGTTATCATGTTCGATCCCATTGCTATCAAGGCAGATTTCCCGATATTTAAACAAAAGATCCATGGGGCGAAAGATCTAGTCTTCCTGGATTCGGCTGCCTCGAGCCAGAAACCACAAAAAGTTCTGGATGCGATGGATGCGCTCTATCAAAACAAGTATGCCAATATTCATCGTGGTATCCATCAATTAGCGGAAGAAGCAACTGCTCTCTACGAGGATGCCAGACGAAGAATAGCTGGTTTCCTGGGTGTCACGAATCCACAAGAATTCATATTTACTCGCAATACAACGGAATCGATAAACCTGGTGGCGTATGCCTGGGGGCGGAAATTCCTGCAGGCAGGCGACCATATCTTACTGACCGAGATGGAGCATCATTCAAATCTGGTCCCCTGGTACATCCTGGCGAAAGAGAAAGACCTGCACATTGATTTTGTACCCGTTGCTGATGATGGAAAACTGGATTTGAAGAAGTTTCAGCAGCAGTTGGCGCACAAACCCAAGCTGGTGGCCTTTACCCATATGTCCAATGTGCTGGGTACAATTAATCCGGTGATCGAGATGACCAGACTTGCGCATGATGCGGGAGCTGTGGTCTTGATCGATGGTGCACAATCTGTTCCGCATATGTCTGTCGACCTGGGTGCTATCAACGCTGATTTCTACGCTTTTTCCGCGCACAAGATGTGCGGACCCACCGGGATCGGTGCTCTCTATGGGAAAATGGAACTGCTGGAAATGATGGATCCCTTCTTGGGTGGGGGGGATATGATTCGGAAGGTTACCTTTGAGGGTTTTACCACCAATGATGTACCTTATAAATTTGAAGCTGGCACACCGGCCATTGCAGAAGCAGTGGGTTTTGCAGCTGCTGTTGATTATCTTGGCGAATTGGGAATGAATGCGATCCATGAACATGAGAAGCAGGTCACCGCTTACGCCTACGAACAACTCATGAACATTCCGGGTGTACGAATACTTGGGCCATCTGCGAATGATCGAGGTGGCGTCATCTCATTCACCCTGGAAGCTATCCACCCACATGATGTAGCTCAGATACTGGATGCAGAGGGGATAGCTGTGCGCGCTGGTCACCACTGTGCCATGCCGTTGCATAGAAAATTACAGGTCCCTGCAACCACGCGAGCCAGTTTTTATCTTTACAATACACTGGCGGATGTTGATGCGTTGGTCAAGGGTATTTATGAGGTAAAGAGGATATTTGCTTAGGATAAAACCATGCTGGATGATCTGTATCGAGAAATGATCCTTGAACACTACAAGAATCCCATTCACAAAGGCGAACTTGAAAACGTTGAACACAGTTATGAGGATGAGAATCCCGTTTGTGGTGATTTCATTCATATGGATCTCAAAGTGGATGAACAGGGAGTGATCCAGGATGCTGTTTTTAGCGGGCATGGGTGTGCTATTTCACAGGCATCTGCCGACTTAATGCTGGAAACCGTGATCGGGAAGAAATTGGAAGAAGTGAAAAAGATGACCAGCCAGGACATTATCGAATTGCTTGGGATAGAGCTCGGTCCGGTCAGGTTAAAATGCGCACTGCTTCCACTAAAGGTGATGAAAGCTGCTCTTTACGGAATCGATAAAGAGGATTAAAGAAAAAACGGGATCGTAAAGATCCCGTTTACTGGATTTCTACACTATAGAAGGATGCTTTAGTTTGTTCAGATAAGTAACTCTGAGTATGTCCACGATTTAGGAGGAAAAAACGAATAAAATATATAATAAAACAAAATCGTAAACCAGAATAATAAGAAATAGTGATTCTATAAAAATAAATATCTATATTAATTTGGTGTACTGGCAATAAACAATGTATTTGCATATAAGTAGATTGCTTCAAATAACAGGATAGTTGCAAACTTGACAAGAATAATTCGCAATGTATAATAAAACAACTAAAAGAAAGGAGACAAAATATGAAGAACCAAAACAACAAGAAGAAACTGACAAATAAATCTTGTGTAACAGGACAGTATTATTCTATTTCACCAAAAAATAAGAAGAGTTCATCAAAAGTCTCCATTTCTAGAGAATCTAAGTGGGAAGAATTAACAAACAAAGTTATTCATGAGAACATCGGGGCGTGGAAAACTCTATCAAAAGAATAGTAGTCCCAACGATAAAAGAAATTAGTATTTTAAACAAGTCGCTTATTGAAAAAACAGGAGGAGCATTTTATCCTCCCTGTAATTTGCGAAATATTTCTGGACTTGAGTGGGCGTTGGGCTCTATCCAATGTCCCGTTCTTTTTGGGAAGATTATATATCCAAACTTCTCTGATAAAGTAGCCTTGTTAGCGTGGACTATAATTAATGACCACATTTTCTTTGATGGAAATAAACGTACTGGTATGGCTGTAATTAGAATTATGCATCTTGATAATGATATCCAATTTCATGCAACAGACATTGATTTAATTAGGACTGCCCGAGAAATATTAAATTACCGAGAATCCGGATTTACAAGAGATATACTTTCACAATGGATTAAAGAAAGAACTGAATAATAATCAAAATACTTCAAAAAGGGGTAAGAAATGAACATAGATAATGAAATCGTTAAAAAGTTAGCGACTGCTAGTAAGGTATTTAGTCCCGGTGCTCCTATTGATCAGTACAAATTATTTTCAGGCAGGATTGAATTGGTTAATAATGTTTTACGAGCATTTACTCAACGTGGTCAACATGTTGTTCTTTATGGGGAGAGGGGAGTTGGAAAGACATCTCTAGCAAATATTATGAAGGTAATACTTACACAATTGGGGGAGAATATTGAGGTTGTAAAGATTAATTGTGATACGGAGGATGATTACGAAAGCATCTGGAAAAAAGTCTTTCGTGAAATTAATTATAAAAAGAAAAGGAAAAATATTGGTTTTGAACAATCTACAAGCGTTGAGGAAAATACTCTAGAAGATCTATTATCAGATTCAGTAGATATTCGTCCTGAGGATATTCGATATTATCTAGAACGTATTCAAGATATTTTAATAATCATTGATGAGGTTGATAGAATTCACGACGATCGAACAATTAGATTAATGGCAGATACAATTAAAACTCTATCAGATAACTCCCTTCGTACAACCATTATGTTGATTGGAGTCGCTGATTCAGTTAATGAATTGATCCAAGAACATCTGTCAACAGAGCGCAGTCTTGTTCAAGTACGAATGCCAAGAATGTCAGTTGAGGAACTTTCAGAAATCCTAAACAAAGGATATTCGGAATTACAATTGACAATTAATGATTCAGCAAAAAATAAGATTATTCGGCTTTCACAAGGTTTACCTCACTATACACATCTTCTGGGATTATATTCTGCAGAATCTTGTCTTATCGATGGACGTATTGATATTACTGATGCTGATATAGATAAAGCGATTGGCGAAGCAATTAAAAATACTCAACAATCTATTATTAATGCTTATGATACTGCTGTTTATAGTCCACGAAAAACATTGTTTTCGCAAGTATTATTATCGTGTGCGCTTGCCCAAAAAGATTCGCTTGGAGCTTTTATGGCTTCTGATGTTCGTGATCCCATGAGCCTGATCATGGATAGGAAATATGAAATACCTGCATTCGCTAGACACTTAAATGATTTTTGTGAACTAAAACGTGGACCAGTACTACAAAAAATTGGAGTTTCTCGTAGATTTAGATATCGGTTTATTAATCCAATGCTTGAGTCTTACACAATAATCCATGGGTTAGCTAACGATATTATTAGTGATAGTAAATTGGAAAAAGTATTACAGATAAAAAAATAGAACAAACGAGGGTAGATAATAAACGAATTATTATTCAGATATTTTAAAAAAAAAGATTAATCGAGATTACCTTATTACTAAGTTGAAAAAATTGTCGAGATGTAGAAACGGGATCGTAAAGATCCCGTTTCTGATATACATTATTTCGCGCGTAGATTTATTCAGCACAAACTCCCAAAAGCAGCGACTACACGGAAGATGTTGAATCCTTCTGCATATTTGCTTTCCGCTAATGCTCCATTTCGTATGAGAATGGACTTAGTGGTCTCTTCCTGGAAGTAGTATTTATCCTGATAGGTCTTGTAAGCGCCCAATGCGGCCACCTTTTTCTCTGCGTCAGCTTCGTCTACTTTCACCAATAGATTGGGGAAAAAACCGCTGCTGCTGCGGATCACATCAAAACCAAACACACTGACGCCGCGGAAAGCGCGCAGGGTCTCCATGGTTACTGTGCTGTGGTCTTGATGGAGGTCTGCGTTGGTGTGTGTGAAGACCATATCGGGTTGGTATTGTTTATTTAGCCCAAACAAGAATTCCAGGATCTCCTGTCGTTCATGTTGAAAACGCCTGGTTGTGAAATCTTTCAGGATGGCGTGATCCCTATCCACTCCTAAGATATCCATGCTGGCGTAATGTTCGTCTACCAGGTTATTGAGCAATGGATTCTTCTGATTATCGGAGAGCGTGATGCAGAATACCTCGCTTTTGGGGGCGATGTTCGCGATCAATGCTCCACAACCTAATTCAATATCATCGGGGTGAGCGCCGATGAAGAATATACGTTTTCCGTTGAATAATAATTCTTTGGGCATGGTCTTATTTCTCAGCCAGGATGCCGCCGACGACCTTGGTCATGACCAATTTGCCGTCGTCTGCAACACGTTTCTTCGCTACTGCTTCGATCTTAGCCATCACGTTCTCAAATTCGTCTTTGCTCCCGAACAAACTTGTCCACAGTTTGCGATCCTCGCTCAGTGACGCGCGAGTGTAGATGATGAATGGTTCGGCGTCATCAAAGGTAAGCGGATTCTCGAAGATGATCATATCGGTCTTGCTGAATAGTGATTTGACCGTTTCAAAGATCTCGGTGGAATAGCGTGAACTACCCGGCATGGGCGGAATGGTCTTACCCGTTGCTTCTTTGATGATGTCGTAGAAGACCTGTTTGTTGGCTGGCATGGGACCGGTAGTGAAAAGATATCCACCCGGTTTCAAGATGCGATGCATCTCTTTAAAGGTGAAGGGAATATCCTCGGCATAATAAATAGCGAAACTGCAGGATACCAGATCGAAGGTGTTGTCTTCAAAAGCAAAAGGTTTGTTAAAATCCAATACCTCAAAAGGAATATTGAGCCCGCGTTTCTTGTTCTCTTCCTTTGCCTGGGCTAAAAGTTCAGTCGAGACATCTCCACCAACGATCGAAGCGTTCCCGTTCAATGTGTCATAGTAATAGAAACATTGCTTTCCGGCACCACAGCCGATGTCCAGAATGTGCATACCTTCTTTTAACGGGAGGGTTTCGATCATCCACTCATCAATGTTTCGAGCACCATATTTCTCATGGATATTGATCCTTGCGAGCAGATCAGAAGTAGTTTCTTTGTAATTAATTTTCATGCTTCACCTTTTCCTAATTTTGAATAAGTATAAATTGTCCCATGCTCCTGTCAAGTTACCCTAACAGATCCTGGGGAGTAATTCACCAGCCAATGTATCAATGATGCGGCTGCCGCCTATGTTTGTGTGCATAGTAACGCGTGGTGTATCCCCATCTTTCTGGTGAACCTGACCTATAATGATGGCTTCTTTACCATTTGGGTGATCGTGCAAGCTTGCCATCGCTGCGTCAACCTCGTCAGGTGGTACGAAAGCCAGTAATTTTCCCTCATTGGCAATATAGAGGGGGTCAAAACCAAGCATCTCACAGGCGGCCTGGACTTGTTTCTTGACGGGTAGGTTCTTTTCTTCTAATTTGATGTCCACATTGGATTGGAGTGCGATCTCATTGAGCGTTGTGGCGACGCCTCCTCGTGTCGGATCACGCAAAACGTGTGTATGGGGAGCGGCTTGCAATAATTGCTGGATCAACTCTCCCAACGGAGCGACATCCGATTCGATAGTGGTTGAGAACCCCAATTCACCACGTTGTGCCAATACGGCAATTCCATGATCTCCCATGGTACCAGAGAGAATGACCATATCTCCAGCTTGTGCCGACTGTCCATTGATCTTTCTATCACCCGGAATCCACCCGATCCCGGTGGTAGATATGAATATCTGATCCACACTACCTTTTTCAGCGACCTTCGTATCTCCTGCCACAATGGCGACATTGGCTTCTTTTGCTGTTTCTGCCATGGATTGAACGATCTTTTCCAGAGTTGCAATCGACAGACCTTCTTCAAGGATGAAAGAAGCCGTGATAAAGAGTGGGACAGCACCGGACATGGCTACATCATTAACGGTACCGCAAATTGATAATTTACCAATATCACCACCCGGGAAGAAGATCGGTTGAACGATATGTGCATCGGTCGAAACGGAAAGACTGCCGTTTGACAGATCGTACTCTGATGGCAGCAAAGACGCAAAATCATTCCCAAGCAATAGCTGTGGATGCTTGAAATGGGCTTGGAATACCTGTTCGATGAGTTCATTGGTCATGCGACCACCGCTGCCGTGCCCCATTACAATATGATCCTTGTGCCTCAAGGGGAGAGGACAACTGGCATTGGCAATATTTGCTTGTGTTTGATTGTTTTCTGTTTTACGTTCCATGATCACTTTCTATGATAGCGGTAATATGCTGCGCAAGTACCCTCTGATGATACCATTGTAGCGCCCAGCGGGTTTTGCGGTGTGCAGAGAGTCCCAAATGCCGGACATTCGTATGGTTTTTTGCGACCCTGGAGGATCAAGCCGGAAATGCAGATATCCGGTTCCTGGGTGTTGATCTGGGCTACATCAAATTTCTTCTCGGCGTCAAAATCTGCGTACTCTGGCTTCAGTTTCCAGCCGCTATCAGGGATGACGCCAATTCCGCGCCATTTCATATCACAGGGTTCATAAACCCGGGAGATGATGTCCTGGGCGCTGGTATTGCCTCTTTCACTGACGCCGCGCGGGTAGGCATTAATGACTGAATTATTCTTTTCCTCAAGCGCTTTTACTGTCTCAAGAATGCCAACTGCCAGGTCGAACGGTTCAAAACCAGTTACGACAATAGGAAGTTTGAATTCTTCAGCAATAGAAAAATATTCATGATAGCCCATTACCGAACAAACATGACCAGCAGCCAAAAATCCCTGCACACGGTTTTGCGGGTCGCTAAGGATGGTGCGGATAGCAGGGGGAACGCGTACCTGGGAGACCAACAGAGAAAAGTTTTTCAAGCCTAGTTCCTTGGCTTTGAGGGCGCTCATTGCGTTTGCGGGGGCAGTGGTCTCAAAACCGATGGCGAAAAAAACAACTTGTTTATCTGGGTTTTGCCGTGCGATCTGCAGCGCTTCGATGGGAGAATAGACGACTTTTACTTTGCCGCCAGCAGCACGAACGCTGAATAGATCCTTGTCAGATCCGGGAACACGCAGCATATCTCCATAGCTGGTGAAGATAACATCTTCTTGCTGCGCGATGGCGATGCCCTTATCGATCAATTCAAGTGGGGTCACACACACCGGACAACCCGGGCCGTGGACTAACTCGACTTCTTTGGGAAGCACGTCATCAAAACCATGCTCCATGAGTGCGTGCGTCTGTCCGCCGCAGATCTCCATGATGACCCAGGGTTGGGTGATGTTCTCATGGATCGCTTGCAGGGTCTGCTTGATCAATTGTGGATCACGATATGTATCAGCAAATGCCATGTCAATTCATTTCTTGATGGTGGATCTTTTCGATCTCGGCCAGCATGTCCAATGTTTCGAGAGCTTCTTTTTCCTCTAGTAAATTGATCGCGAATCCTGCATGCACGATGACATAGTTGCCAACCTCAGCAGTTGGAGTGGTCTCAAGGCATACTTTCATGGTCACGCCGTTGAAATCAACATCCGCCATCTTAATGGCATTTTCTTCGTATATCTTCAATATCTTGCCAGGTACTCCAAGACACATATTTACCTCTTTATTCTTTCTTGAACGATTGTATCGCAATCATCAATTGCCCTAAGGCAATCCCACCATCATTAGTGGGTACATGTTGGTGCCATAAAACATCAAAACCATCCCCTTGAAGGAGTGGGACAGTGTGTGATAACAGGTACATATTCTGCCAAACCCCGCCGCTCAATGCCACTGTTCGAATACCAGACGCTGCTGATATGGAACGAACCACGTTCAGAACCATCTTGGAGATGCTGTTGTGGAAGCGAGCACTGAGAATATCCGTCGGTACTCCCGCACGCAAATCCTCAAGCAGAGCTCCCCAAAGCGTTTTTGGATCGATGATCTGATCATTGAAAGCTAATGGATAGAAACCAGCCTCATCGGAACTGCATGCACTTTCCAGTTCAATAGCGGCCTGTGCCTCATAGTTCACTACTTGTCGGATACCCAGCAGGGCAGAGGCAGCGTCAAAAAGGCGACCCATGCTCGAGGTGAGTGGAGTATTGATCTGTTTATCGATCTGCTTATCCAGTATTGCTCTTTCTTCATTGGAGAAGTGTTGTACTGGTGCTAAAGGATCATCCCAGGCAATTCCGGCTTGTTTCAAATGGGCAAGCGCCATGCGGGCAGGTACACGAGCTGCAGCATCGCCGCCAGGTTGAGGTGTGTATTGAAGGTGAGCGGCACGTTCGAAACCGGCATAATTCCCGATCAGGAATTCACCCCCCCAGATCGTGTTGTCGGTTCCAAGTCCCGTCCCATCGAAAATGACGCCGATGATGGGATCTTTCTTATCCCATTGGTTGTCTGCCAGACAGGCTGCCAAGTGGGCGTGATGATGCTGCACTTGCAAGAGCGGTATTTCCTCCTTGCAAGCACGTTGGGCTGCGTAACGGCTGGATAGATAATCAGGATGCAGGTCGCAGGTGATCGCGGTTGGGCTTACGCGAAAGATGTTCTCATAGTGAGAAATGGCTTCCTCGTAACTGTGCAGGGTTTCTTCGTTCTCCAGATCACCAATATGGTGGCTGAGGAAAGCGTATCTGTCTTTACTCAGGCAGAATGTGTTCTTCAGTTCAGCTCCGGCAGCCAGGATCATTGGCGCGTCGCTTGGTATGGCGATCGGCTGGGGTGCAAAACCACGCGCGCGTCGGGAGAAATAGGGCGATCCCTGAAAACTCGCGATTACAGAATCATCGGTACGCATATGGATCTCGCGATCATGCAAAAGGAAAGCATCTGCTATGTCCCATAGGCGAGAATACGCATCACTATTCGTATAGGCAATAGGTTCTTCGGAGATGTTGGCGCTTGTCATTACGAGAACATCAGGATAGCCGCTATCTGGTTCGAGAAGCAATAGATGAAGCGGTGTATATGCGATCATGATGCCAATTATGTTGTTGCCCGGGGCGACCTGATCAGAGAGAGGACTTTTGGGATGTTTCTTTGCCAGCAGGATTGGCTTCTCTTTGGAGTCAAGTAAATCCAAATCGGTTGCAGAGAGGAGGGCATACCGTTTTGCTGATTCTCTATCGAAAACCATGACTGCAAAGGGTTTCTCGGATCTCTTTTTACGTTCGCGCAAGGTTTGGACTGCTTTGTCGTTGGTCGCGTCACAGGCTAAATGAAAGCCGCCTAAACCTTTGATGGCGACGATCTTCCCAGCGGCGATCAAATCGCGTGTACGCTGGATGGCTTCATCGCGTTCAACTATTCTTTCACCATCTATTTCAAACCAGACCTGTGGACCACAGTTCGGACAGGCAACAGGTTGGGCATGAAAGCGGCGATTGGAGGGATCATCGTATTCGTTCTTGCAATAATCACATATCGGGAAGACAGACATGGTTGTCAGGGGACGGTCGTAGGGGATATCTTTTACGATGGTGAAACGCGGACCGCAATTGGTGCAATTAATGAATGGATAGCGATAGCGGGGATCCTTTGGGTCGAATAGTTCTGCGCGACAGTCCGCACAGATGGACATGTCCGGTGAAATGGGGACAAAAGCACCCGGAATGGCTTCGCTCTGGATGATCTCAAAATCCGTAAAACCGTTGGGTGGAATATCCAATGCGTTTACACAATCGATGTGTGCCAGGGGCGGGGGAGATTGATGGATGTGCAGCAGGAAGGAATCAATATTTGCTTTGGTGCCATCCACTTCGATGATGACCCCATTCGAGGTGTTCTTGACCCAACCTAAAAGATCATATTGTTTTGCTAAATTGAAGATAAAGGGACGGAACCCGACTCCCTGAACGATCCCTTTTACTTCGATCTTCCTGCCGACCATCATTATCTATTATGCAATTGATTTTATTTTATTCTTCAACCAGGCAGCCCAATCAGCAATACCTTCGCCAGTTTTGGCGGATACCTCAAAGAATGTGACATCGGGATTTAACGCTTTGATCCCATCTTTAAAATATTCAACGTCAAAATCCACATAGGGTTTCAGGTCGATCTTGTTCAGAACGAGAGCCTGAATACCGCGGTAGATATTGGGGTACTTGTACGGTTTATCATCACCCTCAGGGATACTGGCGATGACCACATTCATGTCAGTTCCCAGCTTCCATGAGGCGGGACAAATGAGATTGCCAACATTTTCGACAATGATGAAATCCAAATCTTCCAGATCCAAAGCCTGGATGCCTTTACGAACAAGGTTGGCATTGAGGTGGCAGTCACCTCCAGTATTGATCTGAATAGCTGGGATACCGATGCCTGATACTTTTTCGGAATCGATGGTCACCGGGGCAGTATCGCCCTCGAGGACTGCTGAACGAATTTCGGGGGCAAGAGCTTGCAGAGTTTGTAAAATTAAAGTTGTTTTGCCGGCTCCAGGTGAAGCCATGATGTTGATTGAAAAAATATCTTTTGAGTGCAGCATCTGATTGGTTTCAGCTGCGATCTGATCATTTACATTAAGGATGTCTTGGACAATTTCAATCCGTTTGGTTGTCATGTTTCTTCCTTTTTCTTTATTTTTCCACTTCGATGCTCTTTAGTGTGAACTCTTCACCTGCGATGATCTTCAGGTTAATGCTCTGGCAAGCTGGGCAAGGGATGAGGTCATGTTCGAGTTCATATTCATGACCGCAATCCTTGCATTGAATTCTGGCTGGGATCGCTTCAAAATGGAGGCTGGTTTCTTCGCAGACCGTGCCCTTGCGTAATTCATTCCAGTAAAAGTTCACTGATTCATCAATGATCCCAGAAAGCTTGCCGATCTCTAGATATATATCTGTTACCTTAAGCGCGTCCTCTTGTGAAGCGACTTCTGTGGCAACGCGCAATATCTCTTCTGTAACCGAAAGTTCATGCATGGCAGTATTATAATCTATTGTAGATATTTATGGTAAAAATGATAAATATTAATCTTTACTCACATTCCAAGCTGGAATAGATCAGGTCGAGAGCCTGGTTGGCCAATTTCTGCGTTTCTTCCGATAGACCACGATAGAAATCAAATTCATAGCCCCGGATGGTAATGAGCGTTGATATTGGGGCATGGTCAAACAATTTCTGCGCCAATTCAATGCAGCTTTCAGGGGTGAGGTGATGTGTAAAGGGAGAATTGCTGTATCTGGCTTCAATAGTCCTAACCTTTATCGGATCGGGGATCTCTGCTGTGTGCGCATCAATGAAAATGGCGTTCTCATAGTTGGATAACAGCTCAGATACCTCGGGGATCAGCTGTAGGTTATACCAGAGATCGATATCTGCTGTCAATTCAAATGTACCGATCTCGATGAATTCAGATAGAGATTCTTTTTTCTTCGTATATTTTCTGATGATCTCTTGCAGGATATGATATGCGACACCATCGTCGCCTCTATCCGGATTCCCATATCCCAACACGATAAATTTCTTTTTATTCATAATATGTATTGTAATTTGACAGAAAAAGACGGTGGTGTCAATTACTTCGCACCACCGTCTTCTATCTTTTTATTTTATGATCCTAATTACGCTTGATGGTTTTGATCAAGTTGCCTTTGTTGTCGCGTACATCGATCAGCATGGGCATCTGTCCAACTGCATGTGTTGAGCAGCTGAGGCAGGGATCATGTGCACGAACGGCTGCTTCAACGCGGTTGAGCATACCTTCTGTGATATCTGGACCCTTGACATAGCGTTTTGCTACGGAATCAACGGCTTCACACATTGCCCAGTTGTTATTGCCAGTTGCGACAATGAGGTTCAATTTCTCGATCTGCCCGTTCTCGTTCACCCAATAGTGGTGGAACAAGGTACCACGTGGCGCTTCAATAACGCCCACACCTTCGCCAACGAAGTTCTTGCGTGTGTTGAGGATATCTTTGGAGAGGATATCGGGGTCCTCAAGCAGGACGCGTACCTTCTCGGCTGCAAAAAGTGTCTCGATGAGGCGTGCATAGTGGAAATGCAGGGTGTTCTCGATCGGTTTCCCGTCATTCATCTTGCGATATGCGACGAATTCTTCCTGTGCTAATGGGGTATCTAATTTTTCTGCAGTATTCAATCTACCTAGTGGACCCACGCGATAAACGCCGTTCGGCCAACCCATCTTGCGATAGTAGGGGAACTTGAGATAGGACCAGTCCTCAACGTGTTCGGCGATGTTCTCGAGGTAGTTGGATGCTGGGAATAATTCTAATTGCTTGCCATCTTTATCCAGCATGCGGATATTGCCATCATACAGTTCAAGCCCGTTCTCGGGTGTGACGAGGCCCATATATCCTGAGGAGAAGACTGCGAATTCATCGATCTGCTCCGCATTCTGCTCAGCCCAACCCTTGAAGAGGTCAAGCCCTGCTTTGATGGTGGCAATGTTCTCATCTAATTGAGCAAGGATACCATCCCTTTCTTCGACTGTCAGGGCTTTGTTTACACCACCGGGAACAGCAAAAGTGGGGTGGATCTTGCGACCACCAACGGCTTTGATGATCTCCTGACCAAATTTGCGCAGGTTCACAGCTTGCAAAGCCAAACCTGGATTTGCCTGGATCACACCAACTACGTTACGTGTTGCAGGATCGGCGTCAAAACCAAGTAAGAGGTCGGGACCAGCCAGTTCAAAGAAATGCATCCCGTGGCTTTGGATGGTCTGTCCCATGTGCATCAATTCTCTCAAGAGAGATGCAGGGCGGGGAGGGGTCAACCCCAGGGCTGCATCAGCAGCTTTTGCTGATGCAAGATGGTGGCTGACCGGGCAGATACCGCAGATGCGAGGGGTGATGAGCGGCATTTCGAAAACCATGCGCCCTTCGCAGAACTTCTCAAATCCGCGGAATTCATTTACATGAAGGTAAGCATGTTCAACACTACCGTCATCTTGCAGATTGATAGTGATCTTGGCATGCCCTTCAATCCTGGTTACAGGTTCAATAGTAATTTTTTGTGTCATATTTACCTACCTTTAGGCTAGTTCCACTTGATCTGATCTGTTTTCAGGTCAGGCATGCGTCCCTGGGCCAATTCACTTAATGCGTAGAAGATGACATCTGCATCCGGCGGGCAGCCGGGGATATAAATGTCAACTGGTACAACTTCATGCACCGCACGTACACGGGTCATCTTTGCCAGTTCAGGGCTGGAAGGGATCTTCCCTTCTTCATCGGTTGATTCTGTTTCGACATAGCCTCGTTTGAGTGATTCTTCCAGCGTGAAGAAATTACGCATGGCTGGAACACCACCAAACACAGCACAATCGCCTAATGCAACCAATATCTTGGAGCGGGCGCGCATCATCTTGGCGACTTCTTCATTGGCAGTATTGTTAATACCACCTTCCAGAATGCCAACGTCAACACCTTCCGCATCAGGATGCTTGAGATCAGTGATGGGGGTTGCTCTCAGGTCAACCAATTCGACCAATTTAACGATGCGTTCATCAATGTCCAGGAGGGACATGTGGCATCCTGCGCAACCGCATAACCAGTCACTTGCTACTTTGGGTTTTGCCATAATTCATTTACTCCTCAATGACTGTACTAACTAATTCACTTATTGTATTGCAGCTTGCCAGTCTTCTGAGACTTTCAGACCCAGTTTATTGGCGATATTCTTGAGAATGTCCACATTGCAAGCCACACCTTCAGGAGCTTTCAGAGATGCGTTCGCGGTTGAAAGTTTTCCTTCCAGGTTCAAGTAATGCCCTTCCTGTTCAAGCCAGTTATATGCTGGTAGCACAACATCGGCATTTGCGGTCAAAGGCGATATGTAGCTGCTTTGGACAACTACAAATGGTACCTTCTCAATGCTTTGAGTGAAGGCTTGTGATGCTTCTTCATCACCCAGAGCGATATATGCGGCTTCAAGGCCACTGCAGTCCACTTCACCAACCAAGGCGAGGACTGCGGCTGCTTTGCCATTGGCACCATCATAGGTGTTGAGCAATTTAGCGCCGCTCTCTTTTGCCAGATCTACCAATGCTGCCTGGCAAACATCACATTCGGATGCGTGACCACCAAAGATAATAACCTTGTTTTCAGAGGCTTTCAGGATCTGGGAAGCTTTGGCATCAGAGTCTATTGCTTTGATCCCATCAACCAGGGTATCGTTCTTGATGGTGACGTGAGCGAATTTATCCAGACCATCCTCACCGGAGGTGACTGTGATCAGTTTTGTGCCAGCAGGAATATTTCGTTTTACAAAGAAACTCACCACTTGATGATCTTTGGTGATATCTTCTCCAACGACGACAACACAATCTGCATTTCTTACATCCTCGAGAGAGGCAGCCATGGAACCTTCAGTAACCAGGTTCACTTCGTTCTTCGCGAAACCATCCACAATTGTGGTTGTGTTCGCGGTGAAGATCTGTTTGAAGTAGTGCATGGATTCAACCGGTTGACGGGTAGAAATGAAACCAGCGACTTTTGATTTATCTGTTGCGCTGAATTTTTCTGTAATAGCAGCATAAGCCTCATCCCATGTCGCGGCTTTTAAAGCACCGTCCTTGCGTACCATAGGTGTCAATAAGCGATCGCGATCAACATCCATCGGTTTGAAACGACCGGCATCGCACAGCAGCCCTTGATTTGTCACCGCGTCCCAATCGCCTTCGATGCGAACTAAACGATTATCACGGGTGAGGACATCCATCTCGCAGCCGACGGAGCAGCCCACACAGGTTGTCTTAGTGGTCTCAACTTCTGTATCCTTGCCCTGGTAGGCACTCCAGCGGTCGATCAAAGCACCGGTGGGGCAGACCTGAACACAAACACCGCAACCCACGCATGAGCTTTCACCGAGAGGATTGCCGAGGTCAGCTATAAGTTTGCTGCTCGCGCCTCGTTCTTCGATGCCCAGTGTGAAATTTCCGACTAGTTCGCCACAAGCGCGCACACAACGGCGGCACAGGATGCAGCGGTTATGTTCCACAACGATAAATGGATGGGAAGCATCCACGGGATGCGGCTGCCAGTTTGGTTGCAGCGGCCAGTGGGTCATATCTTCATCGTAGGCAGCATTCTGCAATTCGCAATCACCGCCACTGACCTGGCAGTAGGGGCAGAAGTGGTTGCGTTCGCTGAAGATCATTGAGAGTACGAATTTACGTGCTTCACGAACTTTTTCTGTATCGGTATGGACGACCATATTATCTGCGACTGGCATGGTGCAGGATGGTTGAAGAGTGCGAGCACCTTCAACGTCAACCAAACACATGCGGCAGCCACCATAAGGTGTCAATTGGGGATGATCGCAAAGGGTGGGGATTTCAATACCTAATTTGCGAGCCGCATTCAATACAGTGGTTCCTTGGGGGACTTCAATTTTCTTGTCATCAATTGTTACAGTAACCATATTGAACCTTTCCATCTGTTATTGGTATAAATTGGATTGTCCACTCATCTCACAAACACCAGAGGGACAAACTTTGAGCTTGATATGGGCTTCAACTTCCGCACGGAAGTGGTTCAGGATATCGCGCATTGGCGCGCCGGCGGTTTGTCCGAGCCCACAATTAGATAATTCATATAAATTGGAACTGATCGTGTTGAGGGTCTCGATATCTTGCATGGTTCCGAGCCCTTGGGATATACGATCGAGTGTCTGCAATGCACGCATGTTTCCAATGCGGCAGGGGTTGCATTTTCCACAGCTTTCAAAGCGGAAGAATTGCATCAACACCTTGGCGAGATCAACCACACAGGTCTTTTCACTGCAAATGAGCAGTGCCCCAGACCCAAGGGAGACCCCAGCATTTGCGAAGGAGTCATAATCCATTGGGGTGTCTTGCAGGCTGGAAGGAACGATCGATCCGCTAGAACCACCCGTCTGGGCAAGCTTGAAAGTTTCTCCGTTCTTCATCCCTTTGCCATAGATCGAGATCACTTCTCGTAAGGTGATGCCCATGGGCACTTCGATCAATCCAGTTTGGTTCACATTGCCAAGTATGGTATATACTTTCGTTCCTGGGCTGGAGGGGGTACCGAATGACTTGAACCACTCGGCGCCATGACGAATGATAGCTGGTATATTTGCCAGCGTTTCAACATTGTTGATCAGAGTTGGCTTGCCCCACAGACCATTGGTGGTCGGGTAGGGTGGGCGTGGGCGCGGTTCACCGCGTTTGCCCTCGATCGATTCCAACAGAGCGGTTTCTTCGCCGCAGATGTAGGCGCCGGCTCCTGCGTGGATATGCAGATCAAAATTATGGCCAGAACCGAATATGTTCTCACCAAGCATGCCAGATTCTTTGGCTTGTTCGATCGCAGTTCGCAGACGATCTTGTGCGAGTTCGTATTCACCGCGCACATAGATGTATCCTTCGTCAGCACCAACAGCATAGGATGCGATCAGCATGGCTTCGATGATAGAGTGCGGGTCGCCTTCAAGAATGAGACGATCCTTGAATGTACCTGGCTCGCTTTCATCGGCGTTGCATACTACATACTTCTTGTCGCCTTTGGCTCCAGCAACAAAGCTCCATTTCAAACCGGTTGGGAAACCAGCGCCGCCACGGCCGCGCAAACCGGCATCTTTAATAATTCCAATTACATCTTCTGGTTTGTATTCAGTCAAAACCTTTCCTAGAGCCTGGTATCCATCGTGAATGATGTAGTCATCGATGGATTCGGGATCGATCAAACCCGCTCGTTCAAGAACGATGCGTTGTTCAGCAGGGAGTGAACCTTCGCGGGCAGTGACCCAGGCGATCGGACCAGAAAGTGCTTTTTTGGTAGCTTGCAGATCAACTGCGACCCTACCTTTATAGAGATGTTCTTCAACCAGGAAGGGGACATCCTCCTTCTTCACGGGTCCGTAGACAACCGCTTCAGGATAAACGATTACAACAGGAGAGATATCGGTGCGACCAATATCTGAAGCAAGCGAGATAGAGATTTCGTCTTCAAGGTTATACTTTTTTACTTCTGCCTGAAGACTCTCATAGACATCCTGCGCGCCCTCGATCATACTTTGAGGATCGTTTGAAACCAGTACCATTGAACGATAGTTTTTCATGATTTCATCTCCTATTCGTAACGACCCAAGATCTCGGGGATCTTATCTGCAGTCAAGTTACCGTATACGTCGCCATCAACCATCATCACCGGACCAACAGCGCATAATCCAAGGCAGCTGGTCGTGAGTAGCGTCCATTTTCCATCTTCACTGGTTTCTCCAGCTCCTAGATGGGTGGCTTCTTGCAGGGCAGTAAAGACTTCTCTCCCGCCAGCAACGTGGCAAGGAGCGTTTTCGCAGAACTTGATGACATGCCTGCCGAGTGGTTTGGTCGAAAGCATATGGTAGAAGCTGGCTACGGACTTCACCCTGCTGGGTGGCACCCGCAACGTTGTACTGATCTCTTCAAGCGCTTCTGCCGGAAGATACCCCAGATCCCGGTTCACTTTTGCGAGAATCGGGATCAGTTCTTCTTGTTTGTGACCGTAGTAATCTAGGGCAGACTGTACTGTTTCGGTTACACTATTGGCAATCTCTGCTTGACTTGTCATAAAGAACCTCCTGTTGTTTAGTATTAAGTGACTACGACCGCATCGTAGTTGCAGACCTGGTTACAGATACCACAGCGGATGCAAACATCCGGATCAATTACATGAGTTTCTTTTGGTGACCCGCTAATAGCGTTCACAGGACAGTTTCTAGCGCACATGGTGCAGCCGATGCATTTATCTGCATCAATGTTGTAGTGGATGAGCGCCTTACATGTCTTGGCGGGGCACTTCTTATCTTTGATATGAGCTTCATATTCATCCCTGAAGTGTTTCAGGGTACTGATGATTGGGTTTGGAGCGCCTTTTCCTAAACCGCAAAGGCTATCCTGAATGATCTGACTGCACAGGACTTCCAGAGTCTCGATGTCGTTCTCTTTACCTTTACCTTCGGTTATGCGGGTAAGGATCTCAAGGATGCGTTTTGTACCCACGCGGCAGGGAACACACTTACCACAAGATTCTGCTTGCGTGAATTCCATGAAGAAACGTGCAATATCGACCATGCAGGTATCTTCATCCATGACAACCATACCGCCGGAGCCCATGATAGAGCCAGCAGCACCTAAGGATTCATAATCGACAGGCAGATCTAGATAAGATTCTGGTAAGCAGCCGCCCATTGGTCCACCGGTTTGGATAGCTTTGAATTTCTTATCGCCTTTGATACCTCCACCCACGTCAAAAACGATCTCGCGCAGGGTGATACCAAAAGGAACTTCGATCAAGCCAGTTTTCTTCACATCGCCTGCCAGGGCAAAGGTCTTGGTGCCTTTGCTTTTTTCGGTTCCCATTGAAGCGAACCATTCAGGACCATTTACGATGATCTGAGGAATGTTGGCGTAGGTTTCAACATTGTTGATGTTGGTTGGTTTTCCAAATACACCTTGTGTAGCTGGGAAGGGGGGCTTTGGATATGGTTCACCGCGTTTACCTTCGATGGAAGCGATAAGTGCGGTCTCTTCACCACAAACAAACGCACCTGCACCCATACGTACTTCCAGGTCGAACGAGAAATCGGTACCGAAGATGTTCTTACCCATCAAACCATAATCACGGGCTTGCTGGATAGCGATGTTGAGCGTATCCACAGCGATTGGGTATTCAGCTCGACAATATACATAACCCTGGCTTGCACCAATGGTATAAGCAGCAATGATCATTCCCTCAACAACGGAGTGTGGGTCGCTCTCGAGAACCGCCCGGTTCATGAAAGCACCTGGATCGCCTTCGTCAGCGTTGCAGATGATGTATTTTGGGGATCCGGTTGCTTTTTTAGTAAGGTTCCATTTCAGCCAGGTTGGGAAACCTGCACCGCCACGACCACGCAAACCAGAGGCTTTGATGATCTCAAGAACATCATCTGGTGTGCATTCGGTGATGACCTTTGCAAGGGCCTCGTAGCCGTCTTCGGCAATATAGTCTTCAATATTTTCAGGATTGATCTTGCCGCAGTTTCTTAATACGACGCGGATCTCCTTTGGGGTTGGTTCACCAAGTTCCTGCGCTTTTTCTTTCGGTGCAGGAGCCAGGAATTTTTCAACCGGTCTACCTTTCAGGAATTGTTCTTCAACCAGGAAAGGAATATCCTCTGGCTGTAGACCAATATAGTGATAGCCCTCTGGATAGACCATGATCTCTGGGCCGGATTTGCCATCACTGATACGCGGGGTGTCAATGACCTCAACTTCGTTGCCCAAATTTTGCTTATCTATTTCAGCGAGCAAGGCTTCTTTGACTGCCATCCCACCTGTTTCGAGAACAGCGGGATCAGTACTGATTAATACATGCGATCGAAAATAAGCCATTTCTAAAACGTTTTCCTCCAATCACAAAAACTTAAATGTTAACTACAAAATCTTTGACGATATTCCCTTCAGCAACGTGATCTTTGAGAATACGAGCAGCGACCTCAGGCGTTACCTTGCCGTAGGTGACTTTCTCTTCTTCACCGCGAACAACTTGAAGAATAGGTTCTTGCTCACAAAGACCGATGCAGCCTGTTTGTGAAACGAGGATATCTTCCAGGTTCTCAGTCTCAATGTAATCCAAGACCGCTTTCATTGTCTCTCGAGCTCCAGCGGCGATTCCGCATGTTCCCATACCAACAATCACCTGAGCTTTACCAGAGGTGGCTGTCTTGGAGCGTTTTTCAAGAGCTTCTTCACGAACCCGCTTCAGGTCTTCTAGGCTTTTAATTTTGTTCATGGCATCTCCTGTTCATACTAATTTTTTATTTTTTGGATTCCGTCATTGATTTTGTCTCGTAAATACGAAATAACGATGGGGTCAGAGAGGGGAACATCCTCCAGAACTTCCTTGATAGGTTTGCTATCCAAAGAGAATACTTTTCCATCGATATCGTAGCTGAATAACCAGCGCACGTCCGGATAACCAACAAACAGGTTAAGGATCGTGTTTTGGATGTCTCCCATAGGCATGCGGTCTATGTGGTCGAGCTGGAATTCTGCTTCAACGTTTGTACCTTTACCCAGGGAGGAGTGGATGCGAAAAAAGCCGTTGCATGCTTCCGCGGCGGCTTTAAAAAAGGGGATCCCTAATCCTACCTTGCGCGTGGAGCGAGAGGTGGTGAACGGATCTGTTATTTGGGCAACCGTTTCTGTGCTCATGCCTTTTCCGTCATCTGTAATTCTTATTGCTAACTTGTTACTCTTTGTGTTCTCTTCAATATCAATGGATATGTTCTGCGCTTCAGCTCGAACGCTGTTTTCTGCAATATCCAGAATATGGAGAGAAAGCTCTTTCATGCTTTCCTTTGTGTACTAGGCTTTTGGCTCAGTGGTGACCGATCGTAGTAATTTTGCGATGGTACTGGGTTTCACTCTCCCGTGGATCTCATCATCAATAACAACGACCGGAGCCTGGCTGCAGGCCCCAACACAACGGCATTCTTCGACAGTCACGGTCCAATCATCATTGGTCTCGCCTGGACCGATCCCGATCAATTGCCGGATCTTCTCGATCAATTGCGGTGCACCACCTACATAGCAAGCTGTCCCAAGGCAGACCTTGATGGTGTGCTTGCCGCGTGGTTTGGTGGTGAAGAATGAGTAGAATGATATAACACCATGGACCTTGCTGACGGGTATATGCAGGTAATCTGCAACATACTGCTGAAGGTCCTCAGAGACAAAGCCAATTTTGTTCTGCAGCTCGTTCAAAATGACCATTGTGCTGCCAGGAACTTCTTGATATTTCTCAAGGATTGCATCAATAGTGGCTTTTGACTCTGGGTTTTCGAGGGGGTTTAGTAGAATAGTATTTTTTGTTGTAGTCTCCATATTGCCTTCACTATTAAGGATATGATTTAAACCATGTGATTTTATCATGATTGAAGGTAGATTTCTATATATCGTTAATAATAGAGAAAACGTGAGGAAGATAGGGGGAAGAATCAGGCTTTTACAGAGAAAAAGCGCCCATTTTCGCCATGTAGAGCCATTTTTATTTCATGGATGCTGACATCTTGCATATGAAACTGATTTGCCCCCAAAAATTGGTCTGGGTAGTGCACGTCACCGCCAAGAAGCAGTGGGTATTGTACTAATTGTGGATATAGACTGCGCATAGCAATAGGAGTTGTATGACGGGAGATCTCGAGAGCGTCGAAAGGGATATTGGTTGGGATAAAACCCAGCACAGGGATCAGTCCAAATTTGGTGCGATTGACGTGAGCAGGGATGAAGAGCCCTCCCAGATCGGTCACGTGTTGGTAGGCCTCATCCAGAGTGAGTGCACAGGAGATGATCAGCAACTGTTCTTCCCGTCGAACGAAATCCCCGCTTGCATCCACAACGAATTGTTCGCCAAAAAAATCCGGTTTGTTTTGAAGAGGGGGTAAGTGCTTATCAACGATCTCTTGAAAAGCCTGGGTCTGATCGAGAGAATCAAAAATACAAAGGGAATGAACTTCTTCTTTGGTCTGGATCTCCATGCCGGGTATAACGGTTAAATCAGTGCCTTTGGCTGCATCTTGTACGGCTTTGATATTTGCAGTGTGGTTATGATCGGTGATGGCGATGATATCGATCTCTCTCTGTAATGCCGCATTCACTATAATGGGAGGGATCATCTCCACTGCCGCACATGGAGATAACACACTATGAACATGAAGTTCTGCGCGATATGTTTTCACCAGAAGAAGAAAGAATCGAATGTAGAAGGGCTGGGGATCAATCCCTTAAGCCCATCTCCCATAGTTTTCCAACCACATAGAATGAATTTCTTGAAGTGGAAAGGATAGTAACGCCTTCTTCGTTGGCTTTCCGCAGAGTCTCTTCATCCGGTTGGGCGCCTTCGGTAATGATGATGGCTGCCACATCCAAGAGACAGGCTACTGCAACGATGTTGTTATGTGATTGCAGGGTGATCCATAGACTCTGGCTTTTTGCCCCCGTCATGACACAACTCAGCATGTCGGATATGTATCCGCTGGTGGGTATGATCTCATCTACTTTCTCAGGAGCGGTCAATATCTCAAGCTCTACTTCTTTGATGATCTGGTCAAGTGTCATTCCTTACTCCTTTTCTGATTGGTAACCCTCACCAACTTTTTCATCCTCTTTGAGGAATATTTTCATACTTAACTGGGTACCTTTACCCAGTTCTGATTCGAGTTTCATCTCATCCACACAACGTGAGATGTTGAATAGCCCCATGCCTGCACCAAAACCCAATTCCCGGATCTCTTCTGATGCAGTGGAGTAACCGGGTTTCATCGCTTCGTCCACATCAGCAATACCTGGACCGTCATCCCATGCATAGATACTGATCTGATGCGGCTCGATCTCAACATGAATAGAGCCACCATGATCGGTGTGGATGATGAGGTTCATTTCCGCTTCATAGACGGCTATCCCGATGCGGCGAGCTAGCTGGGGGTGTGCACCCAAGCGCAGCAGCGCTTTCTTGATGTTGCTGGATGCACCTCCGCCGTGCATGAAATCATAATGCTGGATGTTATAGCGCAGGATAAGACTGGTGCGGTCAGATACGATATCCTCAAAGAGGTGCGAGGCTCGATAGCGGCGTACTTCTTCTTCATGGTAATCGTGTTCCAGTGCTTTGAGGAAACCATAGGTGATATCACCTTTGGTGATGATACCGGCCAATTTGCCATGCTCATCCATGACCGGCAGGCGGCCAACCCCGGTACGGGCGAAGGTTTTCAGCGCTTCGGTCAGATAATCGTATGATTTGAGTGTGACCAGGTCAGTGGTCATGTACTTGCGGACAGGAGCAGTCAGTTCACCATTGATGAGACATTTGATCAGGTCTTCGGTGCTGATCAGCCCGACCAGGGCATCATCTTCCACCACCATCACACCTGATATGCGTTTTTCTCGCATCAGGTCTGCCACATCGCTTATTGGGGCATCGGGAGAGATCGTGATGAGTTTTTTGGTCATTACTTCATCGATGCGGATGATGTAAGCCAGTTCCTCCACACGCGTGATGCTGCCGGCTAGTTGATCGGTGATCACCTTTCCTTTGAAACGGGGTGGTTCGTCACTGAAATTTAGATCTCTCATGGACCCTTTAGTTATCGATCGCGTTCTCCAGGCTGGGCAATCCGGTCTGGAACAGGCGCCCAGATAATTCGTACATGCCAAAGGGAGAACTGATCAGTGGGATTTGTACTTCTTCGGCGAGTAAAATAGTTTCTTCGGGTGGCTGCTTACCGCGAACGAAAACGATGGCAGCTACATCTGCCATTTGCGAGGTGCGGATGACCTGTGGATTGATCAATCCAGTGAGCAGAACGGCATCAGGTTGAATATATGCCAATACGTCACTCATCAGGTCAGCGCTGCAGCCTCCTTTTATTACTCTGCTGGGATCAATGCTGCTTTGTTTTGTCAGCAATTTTCCTTTTGTTATCTCAATTAATTCAGGTACGTTCATATTGGTTAGTTGTTTAGTTGTCACTGGTAATTATATGTTAAAATCCTTCGCAAAGATAATCATAGGTACATGCATGAAAAACATCATCCCTTCCGTTCGAGGAACCCGAGAATTCTACCCTGAAGATATGGTCTTGCGCCAGTGGATTTATGGTTTGATCCGCAAAGTGTCAGAATCGTTTGGCTATCAAGAGTATGATGGCCCTTTTTTGGAGACATTGGAATTATATGCAGCGAAATCCGGTGAAGAGCTGGTAAAGGAACAATCCTTTGTATTTGAGGATAAGGGCGGCAACCAGGTCACTTTGCGACCTGAATTGACACCCAGCCTGGCTCGCATGGTCGCCCAGAAGCAGCATCAATTCAGTTATCCCTTGCGTTGGTGGTCGTTTGGACCATTTTGGCGCTATGAAAAACCACAAAAAGGACGCACGCGTGAGTTCTTCCAGTGGAACGCAGATATGATCGGGTTGGATTCGATCCAGGCAGATGCGGAAGTGATCGCATTATGTGCTACTTTCCTGCGCGAAGCAGGGCTCACTCCGGATGAGGTCAAGGTCTTTGTCAATGACCGCCAATTGATGGAGGAAGAACTACTGCGTTTGGGATTCCAGAAAGATGAACAGAAACTCATCTTCAAACTGATCGACCGGAGAGATAAACTTTCCTCGAAGGCCTGGGAGGCGTACGTTCTGGAATCTGGTTTTGATAATGACCAACTAGAAAAGTTGGTGGGACTCATTCAGAACAACGAACTCTGGAAAACTTCTGAGAAACTGACCGAAACCTTTAAATTATTGGATTATTACGGCGTGGGTGCGTATATACAATTTGACACACGCATCATCCGTGGGTTGGATTATTACACGGGCATTGTTTTCGAAGCGAAGGATATCAGCGAGAAGAACCGAGCCATCCTGGGGGGTGGTCATTACGGGAATCTAGTGGAAGAGGTTGGTGGGGATTCTCTGCCAGGGGTTGGCTTTGCTATGGGAGATGTGGTCTTCCCATTGGTGCTGGAGAGCTGTGGAAAACTACCAGAATTGAACGCCATGCCTGCCAATGTCCTGGTGACTGTGTTCGACGAAGAAAGTTACAAGGCATCCGTGGCGCTGGTTAACCGGCTGCGTGCGGCAGGTATTGCAGCCGTACTTTATCCCAAACCGGATAAATTAGGTAAACAGTTCAAGAATGCCGACCGCGCTGGATTCAAGGTGGCATTGGTGATCGGTCCGGATGAACTGCAAAAAGGGGAAGTAGTTTTGAAGGATTTAGCAACTCGCGAGCAGATCAGTTTTCCGAACGAGGAATTAGAAGCTAAAGTGAGGGAATGGCTTGCTAGCCAAATGGGCTCATGATACAATCGGGCATACATGGTGGCTGTAGCTCAATGGCAGAGCACCTGTCTGTGGAACAGGATGTTGTGGGTTCGACCCCCATCAGCCACCCCATCAATGAGAGGATTATAGATATCCTCTCATTTTGCTATCTATTTATGTAATATTAATTTATATATCTTTCTTGTGATCAATAAAGTCGTGAAGACACGAAGGGAGTATTCATGAAAGGATTATTCCTCAAGAAGAAGAATCAAAACATACTTTCTTACGTAGTTGCGGTAGCTGTTGCATTAAGCTTTTCTCACCATGCATTAAATATATGGGAAAGAGAAGCGATAATGATGTTGGCAATTTTGGTGGTGACCATTCCAATATCCATATGGGTAGTGTTTTCAATAATAAAGAAATTGAGGATTTTACTAGAGGAAGAAAAAGTGTCTTTAGTGCTGGTGATCTTGGCAATACTACTGGGGATATGTTTATCAGCTTATTTATTCTCTGTACCAAGTTCTTATCAGACCCTGACGATCGATCCACAGCTAGTAAGTAATCAGGAAATTGAATTACTGGAGATCAAAGTCGATGGATCACCATTGGATTTGCAGCAGAGCGGGGTTGAAAATGGATGGATTGCTGATGGTGCTGGTCTACTTGCTAATTCTGATTCGCGGCAAGTTACGTATAAATTTAGAACGCACGTTAATGCCAAAATTGAGGTGTTATTCATCGCCTCTCCAAATGGCGGTACGTTAAAAATGTCCACTGGTTGGTTTTCGAGAACAATAGATCTCAACCATCCAGTAGAGAAGCACACGTTGGTAACGCAACGTAGTAATTACAGGTTTATACCAACTTGGCTGTTCCTCCCATTTATGCTACTTATCGATGGAATAGTTTTTTCTCTATTCTGTTTTATCTTCCTGTACCTCTTGCGAAAAGGAACAGGTCATTTTGGTGAGGTGAGCGAGGAACGATTCCTAAGCCGAAAAACATGCTTGATGATCTTGATCGGATTGTCCATATTGTTGAACATCGCGAATGCATTAACAATCCCTTTAATAATTTCAAGTGATTCTCCTGGGTATCTATCTGGTGCAGTTCATCTGTTGGAATATGGCAATTTGGAAGGACAATCACAAAACTATGGGCCGGGCACCACAATACTATTTACCCCAATATTATTCTTGTTTGGCAGAAATCCGTGGGGAATGAAGCTGCTATTGCACCTATTCGCAATCGGGTGTGTATACTTCGGTTTTCAAATCACTTGGTTATTAGCTAAAAAACGATCATTGGCGTTTGGAGTAGGGATGATCACCCTGCTTCTCCCCGACCTTTATTTCTACGCAAATTATGTGATGAGCGATTTGCCGAATATATTTCTTGTATTGATGTTCACAACATTCTATTTAGAGAGTGTTGATAAAAGTACATTCCGGAATATTTTAGTGATGTTCCTTGCTGGAACCTTCGCATTTATCTTACGTTCAGAGAACGTTCTATTGATCGCAATTGGGATCTTTGGATTGAGTTTTAAATTCTTGGATAAATTAGTGAGTAGAGTTTTCAATAAAAAAAGGATTCAGTGGGAGAAAAGCGACGGGACATTATTAAAGAGAATGATAATTGCATTATTGATCGCGATGTTACCTGTATTGTTCTTTTCTATTGAAAATTATTCACGAAATGGGTATTTCGGACTTCGAGGATCTCCGGGGACAGTACTATATGATGGTTGGATCTATTATAGTGAAGCCAGTGGGATCGAGATTATTGATGAATCATCTCCTGCATTTCAAGAAATTGATACGCTAATAGCTCAATATCCTGTGCAAATTACTGATTCAACTGGAGTTGCAACCGGTGGTGAGATCTATCACAGCCTCGTTAAATCTGGGCTTACCCCCGAAGAATCCTATCAACTGCTTATTCGTGCAACAAAAGACTCGCTAGAAAAGAATTGGAATTTGATTCCCCAAATCCTTCGCCTAAAGATCCGGGATGCATTCAAACCTAAGATCACGCATGTTGTCACTTTCCCGTTGCCAGGAGAATCATTTACAAGTGGGGAGAAGTATTCCACTTATTTTGAGGATTTGATCGTCCGTATTCCACTTTTTATCAAAACACAGCGATATCTCTATGACATCTTCCATCAAAACCTTGCGGGCATCTATCGATTAGTGTCTATTGGGTCATTTATTTCGATATTCTTCATGATGTTCCAAAAACCGCTGCAGCGCTGGTTGATCCTGGGCCTGGTCACACTGACTCGAATCGTGATCTCGAATATGATAAGTTTAGCGATGTGGCGTTACACGATCGCTGGTCTCGTCCTTCTTGTAATTTTTGGCGTGCTCACTCTCGCGGCATTAGCGTATGGGTTTGGAGATTTCGTCAGATTAAAAGTTCAAAAAGGGGACAATTAGCAGGGCACCTGTCTGTGGAACAGGATGTTGTGGGTTTGACATCCATCAGACACCCTTTGAAAGTCCTGGAGGTTGTTAGATCACAACACTCTACAGTTAGAGGATAAATAGGGACACCACATAAACCATTCTCGAGGGGTAATGGTGCGCTGCGTACGTCTCATAGCCATTATCACATTCACCTAGCAACCAATTCCACCACTTTCCTTTCCAACTCCTCGTTCGGGAACCTGATTCATTTTCCCGGAATACCATGACGGATCCTCCTCCTTTCTCTAATATTTCTAATACCTCAAATGATAGCCCGTATAATTCCAACAGATACCACTCCAATAGCGACCGACAGAACAAGGCGCCATAATACCCGGAATAGTGTATTATCCCCTCGCCTTTTTGTTAGTTTAGTGAATATCAGTGATGCAATTATTATCTCAATCCAATGCCAGCTGCTCACTCCACTCTCCCATCACACATCGCAATAGCCAGCATTCCCTCTGCCTCATCGGATACCAGCAGCTCCCCATCCACCATAATGGAGCAGGACACTGTACACTTTTGCGAATTATTTGAGCCGAGATATAAATGTAATCCCCGCTCTTGTATGATTTTTTACTACTTACGGGGAGACCAGCACTCCCAAATCGTGCGACATTCCCATATGTAACCAGTACGTCTTTTGATGTTCCGCCTACCTGGTAGATAATCGTGTGTAATTCCTCATCCTTAGTATTGGCTACAACCTGTTTTGAACACGCCCCTAATAATAAAGTCAACCCAATTACCAGTGCCAATGCTTTTCTTTTCATTTCCTCTCCCTATCTTGGTTTTACACCTATGTATATAACTATAATTATTATCATCGCAACCAGGAATGTTGTTCCGCATCCTCAAGACTCGTACTCTTCACCTAAACATCCATTTTCATAACCTACCCTACCCGTCCAGATGTGCTTTTCTTTCTTGAATAAACGTCCGTCTTTGATTTCATCTATCAATGCCTCTGCACCCGTAAAGAAATATGATCCGAACACGATCGCAATCAATATTATCCAAAGCATTAACTTTTCTCTTTCCGCGTTCTGCGATCAAACATTTTTATTCCATATCTTTTCTTGTGCAATTCGGAAAACACCTTCGTAGTTTGAGTAATTCTTGATCTGCTAATGAAACCAATCTTGATCCTTCAATTAATTGCTCTGTTGCACCTGAAACATCGCCAGTCAACGCCAGACCAAAAGCACCCACGGTGGTGGTCATTGAATCTATCATGTAATATTTGGCTTTATCTAAGCACTCGGGGGTTTTTAAATTTACTGCCATTAGTTTTACATCATTTAACTTTTGAATATCTTCATATCCAATCGTGCCGCCTATATTTACATATTCTTCATAGAGATATATATAATCTGCGTAAAGTTGATATATTCTGCCAAGCTCATTGTATGCGTAGAGTGTTTCTTGTTCTGGACAATATGAATCATATGATTCACAACCCGCATTTATAAGAATCAATAACAGACTTATTGTTGTAAATAATATCCTGATTAAGCTTTTTCCCATTAACTCCTCTTTCTTTTTAGGATCTCCAGCTGCCTTTTATAGATTTCGTAACTAGTAGAGTACTTTATTCCGTCTTTTTCTATAGTTTTCAGTGCGAATTCACATTCTTCTAGTAATTGTTTATTGGTCCTATCTGCGAAAATACACCCAATTAAAGACAAGGCGTCTTGGAAACTTCTCTCAGCAATTTTTACGTTTACGTATTTTTTCAATTCTTTTCTATCTGAAGGTAATTCATTTTTCTTCTTTTTCATGACAGATAGAATACCTGCAGAAATAGAAAATGCTCGATCGTGCTCATGAGGTTTATAAAACAACATACTACCTAATACGTCTCCCGGGAATGCCTTATCAATATTATATTTGGCATTATGTAATCCCAACATCACCCCATTTTTAATCATTTTTATCAAAGTCTTGGTCATAACATTCCCTTTTCTTTGTAGCAATATTAGAACATATTATCTATACTTCATTAGTATTAGGACTAGAGCGCAATGAAAAAAATTCAGTGAGAATTATCAAATATTCTTCTATCAAAGTTTTTTTCGTCTCCTAAAATATGTGATCGATATTGTTTTCTATTAAACTTATGGCTGTTTTCATTAACAACTTCAAGAGACTGAGTTGAGAGGTAGTTAATTCTCTGGCATTGATTTAGTTGATATATCTACCAAAAAACAACCATAGTTTATAAACCCACTAATTTAGTATTTCTCTAACTATATTATCTATCAAAATATTGAAAATATGTCATATAAGTAGGATAATATTCGTTTTTTTCAGGCTAGTGTAATGAATTCTCTCAAAATAATGGCATTGATACTTCTCGAAAAAATAGTCTTCGAGTACAATACTTCCCGCATGACTAAATACAATCATCGGAAAGTAGATTTTGTCCTCGTCAGGCATCGTTTAGATGTCTGAATTGTCATACCATCATATCCAATAGTGCTATCGGCACAAATCATCGTAATCACTGTCCCATCTGTTTATGGTCAAGACACCTTGATCAAAATACGCCAGGAGATCGAAGTTCCACTTGCGGCTCAAGGATGAAGCCCATCGGATTGTCCTTTAAGAAGCGCAGGAATAAATACGCGAAGATGGAGGATGGCGAACTTATGCTCATCCATTACTGCCCGGCGTGTGGAAAGATATCCACCAACCGCATTGCGGGTGATGATGATCCATATGCCATCCTGGCTTTGTTCGAGGAGTCACTTGGCTCAAATTCTTATTTACGAGATATTCTCGAGAATAAAGTCATCCGGTTATTGATCGAGAAGGACCGGCAGCAGGTGCTGGTCGGTCTGTTCGGAATCCACTATCAAGATCATGTGTGATTCGAAGGCTGATAAATCAAGATGATCAAAGAGGACCTAAAAAAGGTCCTCTTTTCGGTTATGAAGCAGATCCTATTTAGTACATTCTCTTCTACTCATAAATGCCTATAATGGAATTAAAGGTAATATTTTCCGAAACCGGAGCAGTCATGAGAAAAGGGATAAGTACAACAGCAGAGCATATCCTTCTTTTTCTTACTTCTATCGGTCAGATACTGGCTGTTATCCTGACATATGCTCACCCAGTGCGTGACAGTTTGCGCAATACAGGTTGGATCATATTGTGGATCTCCGGGGTCTTTGGGGTTCTGCCCATCATCACTTTTCGTAAATATGGGAGGATCAAGAAGGGCAAGAGTTATATCTATACCAACGTTCTCGTGGATAAGGGTATTTATGCTGTTATGCGTCACCCGCAATATTTTGCAGGGGTCTTGATCAGCATCGGGCTGTATCTCATCGCACCGGGCTATGTGAACCTGATCCTGGGTGCTCTGAATCTTGGGCAATACTATTTCGGTACATATGGAGAGGAAGAACGTTTGGAGGAAAAATTTGGGGATGCTTTCAGTGAATATCAAAAACAGGTTCAGCGTTTTAATTTTGTGGTTGGACTTTGGCGCTGGCTGAAGAGAAAGGAGAAAAATGGCTGATCAAAATCAGATCCTATACCGTGAATCACTTTCTTCACGCAGGACACAGGGCTTGTTCATCGCGCTTTCTATCCTGTTTGGTGCTCTATTCATCTGGCATTACATCATCGCTGGATTCTATTTCCTTTCGACGCTGTTCCTGGTCATTTCTTTGTTCTTTCTTTTCTATGTTCTTAACTACAGGGTATTACACATAACGATCACTCAACATACATTCAGCCTGAATTTTGGATTGTTTCGTTGGCGGACCAAAATAGAGAACATCGAATCGTTCACGATCGATGAACTGCCCATCTTCTTGATGTATGGGGGAGCGGGCGTCCATTTCCTGATCGTTAAACACCGCTACCGGGTCTCATTCAATTTTCTGGAATATCCGCGTGTTGTGCTGCGCTTGAAGCAAGCCCGGGGCTGGGTGAAGGATGTTTCTTTTTCATCTACGCAACCACAGAAGGTCTTTACAAAATTAGCTATGCTTACTGCGAATAATAATTAATCCACAAGTTTTATAGAGATACAGTAGAAGCACTAGCATCGTGATAGGTCAGCTTTTTATAAAAAGATTTCCTTTGCAGCAGGGAAGAGGATTTCTTTGAAGAATTTCCCGACCGGTGATGGTTTTATGCTGGTGTGCATGATCCCGGTGTTGGAAAGCAAGGCCACCATTAATCCATTTCCTTCCAGCCAGTACATCTTCGAAGTGAATCCCAGTGTCCCCCCCCCATGTCCAATGGCATTCTGACCAGGATAGAAATCCACGATACGATGCAGACCAAAGAAATAACGATCCTCTGTGTTATCCGGTAGTAGTGGAGGTTGGTAGGTTTTCGAAAGATGCCGTATTCGCTTTTGCAGGAGATCACCCTTGTAGAGGGATTGTGCCCAATGCAGCAGGTCGCTGGCGGTAGAGAACATCCCTCCTGCAGCCCATTCGCAGGAAAAATCAGATGCTGTGGTCTCGATCAGGTCGGGTTTAATATATGCAAAATGCGATGAGATTCCTGCTTTTTCCTTGAAACTGGGCGTTACGAAATGGTAATGGCGCATGCGATTCCGAGTATGTTGCTCAAAAGAATCCATGTAGGTTGCCTTGAGGTTGAGCGGGAGCAGGATGCGCTTACGGATTTCACTGCTCAACGTATTTCCGGTGATTTTTTCGATCAATAATCCCAATAAGGTGTAATTGGTATTGGAATAAGTACACTTTTCGCCTGGTGAGTACAGGGCTGATGTACTGTTTCGACTTACGTATTGCAGGGGTTCTGCTCTAGTCCAGGTCTTCTTGGGAAAAAACTGGACACCTCGGGCACGTCTGATCCAGGCAGGTTGATCTTCCCAATTCGGGATGCCGCTTTGATGATGTAGTAGATGACGCAGTGTGGTTTTGTGGATGTTTGGCAGAGAAAGGATCAATGGATCTTGCAGGTAATCAGGAATGGTTTTATCCAGGTCTATTTGTTTCTCCTGCACCAATTGCAGAATTACCCTGGAGACAAAGGTTTTGGTGATGCTGCCGATGCAGAAGCGGTCATGGATATTTACAGGAATACCTGCTTGAAGGTCGCTGAAACCAGCTGTTCCTTGCCATAAGAGCGCGTTTGGTGTTCCGATGGCGACCGATAGACCAACAATGCCCATATCCAAAGCGATCTTTAGTGTATTCTGCAAGGTTTGGTTCACCTTTGAGGTTGGTGATGTAATCGATGTGGATTCTCTTGCTGCCAAATGAGCCATGATATTTTATATAAGCAGATTAAAAGCCCATCGTCAATAGGACAATTCAATAGGTTGAATCTGGGAAGAAGGAACTGGCTTTTCATTATTTTGTATAGAACATCTGCGTTTGCCTGCGAACAAGCGAGAAATCACGTTGTAAGCGCTGAGGATTTATCTAAGCCTATTCTGTTACAGGATCAGAACAACAAAATTCTACCTGTAGTTCGCGATGAGAGGGATGAGTGGGACTGGAAGGGTTGCCTGTACAAATGGTGGTCAGGAGCACGATCTCAATGGTGCTGAGCAGAATGGTGGTCTGCCAACTGGAAAGAAACATTGATTTTGTGTTTTTCATTTTTCTCTTCTGTTCAGTATCAAAGCTGAATATGTCACAATAGATTGCGTTGCGCGTAAGCATGGAGCCCCTACGCTTATTGACAACATTTACGATTTTTCTTGTAGGTAATGAAAAGCTGTTAAATATTCCCCTAGTAGATTTAAGTACATCACTGATTGTGCGTATGAAACGTACAAAAAAGGATAGTGCGTATGAAACGCACTATCCTGTGGATGTTACAGCTTCACCTGCGGTAGATCAGCCATGGCGTTCTGAATGGCAGCTTGCGGGTATTCGTAATTGCTTAATTCACCGTTCAAGTACGCCTTGTAGGAAGCCATATCAAAATGGCCGTGTCCCGAGAGGTTGAAGAGGATGACGCGTTTCTCTCCCTTCTCTTTGGCGTTCAAGGCTTCATCCATTGCCGCGCGGATGGCATGGGCGCTCTCAGGAGCGGGCATGATGCCTTCTGTGCGGGCAAATTGTAGAGCGGCTTCGAAGGTGCCCAGTTGATTCACTGCCACTGCCTGGATGAGCCCCGCATCATAGAGAGCAGACAGGCTGGGAGACATACCGTGATAACGTAAACCTCCTGCATGGATCTCGGGTGGGATGAAGGTGTGCCCCAGAGTATGCATCTTGACCACCGGAGACATGCGCGCGGTATCACCGAAATCAAAAGCGTAGACGCCTTTGGTTAACGAGGGAGTAGCACAGGGCTCTACTGCCAGCAGTCGTGTGCGTTCCCCATTCCTGAGGTTTTCGCGCAGGAAGGGATAGGCAATACCGGCGAAGTTGGATCCACCTCCAACACAGCCAATGACCACATCCGGATACTCTCCCGCCAGGTCCATTTGCTTCAGGGCTTCCTCGCCGATCACGCTCTGATGGATGAGTACGTGGTTGAGCACCGAGCCCAAGCCATACTTCTTGGTACCGTTCGATGATGCTGCTACTTCGACTGCTTCGGAGATGGCGATCCCCAACGAACCGGGATTGTCGGGATCTTTTTCAAGGATCGCGCGTCCATATTGTGTTTTGTCTGTTGGACTGGGAAAGACCTGTGCCCCGAAGGATTGCATGAGCACCCTGCGGTAAGGTTTCAGCCCATAAGACACCTTGACCATGTAAACTTCCAGATCCATCTCAAAGAAGTTGCATGCCATCGCCAGGGCAGAACCCCATTGCCCGGCTCCGGTCTCGGTGGTCATGGATTTGACCCCGGAGATCTTGTTGTAGTATGCCTGGGCGATGGCGGTGTTCGTCTTGTGGCTGCCGGAGGGGGACACGCCCTCATACTTAAAGTAAATGTGGGCAGGGGTGTCCAACGCTTTCTCCAGGCGGCGGGCACGGATCAGGGGAGTGGGCCGCCAGAGTTTGTATATCTCGCGCACTTCCTGTGGGATGTCGATGTAGCGCTCGCTGCTCATCTCTTGTTCGATCAATATTTGCGGAAAGAGCACCGCTAGAAAATCGGGTGTGACGGGCTGCAGCGTCTGGGGGTGCAGCACTGCCGCAGGTGGTACGGGGCTGTCAGCCAGAACGTTGTACCAGCGTTTGGGTATATCCGTTTCATTCAATATGTATCGTGTTCTATCCATTATTTCCTCACTTTCTTTAGGCCATTTTTATTTCCTCAAAAGAACAGAGGCCTTCAAGGTGGTTGAAAGTGAGATGGTTTGGTCAAGCATGTGTTCATCATCTTCTCCTTATCTCATGCGTGCTGTGGGTGAGGGCTGTTTAAAAATGAACGCGCTCATCCCATGTTGGGACGAACGCATGATCCGTGGTGCCACCCAGCTTAAGCTGATAAGAAAAATCCCTCGTGAGACACAAGGGAGATAAGCCAGCTTCACTTTTTCGGATACGACCAGAGTTATTGTCTGGTTTATATCCTAGCCTGATAACGGGGGCATACCGGTTGTGATTACTTTCTACGGAATGTAAATTTCATCGCACAGCTCCGAGGTCCATTCGGGGTTGCCGCTGCGGGCAGGGCTTTCACCACCTTCCGCCTGCTCTCTGAACCGTCGTACGACCCGTACTCGTCCTCTTCAAAGCTTTTTGATATTGTTTGTAATTATAGGGATGTGGGCAGGATTGTCAAGTATGCAGAAGTGCTATTTATCTAGCAGTTTTGGCTCATCAGGACTGGGCAGCAGGTCGAGGATGCGATCGGTCAGGCTCTTTGGGGTATCGTAACTTGCGATGCTGATCCCGCCCGCACCACGCTCATACGGGTATGTCCCGAACCATAGATCCCCATCCTGTGTTTCAACGATGGTGCGCACCAGGTTCTCAACCAATCCATCTTTTTTTCTGAAGGAATGCCAATTGCTGCCATCAAAACGGCTGACTCCACCTTCGGTGCCGAACCACATTTTCTTTTTTGAATCAATGAGCATGCTGTATACGCGATCATCAACCAAACCGTCCCGTTTACCTATCTTGTGCCATTTTTTTCCATCAAAGATACTCAAGCCCAGAATAGTACCGAACCACATATTACCCTGCGGATCTTCGAACATGGAATAGACGCAGTTATGTGCCAGACCATCTTTTGTGGTGTATGCGTGCCAGCGTTTGTTCTCATAACAGCCAACACCAGCGCCGATGCCATGCTCGTAAGTTCCGATCCAAATGCGTCCACGGCTGTCATTAAAAACCTTAAGAATTTCCAAACCGGGCAGGTCTGAGCGTGTGGAAAAAGACGTCCAGCGTTTTCCATCAAATTGGAATAAGCCGCCACCGCTGCGGGCAGACCGCCAGCAGCCGGCCCAAAGAGCCCCATGTTGGTCAAACGTGAGATTCAGAAGACTCTTCCCCACCAGTCCGCCATCCTGGATGCTGTCATCCTGCATGAAATTCAGACCGTTATCGGTAGCAAACCAGATGCAGCCATCGGGACCTTCGCGTATGCAGGTCACTTCATTGCTGTGGAGACCATCACGTTTTGTGAAAGTTTTCCATTCATCATTCGCAAAACATGCCAATCCGCCCCCCCAAGTACCAACCCAAATGCGGCTCTGAGAATCCTGGAAAAGATCATAGATCCATAGGTGGGGAAGACCATCCTTGATCGTGAGAGAATGCCATGCGAGCTGTTGGGTCTCCTCCTCAGTTTGGAGGTATTGCTTGAACAATTGACGCATTTCACTGCGATCGTTATAGTTGAATGGCTGCGGGACTAAAGCTTTTTCTGACATGGATTCCCTCCAAAAAATGTGAATGTTTAGAAGAGCAATGCTTCCAATTTTTCCCGAATAGAGAGGATCTGCTCCGATTCTTCATGGATGCGGGCGAGAATATCTTCGCGTCGTTGTTGTAGATTGTTTTTCAATTCTTCTGGATCGACAAGTTCCTGTTCGGTAACGTCCTCCTCAAGCTTGTTATAGCGTTTTTCGAGCGCAGCAAGGGTTTTTTGGGTTTCATGTAGAAGTTGTGATTGTTCTTCCATGTTTCTGACCGGATCCATATCCTTGTTGAAATCCTCTGGCTGTTTGTATTCGGAAATGTACGCTTTCATCATAAGAAAGTCTCTATCTTCAAGTACCTGGAAAGCAGCATGGAATTCTTCCGGGGAAGCAAGGGATGTATCGGGATGTACAGCAGGCAGCACGATCTTCTTGAAATCTTCCAGAACAGATGTCATAGAGATCGCTTCTTCCACATCTTCGGTGGTCAGATCCATCAGGCTCGCGAGCGGTGGAAGCGGATTATCCTTCTCATTCTTATCATTTTCTTGAGCGGATTGTGATGTGAGGGCTCTTTCCTGATCAAGGATGCGAAGTACATCCATCTCAAGTTCATCGTGAGATGTGTAGCGCTCTTGTTTGATGTTGGTGATGATGCGCTGATATTGTTCCTCAAGGAATCCACGCTGTTGAATGGCCAGCATCAGCTTGCGTGCAGGACGTAGAACGTTCACCATGAACAACTCTTCGTTTACCTGCATTTTCTTTTTCAGGTCAACAAATTTATGGCGTGTGGCGACGATCAGCGCATTGGTCTGACGGGTCTTATCATAAATGTTTTGAGCATATTGAAGTAACTGTCCTTCTGCCTTCTCGAGCTGGAAGATGACCTCCATGAATTCCTGATATACCTCGGAGGGAGCAGGTGTATTCGCTTCAACGCGCTGTGCCTCCAATTCTGAGAGGCGATGGCGAAGCATCTTCACTTTTTGAATTTGCCGTTGGTGTGAGCTATGCATGTTCCCTCCGAATTCTTGTGTTGCTCTATATACGATTATAGAACAGCGCTGGTGAAGAGCAAGATAGCTGCTGGGAATAATGGTGCTTGTTTTCGTTAAAAAGTGGACTATATAATGGGTACAAGTGAGATTCACAAAAGGCGAGTGTACATAGAAAGGGATCAATTATGACAGACAAATCGACCTGGGCAAAAGATTTTGGAATGTACATGTATGAACAGACAAAGAACAATGTTAATCCACCCGTTTACCAATGGAACAGGTTTACATTTTGGTCCTTGGCTATGATAGAAACTGATCTTTTTTCGACAACCATAAATACGGAAGTGGATGGCGAGCCATATGCAGTAACCGCTGATTTTGATCGACGGATCTTCGATGCCATGTTGGATGTGATCCCTGCCAAGCAAGCTGAACGATTACGCAAATTTGCGACACAGAGCAAGAGCCTACCGGCCATGCTGCATTTTCGAGAAGACCCGATCAAAGTAAGTGCACGTTTGAAATTAGGGAAATTAACCCACGGTGATGGTGAGGATTTCATTCCATTCATTATGATCGATGTGTCACAACCTGAAGAGTAATGAGCATCTATTGAGACTCTGATCAGCGGAATATTTGTGAGTGGACCTTTTTGATCTGCCCTTCCAGCGATCCAAATCCATACTGCTTTGCCAGATCAAGCGCTTCCTCCAGTTTGCTGCGAATGGTGCTGCTGTCTGCCAAATGATGTTGGAAGGCGGTAATGGCCTGATTGGCAAGACACAGGATCACTCCTTCCATTTGTCCCAATTCCCTGCTAAGTTTTTCCGTTTCTTTGAAGATCGAAAAGGCTTCCTCTGCACGACCTATCTGGTTGAGGATGCCAGCCTTGTTGTTAAGAGTAAGGCAGAGCATATTCCGATCTCCGATCTCTCTGCAGATGTTCTCGTTCTCATCAAAGAGCTGCATGGCATCCTTTAGGCGACCCTGGCTCATTAAAATGGCGCCCTGATTTCCCAAAGCGGATGCCAGGTCGCGGCGGTTGCCGATCTCACGACAGATCTGTTCCTGCTCCTTGCAGTACTGCATGGCTTTCATGAACTCTCCCTGCTTGAGATGCAATTCACCCTTGTTCCCAATGACTTTCTGGAGCGCATCTTTATTGCCGATCTGGCGCGCTAGCTTTTCGCTTTTGTTTAGCAGCTGCTGCGCGTCATAGATCCTGCCCATATGTTTCAGGATGAGGGCCTGGTTGGAGTAACTGCGGCTGAGACCGCTGCGATCACCTAATTCGTGCAGTATGGTTTCTTCTTCTTTGTGTGTTCGCAGGGCATCTTGTAGTTGACCAAGATTTTGCAGCAGCAATGCTTGGTTTCCAAGGGATGTTGCCAACCCTTTACGGTTTCCGATCTCACGGCAGATACTATCCTGTTCCTGCAGGAGAAGTTTTGCTTTCTGATGCTCCCCAATTTGCAACAAGATCACGCCCTGGTTTCCGAGTGCATCGGAGAGCCCCTGCTGGTTGTTGGTCTGGCGATTGATCTGCTCCTGTTCGCGGTAAAGCTGTAAGGCTAAAGGAAGATCCCCGCGCATTTGATAGACGGAAGCCAGGTAGGCAAGAGTTATCTGCAGCTCATCCAGATCACGTTTATTGCGGTAGTAGGGAATCAGATGTTCCAACAAGGAGATGGTCTCGTTGGGGTGCCCAAGTTCGGTTAGCAAACGCACAAGATTCAAGATAGTGTAGGGAGTGGATTGAGATGGGTCATCTATGATGGGGGTATAGGCTTCCGTGACGTTGAAGGACGAATTGGACTCGATCTGCGACCAGTAGGTCAGCATATCCTCTCGCTTCCGTTCCCAGATGATGTTCATCATTTCTGTATCACTGAGCAGTTTTACCAACGATTCCCACTGCTTTGCTTTCATCAACTGCCAGGGCTGCTCAGTGATCCTGCGGTTTTCGAAACGGCTTTGCTTGCCGAAGTAATCCGCCAACCGCTTATTGAAGGTTTCTTCTATATCCTTAGCAAGAATGGTTTCCGTAACCACATCCTTTAATTCTCGGTGGTAGAAGGTTAGCAGTGGATTGCCATCACTGATGTTCTCGTTGAGATACGGGGCAAGGTCAAATGATAAGCGTGACCATAATACGGTCGGTAGTTTGGGTCCCCGAGGCAGCGAAAGTAAATATTTTAATAATCGCGATACATCATCCGGTGGAGTGCGATCATCCGTCAACCAGTGCCGCGCCGCCTGTTCGTTTTGGATGCTGGATGTGCCCACGGGCTGCGGGCGATGTGCAATTACCAAACGCAGCAGGTCGGGAGGAATATGATGACTCTGTGAGAGGAACCATTCATATATTTGTTGATCTCTCGAGAGAATATCCACCATCTCATCTTCGCTCAATCCGGAGCGGGATGCTGCCAGGTACCCCAGCGCACGATCGACCAGCAGTTTACCGTGGTTTTGTTCTTTTTCAAGACGCTTGAGCAGGTTGCTGGTGATGATACCTTCCAGGGAGGGAGCAAGATCCTCAACGGGTTCGATATCCCGGGAAGTCCAAAGGCGTGCTTCCTCGAAAGCCAATTTAAGGTAGAGGGGATTTCCTTTGGAATCTGCGAACTTCTTCATCACCTCTGCGTGTTGCTCTGGCTGCAGAGTGCGCTGGATGTGATCCAGCCAGGATTTCAGAAGTTTCTTTCCCTCAGCTTGTGCTAGTCCCTCGAGGATTTCAATGTGTGCTTCTTTATCGCGGAGTGTGTCGAGAAAGCCCTCCTCTCGGCTGGATACAACTAGATGCACATGTTCTGGTAGTTCATTAGGGAGCCAATTCAGCGTTTGTGCTCCATGAGCAGTAGAGAGTTGGTCGAGAGAATCAAGGAAAAACACCAGGGGTTTCTGCGCGGTTGCCTGACGCATTCGCCGCACCAGGTCCGGAAGGAGCTCGTGGATTGCATCAGGGATATCCGAACCATCTATCTCATAACGGCGAGAAATTTCATGACATAAGCTGGAAAGCAGATTGGTGATCTCCGTCGATGCTGGAGTAGCTCCGATGAAGCGATATACAACCTGTGTTTGAGTTGCTGACGCCAGCAGTTGTTGAACAGACCGCGCCAGTAAAGTAGTTTTCCCACAGCCTCCCTCCCCAGCTACAGCGAAAATATGTTGATCCTCTGAAGAAAGATAGGAGGAAATTTTTTGCAGAATCGTGTCGCGCCCTTCAAAGAAGCGCACTTGTTCCTCAGCGAATTGATGATGGGCTTGTCCTTCTTCGTCCAGAGCAGGATCGCGTTTGATGCGTTCCACGGGAATTTCTGGACGCTGCACCTGATGGGGATGTGCGATCTCTTCCAGCATAATATTTGAGATGGACTCGTACACATCCCGGCAGAGCTTCTCCAGATGAGCGGTGGTGATGCTGCTGCCTATCCACTGCGCTTGATAGGTGCGAATATTTTCAGGGAGTAAATCCTGGAGATCTTTCTTTAATCTCAATTGCTTCCGATGAGCTGCTTCATCAGGAAGCCAGGAATCAGGCAGGAGATCGATGAAGTCACGCGCACTGCGATTCACCAGTATTTGTTTGATGGATGCCAGGATATCTTCAGCGACTGTTGAACGGGCGATCTTTTCCAGGGTGTTATCGATGAGACGCGCGATCTCGCCAACATTGGTATTTCTTCCCAGGTGCAGCAGCGTATCGAGCAAAGATCGCAGGGGAGCGGTATAGGCTTCATCACCAAATTTCTCGAATAGGGTGGTGGTGAGGGCAGCCTGGAATGCCTCCACATCAAATTCTTTTGGTATCTGTTTGATGGAGCGGAAAAAACACATGACATGTTCGGAGGCGTCTGGAACTTTCAAACCTCCCAACGAGATCTCCTGGTGGGTGGCAGAAGCGGTGAAAGGCAGCAGCTGGCTGGCAGACAAGTCTGCTTTTACAGCGGCAGATGCCAATACATGCTGCAGCTGGCGTTCGACCTTCCCCCAAATCTTGGGATTCTCATAGATATCCCCGCGTATGCGTGGTTCCAGCCGCCACTGTTTGGGTTTGGCATTCGAATCAGCAAAGTACCAAGTATCAATCAGAGATTGGTCGGATTTTGGAATGTGTGGGATGAGCTTCTGATAGATCGAGTCTAGAATATGCGCGGGTGGTGGGCACCAACCGTAGCGGTCACCCAGCAGGACGATGAAGTTTGGACGCGGGGTGGTAAGCTGGCAGCGTTCGATCTCATTAAGGCATATCTGGATGGCTTGCTGATCGAGTGAGGCCTGTTCGCTGACACCCCAGCGCAGGTCGATGACCTGGAGATGGTAGCCATGTTCAGCAGCCAGCTCTCGCAGCTGCGGGTATACATGCTCCTGCAGGGCATTGCGCTCGGCTTTGAGATCGTTGAAAGTGGAACTGATGAAGATGCGGAAGGTCTTTTTACCAGGTAACATGCTGCCTCCTGTTGCATCGTACTTATGGATCCTTAAGAACCATAATAGCACTTTCAGAGGAGGATTGTCTAATATTGGAGAATGAAATTAATCAGCTAGTTCTCGTGCGATCTCCCCCGGCAGAATCCAGGGATCGCAGTAGTGGGCGGGGATGGGGTGATCTTTGAACCAGAATACTTCTCCCTCTAATTCACGATTGAAGATGCCGCAGATTCCGTGGAAAGAACGAAGTAGATCGGTGAATGCATTGCGTATAGATGTTGAATATTCAAACAGCATGCTCATGCGCGTGCCGGTGGTGCCGAAATCGAATAAGACAACATCCTTTCCATCCTGTGGATTGTCATAATCTGAGAAATCACGCCTGACATCCAGGTAGATGAAACCGATCGAGATGATCGGCTGGTCCAAGTCATCGGGAGGGCTGCGATCCTCATCGAGATGGTCTCGGGCGGTGATGTAGTCGATCAACGCGTCATCTTCTTCGAAGTTAAGAGAGGTGGCGAATGAGAATTCCTTCTCGTAGTATTCATAAGGCTTATCTTTACGCATGAAGGATTCAAAGGGAAGTGAAATTGTTTTATCTGGAAAGCGAATATCAATCCCTGGCTGCAATGGATCTGCCATCGCGACAACTCCCTGCAGCACCTCCCATATCTGCGATTCGTGGAAGAATAAGCGATAACTGTAATCAAGCCCCATACTGCATTCTCTCCAAAAAGAAGATCTCGTCAGAAGCTGCTTGCAGCGCTTTGTCCAGGTCTGCTTGTTTGATGGCCGCTTCGTAATCTTTGCAGGGGGTACCTTCACAGCCGGGATGCCCAGCGAGATTGATAGGGCAGTCTTCACATTCATCCTGATGCCCGTAATAAAAAAGTGAACACAGAGCACAAGTCTTCACACCACCGTCATGCACCATTACCCCCTGAGCGCACAGAGCATTCAGTGTCCGCCATTTTTCGATCGAAACCTGGATAGCTTCTTGCGTTGAAATGATCCGATCACCATTGTATTTCAGTATCTTTCCAGGTGGTTTTTGGTAATCAACGACCGTGAATAGATCGTTATCTTCTTTTGGTGGTGTTCTATCCATGGGATCTATTTTCATTGATATGGGTACGCCAATTCCAACTTATCTTCCCATCATATGGTCAACAATGGCTTTTGCGGCTTGTTGGTATGGGCAGAAGAAGTGAATGTTGGCTTTCTTTGATAGATCGAGCAGATCCGCTAAACCGCTGTGGTGTAGACGGATCCACACGGTGATATCCGGATTGATGTTGAGGATCTTATAGGCTGCTTCCAGGTTGAGCGCATCCTCCCCAGCGGAAAGGACGACCAACTCGGCATCATCAATATTTGCCTGCTTGAGTGTTTCAATATCAGTCATATCAGCCTGGAGGTGAATGGCTTGTTCGCTGTTCAATCCTAATTCTGTGATCAAACCGGGACGTGGGTCGATGAGGATGACTTCCATATCTGGTTTTTCAACCATCATTTGCTGCAGCAGTTGTCTTCCCATCTCGCCTGCTCCGCAGATGACGGTATGTTCTCTGAGTGTTTGCGCAACCATAAGATCCCATTCCTTTCTATTTGTGTGGCGCTGCGTATAGATAGAGAAGATGCGCAGAATGCCTTCTCCCAGGATCAGTGCCATAGCGATAGGCAGCAAGAATGCCATAATGATGGGAATGATCCTACCGCCTGTCTCCACGCGTTCCATGGAAGCCAGGTTGAAAGCATCCAGAACGAGCTGTGCCCAACTGGCTTGTGGATCGGCGCCGAAATATTTCAATAGAACTGCGGAGCCCAAAATCAGGGCGACCAGGGCGAACAAATTGATCCAGATGGTGGAGAGGATGATAGAAAAATCGCGTCTGAATTTCCTCAACATATGCTCACCTTGTCTGCAGGATGCATCATTTCCTATGCTGCTCGCACCATCTTGTATCCAACGTCTTCCAGGATCCAGGGGATAGCCAATGTGATGACGCGATCAAGGTTGCGGTAGTACTCGCTGAGCGTCTGGCCTTCTTTAAGACCCATCTTTTCGCTGCAGGTTTTACCGTAGATAGCGGCAGCGTTTTTCCTCTCCTCTTCATCCCAGGCGACCAATGCATTATGCAGTCTTTTGGGTTTATCCTTCTTTGAAGAGAAAGCCCAACCCGCCTGGATGTGATGCTGTACCCAGCGGATATGCTCGAGACGGCTGACTTTCTCAAACTCTTCATCGGTGAAAGTGTCCGCCTGCTGGGTGGAGTGCAGGGGGATGATGTGAAAATCTATTGCAGTCAGCTTCTCGGGAATCTTGCGCGCATTGTGATAATTCTGCGAGACCTCGTCCGGAGGGATCTCATCTGGCAGGCTCTGCATTTTCTCATAGGCTTTTTGGAATTCAGCCTTTGTGATCGAGAGAGGATCGCTTTCTTTCCCGGAGGAGAAGACCAGCGAATAGATGGTGTGGATGCCTACTGCCATGCGATCGATCAGGCTTTCATCGAGCGTGATCTCATTCACCAGGTGATAGAAGGCATCGCCACCATCACAAGCCTTCACCTGCTGCGTCAGCAATTCATAGAATTGTTTGCCATTCACATGCAAGTTCAATTGGGATTCGGGTGGCAGGTCTGAACGGTGATATTTTTGCTTGCCGAACAAACGGCTGGTCTTGAAGATGGTCTCCATGGAGCGGGTGCCATGCTTGAACTTGGGAGTCATAAGCAGGGCGTGCAGAATGCCGTCATCGATTTGTAATTCACCATCATTGAATAGTTGTGGGTAATGGATATTGAGCAGTGAATTGATCAGGATGGCTCGCCGGATGATGTATTCTGGGTCAGATTTCTTTGCCATATCGAGCAGAGCGTGCTCATCCTTGGTGGTAAGTTCTGCATCTTTTTGGCGTTTAAAGGACAGTACGGGGTTCGGTCCCATCACATTGATGAAGCCTTTCAAGCGGCTCAGAAAATCAGGACCTTTCTCAGTGATAGCGTTGCGTGTTTTTTCTTCGAACTGCTGCATGCAGGTGCATGTGCCGCCAGCGAAGACAAAGATAGATTTACCGATATTGTGGGTGAGTTGTCCTTCCTGGAATTCACCATCCTGCATGGGTGCCAGGAAATAGCGCAGCCAGGCTAGATTTTTACTGTCAAATTCATCCCAAAAGACCAGCGGGATCTTGCCTGCTAGGGATATATCTCGCACGGCGTGGAATGCCTGGTAGAGATCGTTGGGTTCATCTTCGTTGAATTGGGATAGGTTGAAAGTGATGCTCTGGATATCCTGACCGGGGATGTTCAATGTCTTGGCAAGCTGCTTGATGCTGAAGGATTTACCAGAACCAGGAGCGCCAAACACGGCAATGGATAAAGGCTGGCTGCTCCTGTTGAACATATATTCACTGATCAACGATTTTAGATTATGCAGGAATTCGATCTCCTTGCGATCGATGGTGAGCAGGAAGTTGTAACGCGCGATGGGGATGTTCCAACCCGCAAGGGCTTTCTTTGGTCCATGGATGGCGATGCGGCGGGCGAGGGAGTAAAGATCCCATTTGGTGAGCCCTAATAAGGTCCATTCTTTGGGAGAGGAGGATGCGTTGTTATTTTCTTCCATGATGGATCGGAACATCGAGAAGTTCAATTTCACGGGCATGAACTCATTCGATTTACCCGCACCATAGATCTTATCCAATTGTGGGGGGATGCATTCGAAAGCCAGGCTGCCCTTCTCAATGTCGGCACCCTGGGTCAGCAGTTCTCTGCGAGCCAGGAGATGTGCCCGAATGGCATTCGTAAAGTTTGGTGCAGCTGCATTTCCTGCGAGGATCTCTTCCAGGAGCAGGACAGCCAGTAATTCCAGGTCACCGGGCAAGTATCCAGGATGGGCCTCTTCCCAATAACCCTCAACACCCATGGCATCAAAGAAGAGATGGATATCTGGGTCAGCGGAGGGATCATGCATAGGATTATGGATGTACAGTGTTCCGGTACAGCCGAATGAGATGAATATGTGTTCCATGGTGCGCAGGGGGTACAGAGCGATATTCTTCTTGAAATAGATCTCGTTGAGCATATCCTGAATGGTCTGTTCCCAGGAAGATCCCTTGCTGATGGATGTGTTCAATTGCCGCAGATCGTTGGCGCGCATGAGAAGGACTTTATGCAAGCCATTGCTTTGCTGCACTTGGTTCCACATCTGACCCTCGAATACTGGTGGATAGCAGCGGTAAATGACCCATTTATCTTTCAGAACTACCGGCAATTTGGGGAGGGTTTGATTCCGTATGTCCATGCCCCAATCCTGGCATAAAACCACGTCCGCATTTTGTAGGTCTTCCACCAGCGTCGGATCGAATTGCATGGGTTTCGATTGACCCACATGCACGATGTCCTCGATCTTCCACGCTTTTTGCTTTCCATTCTTGAATTGTTTCCAGGTTGCGAAGGCATGATTGAGCGCATTATTGGTGGGGTTGATGTCCTTTTTTGACCTGACAGGTAATCCTGGTCCTGTGAGTGACCATTCTATGTCAGGGTCACTTTGTTTAAAATACGTCTGTATCGTTTCGAGGATGCGTTCAGTACTGTCTTTCCCCCATGATTCCATATAGACATTCTTACCGCTGGCGGTGGGAACGATATTCCAATGTACGATCTGATCGCTGAGCAATGTGATGTTTTTCTTCATACCCAATCCTTTTGTTAAGATCCAGTTGTTAATAAAGGTTTCTAAATTTCATTGTACAAGATATTAAAGCAAACCATAGTAGAATTTTTCTATCAAACAACATTGTATGAAACTATGGGATCGAAATCAAGACAGACCATCAAAATTGGCGTGACTGGGCATCGCTTTACCAATATCGATGTTGCTCTACGTAGTGGAATGGTAAGTGCCATTGACACAATTCGGGAGAATTTCGATCAATCTGAGATCATTCTTTACTCAGCATTAGCGGAGGGGGCAGACCAGCTGGCAGCAGAAGTCGCTTTAGCCGACACGATGATCGATCTTGTCGTGCCATTGCCTATGCCGGAAATGAACTATCTGCAAGGTTTCAAGACCACTGAAGGTCGGGAACGATTCTCCGCATTGTTGAAGGCAGCAGAAAGCGTTATACGATTGCCTGAACAACAAAGCAACACGGCAGCATTTCAAGAATTGGGAATTTATTTAGCATCCACATGTGATTGCTTGATCGCTGTGTGGAACGGGGTGATGAACGGTAAAATAGGAGGGACGGGTGATGTTGTTCAAGCTTTTCTCGACCAGCATAAGGTGGTGTACTGGGTGTATTGCCCCAATCCTAATTCATCCGGTTCACAACCGAGATCAGTGAAGAAGAATGTGGGGGATTTGGATGTGATTTATTAATCCCAAATGGATTATTAACAAATATAAGAATCAGGTCATATAGGGTTGGTGATCATGACGTATCAGATTTTTTGTGATAGTATATATCCGCTTATCCGAATATAAGGAACTAAGAATATGATCGATAAATCACTGGAATTGGAAGTTGATCTGCTGCACGAACGGGTTTGTTCAGCGCTAAGCGATACTACCCGCATCATGATCCTTTACCTATTGGCTGAAAGGGAAATGTATGTGAATGAGATCGCCGAAGCACTGGATGCACCCCAATCAACCATCTCGCGCCACCTCAAGGTGCTGCGGGAACGCAAGCTGGTCAACACCGAGCGTCAGGGTACTGCTGTGCTCTATTCGCTGATGGATGAGCGCATTATCCAGGCGTTGGACTTGATGCGCAGCATTATGAGTGAGCAGATCCAAGCCCAGGCACAAATAACACAGATCCCTGGCAGGGATAAGGAATAAAGGAGAGGTAGCATGAAAGTATTAATCGTTGGCGGTGTGGCGGGAGGTGCCAGCACGGCAACCCGGTTGCGCCGCATGGATGAAGAAGCGCAGATCATTATTTTTGAGCGGGGGGAATACATTTCCTTCGCGAACTGTGGTCTTCCCTATCATATCGGAGGTGTCATTCAGGAGCGAGATAAATTACTGGTCGTGACACCAAAAACATTAAAGGACTCATTCAATATTGAAGCACGCGTACGCAATGAAGTGGTTAGCATCGACCGCAAGAAGAAAAGTGTTTTGGTGCGCGACCTGGCAAGCGGTAGAGAGTACAGCGAGCGCTATGATAAATTGGTGCTCTCACCGGGCGCGTCCCCACTCATCCCACCCATTGAAGGAGCGCGTTTACCGGGAGTATTCAGTCTGCGTTCCATCCCGGATATGGACCATATCAAGGATTACATCAACGAGAAAGATCCGCAGAGTGCGGTTGTCGTGGGCGGCGGTTTCATTGGCCTGGAGATCGCTGAGAACTTGCAGCATCAGGGTATTGAGGTGACCATCTTGGAAATGCTGAACCAGGTTATGGCGCCCATTGATTATGAGATGGCTGCCATGGTGCACCAGCATCTTGATTTCAAGCATGTGCGCCTGGCCTTGGGAGATGGTATTCAGGCGATACAACAAAATGAGAATTTATCCGTAACCTTGCAGAGTGGAAAGACCGTGGATACAGAAATGGTCATCCTCTCGGTGGGTGTACGCCCGGAAAGTTCTCTGGCAAAGGATGCTGGGCTTGAATTAGGAGCCCGGGGAACGATCGATGTCAATGAAAATATGTTGACCAGCGATCCCGATATCTATGCTATTGGGGATGCAGTCATGGTGCGCAATATCATCAGTGGACAAGAGGTCAGTCTGCCATTGGCAGGGCCAGCCAGCAAACAGGCCCGTATCGTGGCCGATCATATTGCCGGCAGGGATGTCGCTTTTAAGGGTGTTCAGGGTACTTCGATCGTGAAAGTATTTGACCTGACGGTTGGCAGCACTGGTTTGAACGAACGTCAGCTCAACGAGCTTGGTTTACCTTATAAAGATGCCATTATACATGCCTCCACTCACGCGGGTTACTATCCCTCCGCTTCTCCACTGGCATTCAAACTGCTCTTCTCGCCAGAAGGCAAGATCTATGGTGCGCAGGTGGTTGGATTGGAAGGGGTCGACAAACGAGTGGATGTGATCGCAACCGCCATTCGGGCCGACATGACTGTGTTTGATCTGGAGAATCTCGAATTGGCGTACGCACCGCCTTATGGCTCAGCCAGAGACCCGATCAACATCATTGGTTTCGTCGCGGGAAATATCCTGCGCGAGGACCTGGCAACCATCGATTGGGATGAGATCGACGATCTGGATCGGTCGAAGTACACACTACTGGATGTGCGTAATCCGGAGGAGTTGTCCATCGGTACCATCCAGGATTCCATCAACATCCCCTTGCCACAGCTTCGTCAGCGGGTGGATGAGATCCCGCGCAGCAAGAAGGTGCTGGTCTTCTGCCAGGTTGGACAGCGTGGATATTTTGCGACCCGCATCCTGAAGCAGTTGGGTTTTGATGTGCTCAACCTGAACGGCGGATTCAAGACCTATTCACATGCGACTGGGAAGCAGTCCAATTTCGATACCTTCGAGCATGTCTCCATCAGCAGCCGTGAGGAGATAAAAGAGATCCCGCCATTCAACATCGGTGAGGGGAGCGAGTTCAGTGTGGATGCCTGCGGGCTGCAGTGCCCCGGGCCGATCTTAAAGTTATACAACAAGGTCAAAGAGGTCAACACAGGCGATGTGATCACAGTCCGTGCCACGGATTATGGTTTCACCAGTGATGTGGCAGCCTGGGCAGACCGCACGGGCAACAAATTGCTTTCTCTCGATTCCCAGGAAGGTGTCATTACCGCCCGTATTCAAAAGGGTTCTCCGAAAGAGAAACCAGCGGTGGGTGGAGCCGTCAGTCAGGATAAGACCATGGTCATCTTCTCAGGAGATCTGGACAAAGCCATCGCAGCGTTCATTATCGCTAATGGAGCTGCTTCGATGGGACATAAAGTGAC
>NPIF01000074.1_pt2 | contig 119233 bp, 99 predicted proteins | sample 8637461 | NCBI WGS metagenome assembly NPIF01 (sample SAMN07420641, study PRJNA396082) | bioreactor metagenome | isolation source: sample BR12 brine-fed electro-methanogenic bioreactor BR | place: Japan: Kochi | collected 2016-12-09 | reverse complement strand
AGACCATCTCATCGGATTCAGGTATTATGCCAGAAGGATATTCATGTTCCAGCCTGGCGGGTGGCATTGATCGCAACAGCCGGTCGCCAATGCACTTTGCCGGGCCAGTTTCCAGCGATAGTTCCCCTGGCGATAAATCGTTTTCGCCGCGCCGCAACATGAGATATACTTAAGGCCAAACCATCCCGGGACCGCCTCATGCAACTCATCTTCGCCTTGATTCAGGAGATGGCCATCTTTCTGGTCATCGCCTACCTCTTCAGCAAGTCGCCTTTCTTCCGCACCCTCACCGGCGATACCCTGAGTGCGCGCCATAAATTCTTTCTCTACGTCTTCTTCTCCGCCCTGTCGATTCTCGGCACCTATCTCGGGCTGCCGCTGCGCGACGCCATCGCCAACACCCGCGCCATCGGCGCGGTGCTCGCGGGGCTGGTCGGGGGCCCGCTGCTGGGCGGCGCGGTCGGCCTCACCGCCGGCCTGCACCGCTGGAGCCTGGGAGGCTTCACCGCTTTTTCCTGCGGGATCTCGACCACCCTGGAGGGGCTTCTGGGAGGGGTGGTCCACCTCTACCTGGTGCGCCGCGGCAAGGCGGAAAACGTCTTCAACCCGTCGGTGGCGCTCTTCACCACCTTTTACGCCGAAATGCTGCAGATGGCGATCATCTTGCTACTGGCGCGCCCCTTCGGCGAAGCCTGGGACCTGGTGAAAGTGATCGCCCTGCCGATGATGCTGGCCAACTCGGCCGGCGCCGCCCTGTTTGTGAGCATCCTGCGCGATCAGCGCCACATGGCCGACAAGTTCGGCGCCCTGTTCTCGGCCCGCGCCTTCAAGATCGCCGAGCGCTCGCTCGGTCTCCTGCGCCGGGGGCTGACCCGGGATAATGCCGCCGAAATCGCCGGCATCATCCACCGGGAAACGGGGGTCGGCGCGGTGGCCGTCACCGACCGGGAGCAGATTCTCGCCTTCGTCGGGCTGGGGGCCGACCATCATCGCCCCGGGGCAACGATCACCTCTGCCTTGACCCAGCAGGCCATCCGCGAGCAGGAAGTCATCTTCGTCGACGGCCTGCACCGGCCCTTCGAATGCTCGGTCTCCGCCAACTGCCCCCTCGGTTCGGCCCTGGTGGTGCCGCTGCGCCTGGGCAGCGAGGTGATCGGCACGATCAAGCTCTACGAGCCGAAGAACCGGCTCTTTCTCAAGATGAACAAGGCGCTCGGCGAGGGCATCGCCAGCCTCCTTTCCCACCAGATGGTGCAATCGCGCTACGAGGACCAGAAGAACCTGCTGGTCACCTCGGAGCTCAAGCTGCTTCAGGCCCAGATCAACCCGCATTTTCTGTTCAATACCCTCAACACCATCGTCGCCGTGCTGCGCAAGGACAACGAGCGGGCGCGGGAGTTGCTGCTGCACCTGTCCAATTTCTTCCGCAAGAACCTCAAGCGCTCGGGCGACCTGGCGACCCTGGAGGAAGAGCTTGATCACGTCGGCTCCTACCTCAAGATCGAGAAGGCCCGGTTCGAGGAGCGACTGCAGGTCATCATCGACATCGACCCGGCGCTGCTGGCGATCAAAATTCCCACCTTCACCCTGCAGCCGATCATCGAAAACGCGGTCAAGCACGGCATCTCGCAGATGCTCGAACCCGGCACGATCAAGCTCAGCGCGCGGCGCGAGGGGGACGGCCTGTCGATCGACATCGAGGACAACGCCGGCACCTACTGCGATAAAATCAAGGAAGACGGACTCGGCATCAAAATCGTCGACCAGCGCATCCGCAACCTGTGCGGGGCCGAGTTCGGCCTGGCGGCGAGTTGCGAGACGAACCAATGGACCCGCATCCGCATCCGCCTGCCCCGAGAGGGCTGCCGGCCATGATCCGCGCCCTCATCGTCGACGACGAACAACACGCCCGGGAAGAACTCGAGGCCCTGCTCACCGAGATCGGCGGCTTCGACATCGTCGGCCGCTGCGGCAACGCGGTGGAAGCGATCCAGGTCATCAACCGGCTGCGCCCCGAAGTGCTCTTTCTCGATATCCAGATGCCGGCGATCGACGGCTTTCAACTGCTCAGCATGATCGACCCCGACCGGCTGCCCCGGGTGGTCTTCGTCACCGCCTACGACGAGTATGCCCTCAAGGCCTTCGAGGAGAAGGCCGTCGATTATCTGCTCAAGCCCCTGGAAAAAGAGCGCCTGCGCAAAACCGCCGAACGCCTGCGCCAGACCCTGCATCAGGGCCAGCCCCCCGTCTACCCCGCGGCGCCGCTCGAGCGCATCCCCTGCGTCTGCGCCGGCAAGATCAAGCTGATCGATCCCGGCGAAATCGAGCATGTGCGCTCCGACCTGAGCGGGGTGCACGTGGTCACCGCCCGCGGCGAGTTCTTCACCGAACTCACCCTCAAGGTGCTCGAAAACCTCCCCACCCTGGTGCGCTGCCACAAGCAGTACCTGGTGAACCTGGCGCGGGTCGACGAGATCGATCCGCAGGAAGGAGGGCTGGCGCGGATCCGCACCCACGCCGGCCACCTGATCCCGGCGAGCCGCCGCTATCTCAAGGCGCTCAAGGATTCCCTGGGATTCTGAGAAACCGCTTACCTTCCGATTCCGACCGCTCATCGGCCGATGCGTCCGGTCATCCGGTCTGACCTTTTCTCCCCTCCTCCCCGTCTCTATCCTGTCAGCAACAAAGGGAGTCAGAACCCCACAGAGAAGAGGAGGTCCATCATGCTTTTATTCTTTTCCTGCGTCGCGGCCCTGATCGGCGGCTACTTCGTCTACGGCAAACTCGTCGATCGCGTCTTCGGCCCCAACCCCAACCTGCCCACCCCGGCCACCACCATGAACGACGGCGTCGACTACGTCGAGATGTCGCCGAAAAAGATCTTTCTGGTGCAGTTGCTCAACATCGCCGGCCTCGGTCCGATCTTCGGCCCGATTCTCGGCGCGCTCTACGGCCCCTCGGCCCTGATCTGGATCGTGATCGGCTGCATCTTCGCCGGCGCGGTGCACGACTATTTCTCCGGCATGCTCTCCATCCGCCACGAGGGTCGCAGCATCCCCGACGTGGTCGGCAAAGAGCTGGGGGTGGGCTTCAAGCAGTTCATGCGCCTGTTCTCCATCGTCCTGCTGCTACTGGTGGGCGTGGTCTTCGTGCTCGGCCCGGCTAAGCTCCTCGGCAACCTCACCGGCCTGGCGGTGCCGGCCTGGGTGGCGATCATCTTCGGCTACTACTTCCTGGCGACCATTTTGCCCGTCGACAAGATCATCGGCCGCATCTACCCCTTCTTCGGCGCGGTGCTGATCTTCATGGCGGTGGGGCTGACCGCGGCCCTGATCTTCCAGGGTTACAGCTTCTTCCCCGAGATGACCTTCAGCAACCTCCATCCCAAGGAGCTGCCCCTGTGGCCGCTCATGTTCATCACCATCGCCTGCGGCGCGATCAGCGGTTTCCACGCCACCCAGTCGCCGCTCATGGCGCGCTGCGTCAGCAATGAAAAACATGGCCGCCCCCTGTTCTACGGCGCCATGATCGGCGAGGGCGTCATCGCCCTGATCTGGGCGACGCTGGGCATGAGCTTCTACCAGGGTTCCACCGCGCTCGGCGCGGCCCTCGGCAATGGCGGACCGGCCGGCGTGGTCAACGAGATCTCCACCACTCTGCTCGGCCCCCTCGGCGGGTTGCTGGCCATCATCGGCGTAGTGATTCTGCCGATCTCCTCGGGCGACACCGCCTTTCGCAGCGCCCGCCTGATCATCGCCGACTTCATCAATCTGCCGCAGAAGGCGGTGGGCAAGCGCCTGCTGCTGGCGGTGCCCCTGTTCGTCATCGGCTTTCTGGTGTCGCGCGGCGACTTCGCGGTGATCTGGCGCTACTTCGGTTGGGCCAACCAGACCCTCGCCACCATCGTGCTGTGGGCGGCGGCCGCCTACCTGATCAAGCAGGCGAAACTGCACTGGATCTGCACCGTGCCGGCGACCTTCATGACCGCGGTCGCCACCACCTACATCTTCTTCGACAAGATCGGCTTCGGCCTGCCGCTGCCGACCGCCACCCTCATCGGCATCGCGGCAGCGGTCCTGAGCCTCGCCCTGTTCCTGATCAAGTTCCGCAAAGGCGCCCTGCCGGCGGTCGAGCCGGAAGGCGCCTGAACCTCCCCCAACCTCCCCCTTTCCTTCGCCGCGGCCTTCGGGCCGCGGCATTTTTTTGGGCAACCCTCTGTTCTCTTTCAGGTCCTCGGTAGTTGAATTGGAGTCCAGCGGCTATACTGGGCGATAAGGCAACGCAGACACCAGGCACCCATTTCGGCAATGGAGGCTTGCCATGACCGAAACCAGCAAGAACGTTCTCGGGGGCACCTTGCAACCCTGCTGCACCGATCCTTTGACCGGCTTCTATCGTGACGGTTTCTGTCACACCACCGAAGACGATTTCGGCAGCCACACCGTCTGCGCCCAGATCACGGCCGATTTTCTCAGCTACACCAAGGCCTGCGGCAACGACCTGTCGACCCCGGCCCCGGGTTTCCCCGGCTTGAAACCGGGCGATCGCTGGTGCCTGTGCGCGGTGCGCTGGCGCGAGGCGCTCGCGGCCGGGGTGGCGCCGCCGGTGATCCTGGCCGCCACCCATGAAAAGGCGCTTGAAGTGGTGTCCCTGCAAGATCTCAAGCGCCATGCCCTCAGGGTCTGACCCGCCAGCCCGGCAGCCGCCACGACCCTCCCGTCTGGTTTCCAGCCAAGAATGCCTACCTCACCAACTGTTCTTGTTTTTTGAACCAATATTTTTCATGAACGGATATCGCAAAATGAATCCATGGCATGATGGCGGACTCATCATCGCCGGGAGGAGCAGGATGGTCGGGACGGGGAAAAGAGTCGAGCGGATCAGAAGCGAAGGAAGTGAACCAGCAGACCGATCAGGGAAATCGCCGAAATCAGCACCAGGGAAACCCGGTACTCGTCCGTTTCCCGCCGATGGCGGCGCCAGTTGATGAGCAGGCCGATAAGCCCGAGGCAGAAGCCCGCGACCATGAAGCCTTCGAGCCAGACGAGCAGCCGATCGTCCCAGAAACGTCGCAGGGGTATCTGGTAATAACGGTCGAAGAAGGTCTCGACCTGCGGCTTGGCCAGGGACAAGACCAGCAAAGCCACCAGCATGAGAAACCAGCCGCCCACGACGAACCATTCGAGAGACCGCGCCCAGAAATCGGGGCGATTGCGCCGTTCGATGCGGACCTTGGGGGACCAGGTGGCCATGGGGTTTCCTCGCGAAAAAAACAACGGCTGGTCTATTTTTTTTACCAGATTATTTTCCGGTTGCAAGAGGCCGCCCCCCTCCACCACCAGCCAGGCGAGGTCTTCAATCTCGCGCAGAATCTGATGGACGCCTCGCTTCAGGCGCGCCCGGTTGCCGAAATGCTGCGACCGGTACCACAGCAGGCGTCTGTCTTCGCGATAAAGGGCGAGGCCGGTGCGCAATCCCATGTCGACGGCGAGCAGGTGCCTCATGGTCGTCCCTGAAAAGGATGGGCCGAGGGAGTGGTCCGGGGTGAAATCAGCGGGGGAGCGGAACCTGGGTGACCTGATTGCGGCCGCCGCGCTTGGAAGCGTAGAGACCGCTGTCGGCGGCCTCGATCAGATCGCCTTTGGTTTTTTTTCCATGGTCGGGAGTGTAGCTGGTGACGCCGACGCTGACGGTGACCTGTAACGGACCGGCATCGGTGGCCACCTCCATCTGCTCGATCCCCCGCCGCAGCCGCTGGGCCATGACGTTGGCCCCGCTGGCGTCGGTTTCCGGCAGCACCACCATGAATTCCTCTCCGCCGTAGCGGGCCACCATGTCGCTGCGCCGGGACAAATGACTCAGTTTGACGCTGAGGGCCTTGAGCACCTGATCGCCCACCGGATGGCCGTGAGTGTCGTTGACGTTCTTGAAGTGGTCGATGTCGAACATGATGAGGGAAATGGGACGCTTGTAGCGCACCGAGCGATCCATCTCCTTTTCCAGCAGCTCCTGCATGTAGCGATGATTGAACAGGCCGGTCAGGCCGTCGCGAAAGGCGAGCTCGCGCAGTTTCTCGTTGGCCTCGCCGAGTTCCTGGGCGAGGCGCTCGGCCTTCTCCTTGGCCTGTTTCAGCTCGATCACCAGTTGCTCATAGGAGAGGTTGAGCTTGCCGAGTTCCTCGTTGGCCTCCTGCAGCAACTGGGAGTAGGGTTTGAGATCGCCGGGATCGAGATCGAAGGAGGAGAGGATCTCGACCGTTTTCTCCGCCACCGAGTCGATGAGGACATCGACCGCCTCTTCCTTAATTTTGTGCTTATTGATCAGGCCGCTTTTGATGAATTTGATGCGCTCGGTGCCGCGGGAACCGTGGTAGACGGAGGAAAGGGCATCGGCGAGCACCAGGATTTCGGTGGTCTGCTTGAATTTCACCGGGGCATTGCCGGGATGATGATGGAAACGCGCTCCCTGGTAGATGCCCTCCGGCAGTCCCCAGGATTTGAGCAGCTCCCCCCCCATCTCGCTGTGGTCGAACCCGAAAACATCGCGCTCGATCTCTTCGAGCTGGGGGCCCGAACTGCGCCGGGCCGCCAGGACCCGAAGGTATTCGGTGGTATTCCAGTAATACATGACGACGATGCCGAGGTCCATCAGCAGGGCGGTCACGAAGGTGTCGTCGGTCTTGTGCCCGAGCAGGGCGGAAACCAGGTCGGCGGCCACCGCGGCGGTGATGGCCCGCCGCCAGAAGTAGTCGAAATCGAATTCGCCCTCGGAGGAGCCGCGCATCCCCTCGGCAATGACGAAAGAGAGGGCGATGTTCTTGAGCAGGTCGATGCCCAGAACGCTCAGCGCCTTTTCGATCGTGTCGACCTTGTAGCGCAGGGAATAAAAGGAGGAGTTGGCGACCTTCAGAATTTTCGCCGCCAGCGCCGGATCGGAGGAGATGATGCGGGCGATCTCGCGAAAGGACGAATCGTCTTTGCGCACCGCATCGAGAATGCGCACCGCAATCGCCGGTGGCGAGGGAAGCTTGATGTCGTCTTTGAGAACCTCTTGAATGGCGCTCATTGATTGCCCGCCTCCTTTAAGGCGCCTGGCATTTCACGGGATCTGCTGCTTTTCAAAACGCCCTGCCGCCGCCTCCGGCCTGGCCGGCGGCCCCCCACTCCATCCAACGGTTATTCCGCCGTCCCCAAGGTCTGGATGAAACGATCGGCTTCGGCGATCGAGCGCTCCATGTCGCGAACCAGGGCCGCCACATCGTTGCGCACGCTGGCCAGCTCGCCCTGCAGCGAACCGATGGCGCGGGCATTGAGATTGTGCTTGAGAAACAGCACCTGGTCGCGAAAGACATCCAGAACCGGGTCCATGCTCTTTTCCGCACGCTGCATGGCGGCCAGCAGTTGCCGGTACTGGTCGCGGGTCTGGCGGAGCTTGCGCTCGCTCGAGCGGCGCAGATCGGCGTTGCTGTATTGCTGCAACTCCTGCCGCCACTCGGCGAACAGGGCTTCGGCAACGTCTTCGACACCGTCGATGCGCCGGCGCACCTCTTCGGCCCGGGCCTCGCTGCTCTGGAATTCGGCCTCGAGCTTGAGGTAGCGCTCTTCGAGATCGCCACCCTCGAACTGCACAACCGAGGAGAAGCGTTCGAGAGCCGAACGGAACTGCTCCTTGGCCTCCTGCTGCGCATCGCGGGCCTCCGCCACCCGCTCGACCATGATTTCACGCTTGTGGACCCCGAGTTTTTCCATGGTCGCGTAATAGGCGCTCTGGCAGCCCACCAGGAGCAAGGCCAAAGAGCCTGCGAAGATCAGACGACCCAGCGTTTTTTTTGAGACACAGAACGTCATCGTGCGACTCCCCCCTGAGATTCAAGAAAACGTAACTCTGTTCACCCTGGTCCGAAAGGGCGCTCGCGGCATCCATGGCGAAGGTCGCATGAACCCTTCCCTGGGGCTTGACCGGCGCCATGGACACCGCGAGCCCCTGAGCTGAGTCGTTACAAGAAAACAAGGATGCAACAAAGAGAAGGCGCTGGCAATGGTCAATTGCCCTCCCGCGGTCAAGAGCGGGAAGTTTTCCACTGCCATCTCGACCCTTTCGTCACGGCCTGTCAGGGAGGGCGCGGGAGAGCAGGGCTTCGACGTCCTCAGCGGGAAGGGGGCGACTGAAGAGGAAGCCCTGCACCTCATGGCAGCTCTGCTGCTTGAGAAAATCGAGCTGTCCTTCGGTTTCGACACCTTCGGCGATCACCTGCAGCTTGAGGCTGTTGCCCATGGCGATGATGGCGGTGGCGATGGCGGCATCGGTCGAATTGAGTTCGACATCGCGCACGAACGATTTGTCGATTTTGAGGGTATTGACCGAAAACCGCTTGAGATGCGCCAGGGAGGAGTAGCCGGTGCCGAAATCGTCGATGGCGATATGCACCCCAAGTTCTTTCACTTCATTGAGAATTTTCACCGCCGCATCCGGATTCTGCATGACCACCGTTTCGGTCACCTCGATTTCGAGGTAGCGGGCTTCAAGCCCGGTCTCACTGAGCACAGTGAGAATTTTGTCGGTGAGGTTCTTTTGCTGCAGCTGATACCCCGAGATGTTGACCGCAACCCTGACCGGGGGAATTCCCTTGTCCTGCCACCTGCGGTTCTGGCGGCAGGCCTCGCGCAGAACCCATTCGCCGATGGGAAAAATCAGGCCCGTCTCCTCGGCGAGGGGGATGAAATCGTTCGGCGGCAGCAGGCCGAGCTCGGGATGCTCCCAGCGCAGCAGCGCTTCCATCGCGGTCACCCGCCCGCTGACGATGTCGACCTTGGGCTGGTAGAAAACGCGGAACTGGTCGTTTTCCAGGGCCCGCCGGATGCCGTTCTCGAGAACCAGCCGCTTGTCGGCATCGAGATCCATGGTGGGCTGGTAGAGCTGATAATTGTTGCGCCCCTGGGCCTTGGCGCTGTACATGGCGATGTCGGCCATTTTGATCAGCGTCAGCGGGTCGTCACCATCATCGGGAAAGAGGCTGATGCCGATGCTGGTGGTGATGAAGAGTTCGTGGCCGTCGATCCTGACCGGTTTCGACAGGGCCTTGAGGATCTTTTCGGCGACCTTTTCCGCGCCGGCGTCCTGGTCGAGGTTGGCGAGACCGATGGTAAATTCGTCGCCGCCCATGCGCGCCACGGTATCGATTTCGCGCACGCATTCCTGCAGCCGCCACCCCATCTGCTTGAGCAACTTGTCGCCGACGGTATGACCGAGGGTGTCGTTGATGATCTTGAAGCGATCGAGGTCGAGAAAAAGAACGGCCGCCTTCTTTTTCGTGCGTCGCGCCATGGCCATGTCATGACGGAGACGATCGAGAAACAGGTGACGGTTGGGCAGCCCGGTGAGCATGTCGTGGTGGGCCAGATGGTAGAGCTGGGCCTGGGCTTTCTTGCGCTCGGTGATGTCACGGCAGATCACCCAGATGAGGTCGGAGTCGCCGTTGTCGTCGCTGTTGCGGGTGAGCGACCCCTCGACCTCCACCGCCTGGCCGTCACGGGTGACCAAGCGCCCCTCCAGGGTGTCGGCGGTTTCGCCGGCGACGGCTTTGCGAAACTCGCGCAGGCAGGAATGACGGAAATCCGGGTGCACGATATCCATGATGTTGAGGGCATCGAGGGCCTCGAGTCCGTGCCCCAGGGTTTGCCGCCAGGCCCGGTTGGCAAAGAGCAGGCGTCCCCGGCTGTCCAGGCTGAAAATCAGGTCGTTGGCCTCCTCGAGAAACCGGCTCAACTTCCGCCGACTGGTGCGTAGCTCGCGGTTCTCCTGGCGGATCACCCCCATGAGAAAAGCGCCGACCACCGCCACGGTGGCATTGAGCATGCCGACCCAGAGCCACATCAGGGTCAGGTGCAGGCCGTCGCGGTGCAGGGCCGCATCGACGAACGGCATCCTGACCGGGGGCCACCAGCCGTAGTACTCGCCCAGCAGCATGATGCCGTAAAGGGCTCCGGAGAGAAAACCGAGCAGCCAGACATCGCGGGGGTGCTCCAGCAGAATCGCCGCTTCCAGAGTCACGATGAGATAGACCGGCCAGAACCAGCTGGCCCCGCCGCCGCTGAAGTGAATCAGAAGAGTGACGAAAGAAAAATCAAGAACGATCTGCAGATGGTCGATGAAGGGCAGCTTACGCAGATGGTCGGTGCGGAGGTGGATCAAGCCGTTGTAGCACAGCACCGCCGCAACCGAAACCGCGAGCACCGCCAATTGGCTGATGCTGAGAAAAAACCCGTAGTCGCTCAGGGAAAAGAGGACGCCGGCGCCGGCGCCGTAAAGGGCGATCAAAACCAACAGCAGCCAGCGCGCCTTGGCGACCAGCACCGAGCGGTCGCGGGCATCGGCGAATCTGACCCGGTCAAGGCCGGTCATGCGAATCAGACCGGAAACCGACGATTTTCCTGAAATTTTCTGCATCAACAGGCTTTCACTGCACTCAGAGGTCATGGTGGCGTCCTGATCGGGAATTTCCCCTCCTGCGGGAGACGCGTCGGCAGGCGAGCCCTGCACAAAAAGCCTGTGCAAGATTAGTCCCAATTTATAATGATTTTTGAATAATTTGTCCCGCATGGATATTTAGGTGAAAAACGAGGGAGTTTTTCAGATTTTCGTTCGCCCCGGCCATCCCGGTGATCTATCTCGCCGCCTGCCCTAATTTTTCGCGCCTCCCGTAACACCAACCCATTCGGTCATTTCACCTGAAAACAAAAAAGCCTCCGCGATTGCACGGAGGCTTTTTCATTGGTAAAGGGGACAAGCAACTACCAGCTCCTCACCGGTCCGGTATCGATATGGACGAAATCCGACTTGGGGTAATACCCCACCCCGCCGCGCTTCAGGCTCAACGCAGCTTTCTTCAGAATCTTCAGGTCGCAGCCGGGGAGCCGGATATCGGCCGCCTTGCCGTCCATGTGGAAGCTGCGCTTGGCAACGCCCCCTCCCTGCTGGCTCAACATCCGGTTGGTGGCGGGCGAACGGTAGCCGGAAATAATGTGAATCGGTTTTTTGACTTCAAGAGTCCTGCGGATAGCGAACAACTGGTCGAGCAGGCGGGGGTCGATGGGCTTGATTTCGTTCTGCCGGAAATCGCGCAGAATGAAATTGATATCCTCGAGGGTCTCCCCCACGTAGCCGCCGTCGATCCAGTACACGGCGTTTTTCAGGCTCTCGCCGGTATGGGTATTGTGAAAGGAGAGCGCGCGCTCTTTGGCCTGATGGGCAGGCAGGGCCAGAACCGGCAGCGGCAGCGCCAGGACGCCGAGGGCCAGGAGTTGACCTTTGATGAAGGTCCGTCGGTTCAGTCGGCAGGATGAAATCTGCTCCTGAAATTCGGTTGACTGCATCTCGGGGAAGTCTCCTCAATGGATTCAAAGATAACGCCGCATGAAACGGCTCTAAACATTGTAGGCTCTCAAATCAGCAAGCTTTGTACCACATTTCTTTAATAAAGAAAACCCAAACCGTTCGGCAAGGAGGTTCTCTCCGGCGCAAAGGCGGGGGTCGACGCGCACCGGGAAGACAGGTCGACGGGCGGCCGGATGCAGGTCCGGGTATCACGAAAATCTTAAACGATATCAATAACCTCTATGGAAAAAACCAGGTCCATTCCGGCCAGGGGATGATTGCGGTCGAGCAGCACCTCGCAGTCGCTAATCGCGACCACCCTGGCCAGGAGCGGCAGGCCATTTTCCTCGCCAAAGCTCAAAAATTCACCAGGCCCGGGGAGCGGATTTGCGTCAAACCGACTGCGGGGGACGGGTCGCACCAGGTCGGTGCAGTGCAAACCATAGGCATTTTCCGCAGTGAGGGTGACGGTTTTCGTCTCGCCCCGTCGCATTCCGACGACAGCGTCCTCGATGCCCTGGGGTACGTCGCCCTGTCCCACGCGCACGCAGAGCGGCGCGTCTTCCCGGGTGGACACGACAAGGGTGCCGTCCATCTGCCGTCCCTCGAGGTGAATTTCGACGCGGTCGCCGGCCGTGATCGTCTTCATGTCAGGAATCCTTACGATTTTTCAGCACGCGTTGGAGTTCTTCGTAGCACCCATAGGGTATCGGCAGAGTGCCGCGGCAAAAGCCGATACGGCTCTCGCTGTCTTCGAAACCGTGAAAATCGGAGCCGCCGGTGGCGATCAGGCCGCGCCGGCGGGCCTGGGTGATCAGATAGTCGACCTCGTCGCGGGTGGCGCCGTTGTTGTAGACCTCGAGGCCGTCGATGCCGAGCCCGACCAAAGCGTCGAACACCCGTTCCAGAGCCGGCCGCTCGGAGGTGATGAAGGAGGGGTGGGCCAGCACCGCCACTCCGCCGGCGCGATGCACCAGGTCGATGGCCTGATCGGCGGGAAACAGGCGCTTTTCCACGTTGCAGGGGATGAGGTAGCGTTGAAAAGCATCCTCGTTGTCGCGCACGTAGCCGCGCTCATGCAGGGCCTGGGCGATGTGCGGCCGTCCCACGGTGCCGTCGGCCAGTTGCCGCACCCGGTCGAAATCGATCGGGGCGCGCCCCTGGCGGGCGAGAAGCTCGTTGACGCGCCCGACGATCATTTCGTTGCGGCGCTCGCGAAAATCGCGGAAATCGGCCAACTCCCGCCGCAGCTCGCGGTGCTCCGGATCAAAGCCGTATCCGAGGATGTGAATGTCGCGAAAACTCTCCCACTGGCTCGAAAGCTCCACCCCGGTAACGACATCGATCTGCAAACGCTCTGCGGCGGTTCGGGCGCGGGCGATGCCATCGATATTGTCGTGATCGCACACGGCCACCGCGGACACCCCGCTCTCATGCGCCAGGCGGACGATTTCCTCGGGGGGAAACAAGCCGTCGGAAAATGTTGTGTGCAGGTGCAGGTCGGCCAGACGCGCGGCAGCTTCGGTCATGGATATCCCTCGAGTAGATGGCTGATTATTTGCGCCGAACCCGGAACCCGGCCTGCTCCAGCTGGCCGAGGTCGAGTCCGCCGGTTTTTTTCGCCCCCGGCTTCTCCGCTGACGCCCTCTTCGGCGCCGGAGAAGCGCCGCCGGGCTCGGCCTCCTTGATCGAGAGCGAGATGCGCTTGCGCGCCAGGTCGACGCCGAGCACCTTGACCTTGACCACCTGTCCCACGCCGACCACTTCGCTGGGGTCTTTGACGAAGCGGCTGGCCAGGTGGCTGACATGGACCAGCCCGTCCTGATGCACGCCGACATCGACGAAGGCGCCGAAAGCGGTGACGTTGGTCACCGTCCCCTGCAGCACCATCCCCTCCTTGAGGTCGGACATCTCGGTGACATCGTCGCGCAGCGCGGCGGTCTCGAAGCGGGCGCGGGGGTCGCGGCCGGGCTTCTGCAGCTCGGCCGCGATATCGCGCAGGGTGGGCAGCCCCACCTCCCCCTCGACGTAGCGCTCGAGGCGGATGCTCTGCACCAGGTCGGGTTTTTTCGCCAGCTCAGCCACATCGACCCTGAGATCGGCGGCCATTTTCTTCACCAGCGCATAGCGTTCGGGATGCACCCCGGTGTTGTCGAGGGGATTCTCGCCGCCGCGGATGCGCAGAAAGCCGGCGGCCTGCTCGAAGGCCTTGGGGCCAAAGCGGGTGACCTCGAGCAGTTTGCGGCGCGAGGCGAAGCGGCCATGCTCGTCGCGATGGCGCACGATCGCCCGCGCCAGGGTCTCGCCGATGCCGGAGACATAAGCCAACAGCCGCCAGGAGGCGGTATTGAGATCGACGCCGACATAGTTGACGCACGACTCCACCACCGCGTCGAGGCTCTTCTGCAGGGCGCTCTGACTGACGTCGTGCTGGTATTGGCCGACGCCGATGCTCTTCGGGTCGATCTTCACCAGTTCCGCCAGCGGGTCCTGCAGGCGGCGGCCGATGGAGACCGCCCCGCGCACCGAGACATCGAGCTCGGGGAATTCCTCGCGGGCGATATCCGAGGCCGAATAGACGCTGGCGCCGGCCTCGCTCACGATCACCGTGGGCAGGCTCAGACCGGCCTCTTGCAGGGTTTCGCGGGCGAAGAGATCCATTTCGCGACTGGCGGTGCCGTTGCCGACGGCGATCATCTCGGGCCGGTGGCGGGCAAGGAGATCGAGGAAGGTTTTTCGGGCCTCGCGCACCCTGCCCTCGCCGCCGGCATGGGGGTAGACGGTGCGCTGATCGAGCAGGCGGCCGGTGGCATCGAGGGCGACCAGCTTGGAGCCGGTGCGCAGACCCGGGTCGATGGCCAGCACCCGGCGCTCGCCGGCGGGAGGCGCCAGCAGAAGGTTGCGCAGGTTGTCGGCAAAGACCTTGATCGCCGCCTCGTCCGCCGCCTTTTTCGCCTCCATGCGCAGTTCGACCTCGATCGACGGCGCCAGCAGCCGGCGGTAGGCGTCGTCCACCACCGTCTCGAGCAGGGGGCGGAAAATGCTGGCGCCCCGGATCAGACGCTGGCGCAGGCCACGCACGATCTCTGCTTCCGGCGCGAGGATGCCCAGACGCAGGATCTCCTCCTTCTCGCCGCGGCGCATGGCCAGCATGCGGTGAGAAGGGATCGCTTTCAGCGGCTCCGAAAAGTCATAGTACATCTCGAACTTGCTGACCTCGCCCTCGCGCCCGGCGGCCACCCGGGCACAGAACAGCCCCTGCTCCCAGGTCAGCCGCCGCACCAGGGCGCGGGCTTCGGCCTCTTCGCTCAACCGCTCGGCGAGAATGTGGCCGGCGCCGGCCAGGGCCGCCGCGACATCGTGCACCTCGCGCCCGGAGTCGACGAAGGGCGCGGCGACCTCTTCCGGTCTTCCGGAAACGATCTCCTGCGCCGCGATCAGCTCGGCCAACGGTTCGAGTCCGCGCTCGCGGGCGATGGTCGCCTTGGTGCGCCGCTTCGGCCTAAAGGGCAGGTAGAGGTCTTCGAGCTCGGTCTTCTGGCTGCAGGCGCCGATGCGGGTCTGCAGCTCGGGGGTGAGCTTGCCCTGCTCCTCAATCGACGTGAGAACCGTCTGTTTGCGCTCTTCGAGCTCGCTCAGGTAGGCGAGTCGCTCCTCGATCAGGCGGATCGCCACCTCGTCGAGCTCGCCGGTGCGCTCCTTGCGGTAGCGGGCGATGAAGGGGACGGTGGCCCCTTCGCGCAGCAGTTCGACGGTGTTTTCAACCTGCACCGGCCGAAACCCGGTCTCGTCGATGAGGCAGGAAAGAACGCGGGAAATCTGTTCAGCGGTCAATGCCATGGGAACGTTGATTTATCCTCTCTGGGTTGATGAAGGCGGGGATTCTAGCATGGGGAGGGTGGCCGGGGGAAGACGGTTCGGCCCCGTCCGCACCCATCTCCAGCGCAAGCACTGCCTTAACCGACGCTGCAGCCCGCTGCTTCGCCGACTGCGGCTGGGATGAGCCGTTTTTTCAGGTCTTCGCGTGGATGCCGATCCGGTTCTCTTCGCTGTCCGCGAAAAAACCGATAAAACCATATTCCCCGATGCTCGTCCTCGCCGCCAGGATCCGGACGCCCTGCGGCGCCGTGCGGACCAGGGTCACCGCGATGTCCGGTGCCGTTGGATAAGAAAAGCGTCAAGGCTCTCTCTGGAATAAAAGGACCCCTTGTTCCTTCGCGGCCCTCGCCAAGCCTTCATCGAGAGTAGCCAAAGGCAGCCCTTCCCGCATCGCCAGATCGAGGTAAGAGGCATTGTAGGAGGAAAGGCCGGTTTCCCTGGCCAATGAGAAAATGGCGCCAAAGACCCGCTCGGGTGTTTCAGCAACGATAGTGATCGGAAGATGGCCCAGCAGGTCGAGAAAACGAGTGCTGTCCGCCGCGGTGAGTCGTTGGCGCCGCTCAGCCGCGGTGAGGGCGTTGGCGACCTCCAGGGGCCAGATCGCGGGAACCATCGCCCCGTAGTCGGCAAGGGCATCGAGCACGTCTTCGGCGTAGGGTCCGCCGACATCCTGAAAGCACCAGGCCATGACCACCGAATTGTCTACGACCACTTTCCCGGTCGCCGTCATTCCCGCCCCTCCTCAAGCAGCTCGCGCAGGGTGGCCTTCCCCAGAGTATGTCGACGGCGGAACTGTTTCAGGTTCTGAATCGCAGCCCCTGCATCCTGGCCAGGCTTCGAACCCGGTTGCCGCAGTTCGGCGATGGGAACACCATGCCGCGTGATCACAATGGTTTCACCCTGTTTGACTCGTTTCAGAAGCTGCGGAAGGTGTGTTTTCGCTTCGTAGGCGCCGATCTCCGCCATGGACCCTCCTTTTAGACTGGTCTCAGACCAGTCTAATCACAACAGAAGGACGAGTCAAGGAGGCGTGCTGCCGGTAGCGCTGGACTGTGCGCTCGGAGAGTCGGCACGCCCGCACCAGGAAAATCCGTCACCTTTGCAACCCGGCAGCAGTTCGGCTTGTTTGTAGAATTCGTCAATTATTCTCCTCACTTTGTCCTTGTCTAACGCTGAAGCCATGGGGAGCATTACCTGACACAGGGAGAAATCGACTCCTTATCTGGAACGTTTTTCTCCCTGCCCCAACTGTTATTTCTCGGTCTCAAGTGGCATCTCCCAGCCGCAAAACAAAATCGATCCCGCCCAGATCCAAGCCATCCTTGAACGCAGGCGATTCGGGTGACCACTCCAACCGCCGGGTGATGGCGTTCAGGTCCGGCGCGCTGTAGACGTAGCGTTCGTCGTAATGGCGGTAAAGGGTTGCAAAGAACCGTTCGATCCGCAGGTGACTGTCGTCGGGGGGAAAGTGGGGCAGGACTTCACCGATGTCTGAGCCCGCTGATTCGACCAGGGCGAAGGCGACGGTTTCGTAGCGGCTGACATCGTTGCGGATCCCGTTACGGTCGGTCAGTTCCCGAAGGGCGGAATGAAAGCGAAGGACCGAGAGAACCGGGTTGCCGTCGAGCTGCAGGGCGATGTCGTTCGCCTTCAGCTCCCGGCCGGTATCGTCGCCGATGTTGGCGGTGACGAGCGCCCCCTCGCGATGGGCGCGCATGACGAAGAGATAACCACAGACCATGGCGGGGTAAGTAATATGGAGGTTGGTGCAGTCGCCGATCGCCTCTTCCATCCGGTTGGTCAGGTTACGCAGGGCGCCAATGGCACCTTTGCAGGAAACCGCCATGACCGGGCCGAGGCCTTCCTTGGTCACCGCCACGTCCACGTTTTTGGTCTTCAGGCCGCCGAGGATGGTCCGTTCGCCGCCGCTCGCCCGGGCCGGATCGTAAAGGAGATGATGCGCTCCCTTTTTTCGCTGGACCGCAAAAGGAGGGCGTGGGGTAATGTCGTCGGGATGGAAGCCGCCTTCCAGCACCAGGCGGCAGGCTGTGTACCAGTGGAGGGGCTTGATATGCTGCTGGCTCTGGGTCGCGCCGGCATAGGAGGCGAAATGGCGCAGGGCGGTTTTGCGATCCACCCACCGGCAGACCTGTTTCCCGGTGAATTGCAAGCCGGAATCAGGATCAGACGCTGGCATAATGCCTCCATTCTCGCATCACGTCCAACCCCTCCTCGATCATCCGATTGTCGATGGCAACAATATCCCGCGGGTTGGGCAAAACTATATTCGCTGCCTCCCGCGGCTCCAGCTTGAGCATGCCGCCGCCGAGCGGATGTCCCTCGATTTCACAGCTCAATTTGGCGAAAGGAGTCTCCCAGGCGGCCTGAAGCTTCCTGATGACGCCTTTTTGCCGCAGGCGAACACTGTGAACCGAATTGGTGCAGGTGCACCCGGCGGCATTACGAACGAGATTCGGCTCCCGGCCGGACATGTAGGTAAGGAAAAAATCGGGGACCCGCACGTCCGGTACCGAATACCAGGGGGTCCGCACGCGGCATTTGTAGGCCTGGCGCGCGGCCTTGGCCTGATCCGAGGCGAGATAGCGCTCGACCGCGGCGGGAAGTTCGGCATTTTTCGGCAAGTGCATGAGCAGCATCGGATCGTCAGCCTGGAACCAACCCCGAACAGTTTCCCCGGTCAGCTCCCGTGACGGCAGGACACGACCGTTGCGGACCGAAGGCCGCAGCAGTGCCTCGGGGATACCCCAGTATTTGGCGACAGAAGGGCGCAGGTGAAAAAAGTCGTTGGCGCCGCTGACGTAACCGATGCCGACGGAGGCCAGGTCGTCGAGGCGGCAGGTTCCCGGATGGGATTTTATCTGCGCGTACAGTTCTCTTGCGGAGGCTGACAGCAGAAAGGGCCGCAACCGGCGATTCCAATCCTGGCGCCATTCGGCCACCGAAATGGTGATGAACTGTTCCGGCGGCCGGGGCATCGCTTGAAACCCGGTCAGGGGTGAGAAACGAATGGCCGAGGTCGAGGCGCCGAAATCTTCGGCGTAGAGGAGCCAGCAATCTTCGGAGAGCTCCGGAAACAGTTTGTCACGGAAAGCGACAATGTGAACCACCCCGAAGTTGGCGATCAGGTACTCGAGAAGGGGAGCGCTGTAGGGGGCATGGCCGATTTCGGCGGGGACCACAAAGGCCAGCCGACCGCCTTGCTTAAGCAGGCCGGCGGCGGCAACCAGAAACGGCGCCCAGGACGAAGTCAATCCGTTGAAATCCGCCCCCGATTCCCGGCAGAGGTCAAGGGCCTGCGCCCTCACCTGCCCCTTGAAGTTCTGGTAACGAATAAACGGCGGGTTGCCAGCCGCACATTCGAAGCGCTCGCGGGTCGACTTGGCCCAAACAAAGAAATCCCCTTCATGGACCAAAGCCCAGGGGGCACGGGCGATGGCCTCACGGGCGGCCACGAAATCCTGTTCGACGCCAACGCTGTTGAAGTGCCCGGCGATGAAGCGGCCGTCGCCGCAGGAAGGATCGAGCAAGCGTTCGTCTGTGTGCCTGACAGCCCATTGCAGCAGGCTTGCGACCACGCTGTCCGGTGTGTAATATGCGCCTGCTTCCTTCCGGGATAGGCGTTTCACAGGACGATTTCCCACGTAACTCTCACCACCATTCGATTTTTCAAAAAGCCCCTCCCCACTCATTTTATCCCCCCTTGAACGATGTTTGTTCCAGGCTATCGAGGGTCTGCGACGAAATATGTCGTTTGAATTTATCGCCGGGTGTGGCGGGCTCTCTCCTGCATCCGGACAACAGAAGTTATAACAACTGGCGGCGCGGGCGACAATCAATTCTTTGGGTCAATGCAAAGGGGTGCTCGTTTCAGGGTCCATCCATCGACCGGGTTACTGAACACAAAAAAACCGGGCCTGCGCCGAAGAGCGGGCCCGCAAAAAGGTTGCAGATTGCTTGACTTAAGCCGCGAAGCTGCGCACCAGGTGCCCGCGCAGCATCTCGATGAAGCTCGCCTCCGAATCGCCGCGGTAGACCAGCGACGAGGCGAGCTCCGAGGCGAGGATGGCATAGCGGTACTTGGGCGGCAGGTTCTTGATGCGCGACCGGTATTTGACCGTGGTGCGGACCATCTTCGGCATGTGCGCCTCGATGGCCTTTTTGAACAGAGGTTCGTCGCACAGCTCGGGGTGCGCCTGAAAGAAGGCGAACAGCCGGGCGTAGTGGGCATTGATCTCCTGGCTGATGGCGGCCGAAACCTCGGTGTAGAGGTGGCTGCCGCCGGCCTCGCGGTGCCGACGGAAGATCAGGCGCGCCTCCTCCTCGGCCCGCCGTTCGAGAATCTGGAGCACGTCGGCCACGTAGCGGTCTTTGTTGGCGAGAAACTCCTTCTCGCTCATCAGCAGGTTGGCGATGATCTCGTAGGAGCTGGAAATCACCCCACACTTGTTGGCCGAGGCGTCGCGCAGGATGACCACCCCGTTTTTCTGCAGCTGGTCGCGCGCTTCGGGGGTAATGAAGGAGTTGGCCCCTTCGACGATGGCGCGGGCGCTCGGGATGCCGTCGGCGAGGAAAAAGCGCTGCCAGTTGTCCCGGTCGATGGTTTCGGGGCGCCCGCCGGCGGGGATGAACAGGTCGGCCCGGACGCTGAACGCGAGGTTGTTGTAATCGCGGTAGAACTCGTCGATGGTGATCCACTGCTCCTGCAGCTCGCCGCCGTTGCGCACGATCTTCTTGTACAGTTCGCGCAACCCTTCGGTGCGCCGGAGGTTGCGGTAGAGCAGAAAGCCCCCCTCGTGCAGCGCCTGCGGATCGAAGGCGTCGATGTCGCTTTTCAGGACGATTTTCCCCAGGGCCTTGAGGTCGGCGCCGGCCGGATCGAACAGGGCGCCGGTGCCGTCGACGACCATGTTGATTCCGACCTGCGGGCAGCGCTCGAGCAGCAGGCGCATGGCGTTGCCGGCCACATCGCCGTTGGGCCCCCCGGTGAATTTCACCGTGAACGGGTCCTTGCGGATATCGATGCCGAGCTCGGCCATGGTGATCTCGGCGAACTTGACCACCCCGGCGCTGGTGACCCCGTACTCCTTGTGGTTGATGCCGACCTTCTTGCTGGAGATAACGCCGATGCCGAGCAGGTAACCCCGGCGCACGCTCTGGCGGGCAATCATCTCCACCATCTCGTCGTGCATGTTCTCGTCGGGCCCGAGCTCGATCGGCTCGTCCTCGCCGTAGTAGTCGATGACCCGGGGGTCCCGGGCGCGACCGTTCTCGGTGACATAGATATCGAAAAAGGCGTTGATGAAACCGAACTGCAGCTTGTAGAGACGCCGGGTGACGAGGTCGCGGTCGGAGAGATCGGCCGAATCGAGTATCACCACCATCTTCGACCCACCTTCGTAGATATCCTTGTTCTTCAGGTGCTGGGTGTGGGCGAGTACGTAGTTTTCGCGGAAGATGGTGTTGGCGCCGGTGACGTAGTCGTCCCAGCCGCGGGTGAGAATGGTGCGCCAGCCGCCGCGGGCGATGTCCGAAAAGCCGATATGGTAGCCGGCGCCGTGCCGGCCGAAGAAGTAGGTGACCCGAAACGGACGCTCGGGGGGCAGGTCGGCGGTGAACTCGGGGCCCAGCTCGGTGAGGTAAGCGGGATCGAGCCGGAACGCCAGGGCCTGTTTTTCGGGAATGAAGACGTTGGTCTTGAGGGTATTGCGGATGAAAATCAGGGCACAGCGGAAAATCGACCGGCGCACGTCGTCGAGATGCCGGTGGCCGGTGTTGTAGGCATCGATGGCATGGCTGACTTCGGCCAGGGTTTTGCCATACAGGGCTTCGCGCTCATCGAGGGTCGGGTCGAAGCGGGTCTTGAACAGCCAGACCAGCTGCAGAGCCATGTCGGGATGACTGTGGAAGGCCCGCATGACGTCCTCGAAGCCGAAGCGATCGGGCTGGTTGTGCGCCAGGTTGGTGTGACAGAAGCTGATCAGGGCGTTGACCAGCGAAGCCTCTTCGCCGGTCATCACTCTTTGGGCGACGAACTCGCGATAGACATGGGAGGCGGTGGAGAGGATCTGGGTGTTGTAGAGTTCTTTGCGCAGCAGGTTGAAGAGCTCGGAGTTCTTGTCCACCAGCCCGGCATCGCGGCTGCGCACATAGAAGTTGCCGAGAAAATAGGGGTGAACGCCGTTGCTGATGGTCAGGCAGTAGGCGCGTTTGACCCCGATGCCGAGCCGGTTGAAGACCTCCATGATCTGCTGCAGAAAATCGATCTGCGGCGGATTGCCGGCGGCGAACATGACGCGGTACTCGCGCTGGCGTTCGGTGTCCTCGGTCTGCTCGGCATCGAAGTAGATCCCGCCGTGCAGGATGCTCTGCAGGTGCAGCCAGAGAATCTGCGCGACACGTTTGGCGGGCGAGACCCGCACGTAGTGTTCGTTGTTGAGCCACAACAGCCGCAGCAGGCGATCGAACTGCCTGTTGTCGAACTCGGGGTAGAATTCGGCCTTGGCTTCGGCGACCCCCTTGCGGATGTTCGCCGGAATCTTGACCTCGCCGGCCTCGGCGATCTCCTGGTTGCTCTTGCGCTCGAATTCGAACCGCTGGACCTCGAGCCCCTCCTCCTGTCCGGGCAGCGCCCCGTAGGACTGGGTGAACTGGGCGTAGGAGATCTCGCGCTCGCGCAGGTTCTTCAGCGTATCGTAAAGCGAGCCCGGACGGTTGGGGCGCGCAACGATCAGCCGCGTTTCGCGGTCGGCCAGCACCAGGCGCTGCTCGCGGCCGAGCAGATGCATGCGGGTGGCGAGGGCGGCCACCGCTTCGGGTTCATCCTGCATGGTGATGGAGAAATAGGGGTGCATCTTGGCCATCAGCCATTGCAGGTTCTCGCCGGCGCTGCCGCAACTGGCGCCGATTTCACGCAGCACGTCGCCGCGCAGGCGTTTTTTGGCAGAGTCGATTATCGTATCCATGGCGTTCCCCTCCCTGGTATCGCTTGTGGTTCGTCGTGTCGAACTGAGCCGCAAGGGGCACTAATCGTTCAACGGCACGACCAGAGCCGGCCGCTGCGATTTGCGCAACAGTTTTTCCGCGACGCTCCCCAAAAAAGCGTACTTGAAGCGGCCTTTGCCATGGCTGCCGAGCACAATGAGGTCGGCTGCGAGCCGATCGGCGGTCGCGAGAATCTGAGCCACAGGATTGCCGTGATGCACCTCGATATCCGCGATGCGCTCGACGTCATCGGGGTGGTTGACCAACTCCTCCTTGGCGAACTGATGAATCCGCTTGCGGATCTGGTCCTTGACCTCCTCCTTGTGTTCGAGCTCGAAGTCGGCCAGCCGGTCCTCGCCCATGACGGTGGAGATGTAGTTGAGCATCGCCGGTTCCACCTCGGGCAGCACGTGCAGAATGTGGATCTTCGCCTGGTAGCTGCGCGCCAGACCGATGGCGTGGCGAAAGGCGTGGGCCGCGTTGGCGCTCAGGTCGGTGGCATAGAGTATGGTTTTGTACTTGGGAATCACGGTGGTCCTCCTCAGGCGGTCGCCAGTTTTTGAGGTTTTTTCGGGTCCCGCAGCTTCTGCAGGGCGAAGATCGCGCCCCACAGCCCCAGCCCGACCAGATAGCTCAGGTAGTGATTGTCGATGCCGATGAAGTGGGCGAAAAATCCCGGGCGAAACATGATCAGCGCAACCCCGAGCAGCAGGATGATCTCATACCAGCGGGTCCGGGTGATGAAATACCCCTGGGTGGCGGAACCGAAGGCGAACATGCCGACGCAGGTCATGACGAAGATGTAGATCGCCAGCGGGAAGCTGTCGATGCCGACCAGCAGCATGTCGGTGTTGAAGATGAACATGAAGGGCAGCACCGCGGTGCGGATGTCGTAGGCAAACCCCTGCAGGCCGGTCTTGATCGGATCGCTCTTGGCGATGGCCGCCGCCGCGTAGGCGGCCAGGCCGACCGGCGGAGTGTCGTCGGCGAGAATGCCGAAGTAGAAGACGAACAGGTGGGCGGCGATCAGCGGCACCTCGAACCCCTGCCAGCCGGCGATGGTCACCAGCGCCGGCGCCGTCAGCGAGGCCATGACGATGTAGTTGGCGGTGGTCGGCAGCCCCATGCCGAGAATCATGCTCGCCGCCGCGGTGATCAGCAGCATCAGGAACAGGTTGCCCATGCTCAGGGTGTCGATGATGCTGGTGATCAGTCCGCCCAGCCCCATGGTCACCACCCCGACCACGATGCCGGCCGAGGCGGTGGCCACGGCGACGCTGACCATATTGCGCGCCCCGCTGATCATGCCGTTGACGATGTCGAAGAAGCCGAGCTTGACCCCCTCGCCGACGGTGAGGCCCTGGGCTTTGCGTCTGACCACGCGCTGCAGCAGCATGATGACCGACAGCAGCAGAATCGAACGAAAGGCGGCCAGGTCGGGCGAATGGCGCGGAATGATCAGTTCATAGAGCAGCACGAAAATCGGAAACAGGTAGTGCCAGCCGTTCTTGAGGGTATACCAGAAGGCGGGCAGGTCGACCTTGGCCAGCCCTTTCATGCCGAGCTTGCCGGCCTCGAGGTGGGTCAGCCAGAACAGCGCCATGTAGGAGGCGAAGGCCGGAATGGCCGCCGACTTGCAGACCTCGAGATAGGGGATGTTGACGTACTCGGCGATGATGAAGGCGGCGGCCCCCATGACCGGCGGCATCAACTGGCCGTTGGTGGAGACCGCCACCTCGATGGCCCCGGCCTTGTAGTCGGGGTAGCCGACTTTTTTCATCATCGGGATGGTGAAGGTGCCGGTGGTCACGACGTTGGCGATGCTCGAGCCGGAGACCAGCCCGGTCATGCCGCTGGCGAGCACCGCCGCCTTGGCCGGGCCGCCCTTGTAGCGGCCGAGCAGGCTCATGGCCAGGTCGATGAAGAAGCGCCCCGCCCCGGCGCGCTCGAGCATGGCGCCGAACAGCACGAAGAGAAAGACGATGCGGGCCGACACGTCGAGGGGAATGCCGAAGATTCCCTCGGTGGTGAGCGAAATCTGTCCGACGTAGCGCGACAGGCTGACGCCCTTGAAGGCGAGGAAGTCGGGCATGTAGGGGCCGAAGAAGGCGTAAGCCGTGAACAGGCCGGCGATCACCGGCAGCGCCGGACCGATCACCCGGCGGGCGGCGTCGAGCAGGATGACGACGAGAAAGAGGCCGATCACCATGTCGCGCATATTGGGGCGCCCCACCCGGTTGGCGATCCCCTCGTAATCGAGAAAGATGTAGAGGGCGGCGCCGACCCCGAGAATGGCGATGAGATAATCGGCCACCGGAATCTTGTGTTTCTCCCCCAGCCAGGTAAGGCCCGGAATTTTCACGTCGCGCTTGAGCGTCGGGTAGGAGAGAAAAACGATCGCCAGGGCAAACGCCAGGTGAATCGAGCGGATGATGGTGGAGTCGAGCAGCAGCCAGCTCGACAGCGACAACTGAAACAGCGACCAGCACAGGGCGATGGTCGGCACCACGTAGGCGCTCCAGCCGCTCACCCGGCGCAGGCCGAGTTCCTCCTCTTCCTTCATGCGTTTTGCGGCTTCCAGCCCTTCGTCCCCGACGTCCTTGATGTGTTCGGCCATAAGTCTTATCCCATCCCCAATCTCTTTAATCTCTATTGCCGGGAAGTCTCGGTCTCTTCCCCCAAGGCAGCGGGGGGCGCGGTATCCCCCGCGCCCCCCGCTTTTTCCCTTAACCCTGCCCTACTTGATCAGGCCGGCTTCCTTGAAGTACTTCTCGGCACCCGCGTGAAGGGGGGCCGAAAGACCTTCGACCATGTTCTCCTTGGTCAGAACCTCGAGAGCCGGATGCAGCTTGCGCAGCTCTTCGAGGTTTTCGAACACGGTCTTGGTAATGTTGTAGATGACCTCTTCGGGAACTTCGGCGGAGGTGCAGATGGTCGCCTTGACGCCGAAGGTGGGGGTGTCCACCTTGTTCACGACCCCGGGATATTGGGCGACGGGAATGGTCGCCGGGGCGTAGTAGGGTTGTTCCTTGACAAGCTTGGCGATCAGAGCGGCATCGACGGGAACGAAGTTCACCTTGCGGGTGCCGGCGACGGCTTCCTTGATCGAGCCGTTGGGATGGCCGACGGTGTAGAAATAGGCGTCGATGCGGCCGTCCTGCAGCATCCCGGCGGCCTCGGAGGGCTTGATTCCCTCGGCGCGCAGGTCCTTGTCGACGTCGATGCCGGCGGCCTGGAAGAGATCGATCGCGTTGACCCGCTGACCGGTGCCGGGGGCGCCGATGTTGACGACCTTGTCTTTCATGTCGGTGACGGCGTTGATGTTTTTGTCGGCGGCGGCCAGAATGGTCACGGCTTCGGGATGAATGGAGAACATGGCGCGCAGGTTCTTCTGCGGCTTACCTTCCCACTCGCCCTTGCCGTTGTAGGCCTGCCACTGGATGTCGGACTGGACGACGCCCATCTCGATATCGCCGGTCATCAGGGCATTGACGTTGAACACCGAACCACCGGTCGACTCGACGGTCATGCGCAGGTTGAGTTCCTTGCGCTTCTGGTTGACCAGCTTGCTGATGGCCCCACCGGTGGGGTAGTAAACCCCGGTCACCCCGCCGGTGCCCATGGTCACAAAGGTCTGGCCGGCCTGAACCAGGCCCGCACCGAAAACGACCAGAACGGCCGCCACCACCCATACGCCTGCTTTCTTCATCTCGAATCTCCTTTTTCCATGGTAGTTTGCGCGTTTCATTACGGCGCAACAATCTGCAGAAACATTCCCCGGCGCCCCGCAAGACCTATGGGCGCCAGAGCCGATAGCCTCTCGAATACGGTATAGATAGAAAAACATATCCGCAACATGTATACCACCCGACGAAGCAACCACCCAACTGCCTAAAAACACGAGATAAAACAAGGTTTCTCCGGCCGCGGAGCGCGGCGCGCAAAGGGCATAACGATTGGCATACGCGTTGCCGGCGGAAATATATTTTATTGATACATTTCAGAAGCTTACCAGAGATATAACCAGAGTCATGGAATAACCCCGGTTATACCCCTTCGCAGCGGGGCTCTAATCGCGACTGTGCTTAAGCCGCTTGCTGAGGGCGGGCTGGGAGATGCCGAGGAGGCGGGCGGCGATGGTCTGGTTGCCGGCGGCCCGTTTCATCGCCTCGCCAACCAGCTGTCCACCGGCCTCAACCAGGGTCGGCAGCGGCTCCACCCCGGCGAAAAGATTGTCCGCCGCAACCGCCGGGCCCGCGCCGCTGGCCGGCGGAATGCCCTGGCGCTCCATGGCGTTGAGAAACGGCTGCATCGACAGGATCTTGGCGGAATGCAGGCTCATGGCGTCAAACACCATGGCCTTCAATTCGCGCAGATTGCCCGGAAAATGATAGGTGGACAGCAGCACCGGCAGCTCCTTGGGAATCGTCGGCTTCTTCTTGTCGAGTTCGCGGGCGGCCTGCTCGAGAAAATGATCGAGCAGCAGGGGCAGATCGTCCCGGCGCTCGCGCAGCGGCGGCAGATGCACGTGGTGGGTGCGCAGCCGGTAATAGAGATCTTTGCGAAACTGGCGACCGGCCTGCTTGGCGGACAAGTCCTGATGGGTCGCCACCACGACCCGGCTGCGCATCTGCCGGGGCTTGTCGCTGCCGAGGGGAAAGAAATCCCCCTCCTGCAGCAGGCGCAACAGCTTGACCTGGGAACCGAGGCTCAGGTCGCCGATCTCGTCGAGAAACAGGGTGCCTTCGGCGGCCTGCTCGATCATCCCGCCCCGGGCGGAATCGGCGCCGGTAAAGGCCCCGCGGGTATGCCCGAACAGAGTGTCGGCAAAGACGCTGTCGTCCAGGCCCGCCACGTTGACCGACACCAGCGGACCGCTACGGCCGCTGAGTTCGTGCACCGCGCGAGCCACCAGCTCCTTGCCGACCCCGCTCTCCCCGGTGATCAGCACCGGCTGGGAACTTCGCGCCACCGCTTCGACGTATTGAAAGATGGTGCGCATCGCCTTGTTGCGGGTGATGATGCCGGCAAAGGCTTCGGGATGTTCGAGCCGGTCGAAGAGAAAGCGCTGGCGCATCTCGCGGTTTTCGCGCTGCAGCTCCTGCATGCGAATGGCCCGGCGCACTCCATCGAGCAGCCGGTCTTCCTCGACGGTCTTGACAAAGTAATCGAACGCACCGGCGCGCATGCAGCGGACCGCGGTCTCGATCTGATTCAGGCCGCTGACGATGATTACGGCAACGTCGGGGTGCTCCTCGGCGATCATCCCCAGCAGCTCCTCGCCGGAAACGTGCGGCATGGTCAGGTCGAGCAGGACCAGACCGACCTCTTCGCGGCCGAGGATTTCCAGGACCTCGCGGCTGTCGCCGCAAACGAGCAGATTGGTGATGGCGCCGGGCCCCTCCAGGGTCATGCTCAGGCTGCGCAGCCAGGCCGGTTCGTCATCGACCAGCAGAACGCGGAAAGAAGGGTAGAGTCCCTGGCTCATGAGTCCTCCTCGGGTGCCGGCAGGGCGAGGGTGACCGTCGTCCCTTGGCCCGACACGGAATCGAAGCGCAGCGCGCCGCCATGCTCCTTAACGATGCCGGCCGAAACCGACAGCCCCAGCCCGGTTCCGCCGGACTCGCGCTTGGTGGTGAAAAACGGATCGCTCAGGTGGGGCAGAACCTCGGGATCGATGCCGCGCCCCTCGTCGCGGACCTCGAGGACGACCTCGCCGGCGGCGTGATCGCAATAGGTCTTCAGGGAAATCGCCTCATCGCTCCCGCGCAGGGCCTGGCAGGCATTGAGGATGAGATTGACCACCACCTGCTCAATGCGCTGGGGGTTGCCTTTGATGGCCGGCAGCCGGGGAGCGTAGGCGGTCGAAAACCGGACGGTGGCCTTGCGGATCGAGGCATCCACCAGCCGCACCGCCGCCTCGACGACCCGGTTGAAATCGACCGTCGCGGTGAATTCGGAATCGTCGCGGCGGGCAAAATCCTTTAAATCCTCCACGATCCGCTTGATCCGCTTGGCCCCTTCGAGGGTCTCTTCGAACAACTGGGGAATTTCCGCCCGCATCCGCGAGTAGTTGAGCCAGCCGAGCCGGAAGTCGCCGTGCTCCTGAAAATGCCGCTCGAGAATCGGCTCGGCGTCGCCGAACGCCTTTTGCAACAGCGGCAGGTTGAGCAGGATCAGTCCGTTGGGATTGTTGACTTCATGGGCGACCCCCGAAACCAGAATCCCCAGGGAGGTCATCTTGTCGGCCTGGATCAACTGACGCTGGCGCACCGCCAGCTCCTCCATGGCGCGCTTGCGTTCGACCACCTCCTGCTCGAGAGCGCGGGTGCGGTTGGCGACCTCCTTTTTCAGGGTGCGCGACCAGATCACGGTGCCGCCCAGGATCAACAGCAGGGGCACCGCCACCAGGGCGACGTATCTGACGATGCGGCCCATCGGCACCCCCGGCGGCTCAAGCACGCCGAGCCACTTGTGGTGAATCTGCCGGTAGCGGCCCGACTGCTTGAGAATGGCCAGCCCTTCGCTGAAACGGGCGAGCAGGGTGGCGTTTCCCTTGCGCACCGCGTAGCCGTAGGGCTGCTCGACAATGGGTCGGGCGGTCGGAACGATATTCGTCAGGCGATACTCGCGCATCAGATACTCGCCGGGGAGCTTGGCCACCAGGGCGCAGTCGTGCCGGCCCGCGGCGAGCAGACGCAGGGCATCGAGCAGCGAGGAGGTGAGCACCGGGGTCGCATCGAAATCATGTTGACGCAGAAAATCGTGCATGACGCTGCCACGCATCACGATGACCTCGCGCCCCCGGAGAAAATCGACGGAGCGGGGAGCCGGTTCGCCCTTGCGGGTCCAGACCGACTGGTACACCACCGTGTGGGGCGGAGAGTAATCGACCTCGGCCAATCGTTCCTGGGAAAAGGCCATTCCCTGCAGGATGTCGACGCGCCCCTCGCGCAGAGCCCGGCGCATATCGTTCCAATCGCCGAGGCGGATTTCGACGTTCATCCCCATCACCTCGGCGATGGCGCGGGTCAGCTCGACGTTGTAGCCCGCAGGCAGCCCCTGTTCGTCCAGGTATTCATAGGGAGGGTAATTGTGGTCGCCGCCGACGATGATGGGAGCCTCGCTCGCGGCGAAGTCATCCTCGCCGCGGGAAAACCCGGGAAGCAGCAGGGCCGCAAGCAGAGCGGCGGCAGCAAGTGGTCGGGCGCGGACGAAAAGCGAGGCAGTGGTCGGCATCTGCATGATCGGGCTACCGGAGCGAGGCGCCAAAGGACGGGCCGGGTGCATACAAAAGACGGGCGATCGAGCGACGCTAAGGATTTTCTCCCCGCGGAGGCACGATGTCAACCGCAAGACGCGTTGGGAAGGGTGCGCGCACCAGCGGAAACCGCAGCGCCTCGCCCCATCGGAGCGGCCTTGACCCGATGGGAGTTTGGTTGTAGATTGAAAAACCTTGCCACCCCTCGAGGACCTTCCCATGCAGCCGCTTCTCTCCGTTCACGATCTGAAAACCACCTTTTTCACCGCCGCCGGCGAGGTCAAGGCGGTGCGCGGCATCGATTTTGCCATCGCCCCCCGCGAGACCCTGGCCCTGGTGGGCGAATCGGGCTGCGGCAAATCGATCACCTCCCTGTCGATTCTGCGCCTGGTCCCCTCCCCCGGCCGGGTGGTCGCGGGAGAGATTCTGTTCTGCGGCGAAGATCTGCTGCGCCTGCCCCTGCCCGGGATGCGCCGCATCCGCGGCAACCAGATATCGATGATCTTCCAGGAGCCGATGACCTCGCTCAACCCGGTTTTCCGCATCGGCGAACAGATCGGCGAGGTGCTGCGCCTGCATAAAGGGCTCGACCGCAAGGAAGCCCTCGCCGAGGGGGAAAAGCTGCTGCACCAGGTGGGGATTTCGGCCCCGCGCCAGCGCCTGCGCGACTACCCCCACAACCTTTCGGGAGGCATGCGCCAGCGGGTGATGATCGCCATGGCGCTGGCCTGCGACCCGAAGCTGCTCATCGCCGACGAGCCGACCACCGCCCTCGACGTCACGATTCAGGCCCAGATCATGGACCTGCTCCACCGCCTGAAAAAAGAGCGCGACATGGCGACCCTGCTGATCACCCACGACCTCGGCATCGTCGCCGAATCGGCCGACCGGGTGGCGATCATGTACGCCGGCCTGATCATGGAATACGCCGAAGTCGGTCCGATCTACGCGCACCCCCGCCACCCCTACACCCAGGGCCTGCTCGCCTGCGTGCCGAAGCTCGGCGAGAAAAAACGGCGGCTGGCCCCGATCGGCGGCCAGGTGCCCGATCCGCGCGAGACGCCCGGCGGCTGCCCCTTTCTCGAGCGCTGCCCCGAAGCCTTCGCCCCCTGCCGCGGCGAGCTGCCGCCGCTCAAAGAGATCGCGCCCGGCCACCAGGTGCGCTGCTGGAGGGTGTGATGGCGCCGCTGCTCGAAGTGCGCGACCTGCGCAAATCGTTCTGGATCAAGACCTCGCCGGTCTCGGTCCACAAGGAGGAACTGCGGGCGGTCAACCGCGTCTCCTTTTCCCTGGAGGAGGGACGCACCCTCGGCCTGGTCGGCGAGTCGGGCTGCGGCAAGTCGACCACCGGCAAGCTGATCATGAAACTGCTGGAGAGCGACGGCGGCGAAATCTTCTTTCGCGGCCGCGAGCTCTCGGAGCTGTCGCCGCACCAGATGCGCCCCCTGCGCCGGGAAATGCAGATGATCTTTCAAGACCCGTACGCCTCGCTCAACCCCCGCATGCGGGTCGGGGACATCGTCGGCGAGGCGTTTCGGGTCCACCGGCTCGCCCGCGGCCGGGAGTTGCGCGACCGGGTGGTGGAACTGCTCGGCAAGGTGGGCCTCTCCCCCGACCACGCCCAGCGCTACCCCCATGAATTTTCCGGCGGCCAGCGCCAGCGCATCGGCATCGCCCGCGCCCTGGCCCTGCGCCCCAGCCTGATCGTGGCGGACGAGCCGGTGTCGGCCCTCGACCTCTCGATTCAGGCGCAGGTGGTCAATCTGCTGCAGGACCTGCAGGAGGAGCTCGGGCTGACCTACCTTTTTATCGCCCACGACCTGTCTCTGGTCGAACACATCAGCGACGAAGTGGCGGTCATGTATCTGGGCGAGATCGTCGAACATGCGGCCGCCGACCAGCTCTACCTGCGGCCCCGCCATCCCTATACCGAGGCCCTGCTCAATTCGGTGCCGGTGCCCGATCCGAGCCGCCGCAAACCCTACGTGGCCCTCAAGGGGGAGGTTCCCTCGCCCCTGGCGCCCCCGCCGGGCTGCACCTTCCACCCCCGCTGCGCCTACGCCCGCGACATCTGCGGCCGGCAGCCGCCGCTCCTGGAGGCCAAGGCTCCCGGACACCTCGCGGCCTGCCATTTCAGCGACGAAGTCGGCGGCAGCCGACGCCCCTGACGCCAACCACCGCCCGCCGCTGGCGACCTGCGTCATCGCCATCCGCTCGCTGTGCTTTTCGCGACCTTGACAAGACGTGCCACGGGCGGCACAATCGACTGAATTGCCCGGTCTTTCGCGGGCGGACCATCGGCATCGCAAGCCACCCGGAAAGCGCTGATCACCTTCCGCATCCTTTTATTTCGAGGCACCATGGGTCCGATCGAAACCGTCAAAGAACGTTGCCGCAAATGCTACTCCTGCGTGCGCAACTGCCCGGTCAAGGCGATCAAGGTCAAGCGGGACTGGGCCGAAGTCATTCATGACCGCTGCATCGGCTGCGGCAAATGCCTCAAGGTCTGCTCCCAGCAGGCCAAGCTGATCGCCGACTGCATCGGGGAAACCCGCGGTTTTCTGCGCGAACGGCATCCGACCATCGCGGTTCTCGGCTGCTCCTATTCGGCCTTTTTCAACGACCTGCGCCCGGGCCAGCTGGTGGCCGGCCTGAAAAGACTCGGCTTCGCCGAAGTCCACGAGGGTTCGAGCGGCGTCGAGCTGATCGCCGCCGACTACAAACGGATGATCGACGCCTCCAACGATGCCCCCCTCATCTCCAGCCATTGTCCGACCATCGTCGATTTGATCGAGCGCCACTACCCGCAGCTGCTGCGCAACCTGATGCCGGTCGTCTCGCCGATGGTGGCCATCGGCCGCTTCCTCAAGAGCCGGCGCGGCTCCAAGACGCGGGTGATTTACATCAGCTCCTGCATCGCCGGCAAATTCGAGATTTCCGCCGACGAGGTCGCCGGCGCCGTCGACACGGTGCTCACCTATCGCGAACTGACCCAGATGTTTCGCGAGAGCGGCCTCGACCTGACCCGCATGAGCGACCAGCCCTTCGACGGCTTCAAACCCAACCTCGGACGGTTGTTTCCCATCGGCGGCGGTCCGTTTCAGGCCTTCGGGGTCCGCAATGATTTTCTCAACCCCGATTTCGTCTCCACCAGCGGCGCCGAGAGCTCGCTGGAGCTGATCCGCGATCTCGCCGCCCGGCGCATCACCCCCAAATGGGTCGATATCCGCTTCTGCGAGGGCGGCTGCATCGGGGGCCCCGGCAAAAACAACCGCCTGACCACCTTCTCCAAGCGCGGCCTGGTGATCAATTCCTACCAGCTGCAGGATCTGCCCTACCAGACCGCTCCCGACTACCAGAACAGCCTGCCGCGCCCCGACCTGCGGCGGCGCTTCACCAACAAATTCCGGCGCCTCGAACCCCCCAGCGGCGAAAGCATCCGCAAGATTCTGCAGTCGACCAACAAATTCGTCGAACAGGACGAACTCGACTGCGGCGCCTGCGGCTACCCGACCTGCCGCGACCACGCCGTCGCGGTCTACCAGGGGCTGGCCGATTCGGAGATGTGCCTGCCCTTCTCGATCAAGCGGCTCGAAGAGGACCGGGTCAGCCTGGCGCAGAAATTCGAGCTGGCGCAACGGGCCCTGGCCCAGGAATACGGCGATCCGGCCATCATCGGCAACGACCCGCGCACCCTCGACGTGCTCAAGCTGATCCGCCAGGTGGGGCCGACCCCGACCACGGTTCTCATCCGCGGCGAGAGCGGCACCGGCAAAGAGCTCACCGCCCGCGCCATCCACGAGCACAGCTCCCGCGCCGACAAGCCGCTGGTGACGGTCAACTGCACCACCCTCACCGACAGCCTGCTCGAGAGCGAGCTTTTCGGCCACAAGAAGGGTTCCTTCACCGGTGCGATCGCCGACAAGAAGGGGCTGTTCGAAGCCGCCAACGGCGGCACCATCTTTCTCGACGAGATCGGCGACATCACCCCCAAGCTGCAGGCGGAACTGCTGCGGGTGCTCGACAGCGGCGAAATCAAGCCGGTCGGCGGCAACCTGCCGATCCGGGTCGACGTGCGCCTGATCGCCGCGACCAACCGCAACCTCGAAGAGGGGGTGCGCGACGGCTGGTTCCGCGAAGACCTCTTCTACCGCCTCAATGTCTTCACCATCACCATGCCGCCGCTGCGCAGCCGCCTCGAGTCGCTGCCGCAACTGGTTCACCATTTTCTGGCCAGCGCCAGCAAGCGACTGAACAAGCCGATTCGCGGCATCGAGGACCGGGCGATCGCGATCATGTCCCAATACCACTGGCCGGGCAACATCCGCGAACTGCACAACATCATCGAACGCGCCTCGGTGCTGACCCAGGACAACGTCATTCGCCTGGAGAACCTGCCGACGGTCTTTTCCGAACTCGCTCTGAATGTCAACGAAAAGGCCGTCGACAAGTCGATGAGCGAAAGCACCTTTCGCGGACAGCGCGAAAAGCACGTGCAGATGGTGGAAAAAAACCTCATCAAGAAGTATCTTGAGGATTCCGGCGGCAATGTCTCCCAGGCCGCCCGCAATGCCAACATTCCCCGGCGCACATTCTATCGCATTCTTTCGCGCTACGACCTCAAGGGAGCGGATTTCAAGGACTAACACCTGTCCACCGCCAAATAACGTCAAACCGCCCCACCATGTGCCACCCTCGACACACCTCCCGCACCCGCAAGAACAGGCCCCTTCCCTCCGTCTCCCCCTCTTCTCACGACCGAGGCGAGACCAAAGCGGCACACTTTTCCCGATTTCGCAGGCGCCCCGCTTCCTCCCCCAGGGGCGCCAAACCGCCGCCATCCCCACTTTCCCGGGGCAACCCGATTATTGGCATGTTCGTTGCTCTAGATTAGACACATGCTGGGGCCAGAAAAAAATTTTCCACCCGAACAAAATCCCGCCCCTTTCGCGCCGCATTGGGACCTCTCTCCCCCGATGCGGCGTTTTTTTATCGCCAATCGCTCCCGCCTCCAGTAAAATACGGGGCAACTGTCGCCAACCCCGATCCGCCAAAGCCTCCACGGAACATGAGCCCACTGCGAAAAGACAAGGCCCCCTTCGGGATCACGACGCTGGAGGATATCAGCACCCTTATCCTGCAGTCGCACGATCTCGGCGAGACCCTCAGCAACATCGTCACGCTGGTCGCGCGGCGCATGGGGACCGAAGTCTGCTCCATCTATCTGCTGGAAGAGGATGGCCGGACCCTGCGCCTGCGGGCATCCAAGGGTCTCTCCCGCCGCGCGATCGGCAAGGTCAACATGAATATCAGCGAGGGCCTGACCGGCCTGGCCATCGAAAAAGGCCGGGTGGTCTCGATTCTCGAACCGCACAATCACCCCCGCTATCGCTATTTCAAGGAAACCCGCGAGGAGAGATTTCACTCATTTCTCGGCATTCCGCTGTTCGACCGGCGCAAGCCGATCGGCGTCATCACCATCCAGACCGTCGCGCCGCGCCAGTTCAGCAGCGAAGAGATCAGCGCCCTTTCCACCATTGCCTTCCAGATCGCCAGCATCGTCATTAACGCGCGCCTCCTCGACTCGATTCGCCAGAAAGAGGAGGAAGCCACCCGCTTCGTGCGCGAACTGGAACAGACCCGGCAGAGCCTGCGCGACCAGAATCACGTGGAGGGCAACGAGACGAAAAACGGCTATCGCGCCCTGCGGGGTACCGTCGCCTACCCGGGAGTGGCCAGCGGTCCCGCTAATCTTCTCGATGAACGGCTCGGTTTCGCCGACATTCTCGACGAGGCGGGCATCGTGCCCGCACAGGAGAAAGGCCGCCTCGAGGGCGCTCTGGAGAAAACCCGGATTCAGACCCTCTATCTGGAAAAGCAGATGGCGGAGCGCTTTTCCAGCGACGACGCGGCGATCTTCCACACCCACCTGATGATCCTCGAGGACCGCGGCTTCCTCCAGCGCCTGACCACCGAAATCGAAACCCTGCGTCACAGCGCGCCTTACGCTCTGAAAAAGGTGGTCGGTGAATATGTCGACGCCTTCGGCCAGATGGAGGATGCCTACCTGCGCGAGCGCGCCGCCGACATGGAAGACATCGGCCGCCGCATCCTCGCCAATCTGGTGGGGCAGGCCCAGCACCATCTGCAGCTCAAACATCCGGGCATTCTGGTGGCGAAAGAACTTCTCCCCTCGGATATGGCCACCCTCGATCACGACATGATTCTCGGCATCGTCACCGAGGCCGGGGAAAAAAATTCCCATGCGGTGATCATGGCCAAATCGATGGGCATTCCCGCCATCGTCGGGGTCAAGGGGGCGCTCAAAACGGTGGAGCCCGAAGAGGATCTCATTCTCGATGCCAATTCGGGCACCCTCTACATTCGCCCCTCGCCCCAGATCGCCGAAGAATTTCGCCGCCTCGAAGGAGACTACAAGCGGGAGCTGAGCCGCATCGAGGAATACCGCAGCCTCCCGCCCCGCACCGGCGACGGCCAGGAGATTACCCTGCGCGCCAACATCGGCCTGATCGGTGACGTGGCCATCGCCCTGCGCAACGGCGCCGACGGTGTCGGGCTCTACCGCACCGAGTTCCCTTACATGGCGCGGGGCGATTTTCCCGACCGGGAAGAACAATTCCAGCTCTACCGCCGCATCGTCGAGGGCTTCAAGGGCTCTCCGGTCACCATCCGCACCCTCGACATCGGGGGCGACAAGGCCTTGCCTTACTTTTCTCCCCCCAAAGAGGACAACCCCTTCATGGGCTGGCGCTCGGTGCGGGTCTCCCTCGATCACCGCGACATTTTCCGCATCCAGCTCGAAGCGATTCTCATGGCCAGCGCCCAAGGTCCGGTCAAGCTGCTCTTTCCGATGATTTCCAGCATGGAGGAGGTACACACCTGCAAAGAACTGGTCGCCGAGGCGCGCGCCAATCTGGAGAAGGAGGGAGTGGCCATTGCCGAGCGCATCCCCCTGGGAGTGATGATCGAAGTCCCCGCGGCGGTCTACCTGGCCGACCGACTGGCGCGCGAGGTCGATTTTTTCGCTCTCGGCACCAACGACCTGGTTCAATATGTTCTGGCCGCCGACCGCAACAACCCCAGGGTGACGAAATATTACGATCCGCTGCACCCGGCGGTGGTCCAGATATTGAGCGACATGGGCCAGGTGGCCAAAAACCACGGCATCGGCCTGTGCATCTGCGGCGAAATGGCCTCCGACCCGGTTCACATGACCCTGCTGCTCGGCCTCGGCTTCCGCGAATTCTCGATGGCGGCGCCTTTTATCCCCCGGGTCAAGGGGTTCCTGCAGAGGATCACCCTGGCCGAGACCGAAAGAATTGCCGCCCGCGCCCTCAAGCTCGAGGAGGGGCGACTGATCCGCGAACATATCCGCAACTCGCTGGCCGACTTTGCCATCGACGACCTGTGAGGCATTGCCGGCCCGATCTTCACTCAGACCGCACACAAAAAAACCGGAGCCCCTTCAGGCCCCGGTTTTTTTGTGTGCAACCCTGAAATTTTCAGCCGAACTGCCGAACGAATTCCTCGGCTTTTTTCACATCGTCCTTGCAGCCGATAAAGACCGGCGCCCGATCGTCAATGCTCTGCGGGTTCAAATCGAGAATGCGTTTACGCCCGGTGGATGCGGCGCCTCCGGCCTGCTCGATGAGATAGGCCATGGGGTTGAGCTCGAACAACAGACGCAGCTTCCCCTGGGGATTGTTCCGCAGGTGGGGATAGAAGAAAATGCCGGTGCCCTTCATCATCACCTGGTTGATGTCGGGCACGAACCCGCCGCTGTAGCGCAGCTTGTAACCGTTCTCCTCGAGGGAGCGGACGTATTTTTCGGTCCCCTCGGTGTAGAGGTTGCGCTGACCGCCGGGCGAATAGATCTTGCCGCTCGGCTGGATCTGCACGTTCTCCGCCGTGAGGGTGTATTCCATCAGGTGGTTCATGTTGAATTCGTGCACGCCGCGACCGGTGGAATAGACCAGCGTGGTGCGGGGGCCGTAAAGAATGTACATGGCCGCCACCTGGTTGCGCCCCGCCTGCAGCAGATTGCTCCCTTCGTAGATGGAAACGATGGTGCCGACCGCAAGATTGACATCAACCAAAGATGAGCCATCGAGAGGATCGAAAGCCACCGAATATTTTCCATCGGGAGATATCTGCAGAATCTCTGCGGTTTCTTCGGAGAGCATGCTGGCCACCACCCCCGAATGACTCAGCCGTTTGCGCAGAATCCGGTCGGAGAGGACATCGAGAGCCAGTTGATCTTCGCCGTAGAGGTTCGAGGTGCCCGCCAGCCCCAAGTCGCCGGTGCGGATCGAATTGACGATGTATTTCGAAGCATCGGCGATCTCGCAGATAAGGCGGGTGAGGTCGCGATCTTCCTCGAGCTCGCGCAGGTGCCGGCGCAGATCGATCTGGAGTCTGGTACTTCCGGGTTTGGCGATAGCGGCCATAAAGCCCTCCTTGATAAATGAAGTCTGGGGGAAAATTATCCAGCAAAATCAACAACAATGACGATTAAGTTTAGACCAATTCACCCAAACGGGCAAGCGCGAAGCCCCCGACCGATAGCGGCCGTGGTCTTGAACACCTGGACAAAGATGTTAATATAATTGAAAAAATTGAACTCACGCAAGGGAGGCGTAAATGACCGAAGAATCCAAAAAGCCCCAGGACGAAGGCCAAGGCGAAGAGGGACTGGTGGAAAAAACCGAGAAGTGGTGGGAAGCCACCCGCAAAACCCTCAACCAGGCGGGGCACAAGGCAACCCAATACAAGCGCATCGTACAGATAAAAATCGACCTCGCCTCGATTCACAAAAAGATCGACAGTGCCCACGGCGATCTCGGCAAACTGGTTGACGAGGCTCATGACGCCGGTGAAGCCAATATTCTTGAGCGCGACGATGTGAAGCGCCTGCTGGAAAAACTCGACGGTCTCAAGCAGACCGCCGCCACCCTCGAGCACGAGATTGAAATGATCAAGGTCGAGCACATCCCCGAGGAGCAACCATCCCCTGCGGATCGGGACTCCGGGACGGAAAAGCCCAAGGAGCAGTGATTTTCTAGAACAAAGAAAAGCCCCTCGCGCGAAGGGGCTTTTCTTTGTTTGACGCGTTTCGGGCGACTGCGGGCGCTCCCGGCACGCGTGGGACAGACGAACTTCGCCCGCCTCAGGTATGCTTTCTCGGTTTGGGAATACTGTGCAGATGGCTGTTCTTGTACTCCCGATCGAGACGCTTCATATACGACTGGATATCCTCTTCCGACTCGGCCAACTCGCTCGAGTGGCGCTCCATGATATCGAGATCCTGCTCCACCCTCTCCAAACGGTCTCCCAGTCGAGGATCAGTGCCTTCGATTTCACTGCGATCGCGGCTTTCGGACATAATTCCTCCTTTGCCTTGCTGAACCCGCCCCGGCCATTTGCACCACGCCATGCCCGCAACGGGTGGTTTGCTTCGTTCAGTATAGCAAAAAAACTCCGGGGAGAATTCCCCGGCAACGTCCCCTCGGTACGGGATCATCCCCCGCCGAGCCCATGGAACCCGGCTAGCCGGGCCGCGTCCCCTGCTGAAGGATCGCTTCCATTTCCCGGTGAATGCGGCCGTTGCTGGCCAGAACCTCACAGCCGCAGATATCGCAGACGGCGCCGTCGAAATCGCTCACCCGCCCTCCGGCCTCCTGTACCAGCAGGATGCCGGCGGCCACGTCCCAGGGCTTAAGCTTCATCTCCCAGTAGCCGTCGAAGCGCCCCGCGGCGGTATATGCCAGATCGAGGCTGGCCGCGCCCGGACGGCGACAGGCCTGGGCCGCCTGCTGAAAATGAACGAAGTGATCGTAATTGTTGGCCTTGCTTTCCTTGCGGTCGTAGGGAAAGCCGGTCGCCAGCAGGCTGTCGCAGAGGCGGGGAGTATCCGACACCCGGATCTGAACCTCGTTGCAGAAGGCCCCCTGCCCTTTTTCGGCGAAAAACAACTCCTGATGGGCGGGATTGTAGATCACGCCGAGCACCACCTCGCCGCGAACCTGAAGGGCCACCGAAACGGCGAACCAGGGGAAGCCGTGGGCGAAGTTCGTGGTTCCGTCCAGAGGATCGACGATCCAGCGATACTCCCCCTCGCGCGCGCCATGGTCGCCCTCTTCGGCCAGAATGGCGTGGCGGGGAAAGGTGTGGCGGATGACGCCGACCACCGCCTTTTCCGCCAGGCGGTCGGCCTCGGTAACCAGATCGACGGCGCCCTTGTGATCGATGCGCAGCGCGCTGCCGAATTTCTGCATCAGAACGCGGCCCCCCTCGCGGGCGGCGCGAATGGCGATTTCTTTCATAGCCCCCGCCCCCTTTCCCGAATCATCCCCGTCTCCCCATCAGGACCGCCCGGCATCGGCAGCTTCCGGATTTTGTTCGACCCACAGCAGGGTCGCCCCGATCACTCCCATCGGAATGCAGAGAAACTGCAGCAGGGGAATCGCCAGCACGCAGAGCAGGCCCGTGCTGAAGCCGAGCATGAGAAACTTGCGCCCGGCAATGTAGCGTCGCTGGTCACGAAACGGCAGCCGGCGGCGGGAAAAAATATACCCGGTGTACTCCACCGCGAGAAAGAAGAGGGTAATCAGAACCGAAAGCACCGAGTAGACCAGGCTGCCGAAACCGGGAATGAAATTAAGGCCGAACACCAGCACCATGGCGATGACGAAAACCGAGATCTTCTTGCTCTCCTCGATCAGCGTATAGCGCGCGTCGCGCAGAAATTCCCGAAACGAGAAGGGCTTTTCCGCCTGCCTTCCCCGCAGTTTCTCTTCGGTGCGCTCCGAGAGCAGGTCGTTGAAGGGCGAAGCGATCAGGTTGCCCACCACCGTGAAGGAGAAAAAGACCAGAACCGCCGTGACCAGCGCCCCGATCACCCACAGCAGGTAGTAGAGAAGCGCCCAGTACCAGGCATCGCCGCTCGGAATGCGGGCCACCACCGCATCGTTGAAAAAATCGAGACCGAGATAGACCGCCAGGGAAAAGACCACCGTGTTGATCAGAAACGGGATCAGCACATAGCGCAGCAGTCCCGGATGGCGAAACATGTAGCGGGCCCCGTGAAACGGGTAAAAAAACCCCCGGGAGAAGTTGCTGATCGGGTTGTTGCGCAGGATCTCGGACATGGATAAAGCTCCCTTATCTCGTTCTGGAAGCAAAGCCTAACACATGGATTGCCCCTTTGCATCATCCGCCGCGCGGGCCACCAGGGTGCCGCAGCCGCCCTCGGGACTGACCCGCCAGGGATTGGGCCGCCGCACATTCAGGCCGGCGGCGCGAAAAAAGGCTTGAGCCGCCGCAAAGATCGCGGCCGGGGGGCTGGCGAAAGGGCTGCCGGCAACGGGGTTGCAGGCCAGCAGGTGGATCGTTGCATCCGCAAAGGGCTGCAGCCGGGCGGCCAGCGCGCGCCACTGCACCGGGGCGTCGTTGACCCCGGCGAGGAGCAGGTAATTGATGCCGATGCGGCGCCGCTGCCGGCGCGACATGCGCGGCCAGCACGCGGCGAGGACGGCAAAGAGCGCATCCAGGTCGGGGGCGGCGGGCAGGAGGTCGCGGTGGACCTCCCCGGTTCCGGCGTGCAGCGACAGCATGAGGCCGTTGTGCGGCAGAAAAAGAGCCTCGCGCAGCCGACTCAAGGGATGACCGCAGGTGGTCAGAGAAACGGGAAGCCGCTCGCGCCGGCAGTCTTCCATAAAGGCGGCGACCGCAGCCAGATTCAGCAACGGCTCGCCCACACCGGACACGGTCACCCGCCGCGGCGTCAGCTTGCGGCGCCGGGCCTCCTGCAACTGCCGGTCGAATTCATGAGGCGCGAGATTGCGGGAAAACCCCAGCGCGCCGGAGGCGCAGAAGGGGCAGCCCATGGCGCACCCAACCTGAGACGAGACGCACAGGGTTTCGCGCCCGTAAAAGACCGCCTCGACCGCGAAGCCATCGTCCAGAGCCACGAGAAATCGGATGTTTTTTCGGTCTGTGTCCATAAAAAAACCGCCACCCCGATTGTAGGGGATGGCGGCTTTTTTGTCGATGTTTCGACGAAGCGGACGGCTCAGAACGCCAGGGTCAGATTCACGCCGGCCAGAATCTCGCTGTCGATGGCCAGCTTCGCGTCATCGCTCAGCGCCGAAGAATAGAGGAAGGAGGGGCTGACGGTGAGGTTGTCCACGATCGTGTAGTCGGCGCTGATGCCGGCTTCGTAGTTGTGCCAGTCATGATAGTTGCCGATGGCGAAGTCGCTGGCCCCGTTGTAGGAAACCGCCAGACCGAGATTGACCCCCAGAGCATCCATCATCTGGAAGGTGTGGCCGACCGAAGCGGTCACGTAGTAGCCGTCTTCCTTGGCTTCGTCGTAGTCCCAGTAAACGGTCAGGGTGGGGGCGAGCAGAGTGTCCACCCCGACGCCCAGATAAAGCTCGTTGGTGTCATTGAGTCCCTCGAGCTGATAGAAGATGTTGCCGACGCTGACCGCGACCAGGTCATGAACGTTGAAGGTGTAGTCGAGGGTGATGTCGGTTTCGGTGATTTCACCCGATTCGAAGCCTTCGGCATCGTCATCGGAGATCTGCAAATTGCTCCAGTAGCTCAGGGTGAAGCCGGCCGCCGACAGATCGGCGCCGAACTGGAATACCGGCTCGCTGCCGGAGAGGTCGAATCCGCGCCAGAGGTACTTGTCGAAAACACCGCCGTAAACATCGCCCGAAACTTCGAGATCGATCGCGGCCGCGGTGGAAACCAGTCCTCCACCCAGAACCGCAACCGTCATCAGAGCAGCAAACATCTTTTTCATGCGTCTTTTCTCCTTCTGCAATTGAGGGAATCCAAACCGGGCGACACCACGCCGCCCGGCGTTGCAAGTACGAATTGCACTCCTGTTACCGCAGCCCCTGCGAGCCGCGCCCGAACTCGGGATACGCCTCGATACCCAATTCGGCGGTATCGGTGCCCGAGTGTTCCTCCTCCTCGGTGACCCGCAGGCCGATCGTGAACTTGATCGCCAGCCAGACGCTGGCGCTGGCGATGGTGACAAAGGCGCCGATCGCCGCCACCCCGATGAACTGGGTGACAAAGCTCGCATCGGGATTGGTGATGGGCACCGCCAGCGTCCCCCAGATGCCGCACACCAGATGCACCGAGAGCGCACCGACCACGTCATCGATCTTGAGCTTGTCGAAGACGGGTACGGCGAGCACCACCAGCACCCCGCCGACCGCGCCGATCAGGGTGGCGGCGCCGGGGCCGGGGGTGTCGGGACCGGCGGTGATGGCCACCAGGCCGGCCAGAGCGCCGTTGAGAGCCATGGTGAGGTCGACTTTCTTGTAGAGAACCTGGAGCATGATCATGGCGGCGATCATTCCCCCGCAGGCGGCGAGGTTGGTGTTGGCCATGACGTTGGACATGCTGATGGCGTCGCCGGCGGTGCCCAGCGCCAGCACCGAACCGCCGTTGAAACCGAACCAGCCCATCCACAGAATGAAGGTGCCCAGGGTCGCCAGCGGCATGCTGGAGCCGGGAATCGGGTTGACCTTGCCGTCTTTGGTGTACTTGCCTTTGCGGGCGCCGAGGATGATGGCGCCGGTCAGGGCGGCCCAGCCGCCGGCCGAGTGCACCAGGGTGGAGCCGGCGAAATCAAGAAAACCCATTTCGCTCAGCCAGCCGCCGCCCCAGCCCCAAGCGCCCTGAATCGGATAGATGACGCCGGTCATGACCACGCAGAAGGCGAGAAAGCCCCACAGCTTGATGCGCTCGGCCACGCATCCCGAAACCACCGAGCAGGCGGCCCCGCAGAACACCATCTGGAAGAACCAGTCGGAGGCCGCGGCATAGCCGCCGGAGAAATCACCGGCAGCGGCCGCCGCATCGTCGGGCCCCCACAGGCCGAAGCTGCCCATGAAGCCGCCGTCGACCCCCGCGTACATCAGATTGTAGCCGACCAGGTAATAGAGGATGCCGGCCACGCCGAACAGGGAGATGTTCTTCAGGCAAATGGTGGCCACGTTCTTGGTGCGCACCAAGCCCGATTCGAGCATGCCGAAACCGGCGGCCATCCACATGACCAGCACGCCGTTGACCAGAAAGGAGAAGGTGTTGAGAACATAGGCGACCTCGCTGACGGGCGCATCTTCGGCCAGCGCCAGGGCGGGAGCGGCCAGCAGGCCCAGAACCGCAGCAAAAAAAGACGGAAATTTCTTCATTGTTTCTTACCTCCGCTGAAATTGGGATAACTATCGATAAATCGTTATCGTTTTCGAAAATTAAAGCGAATCCGCCCCTTCTTCGCCGGTGCGGATGCGGATCGACTGCTCGACGGGAACCACGAAAATCTTGCCGTCACCGATGCGGCCGGTGCAGGCCTCCTTCTGGATGGCGGCAACCACGTCGGCAACCTGCTCGTCGGAGACCACGATTTCGATCTTCACCTTGGGGATGAAATCGATCTGGTATTCCGCGCCGCGGTAGAGCTCGGTATGCCCTTTCTGCCGTCCGAAACCGCGCACTTCACCGACGGTCATGCCGGGGATGCCGAGATCGGACAGGGCCCCTTTCACGTCTTCGAGTTTGAACGGCTTGATCACGCATTCGACTTTCTTCATTCGCGTCCTTCTCCTTGTCCGGTTTGCCCAACGTCACAAAAAAAAGCGCCCATGCCGCATCCCCCGTGAGAAGGGACGGAGCCGGGGCGCCTTTGCCCTGGAGTCGCTGGCCCGAATGCGAAACGCCGTTGTTTGCCGGGGCCTGCTTGCCAATTTTATCCAGCGTCTGGGCGAGATCGCCGCAGCGCAACTGCCCGATAATTTAGCACACCTCGTACCAACTATTTTTACCTAAATTTTTCACACACTTAGCTAAACAGCAGAACTCTTCGTGACTACATTTAACGCAACACGGGCCAGCAACCGATCAAAAAAGGGGCAAATCATCCGGCGGGCAGAAGAATGCGGAAGGTGGTGCCCTCACCAGGTGCCGATTCCAGCAGCAGCTGACCGTCATGGTCGGTGACGATGGTGCGGCAGATATAGAGCCCCAGGCCGGTGCCCTCCCCTTCTTTCTTGGTGGTGAAAAAAGGTTCAAAGATCTTTTTCTGCACATCGGGCGCGATGCCGGGACCATTGTCGGCCACGGCCAGTTCCACCCACCTCTCCCCTTCCAACCGGGTGCGCAGGGTCAGGACGCCATCTTTCCCTAAGGCATGAGCGGCATTCATTACCAGATTGACGACCACCTGCTTGAGCTTGTTGACATCGACCTGCACCAGCGGCAGAGCCGAGAATTCTTCCTTGATTTCGATATTTTTGCGGGTCAGTTCATACTGCAGCAGGCGCATGACGTCGCGCACGGTTTCATTGAGATCGGTGAAGCGCTTGAGGGTCTCGCGGGCGCGGGAAAAAGACAGCAGGCCGCCGGTCAGGGTCTTGAGACGGTCGGCTTCGCTTTCGATGCGCTCGAGCAGTTCGCGCTGGAAGGAAGGAATCTGCTCCTCGCGCAGCAGAAGCTGGGTGGCGTAGGAGATGACGCTGAGGGGATTGTTGATTTCGTGGGCAATGCCGGCCGAGAGCCGGCCGAGTTCGGCCAGTTTCTCCGACTGGATGGTCTGGTCGAGCAGGCGGCGGAATTCGGTGACGTCCTCCACGATGACCACCGCGCCGGTGGTGCGATCACCATCTTTGAGCGGGGTGATGCGCCGCTTCTGAAACCGCATCTCCCCGCGAAAATCCCGATGGGCGAGCCGCACTCTTTCCGGCGCGCCGCGGCTCAGCACCCGCCGGATTCTGCGGGTAATCCCCTCGGCCTCCAGTTGGGGAAAGAGCTGGGGCAACGCGCGGCCAATGGCCTCGGACTCGCCGATGCCGCTCATCTCCTCCATTTTCGAGTTCCACGAGGTGATGCGCATTTCGGCATCGACGGTGTAAATACCGAGATTGACGCTTTTCAGAATGCGGCTGTTGAACTGGTGCAGATCCTGGTACTGACTGGAGACGGTGCGCAGGTTTTGGTACAGGCGGGCATTTTCGATGGCGGTTGCCGCCTGCCGTCCGAGAATCTCAAGGGCGGCGAGGTCTTCATCGCGAAAGGCATGAGGGCGGGTGCTCTCGACATTGAACACGCCCACGATCTTGTCCCGCGCAATGAGCGGAACCGCCAGCTCGCTGCGGGCGTCGTGAATCCCCTCGACATAGTCGCAGACGTCTTTCAGATCGGTGATCAGGCACGGGACGCCCCTTTGCGCCACCCTGCCCATGACCCCCTGGCCCAGGCGAATTTCCTGGTGCGTGGCGAATTCATCGTAACCGTAGGAGGCGGCGGTGACCAGGGACCCGGAATCCGGGTCAAGCAGGCGGATAATGGCGTTTTCGAAATGAAAAACGTGGCGCGAGATATCGAGAACACGGCCCAGCAGGGTCTCCAGATCGGTGGTCGATGCCAGTTCCTGGCCGATCTCGATCAAAGCTTCGAGCAGTCGCTCCGTGCGATTTTCATTGACCGTTGTCATTCTCGCCCTTTCCTTGGTTACCGCTCCTTCTTCTGGCACAAGATGTGCCATCGAGTCATTTTCGGAAAACATCTTAAAAATTGTCGACTTGCTCGCCGCAAGAGGTTCCCGCCGGCGACCGGACTGCCAATCTTTTAGAACCGCAAGATCAAATATTGGGCAATGCCATCAGCGGACCGCGCCTCATGGCTGCCGAAAAATGCCCCGCTCAAATTGCCCCTTGCCTGCAAGGGGACAATCTGCTTATACTCTTGCGTATACGAACCGCTCTCTGCCCTACAGGTGAGGTCGAGAACGCCCACGCGGAATAATTTTGTTTCGGGATTTTCACAGAGGTTCTGTGTGCCAGCCCGTCTTCGAACGGGACGCCTGATGGATCTCGCGAAAAACCCACCTTGTTGGTACTCGTTGTGAGGCCAACGGCCCACGGTAGGTGTGGAGAGGGGTAGAAAAAAGGCGCTTGCGAATGCAGCGCCTTTTTTTGTCCCGACGGGGACAGGGGGGGCCGGTCGGGACGGTTAGCGGTGGACGATCAAACCACGCGATCAGCGATAGGGGAATTCTCCCTTGTCGCGGCTGATTTCTTCACATTCGCCAAAGTCCCAGCAGCGTTTTTCACCTTCACTGGTTTCGACCACCAGATGGTCGGTGGAGCAACTCGTCACGCGACCGTCTTCGTGGCTTCCAGGATGAAACACGAAGGCGTCGTTGCCTGCCTGGGCTTCCTGGCAGAGAAACTCGAAGCGATCTTTTTTCATGGTCACCTCCCCTATTTCTGCGTCTCAGTTCTTGCAATCAACGGGGAAACGGGGCTTCGCAGCCGCCGGCTCCGACCGCTGATCTCCGTCGTATTCCACGCACTCAGTATATCACCTTTTCGGTCATCTTTCTCCGCGGCGCTATTTCAGTCCGGGAAAATTCTTGGTCGGTCAAGAGTCTTCTGTGGTACCATCCCTGCCTGACTCCACGACAGAAGGATTATTGCCGAACATGGACCCATCGGACATTCACCGCATTTCCCTGCCGGGCAAAGAAATTATTCTGGTGGGAACCGCCCATATCTCCCGCGAATCGGTGACGACCGTCACCCGGGTGATCGAAGAGCAGACCCCCGACACGGTCTGCGTCGAGCTCGATCCGCAACGCTTCCAGGCCCTGAAGAACCGCAACCAGTGGGAATCGCTCAATCTGAAGGAGGTCATCCGCAAAGGCCAGGTCCCTTTCCTGATGACCAATCTCGCCCTGTCGGCCTTTCAGAAGCGGATGGGAGTGCAGACCGGCATCCGCCCCGGGGCCGAAATGGCGGCGGCGGCGGAGGCGGCGGAAGCGCAGGGGTGCCGGGTGGAACTGGTCGATCGCAGCATTCGCACCACCCTGCTGCGGGTCTGGCGCAAAACCGGTTTCTGGAAAAAAGCCCAGATCATGGCTTCGCTCTTCGCCAGCCTGTTTGAAAAAAACGAGGTCGACGAAGAAGAGCTGGCGCGGCTGCGGCAAAGCGACACCCTCTCCGCCATGCTCGAGGAGATGAGCAAGCTGCTCCCCTCGGTGAAAACGATTCTGGTGGACGAGCGCGACCTCTACATGGCCTACCATATCCGCAACGCCCCCGGCGAAAAAGTGGTGGCGGTGATCGGCGCCGCCCACGTGCCGGGCATCAAGCGCCTGCTCGACCAGGAGATCAAGACCGAAACGATTCGCGAAATTTCCCATATTCCGCCCAAACCGCTGCTCTCGAAGATTCTCCCCTGGCTGATTCCCGCCGTGGTCGTCGCTCTTTTCGTCTTCGGCTTTCTGCTCGGCGACCGTCACCAGATCGCCGGTGCCGCGCTCGCCTGGGTTCTGGCCAACGGCCTGCTGTCGGCTCTCGGCGCGCTGGCGGCCCTGGGACATCCGCTCACGGTCGTCTCGGCCTTTTTCGCGGCCCCCATCACCTCGCTCAACCCGACCATCGGCGCCGGCTTCGTCACCGGTCTGGTGCAGGCGTTGGTGGCCGGGCCGACGGTGGGCGATATGGAACGGGTCGGGGAGGACCTGATGTCCCTGCGCGGCTGGTGGTCCAATCGGCTGGCGCGGGTTCTGCTGGTGTTCTTCTTCTCCTCCCTCGGCTCCACCGCGGGGACCTTCGTCGCCTTCCACTGGCTGAAAGACCTGATCTGACTCTTTGCGCCACAGCTCGCTTTTTTAAAAAGGCCGCGATTCCCGAGGGAATCGCGGCCTTTTTTCTGCTGCCGGAGCGCAGGCTAGCGGGTCGCCGCGGCCGCGACCTGCTGCATCTTTTCGCGATGGCGCAGGGCCAGGTCGAGGTCGGCATCGCGTTCGTAAAAATCGTTACGAAAATGGACCCGCCCCGCCGCATCGACCCAGGCGGTCCAGTAGAGCAGATGAACCGGGACGGGGTTTTTCAGCCTGACCTGGCGCGGGGTCGGCGCATTGAGGAGTTGCAGCAGCCTGTCGCAATCCCATTCATCATCGCCGGCCAGAAGGTACTGGGCGAGGTCGGCGGGACGCTCGATGCGGATGCACCCCGAGCTGAAGGAACGGGTGCGTTGAGTAAACAGATGAGGTTCGGAGGTATCGTGCAGATAGACGTCGAATTCGTTGGGAAACATGAACTTGACCTGTCCCAGCGGATTCCAGGGGCCGGGTTTCTGGCGCAGCAGGCCGGGAAAGTTCTCGGCATCCACCTTTCTCCAGTCGATCTTCCACGGATTGACCCGCGCCCACTCGGGACCGCTCCAGGGGACGATCTCGTAATGGTGGGCGGCGACAAAACCGGGATTCGCCCTGATCTTCGGCAGTTTGTCTTCCTTGAGAATGGTCTCCGGCACCCCCCAAAACGGGGCGAACTCGAGATAGGTCATGCGCCCGGAAAAAACCGGGGTCTTGCGGTAGGAGGTCCCCACCACCACCGGCATGGACATGACCACCCGGTCGTTTTCCACCACCTGCAGGCGGAAGTCGGCGATGTTGACCAGGATATAGCGCCGGCCCAGATCTTTGGGCAGCCACCGCCAGCGCTCGAGGTTGAGTTCCACCTGGCGGATGCGTTCTTCGACCGTGTAATTGAGTTCCCGCAGGCTGTTGGGGCCCAGCACCCCGTCGGGGGCAAGGCCGTGGCGGGCCTGAAACGCCGCCAGCGCGGCGCTGGTCTCCCCGTCGAAATGGGCGTCGGAACCTTGGGGAAGCGTCACCAGGTCGCCGACCAGCCACAGGCGCTGGCGCAACTGCGCCACCCGGGGGTCGCGGTCGCCGGGGCGCAGTACCGGCCCCGCGGCAATCTCGGGCCAGCCGCCGACGGCGGCGATCAGGCGATAGCGTTCGAGGGCTTCGCGCAAAAGGCGATAGCCCCGATAGGGCGGAATCATATCGTCGAGAGCTTCGCGGATGCGGTGGTTCTGCAGGGAAAAATGAAGCATCTGCACCATGTCCGCCCGCCGCGGCCGGGCCTTCCATTCGCCTTCATGCACCGTATTGGGATCGACCTGCCCGGCGGTCAGGTGCGAGGCCAAAGCCATGAAGGCATCGGAGAGCAGCAGATCGAGCTGGGCCATACGCAAAGGATCGTAGATGATTTCGTAGCGCCGGTAGTCCTCCTCCAGCGTCAGCAATTGCTCGATCTCGGCCAGATGGTACTTTTTCGCGTCCAGGCCGTCGCGGGAGACTGCGCGCAGGGCGCTCACCAGCGATCGAACCTGCGGCGAAACGCCCTGCTCACTGACCCAGGCGGGGTCGAACCCGCGCTCCCGGTAGAACCGCAGGAGATCGTCCCGGGACTGAATCCGGGCAGGCCCCAGGCTCGAAGAGGCGGATGAAACGGGCGCGAGGAGAGATTCGATCTGGCGGGAAACCAGGTCGGAGAGCGGTTCGCCCGCGGCGGGCCGGGCCGTCCCCATCCCCGCCAGCGTCAGGATCATGGCGGAAAAGACTGCCCAACGGCGTGAAAAGCAAAACATGATAAAGACCTGTCGGAATTAAATGAGCGGTGAACGAGGTGCGGGCCCCTGATCTGGAATTTTCACTACGAATCATTATAAATGAAACTCTGCGTTTTGCCGCAACTTTTTGTCCGAAAAATGCACTCCTGAAAACCAAAAGCCCCCGACCGGCGGGGGCTTTTGGCGAATGCCGGCGGCGCTCCAGAGAAGAACCGGCAGCGGGAACCGGGGGGCGTTTTGCCCTATTTCACCCAGATGGTCTGGATATTGACGAACTCCTTGATGCCGTAATGGGACAATTCGCGCCCATAGCCGGAGATTTTCACCCCGCCGAAGGGCAGGCGCGGATCGCTCTTGACCAGGCCGTTGACGAAGACGGCGCCGGCTTCGATGCGGGCGGCGAGCTTCTCGCCGCGGGCGCTGTCGCCGCTCCACACCGAGCCGCCGAGGCCGAAGGGCGAAGCGTTGGCCACGGCGACCGCCTCCTCGGCGTCGCGAACCCTGATGACGGAGGCGATGGGCCCGAACAACTCCTCGTCGTAAGCGGGCATGCCGGGCTTGAGGTCGACCAGCACCGTCGGCGGATAAAAACACCCCTTGCCCGCCAGCGGTGTTCCGCCCAGAGCCACTTTGGCCCCCATCGTCACCGACTTTTCCACCTGACCGTGGAGTTCCTCCATCAGGTCGCGCCGGGCCTGGGGGCCGACCTGGGTTGTCTCCCCCAGCGGGTCGCCCACCACCAGCGCCGTCATCGCCGTCTCGAACTTTTCCAGCCAGCGCTCGTAGATCGCTTCGACCACGATGAAGCGCTTGGCCGCGATGCAGCTCTGACCCGAGTTGATGCAGCGCGCCTTGGCCGCCACCTGGGCCGACTCGTCGAGGTCGGCATCTTCGAGCACGATGAAGGGGTCGCTGCCGCCGAGTTCGAGAACGGTCTTTTTCAGCATCTGCCCGGCCTTGGCCGCCACCTTGCGGCCGGCGATGTCGCTGCCGGTCAGGGTCACCGCCTTGATCTTGTCGTTTTCGATCACCCCGTCGACCTTGCCCGAGCCGATCATCAGGGTGCGGAAGACGTTGGCCGGAAAACCGGCCTTGACGAACACCTCTTCGATCGCCAGAGCGCAGCGCGGCACGTTGGAGGAGTGCTTGAGCACTCCGGTGTTGCCCGCCATCAGCGCCGGGGCGGCAAAGCGAAAGACCTGCCAGAAGGGAAAATTCCAGGGCATGACCGCAAGGACGGTGCCGATCGGGCGAAACCCGACATAGGCTTTCGAACCGTCGCTTTCGGCCGGCTCGTCGCTGAGCATCTTCTCGGCGTTCTGCGCGTAGTAGTCGCAGACCCAGGCGCACTTTTCGGTTTCACCGCGTCCGTCGTTGATCGGCTTGCCCATCTCGAGCGCCATGATCCGGGCGTATTCCTCCTTGTTCTCCCGCAGCACCCGGGCGGCATTTTGCATCAGCTTCGCGCGCTGGGCGAAGGTCGTCGCGCGCCAGGACCCGAAGGCCCGGTCGACCTGAGCGATAACGCCGGCGGTTTCTTGCGCCGACCATTCCTCGAAAGTTTCCATCCGTTCTTCGGTTGCGGGATTGATCGATTCCAGAGCCATTGTGTTCTCCTCCATATCCTGATAACCAAGAGCATCGTTCCATACCAGCCGCTGCGTATACCTCAGGCGTCACTCAGTTTGCCCAAGTTGCGGGCCGATTTCAAGCCTTCCCGGTCGGAACGCTTGGGCCGAAAGACGATTTTTCCTCGGCTGAGCCCGTTGTGCCTGCTAAGTATAGTGCAAGGAGCGGGGGCGCGGGAGCGGGCCACCTTCAACTTGCCGAAATCGTTGCCCTGGGGTAGGCTGTGACAATTCATTTTTCGAGGAGATCTCTACTGTGACCTGGCAACGCCGCATCAAGCGCCATCTTTCCGGGGGCCCAGGCTACGGCACCCAGCAGCTGTCCGTCGCCCGAGCCATCATCTTCATCAACCTGATTCTGTTCACCCTGATGGTGCTGCACGGCACGGCAATCGGCCTGCAGATGAAGGCGATCATGAACCCGCCCACCCAGTTGCTGCTGCACTGGGGCGCACAGCTCTGGCCGCTGGTGATTCACCACGACCAGTGGTGGCGCTGCATCACCTACGCCTTCACCCACGGCGGCCTGATTCACCTGGCCTTCAACATGATCGTGCTCTACCAGGTCGGGCCGCGGCTCGAGTTCGAGATCGGCAAACCCGCCTTCATCTCCCTCTACTTCATCACCGCCCTGACCGGCACGGCGGCGGGGCTGCTGTGGCACCCCAATGTACCGGTGGTCGGCGCCTCCACCTCCCTGTTCGGCCTGATCGGCTTCTCGGTCGCCTACTACCACCGCATCGGTACTTCGATCGCGCTCCAGATGCGCAATTTCATGTTCCAGTGGGCCGCCTTCGCCTTCGTCTTCGGGCTGCTGGTCGGCGCCGACAACGCCGGCCATCTCGGCGGCGCGGTGGGCGGGGTCGTGCTCGGGCTGCTCATGCCGGTCACCTTCCCCCAGCAGCGCAAGATCGAACCGGCGCTCAAGGGCTTCGCCTGGATCTGCGCCGTTCTCACCGGGTTGAGCCTGGTCGGCATGGTGGCCTCCTGGTTTATGTGAGATCGCATATTTTCTGAAACGGGATTTCCCATGGCCAAAGACAAGACACCCGTCACTCCCGCCGTGCGCCTGCTGCGCCAGGAAAAAATCGATTTCACTCCCCGTCTCTACCCCTACGAAGAGAAGGGCGGCACCGCCGTGTCGGCCCGTGAACTCGGGGTCGATGAGCACGCGGTGATCAAGACCCTGATCATGGAGGACGAGCAGAAGAACCCGGTGACCGTTCTGATGCACGGCGACCGCCAGGTTTCGACCAGGGAGCTGGCGCGCCAGATCGGGGTCAAGAGCCTCACCCCCTGCGCGCCCGAGGCCGCCAACCGCCATTCGGGCTACCTGGTAGGGGGCACCTCCCCTTTCGCCACCCGCAAAGCGATGCCGGTCTACATGGAAGAGAGCATCGCCGGCCTCGAGCGCATCTACATCAATGGCGGCAAGCGCGGCTTCCTGGTGGAGATCCGGCCGGCCGACCTGGTGCGGGTGCTCAAACCGACATTGGTGCAGGTGGCGATCTGACTGGTATATTTGGGAACTGAAGAAGCGGGCTTCTGGGGATTTCGACTTGCGGGAGGACTCATGGAACGCGACGACAGCTTGCGCCGGGCGGCAGAGGCCATCGCCCGGGCCAGGGCGCTGATCATCACGACCGGGGCCGGCATGGGAGTCGATTCGGGGCTGCCCGACTTTCGCGGCGACCACGGCTTCTGGCAGGCCTACCCCATGTACCAGCGCCTCGGCATCAACTTCATCGGCGCCGCCAACCCCGCCCATTTCGAGCGCGACCCCGCCTTCGGCTGGGGCTTCTACGGCCACCGCGCCAACCTCTACCGCGACACCGTTCCCCACCCCGGTTTCGGCCTGCTGAAAAGCTGGATCACGCGCTTCGACCAGACCCATTTCGTGGTCACCTCCAACGTCGATGGCCAGTTTCAAAAAGCGGGCTTCGCGGAGGAGGCGATCCTCGAAGTGCACGGCTCGATCCACCATCTGCAATGCCTCAAGCCCTGCTCCATGGCGATCTGGCCCAACCGCGAAACGATTCCCGTCGATTTCGAGACCATGCGCGCGCAGCACGTGCCCCGATGCCTTCACTGCGGCGGAGCGGCGCGCCCCAACATCCTGATGTTCGGCGACTATTCCTGGATCAGCGACCGCACCCATCGCCAGGAAGAGCGCTTCGACGCCTTCCTCGACGACCTCGGCGCGGCGCCTGCGGTGGTGGTGGAGATCGGCGCGGGCTCGGCGATTCCCACCATCCGCTACCTCAGCGAGCGCCTCGGGCAGCGCGCCGCAACCCGGGTGATCCGCGTCAACCCGCGCGAGCCGAAGATCGATCCGCCCCACATCTCCCTGGCCTGCGACGGGCTGGAAGGGCTGCAGGGCATCGCCGCGGCCCTGGAGAACCTCTGATCCCTCATCTTTTTCGGGAGTTCCCCATGCGCTATTCCGCCCTGATGACCGACCTCTACGAACTGACCATGCTAGCCGGCTATCTCGACGAGGAGATGCACGAGAAGCCCGCGACTTTCGATCTCTTCTTCCGCACCGCTCCGTTCAAAGGGAGCTACGCCGTCTTCGCCGGCCTCGCCCCGGCGCTCGAGTACCTGCGGCAGTTGCACTTCAGCGGCGACGATCTCGCCTATCTCAAGCGCCTGGGCATCTTCAAGCCGCGCTTTCTCGAGTTTCTGCGCGACTTCCGTTTTCGCGGCCGGGTCAGCGCGCCGCCCGAGGGAACCGTGGTCTTTCCCACCGAACCGCTGCTGCAGGTCGAGGGGACCCTGGCCGAAGCCCAGTTCGTCGAAACCGCCCTGCTCAATCTGATCAATTTCCAGACCCTGGTGGCGACCAAGGCGGCCCGACTCGCCGTCGCCGCGGGGGAGGAGGGAGAGGTGATCGAATTCGGCCTGCGCCGCGCCCAGGGGCCCGACGGCGGGTTGAGCGTGGTGCGCGGCGCCTGCATCGGCGGCGTGCGCAGTACCAGCAATGTCTGGGGCGGCCGGGTTTTCGGCATTCCGGTCAAGGGAACCCATGCCCACAGCTGGGTCATGGCCTTTGACGACGAGCTTGCGGCCTTTCGCGCCTACGCCGAATGTTTTCCCGACAGCTGCGTGCTGCTGGTCGATACCTACGACACCCTGGAGAGCGGCATTCCCAACGCGATCACCGTCGCCCGGGAACTGCGGGAGAGAGGTTACGAGATGCAGGGGGTGCGCCTCGATTCGGGCGATCTCGCCTATCTCAGCCGCGAAGCGCGGCGCATGTTCGACGATGCCGGCTTTCCCGACGTCAAGATCGTCGCCTCCAACGAACTCGACGAGGAGGTCATCCGCACCATTCGCGACGAGGGGGGATGCATCGACATCTACGGCGTCGGCACCAAACTCGCGACCTGCCATGGCGACGGCGGCGGCGCCCTCGGCGGCGTCTACAAACTGGTTAGCCTCGACGGCAAGCCGCGCATGAAGATCACCTCGGACATCGCCAAGGCGACCCTGCCCGACCGCAAAACCACCTGGCGCGTCCTTGAGGAAGACGGGACTTTCCATCTCGACCTCATCGCCCGCGACGGCGAACACCCGAAAACCGGCGATACGGTCTATGACCCGGCCAACCCCTCACGCCACAAACAGCTCAAAGAGGGAATCCGGCTTGAACGACTGCACGACCTGGTCATGAACAACGGCGAGGTGGTCGGCGAACTTTCAAGCCTCGAGCAGGCGACCGAGCGCTGCTGCCAGCAGTTGCTGAAACTGCCGGCGGGGTCATTGCGCCTGACCAACCCGCACGTCTACAAGGTGTCCATCAGCCAGGGGCTGCACGATTTGCGCAGCGAGCTGATCGAACGCTACGAACCCTGACCGAGAAAGGGGCACAGCAGCCGCTGCGCCTCGTCCTCCCCCAGGTCGCGCCAGATGCGGTAGGCGTCCGCCACGGCGAAGGGGACGCCGGAACGAATGTTGGCGCAGAGCAGGGTGTCGACCACCTGCGCCACCTGCTCCAGCGAGCGCTGGTGGCCGGTGGGGACGGCCACGGCGATGCGCTCCCCGCCCCGCTCCCGCACCGCGGCGACCGCCGCCCGCAGGGTAAACCCTGACGCCAGCCCGTCGTCGACCAAAAGGACCGTTTTTCCTCTCAGCTCCGGCCAGGGGCGTTCGCCGCGAAAACGGTCGCTTCGCCGCCGCACTTTGGCCCGCGTCGTTTCGATTCCCTCGTCGATCTCCTGCGGCGACAATCCCAACCGCAGCAGGAACCTCTCGTTGAGATGCACGCTGCCGTCGAAGGCGACGGCGCCGTAGCCCGCTTCGCTGTTCCACGGCAGAGTGATCTTGCTCACCACCGCGACATCGAGAGGCCAGCCGTTGCGACGGCACAGGGCGACGGCGACGGGGACGCCACCGGCGGGGACGGCCAGAACCTGGACATCCTCCTGCCCCAGCTGCTTCTGCGCCAGTTCCCCCAACCGCTTTCCGGCGTCGCTGCGATCCTCGAAGACCCTCGTTCGCTCCCGCAGAGCTGCGATATCGAAAATTTCATGCGCCATTTCGGCCTCCCGGCTTGTCTCATGACCTGTTCCTTCGCGGTACTTTCAGTAAAGCCGATTTTTCCTTTTTGACCAGCGCCCGGAGTTTTCTCTTGTCGAAAATAAATTTTTTTGTTAAATATAATTTAATTTTTAAAAACAAATAATCCACCTTTCCACGGAGGGAAAACTTCATGTTTCAAATGAGAAAACCGATTGCCCTGCTGGGGCTCGCGGCGCTGACCGCCGTGGCCGCGCCCGCCCTGGCCCAGGACATGTTTTTCGTCGGTCCCCGCGCGCTGGGGATGGCGGGCTCCACCGTCGCCTCGGTCAACGACACCACCGCCATGTACTACAACCCGGCCGCCTTCGGTTTCTTCGCCCTGCGCGACGAGCAGGGCGAGCGCCTCGATTGCGACAATAACGACTGCGGCCGCAAGGTCTGGGGGCTTGACCTGGATGCCGGCGCGGGCTACCGCCTGCACCAGCAGTTCGGCACGTTCCTCGACGAACTGGCCGACATCAACTTTGAAAGTTTGGGACAGAACGGCCTGCAGAACGACCCGGAACGGCTCGCCGAACTGGTGCGGCTGACCACCAACCTGGCCGGCATCGACGACCCGGGCAACGCCATGACCGCCGATATCAACGGCGGCCTTGGCGCGCGCATCGGGCATTTCGGGGTGGGGGTCAGGGCCTATGTGCAGGGGACCGGTCGGGTGGTAACCCTCGACACCGTCAATTTGGGTCTGACCACCGCTGGGGGCAACCTGCAGACCGACATCAACAACGTCACCGTCCCGAACTTCAACCCTGCCGGCTACCAGTTCGTCGTGTTCAACCCAGCCCAGGTCGACCAGTTGCGCGTCGCGCTGGGAGACCCCACCCTCTCCGACCCCGACAGTCTGGAGGCGGCCCAGAAACTCGATTTCCTCGCCCAACAGGAAGGGATCGATCCAGCCCGGGTGCAGGAGACCACCGACATTCTCACCAATGTGGCGACCGGCAGCGACGCGGGCACCAAACTCGAAGACAACGAAACCACGGTGTTTCTCACCGGCTTCGGACTGTTGGAGATTCCCGTCTCCTACGGCTACGCCATCAACGATCACTGGGCCGTCGGCACCAGCGTCAAATTCATGCTCGGCCGGGTCTACGGCAGTCGCATCATCGTGTTCGACGACGACGCGCAAGACCTGATCAAGGAACTGGACGACGACTATGAGGAGTCGGCCAACTTCGGCGTCGACCTCAGCCTGATGGGGCGCTACAAGTACGTGCAGTTCGGCCTCATCGGGCGCAATCTCAATGCACCCAAGTTCGACGGCTTTTCGAGCAGTAAAACCCTGACCAACGGCCGTATCGTCGACGTCGACGTCGATGATGTCACCGTCGATCCCCAGGTCAGGGCGGGCGTAGCCTTCATCCCCCACCCCACCCTCACCCTCGAATTCGACTACGACCTGACGGAAAACGACACCACCTTCGATGAATACTCCACTCAGTACGCTTCGGTCGGTCTCGAGTGGGACGCCTTCCGGGTGCTGGCGCTGCGGGCGGGCGCTTACAAGAACGTCGCCGACAGCGACATCGACTGGGTCTACACCGCTGGCCTCGGCCTCAACCTGTGGGCGGCGCGCCTCGATCTGGCCGGAGCCTTCACCACCGACAAGGAAGAATTCGATGATGACGAGATTCCCCGCGAAATAAGAGCCGCCGCTCAGCTGAGCGTCGATTTCTGAAGCGAGCTTATTCCGATTCACGAAAAAAAGGGGCCGCATCGGCCCCTTTTTTTTCGTTTTCCCGCAAGCGAGAGCCGGATCAGGCCTCGCAGTTTTTCTTCGGCGTCAATGCCACCCTCGGCCCCTCGCCCTTTGATCCAGCAGCGGCGGCAGCTCGGCGGGAGCCAGGGGGCGGGAAAAATAAAAACCCTGCATCTGGTGGCAATCGTGCTGTCGCAACGACTCGACCTGCAGCCGGCTCTCCACCCCCGCGGCGACCACCTCGATTCCCAGCGCCCGTCCCAGGGCAATCACCGCTCGCGCCGGGCCCGGCGATTCGCCGACACCGATCTCGGCCACGAACCGCCGGGGAATTTTCAGCCGGTCGAGGGGCAGCTCGTGCAGTTGCCCCAAAGACGAACAGCCGCTGCCGAAATCGTCGATGCTCAGCACCACCCCCAAATCGTGCAGCTCCTGCAAACGGCGGCGGGTAATATCGGTATCCCCCGCAAGGGTCTCCTCGGGCAGTTCAAATTCGAGGATTGCCGGATCGAGCCCCTCTTCGCGCACCACCTGCACCAGAAAACTGAAAAATTTCGGGCTGCGGAATTCGCGATTGGAGAGGTTGATCGCCACCCGCAGCGGCGGTTGCCCGGGGCGTTGCCACCCCTTGGCGGTCCGGCAGGCGCTGCGCAACACCCAATCGCCGATGGCGCTGCCGAGGCCGCCTTCCGTCGCCAACGGCAAAAACTGCTCCGAAGCCAGCAAACCATGCTCGGGGTGCCGCCAGCGCAACAGGGCTTCGAGGACAATCACGCGGTTCTGCCGCAGATCGATCTGGGGCTGAAAGTGCAGTTCCAGCTCGTCGCCGGCGAGCGCCTGGCGCAGGCGCTCCACCAGCACCGGCGGTTCATCGCTAGGCGGGCTGATGGTCGGGCCGAAGAAGCGCCAGGTCTGCCCACCCTCCTGCTTGGCCCGGTACATGGCCAGGTCGGCATGATGGAGCAGGGTTTCCACATCGCTGCCGTCATCGGGAAACAGCGCCACTCCGACACTGAGGGCGCAAGGAAGCTCATGCCGGCGCCAGGTCACCGGGGAGGACGATGCATCGAGCAGTTTGCCTACGGACTGGCGGGCGTCGGACACATCTTTGATGGCCGAGAAGATGACGACGAATTCGTCGCCGCCGATGCGCGCAATGGTGTCGCTGCGTCGCAGTTCAAGCTGCATTCTCTGGGACATGGTGCGCAACAGGGCGTCGCCGGCGGCATGGCCGAAAGTGTCATTGATCTTTTTAAAACCATCGCAGTCGACCACGGCCACCGCCACCCTGGTACGGTCGCGGCGGGCCTGGACGATCGCCTGCCCGAGGCGGTCCTGCAGCAGCAGACGGTTGGGCAACCCGGTCAGGGGGTCGGTATAAGCCCGGTGCAGGGTTTCGGTTTCGGCCTCCTTGCGCCGGCTGATGTCACTGAGCAGGCCAACAACGCCGCAGACTCGGCGTTTGTGGTCGAGCACCGGGCTCAGCGACAGCAATCCCCAAAAGAGGGTTCCGTCCGCCCGCTGAAAGGGCAGGTCGATTTTTTCCCGGCGACCCTCTGCAACCCGGGCCAGGCTGTTTTGCAATTTTTCCACGGCGTCGCCGCCCTGAAGATGGTCGCTCAGCAGGTGTCCGCTGAGGCGGGCAAGAGTCGAGCCCAGCAGCGCAACCAGAGCCTGGTTGGAATATTCGATGCGCCCCTGCTCGTCGAGAAGAAAGATACCGTCGGGCGCGCCGTCAACCAGCCGCTGGTAGAGGTCTTCCTCTTCGTGGAGCAGGGCCCCGGCCCGCTCCAGCGAGTGCAACAGAGATGACCAGGGGGCCCTTTCCCCTCCGGGAAAGCCGTTGCCGGCCGGCGGATAAAGGTTGTCATCGCTCCTGCGACGATGGTGCAATTCCATTTTCCCCTCCTTGCGAGACCCCTGGTGTCCTCTTTCAGACAATAAAAAAGCCGGCAGAAAAAGCCGACAGAAATCATGACAGAACGACGAGCTCTTCGCTGGTGAAGGTGATGTGCTTGAGACCGTCGGCCTCCACCCAGAAGGTGTTTTCGATGCCGACCGCTCCCAAGCCGGGGTAGACCACCTTGGGCTCGAAGGCAAAGACCATTTTTTCCGCCAGCACCTGATCCTTGAAGCCCCGGGCGATGAAAGGATATTCGTCGATTTCGACGCCGATGCCGTGCCCGATGAAGGAGACCTGGGCACCGCTGGCCCCCATGAAATGATCTTTATGGCCCATTTCACAGGCCATCTGGTAGCAGCGATCGTAGAGCTCGCCCCAGGCGACCCCGGGTCGGGCGATTTCCTTGAGCCGGTTCTCGATGGCGATCATGTCGTCGTAGCCCTTTTTCAGCTCGTCCGGCAGCCCACCGATGCAGAACATCCGGGTCTGGTCCACCAGGTAGCCGTCGAAGGCCCCGGCGAAATCGACGATGATCGGCTGGTTTGCCTCGATACGCTTGTAGCTCGCGCCCTGGCCGATGGAGGGGTTGACGCCGATGCCGCCGAGGGGCGCATCGAGGTAGGCCGGCGCGGCGCTGTCGGCTCCGGAGAAGATGTGGCCGTAGAAGAGTTCCGAATTGAACCCGCGCATGCGGGTGATGCCCTGGTGGCCCAGCTTGCGGGCGGTGAATTCGAGCTCGGCGGCCAACTCCAGATCGGTCAGGCCGACCCGGATCACCTCTTGCGCCCGCTGGCAGACCTGGTCGACCATCAGGGCGGCATCTTTCATGATTTCGATTTCATAATCGGATTTGACCGAGCGCACCGTGCGAATCAGATGGGTGGCGTCGCTGACGGCGGCATCGCCGAGAACCTTCTGCAGGCGCTGGAACAGGGCCACCGGCAGCACATCGAGCTCGAGCCCGACGCTCTTCGGCAACGAACGGCCGAAATCGGAGAGGATGCCCGGCAGGTCTTTCGGGCTCTTGAACGGCACGATTTCCTTGAGTCCGCATTCCATGCGGGCGCGGGTGTAGTCCTTGCGCACCATATAGATCGGCTCACCGCTGGCGGGAACGAAAAGCAGGCCCTGCTGGATCGAACCGGTGAAATAAAAGAGGTCGGCACTCTGCAGCATCAGGACGGCCTCCACCCCGGCCTGGTTCATCTGCTGCTGGAGCGCCCGGGTGCGGTTCTGAAGTTCGCTGGTGGGGGTGATGCGCATGACGGAGAACCTCCTTGGACTGAATTGAATGGAATGGAGAAAAAGGCTGCTCGAGCGCACAGGAGTAAGGCGTCGAAGGGGACATTTTTGCAGCGTATACCGCCCTTGTCAAGGCTCACGACAGGGGCGACGACGGGGCCTCTCGAGACGGCGGAAAGCGGCGGGTTAATCGGTCTTGGAGGTTTTCTTGTCGGCGCTCACGTGCAAGCCACAGTGCAGGCAATTGCGCAGATAGAGGGGAATGAATCCGTTCATGTGAAAGAAGTTGCCGCAGCGGGGACACTTGGCAAAGGCGGTGTAGCAGACCGCGACGATGACCAGCAGAATCCAGACGGCGAAGACCATGCCCGCCACCCGATCGGACTGCCCCAGACGCAGCGCCAGCCAGATCGCCGGAACGTAGATCAGAATCAGCCCGCCCAGCAGCCAGCGCCGGCGGCGCAGGACGCGTAAGCCCGCCGCGTAGCGGGAGAAATCCTCTGGTTCCTGATTATCCAAAATCGACCCGCTTTCTCCGCACCAGCCGGTCAAAGCCGTTGCGGTCGATCATTGCCCCGCTCCTGGAAAGGGCCCGCCGTTACGAACCCTGTCGCCGCAGCAACCAGTCCCGCCCGCCCAGGGCCAGCCCTACGCCACCGAGAATCAGGAGGGCGGCAACCACCAGGCGCGCGGTGACCGCCTCCGCCAGAAACGCGATCCCGGCCGCAGCCGCCAGAACCGGCACCGCCAATTGAATCACGGCCGCGCGCACCGCACTCAACTCGCGCAGGGCGATATACCAGAGCATATAGCCGCACCCCGAGGTCAGAGCCCCGGCGATGACCGCGATGACGACGCCGCGCAGCGAAAGGTGGCGGGCATCCCACCACAGGAGGCTCGCCAGAAACGCCAGCGGCAGGCTGCGCAGAAAGTTGGCCGCCGTGTCGCGCAGGGGGTGTCGGCTCCCACGCCCGAGCAAAGAATAGCCCCCCCAGGCGGCGCCGGCCACGATCATCAGCACCGAACCGACCGGCGACGGCGCCGAGAGCCCGGGAAAAACCAGATAGACCAGGCCGCCCAGGGCCAGCACGAAACCGCACCATTCCTCAGCGCCTAGGCGTTCGCCACGGGCCAGTCCCGCCGCCATCATGGTGGCCTGCACCGCAGCGAAGAGAAGCAACGCCCCGGTGCCGGTAGCTAGTTTGACATAGGCAAAGGAAAAGGCAATGGCGTAGACGAAAAGCATGAGCGCAGCCAGCCAGCCGCCCCCGTTGTCTCCCGATCGCGCGCCGGGCAGCGCCCTGACCAGCAGGGCCAGAACCAGCGCCCCTGCGCTCAGGCGAATGGCGGTAAAGCTTGCGGCATCGAGCGCCCCGGAGCCCAGGGCCAGTCGGCACAGCAGCGAATTGCCGGCAAAGGCCAGCAGGGCCAGTCCGGCGCAGATCACTGATTTCAACGACATGCCACGGCTCCCGGCCGGCCGGTCTCTCCAGCCGGCCCGAATTTCGGCCGATGCCCCATCACTCCAAGGTCGGCAGGCGCACCAGGTAGAGGGTGATGGCCGCCGCCAGCAATAGCAGCAGCACCCGCACCCAGAGCAGCGGGATCAAGAGTATCGACAGAGCGATCGAGCCCCAGAGCAGAGCGATGGCGCTCACCTTGGCCCGCAGGGGTATACCCTCGCCGCCGAGGTAGCCGCTGATCATCGGCCCGAGCCGGGGATGCTCGAGCAGCCAGCGGTGAAAACGCTCGGAGCTGCGGGCAAAGCAGGCGGCCGCCAACAGCAGCAACGGCACCGTCGGCAGCAGCGGCAGAAAGATGCCGAGGACGGCGAGAGCAGTGCTGAGCAGGCCGAGCGCGATCAGCAGGTGTTTGACCAGCCCGCTGACCGCGGGCCGCGGTTTTTCCGTCCGGGACGAAGCCATCCGATCTCTTTTCGACAATGAAAGCGTTGCGGCCAAAGTCGACAGTTTAAGGGATTCCCGACCCGGGCGCATCCGTTAAATCCCGGCAGGTGCCGTCCTGCCCTGGCAAAAGCGAAGCGATTCAAGTATGGTCTTGGGGCAACCCGGATCAAACACCTGCGAGAGGAATCACGCGCTTATGCTCACCATGTTCGTCAACGTCTACCTCAAAATGTTCATCATCCTGACGCCCTTCTTCGTCATTTCGGCCTTCCTCTCGCTGACCAAGGACTTCACCGGCCCGGAGCGGCAGAAACTGGCGGGCAAGGTGACCGTTGCGGTGATGGTGACCTGCTTTCTGCTCTATGTCTTCGGCCGTTACATCTTCGACCTGTTCGGCATCACCCTCGACGCTTTTCGCATCGGGGCCGGCGCCGTGCTCTTTCTCTCGGCCATCGCCATGGTGCAGGGCAAGGCTGCGGTCTCCCCCCGCGACGCCGATCAGGAGGTTGCGGTAGTGCCGCTGGCGATCCCCATCACCGTCGGCCCGGGGACCATCGGCGCGCTGCTGGTCATGGGGGCGGGGCTCAAGACCTTTCCGGAGAAGCTGGTGGCCAGCGCCGGGCTTTTTTGCGCGGTCCTTTCGGTGGGGATCATGCTGAGGGCGGCCAGCCGCCTGGAAAAGGTGCTGGGCCCCCAGGGGTTGATCATCCTGACCAAGCTCACCGGCCTCTTCGTCTCGGCCATCGCCGCCCAGATCTTCTTTACCGGATTGAAGAACTTTCTCGCCTGATCCACACCGCAAGCTCCCGCGACCGGGCTACCGCTTATTCGAAACGACGGTCCGAGCGTTTGCTCCGGACCGCCTCGCCCGCCTGTTCGAGCCAGCCGGACCTGACCCCATCGGGCCGATCGAAGGCGGGGACGTAGGGCTTGATGTCGAGCACCGGAGTGCCGTCGAGGATGTCGACGTCTTCGATGTGCAGCAGGTTCTTCTCGATGCGGCGCAACCGGACGATGGAGAGCCCAATGGGGTTCGGACGTTTCGGAGCGCGGGTGGCGAAGACCCCGTGCGGCCGCGCGTCGAGGAAAGGGGTCACCGTAAGCCGGCAAGCCCCCGCCCGGTGAAAATGGTAGATGACGATGAGGTGGGAAAAACCGTCGAGGTCCCGCAGCCCCTCGACCAGCTCCGGGGCGAGCTCGATGGCGCCCTCCACCCCTTGCGCGCCAGTGGGTTGAATCGGCATGTCCGCGATCTGCGGAAAGGGGCTGTGGACGACCCCGATCGGTTCGAAATTCATGTCTTTCACCCTCCCCTCTTGTTCCCCAGCCCCTTCCTATTCCGGGCGGCGCACCGGTCTGGCTTTGCTCCCGGCGGCAGGCGGAAAAAATTGAGCCCCGTGCCGAAAGGGACCACGGGGCTCGTTTTTCATCGGCCATACGGCTCCGTCAGGCGGTCTCGGTCTTGTCGGCGGTTTCGAGCTGGAGCTCCCGGATCGCCATCTCGCGCAATTTGAATTTCTGGATCTTGCCGCTGGCGGTCATCGGGTACTCATCGACGAACTTGACGTAGGCCGGAATCTTGTAGTTGGCGATGCGCCCCCGGCAGAAATCGCGGATTTCCTCCTCGCTGCAGTCGATTCCGTCCTTGAGCTTCACCGCGGCCATCACCTGCTCGCCGTACTTGCGGTCGGGGACGCCGTAGACCTGCACGTCGGAAATCTTCGGGTGGGTGTAGAGAAATTCCTCGATCTCGCGGGGATAGATGTTCTCGCCGCCGCGGATGATCATGTTCTTGATACGCCCGGTGATCTTGCAGTAGCCGTTTTCATCCATGACGGCAAGGTCGCCGGTGTGCAACCAGCCGTCGGCGTCGATGGCGCGGGCGGTCTCTTCGGGCATCTTGTAGTAGCCCTTCATCACCAGGTAGCCGCGGGTGCACAGTTCGCCCTGCTTGCCGGGAGGCAGTGCGGCGCCGGTTTCGATATCGACGATCTTGACCTCGACGTCGGGCAGGGCGCGCCCCACGGTCGCCACCCGCAGTTCGATCGGGTCGTCGGTGCGGGTCTGGGTGATCACCGGCGACGACTCGGTCTGGCCGTAGGCGATGGTGATCTCGCCGGCGTGCATGTCGCGGATGACGCGCTTCATCACCTCGATCGGGCAGGGCGAGCCGGCCATGATGCCGGTACGCAACGAGGACAGGTCGTATTTCCTGAAGTTGGGGTGCTCGAGCTCGGCGATGAACATGGTCGGCACGCCGTGCACCGCGGTGCACTTCTCCGCCTCGATGGTCTGGAGAACCTGCTCGGGGTTGAAGGTCTCCACCGGAATCATCGCCGCACCGTGGGTGACACAGGCCAGCACCCCGAGCACGCAGCCGAAGCAATGGAAGAACGGCACCGGAATGCACAGGCGGTCGTTCTCGCTGAACTTCATGCACTCGCCGATGTTGTAGCCGTTGTTGATGATGTTGTGGTGGGTGAGCATCACCCCCTTGGGAAAGCCGGTGGTGCCCGAGGTGTACTGCATGTTGATCACCTCGTGGCGGTCGAGGCCGGCCTTGATCGCGGCGAGTTCGGCATCGCTCACTCCCCCGCCCATCTTCTCCAGTTCGGCGTAAGCCAACATGCCAGCCGGGGCGCCGCCGCCAAGGAAGACGACATTTTTCAGATGGGGCAGCTTGGCGCAGGCGAGCTCGCCCGCCGGCGTCCCCTTGAGCTCGGGAACGACGGCGTAAGTGGTTTCGACATAGTCGGTGTCCTTGAACCCCTGCACCAGCAACAGGGTGGTCGCATCCGACTGGTTCAGCACGTATTCGAGCTCGGTCGACTTGTAGTTGGTGTTCACCGTCACCAGCACCGCCCCGATCTTGGCGGTGGCGAACTGCAGCGCCACCCACTCGGGCACGTTGGTGGCCCAGATCGCCACATGATCGCCCTTTTTCACCCCGAGCCTGAGCAGGCCCTTGGCCACCCGGTCGGTGAGCTGGTCGAAGGCGCGGTAGCTCAGGCGCAACCCGCGGTCGGGGTAGACCAGGGCGTCGTGGTCGGGAAAGCGTCGGGCAGTGTCGGCGAGCAGGGCGCCCATGGTGAATTCGAGAGCTTGCGCCATGACGGGGCCTCCAGAGTTAAGGCACATGAAAGATTTCAGGAGATCAAATACCTGTTCAACAGGAGAAAACACTGAATATTCAAGGGAAATTTTTCTTAGCACGGAAATTCGTTTTCAGTCAATTCAAACCTTTGCCGGATGGACGTCATCCGCAAGGTCGCGCAAAAAAGGCCGGAGAACGAAACCGTGCAGGTCTCTTTACGTCCGTCGGCCGATCTGTCCGGGTGCCGCGCGGCTGACTCATTTTTAGGCAAAAAGCTGAACCCCTCGCCAGGCGGGAGTTGGTTCAAGCTGTCCGGGATTTTTTCACAGCACTATCCACAGAAGCTGTGAAAAGGGCTGACCGCTATCGGTCAGCACCCCGGAAAAACCGTCCAATCCACTGTATTCACTGAAGTTTATCGGCCACGATCTGTTCCGGCACAACCATCCCCCCGCTCATGATCACCTTCATCGCCTCCTCTACCGAGAAGCCGGTGGGATAGACTTTGTGTTCCTCGAGAATCAGCACGTAACCCGAGGTGGGGTTGGGCGAGGTGGGGATGAAAACCGTGAAGTAGGTCTTACCCGAAGGGGTGGTGGCGCTATTGGTGATAAAGGCAATGGAGAAGGTTCCCTCCTTGGGAAACTCGACGTAGACCGCTTTGCGAAAAGAATTGCGCCCGCCCTTGGAAAAAACCGAAATCAACTGCTTCGACGAGGTGTAGATCGATTTGACCAGCGGGATGCGCGACAACATGCGATCCCAGGTATCGACCAGGCGCCGGCCCAGCACGTTGGAAGCCACCAGGCCGGAAAAGTAGATGACCAAAATTCCGATTACCATGCCGAGCCCGGGAATGTAGCTGGGCCCGCCGGGCCCAAACAGGCTTTCGGCCGCCCGCCTGATATAGGGAGCCAGCACGCCGTCGGCCAGGTTGAAGAGAAACCGCAGGATGAAGATCGTGACCCCGACCGGGATGACCACCAGCAGCCCGGCAGCCATCTTTCCCTTGAGGTGGCCGATCACCCGGCGGCCGATTCCCTTGCGCTCCGATTTGCCCGCCGACGCCCCATCCATGGTCCAGCCCCTTTCCGCTTTCCGAAAAAACAGCGAGGGGGGCTCTCGCCCCCCCTCGCCACAGGTTTTTGTTGTCGAACGGCCAAAGATCTTCAGCCGACTTCGTCGAACCGGCACCCCAGGTCTTCGCCGGCCAGCAGCCCCGAACATTCGGGGCAGACCGGCAGGTTGTCGTCTTCCCGCAGCAGCAACTCGTCCTCGGGAAAGAGCATGCCGCATTCCGAACAACGCTGGTCTCTCATGACGTCCTCCCAGGCCTTTTGGTATGGAGCGATGAGCGATTTACCCGCGTCAAAGCGCTCCGGCAATCTTCCCGTTCGGGTTTTCTGGCCAAATTATAACGCAGGTCCGCAGAAACGTCAGCATCTCCTTTCTGCGCCGACAGACGATGCCCGATTGCCCCCGGCGTTCCCCTGCCGGCCATGAGCTGCGCGGCTCCGTTTGAACCGGGGCCGCCATCTGCGTCATGGCGCTGGCCGCTCACCGGATCGTGCTGCGAAAAGGGTTGACCCCCTCCTCGAGAACAATGTGACATTGCTGGCAGTCGACCAACCAGGGGTGCGGTGTTTGCGGCGCCCCGGCCTCGCCGTCGCGATGGCAAACCAGGCAGTCTTCGCCCGAATCGGTCGCCGCGACCTCATGGGGAATCTGCGGCGGATTGCCGGTGGAGCCGGGCGCCAGTCCGACATCGACGGGAATGGCGGTCGGGGCGGCACTGCGGCAGGCGACCAGCGCCGGAGACGCCAGAAAGACCAGCAACGATAAGACGCAGAGTTTTTTCATGATCAGGCTCCTTTACCCAAAGGGTTGCAGAATCGAAATGTCAACGCCGCTGTGGGGCAAGCGCCGACGCAGGCGCCGCAACGGGTGCATTCGCCCGAGGTGACAAGGCGATAGCCCCGGCTCAGCGGCGGATCGAGAACCTCAGGCACGAAACAGATCTGGCGGCAGCGGTCGCAATGAATACAACGATCGCTGCAATAGCCAACCTTGAGCGGGCTGACGCGGCCCAAGGCAGCATAAAGGCCCCCCAGGGGGCAGAGGCTGCGACACCACAGTCGGCGCACCAACAGCAGCTCGGCCGCCACGATCAGCGCGAGCAGGGCCAGTTCCGGCCCCGGTCCGAACATCAGGGCGCGGGTGGCGATACCGATGGGCGAGACGGTCTCGAAGGCGGGAATCGCCAGCAGCAGCGAGAGCGCCGCGGTCACCCCCAGCGCGGCCCACTTCCACGACAATCCCCAGCGCGGTCGCCGGCGGTTGCCGGGAAGCTTGTCGGAAAGGTCGGTGAGCAGGTGCACCGGGCAAACCCAGCCGCAGAAGGAGCGGCCGCCGGTCGCAAAGTAGAGGAGGACGACCAGCGCCATGCCGCCGAGAAAGGGGGCGGCGAGCGTCCCGGTGAGCAAAAAGACCTGCAGCGTCGCCAGCGGGTCGGAGAGCTCGAGGCCGAAGAGCGAGGCGGCCGCCAGGTTGCCCTGGAAGAAACCGAGCCCGAGCAGCGGAGAGACCAGCAGCCCCGCCACCACCAGTTGCACGCCGCGCCGCGCCAAAGACCAGCGGTTAACTTTCATAGGAGCTCTCCGACGGTGGCTGCAGGGGCCGCACCACGATGGCCGGCCGGTCGAGGACGCAGACATTCTCGCAGATGCCGCAGCCGGTGCAGTGCTCCTTGTGCACCACCGGCTCGAAAATGGCGTGCCGCCCGGTGCGGGCGTTGAGATAGTTTTCCACCGTGATCGCCTTGTCGATCAGCGGGCAGCTGCGGTAGCAGACCTCGCAACGCAATCCCTTGAGCGACAGGCACTCCTCGCGCTCGGTGATGACCGCGGTTCCCATGCGGGTTCTGACCGCGTCCTTGAGCTCGGGATCGAGGGCCCCCGTCGGGCAGGCCTTGACGCAGGGGAGATCGGGGCAGAGATAGCAGGGCGTCTGCCGCGCGGCGATCGCCGGGGTGCCGATGGCGGTCCCGGCGTCGAGATGCAGCATGCGGATGGCGTCGTAGGGGCACGCCTGCGCGCATTTGCCGCAACGCACGCAAGCCTTGAGAAAATCCGCTTCCGCCACCGCCCCCGGCGGCCGCAACTGCCAGCCGTAGCCGAAACCGCTCTTGAGCATCAGGTAGGCGGCGGCGCCGCCCACAGCGACGGCCCCTACCCCCTTCACAGGATCGCGTTCCGAGGTCTTGCCCATGGCGCTCGCCCCGGCCTCAAACCTTCTCCACCCGCACCGCGCACTTCTTGTAATCGGGTTCCTTGGAGATCGGGCAGAAGGCGTCGAGGGTCAGGTTGTTGATCATCTTGTTCTCGTCGAAAAACGGCACGAAGACGCTCCCCTTCATCGGTCGGCCGCGCTCGTCGACGCTGGCGCGGATTTCCAGAGCGCCGCGCCTCGTCACCAGCCGGATCGGATCACGGTTGCGGATGCCGAGCCGCTTGGCGTCGTCGGGGTGCAGTTCGCACAGCGCCTCGGGCACCGCCCGGTGCAGCTGCGGCACGCGCCGGGTCATGGTGCCGGTATGCCAGTGTTCGAGCACCCGCCCGGTGGAGAGCCAGAAGGGGTAGTCGCCATCGGGCACCTCGGCCGCCGGCTCGTAGGGGCGCGCCCAGATCACCGCGCGGTGATCGACCTTCTTGTTCTTGTAGAAGTCGATCCCCTTTCCTTTTTCCACATAGGGATCGTACTGCTCGTTGTAGCGCCACCTGACGCTCTGGCCGTTCACGTAGGGCCAGATCACCCCGCGCTCCTTCTGGTAGACCTCGTAGGGGGCCAGATCCTTGCCGACGCCGAGGGTGAAGCGGCGATATTCCTCGAAGATTTCCCGGTGCGGAGACTTTTCGTCGTAGGGAAAGAGCTCGCCCAGGCCCAGGCGCTTGGCCACCTCGACGATCTGCCACAGGTCCTCGCGCGCCTCGCCGGGCGCGGCGGCGAGCTTGAACCAGTGCTGGGTGCGGCGCTCGGCGTTGCCGAACATCCCCTCTTTCTCCACCCACATGGCGCTGGGCAGAATCAGGTCGGCGACCTCGGTGGAGCGGGTGGGATAGGCTTCGGAGACGACCACGAAGCGTCCTTCCTTGCGCGCCCCCGCGCGAAAACGCTCGACGTTGGGCGCCGCCTGGAAGGGATTATTGACCTGCACCCACAGGAAGCGGATGTCGCCGCGATCGAGCGCCCGCAGCATCTCGGTGGCGTGAAAGCCGGGCTTGGGCGGAATCTTCTCTACCGGCACCTGCCAGATCTCGGCGGCCTTGGCCCGGTGCTCGGGGTTGGTCACCACCATGTCGGCGGGCAGGCGGTGGGCGAAGGTGCCGACCTCGCGGGCGGTGCCGCAGGCCGAGGGCTGGCCGGTGAGGCTGAAAGGACCCTGCCCCGGCTGGCTGATCTTGCCGGTGAGCAGGTGCAGGTTGTAGACGAGATTGTTGACCCAGGTGCCGCGGGTGTGCTGGTTGAAGCCCATGGTCCAGTAGGAGCAGACCTTGCGCTTGGGGTCGCTGTAGAGCCGGGCCAGTTCCTCCACCGTCCTGGCCGGCACGCCGGAGATCTGCTCGACCTTCTCCGGGGTGTAATCCTTGAGAAATTCGGCGTACTCGTCGAAAGTGATCGGCTGGGGGTCGTCCTTGAAAGAGAAGTTGTCCTCGATGCCGTAGCCGATGTCGGTCTTGCCCTTCTTGAAGGCCACCTTGTGCTTGACGAAGTTCTCGTCGTAGAGCTTGTCGCGCACGATCACGTGGGCGATGCCGTTGGCCAGCGCCAGATCGGTCTGGGGGCGGAATTCCACGTACTCGTCGGCCTCCTTCGAGGTGCGCGAGTAACGAGTCGCCAGATCGATGATCTTGACGTCGGGATTCTTCACCCGGTTGGCGGTCATGCGCGAGAACAGAATCGGGTGGCACTCGCTCATGTTGGCGCCCCACAGAAAGAAGGTGTCGCCCAGATCGAGGTCTTCGTAGTTGCCCATCGGCTCGTCCGAACCGAAAACCGTCATGAACCCCGCCACCGCGCTCGCCATGCAGAAGCGGGCGTTGGGGTCGAGGCTGTTGCTGCCGATGCCGGCCTTCATGAACTTGGCGGCGACATAGCCCTCCTGCACCGTCCACTGGCCCGAGCCGAACATGCCGACCGCCTGCGGGCCGTACTGAGCGATGGTCTCCTTGATCTTCTTCGCCGTCAGGTCGAGAGCCTCGTCCCAGGAAATCGGCACGAACTTGTCGCCCTTGCGCAGCAGCGGCGTCTTGAGGCGATCTTCGCCGGTGAGAATTTTGGCCAGAAAGTAGCCCTTGATGCAATTGAGCCCCTTGTTCACCGGCGCCTCGCCGTCGCCCTTGGTCGCCACCACCCGGCCGTTTTTCACCCCGACCAGCACGCCGCAGCCGGTGCCGCAGAAACGGCACGGGGCCTTGCCCCAGCTCAGGCCGTCGTCGGCGGCGCGGGCCCGGGCGGCCAGCAACCCATTGAGCGGAAAGCCGGCGGCGGCCAGAGCGGCGGCCGCGGCCGCCCCTTTGATAAAATCGCGTCGTTTGAGATCCATAGAACTCCTCCTTTCGGTAAAGATTCGTTTCAACCGTCCACCACATCTTCGAAATTATGATAAGCCAAGGCGACCGAACGCACCCCGGGCAGAGCGCTCAGTTGATCGCACAGGGCTTTCTCGCTGGCGAAGTCGGGCGTGTCGAGCACCGCCACCAGGACCGCGTCATCCGGGACCGGCTGCAGTTCGACACCGGACAGGGAGGCGAGCTCCGACACGAGTTTTTTTTTCCGGCCGGCATCGATGTGCATGACGATTCCGCTGACGGGCATGGCCAATGTCCTTTCCTGGCTGGAGCGAACCAGCCGAAAGGCCCCGATCCCCCGAGGCCGGATAAAAGAAAAACGGGCGGAGCACCAATGCCCCGCCCGCTCCAGGTCACTTCAGAAGGTCCTGGTCACAACGCTATTTTCGATCCCGCAAGAATATGAACGACCAGATTGGCCGCAAGGCACCACAGTTCTGGGGTTTCCCCCGAAAGACCGGTTGCACGCCGTCAGGTTCCGCGTGAGTTTCACCATTGGCGACACTTTCCTGTAAATTCTTTTTTTCGCAAAACGGAAAAGACAATGGAAAAAGAATAACCTCTTTCAAGACAATTACCAGGATCGTGCCAATCGCCCTGCAACCCGGCCGGCACCACCATAACTCATTAAAATAAAAAGAAAATTCAACGACCAGGGGTCTTTGCCGGATGCCGAGCAATGACTTTGGGAGCCGATCCCGCTACGCAACGGTAACGAAGAGCACGAAGATGTTACTGCCGGGTAACTCCTGGTTCATTGCGCAGCAACCGAAAGCCGGGCGGTGCCGGCTGCGCGAAAGAAGGGTGGGCAGATGAGGTGAAAATCTTCCGTCATCTGAAACCATTCGCCCAATAACCCAATAGAACGCCCCCGCCGTGGAAGGCGGGGGCGTTGATCCCGGTGAACTCAATTTGCACAATGAAAGAAAAGACGATCAAGGTGAAGCGATGGTAACCTGTCCTTCTGTAGCGGCATTATTCATTTCGTTTGACTCCACCACTTGACCCGACATGTCTGCAATCGCTCCGAGGTAATAATTGCCTGGCTGGAGAGAAGCTGGCACGGTAAGCGAACGGACCAGCGTATCTTCCTCCCCGATATCCAGGCTTCCAATAGACCAGACCCCATTTTTGAAAACCAATCGGTAGATAAACCCGATCATCGTGTCACTGGCCTCAATGGTCGGATCGGTGGATAGGTAGATTCCCGTATAGAAGGCAGGAGCTGCAAGGGTGCCTAAGTTTTTAATCGTGGCGCTGACGCTGATTTGTCCCCCAGATTGAGCGCTCACGGGGCCTTGAACTGAACCAACCACGAGGTCCGCTTGGGCCAAGCCACTACCGACAGTGACTTGGTTGCCTTGCCGGATGTTGTTGGATTCGTTGCCTTCGTTCACTTGTCCCTGCTCGTCAACGATTATGCCCAGATTGTAGGTCCCATCCGCCAGACCCGCAGGCAGGGTGAATGTTTGATTGAGGCTGGTGGCAGCACCGGCGGCAAGCCCCGCATAAGTCTGGCTGCCGACCAAAATATCCGCGGAAGTCATTGATGCGTCAAGGGAGAGGTAGACCCCGGCCTGGAAAGCACCAGCGACAGCATCCCCAGCATTTTCCAGGGTGGCGTCGACCGTAATTTGCTCGCCGTCGATTGCCCCAACCAGGCTGGTCGCGGTGAGGTCGGGACGCGGGGTGTAGAAAGTCACCTGATTTCCGGCCAGAGCGTTGTTGGTTTCGTTTTGCTCGGCCACCTGATTCTGGTCGTCGACAATGGCCCCAACATAGTAGCTGCCATCGCCCAGGGACACAGGCCAGGTCGCGGTCAGGCTGATCGGGGCCGTACTCCCGGCAGCGAGGCCGGCCAGCGATTGGCTGGCGACGAAGGTGTCGGCGGTGGTGACGGTTGCATCGCCAGAGAGATAAACGCCCACGCGCATTGCGCCGGCTTGTGCACTGCCGGTATTTTGGGCGGTTCCCGCAATACTCAGCTGATCGTCGGTCAGGCTTGCGGTAATTGCGGCCATACTCAGGTCAGGCTGATCGGGGAGGACTCCGCCGACGGCGATCGGATAGCCGCTGCTGACATTGTTGGTCTCGTTGGCTTCGGCAATTGATTGATAGGAGTCTGCAACCACTCCCAGATAATAGGTCGCAGCGGGCAGTCCGGCAGGCAGGGTTACGGATGCGACGACGGTCTTCTCCGTACCGGTGGGCCAGCCATTCCAGAACATGAGGTTCGCCATGCCCAGGTAGGTGTCTGTCGTCGTGATGGTCGTATCGGTGGAAAGATAAATATTGTTGACAACGGTCCCATTGAATGACGTTCCCAGGTTTTTGAATATGACGGAGACGGAAATGGTTTGTCCGGGGTCCGGCGCTCCCGGGTAAGTCAACCCGGAGACGACCAGATCGGGCAGGTTGTTGGCTTGCGCGGCAAAGTCGACGGCGGCCGTCTGGCCATCGGTGAGGGTGAGGTTTTGCGCCGCCGCGGGCAGGTAGCCCTTCTCCTCGGTTGCGGCGCGCACCGACCAGCTGCCGGCATAGGCGCCAAGATGATAGCTGCCGTCGACGGCGGTGTTCTGGGTGACGCTCTCGCTGCCGCTGGCTTTGTCGAGAGTGACCGGCACCGCCTCAAGCGGGCTGGCGTCAGGGGCGCTGACCGTGCCCGCGACCCAGGCAGCGATGGGGGTGACGGTGAGGTCGTTACCTGTGGCCGGAGTGGTGGCCGGGTCGAAGTCGAAGCTTTGGGCGATGTAGCCGCGGAGCTGGGCCGATTCGGCCAGGGTGATGGTGGAGGTGGCGCTGCCGCCCACCGGCAGGGCGTACTGGCCGTTGGCGTCGGTCACCGCGGTGGTGATCTGGCCGTCCGCGCCGCGGGCTTCGAGGGTCAGGCCCGCAACCCCCATCCCGGCCCCGTCGAGAGCCCGCCCGGTGACGATGATTGCGGCCGGCGCAAGGGTAAAGTCGATGTTGGCGGCGCTGGCGCTCAGATTGACCTGCTGAGCGGCGGTCGCGGCGCTGAGGTAGCCCTGAACACTTGGCCCCCGGGCGCCCGAGCCGAGGGTGACCTGGTAGGTGCCGGCGGGCAGCGAGAAGGCATAGGAGCCATCTGCGGCGGTGAGGGTTGCGGCGCGGTGGGTGCCGCTTTCGGCGACCACGGCGATGCCGCCGACGCCCTGGCCGTCGGAGCTGCGGGTGACGGCGCCGGAGAGGGTGTTGGCCCCTGCCAGCAGGGCGAGGTCGACGCCGCTTTGGCTCGTGCCGGCCGACAGCGAGATATCGGGGGCCGCCGCTAGGGCCTGACTGAGACCAGATGCCTGTGCGAGCACGGTGTAGTCGCCGGGTTCAGCGACCTGCAGTTCATAGTCTCCAAGTGCATCGCTCAGCCCCCAGGCGCGGGTGCGCTGCCATTTATCCACCAACCGCACCAGGGCGCCGGCCACCGGGCCGCTACCGTCGGTGACGGTGCCGGTGACCGCCTGGGCTTGCAGGGCGGGCGCGATGGTCAGGGGGCGAAGCGCCTGCCCCTGGGCCGAGCTTGCGCGAATGACGTAATTCCCCGGCGCGTGATAAGCGGCCAGGGGATCGAAAAAGCTCAACACCGTGGTGATCTGGCCGTCGTTGGTGCCGTCCTGGTCGCCGGGCAGTCCGGGGCCGGAAGCGGCAAGGCCGTCGACGATAGTGAGCAGACGGAAGGGCAGTTCGTTGGGGTCGACCGCCCCGTTGTCGTTAAGATCGGGGTATTGGCCAAGGGTGACCGCCTCGCCCGGCGCACCGAGATCGGAAACAACAACGCTGACCGCCTGCAACTGGTCGGCGCCGAGAGAGCTGGCCCCAAGGGCAAGGCTCATCCCGCCGATCGCCGGATCAAGGGGGTCGGGGTCAAAGCCGTCGGGGGTGCCGTCTCCGTCACTGTCGGCCAGAGTTGGATCGGTAGCGGCGAGATACTCGTCGAAATTGGAGAGATGGTCGCCGTCGCCGTCGCCCGCGGGGTCATCGAGGGCGACGAAGGACTGCTGCGCGAGCGTGGGCACGCTGGCCAGCGCCACATCGACGCTGCCGTCGCCGTTGAGGTCGAGGCCCGAGCCGGCGTCGGTGGTCGCGGCGGAGTCGAAGCCGTGGTAGTCGAAGCGGATGACCCCAAAGGGAGTGAGCACGGCCTCGAAGTCATTCATCTGCGCCAGACCCTCGCCGGCGAAGGTCTCGGTACGCCACTCGACCACGACCCGTTCCGGGTTGGTCTTGTGCTCGACGAAGAGGCCACCGTAGAAGTAGGAGGAAAGATCGGCGTTCCAGGCGACCACCTTCGGCCCCCCGGCCCCGCCGAGCTCGATGGTGCCGTCGGCGTTGGCGACAATGTGGGAGTAGTTCGCGCCGTTGAAGGGGAAGTTAAAGGGCAGCGTGAAGGCGACACGCGCCTCGTCGCCGTAGTCGAACTGGTACTGCCCCGGCGTTTCGGGCAGAAAGCGGTCGGCCGCGGTGCCGTCCCAGGCGTAGCCCAGGCCGTCGACCGGCCCTCGCAATTCGTAGGCGGCCAGGGCGGGGCCGGCCCCCATCAGGGCCAGCACCAGAGCGAGCACGGTGAGTTTGCGCAATGTCATAAAAACCTCCCTCCACAGAAGCGTCAACCTGAATAATCGGAATTCAATTCCAAAACTAGGGTGTCCAGTCGATCGTTTCAGACCTGACCCTCGATCCCGAAGGCCTGGGCGAAGACCTCCTGCCAGCGGGGCGGGGCATCGGTGAAAGTCTGCCAGCTCGAGATCTCGCGAAACACCCGATAGGGTTTTTCCCCGGACGGGGCGGGATAACCCAGGGTGTCCTCGATGTTCTCCTCCAGCACGGCCAGGCGGTGCGGGTCGCCCACGGCCACGGAGATCGGCCCGTTAAATTTCTCGGCGCCCGGCGTGCCCTGGTCGCGGTCGTGAATAACGAAGGGCTCGATGGAGAGCGCCCGCAGATATTTGACCAGCGAGATGATCGCCGCCTTGCCGCGCGCCTTCACGACCTGGGTCTGGGAGAGCACCTGTTTCTGCAGATGCTCGGGGAGCAGGCGAACCGTGCCCTTGAGCGCCACCATTTCCGAATCGCCTTCAACCACCACGACCCGTCCGCTGAAAAAGACCCGCGACATCTCGTCGTCGAAGAGCTGCAGCATCTTGACCCGGGTGCGGTCGTCCTCCTGCAGCCGGCCGAGCTCTTCGGAGACGCCGTAGTTGACCGCGGTCACCGCCCCGTCGGGGCGCAGCGCCATCTTGGTGAGGCTCTGCAGGTCCTGCGAGAGGTCGATCATCCAGGGCGAATGGGTGGTGCAGACGATCTGGTCGGTGCGCCCCAGGGCGTAGATGGTGTCGCGCAGCAGGTTGGCGGCGGAGGGGTGCAGGTAGAGTTCGGGCTCCTCGAAGGCGACCAGCAGCGCCCGGGTGTTCAGGTCGCCCCGCTCGGCGAGCTGGGTGTGGTAGCGAAACATCGAGAAGACCGCCGTGCGCAGCAGCCCCGTGCCCTGCCGGCCGACATCGGTGTCGACGTTGGAGTACATAGAAATGTCGTAGCGGGGCTTGAGCACCGCGCACAAATCCTGCAGCGACGAACGCACCCGGATGCCACACTCGGGGAAGACACTGCCGATGATGCGGTTGACGTCGCGACACAGCCCGTTAATCAGCGACCCTTCGTCGGCGGGGGACATCTGCGCTTCGAGCTGCGCGAGCCCGGCCTGTACCGTGGCGGCGGTCTCGTTGCCGTCGAGCAGGTCTTCGAACAGCACGCCCAGCACCTCGGAGATCAGGGTCTTGCCCTTGTTGCCGTCGCCGACGTCTTCGTGCTTGGTCAAAGGCGGCACATGAATGACCCGCGGCATTTTGGAGAGCACGTTGCCCGCGATGCCGCCGGGGTTTTCGACCCAGGTGGGCTCGGCTGCGGTGTCGAAATCGGCGATGATATCGAGGAAGTCGCGCCGCCAGTCACCTTTGAGGTTCTTGGTCAGATCCTCGCCTGCGCTCTCGCGCACCCGAGCCGCATCGATGCCACGGGCAACGAGGTCTTCGCCTTTTCTTGCATCCGCGAATTCAGCCCGTATGGTATAGGGGTATTCGATGCATTCGATTCTGGGCTTGTTCGGGTTGGTCAGCCGATAGGTCTTGCGGTAACAAAACTGCCCGTCGACCACCCGCCCCTTGAACCCGCGCGAGTTGGCCACCTCGGGGTTGATGTCCGCGAAAAACCCGATCAGCTCGATCTCCTCGCAGGTATTTCCCTCGCCGTCGATCCGGAAATCGCCCTTTTCGGGGCTTTCCTGCGACAGAAGCAGCTCCAGGCAGCGGATGACCGAACTCTTGCCGCAGTTGTTCTGGCCGATCAAAAAGGTCGATTTCGCCAGATGGATGTCGGCCTCTTCGATGCGGCGGAAGTTTTTGATGGTGATACGGGAAAGTCGCATTTTTCCCTCCAATAGAATTAAACAAAATCATAAATTCAGTAAGTCTTATAATTCTCTCTATTTTTTTTAGATTCCTTTTCCTTCCATAAAAAAACCCAAAATAAAAACCAGACCAACAGAAAGCAAATGAAGATAAAAAATCAAACCTTTTATTTTTCTAACATTTATTAGTTCTTTATATTTTCTATAAACATAAAAAACATTTAATACGTAAAGGCTGCTTAATTTTACATTTATTATATTTCGATATTTCCTCAACTCTTTAACAATAAACAAATATGACACAGCCATGAATATTGCAGAAAAAACAAGTGTTAAATCTAAAAAAACAATCATTTTAAATTCCATTACTTAAAATAAAATTTTCTCTAATTATTCATCACAGCAACCAACAACTTCTTCTTTAATAACGGAAAACCTACAATCTTGATACCCGTTTACATATCCCCCCAAATTGAAGGTTAGCCATTTATTTTTGGATTTTGAATCGCGTCCATAAATTCCAAGATCGCCACCATAGGTGGTCTCATTGCTATCCTCTTCCCATTCAGCCTCACCGCAATGGCCCGCTCCCCCTTCATCATTTAATACAGGCGCAAACCCTTTTCCAAAGGGCAAACCAATCGACGCATACAGCCCAAACGAATAGCAATTCCTTGAAATGGTTCTTTTTATCTTTTTTCCTTGATTGCAGCATTCGTCATAAATTCGGTCGAAGCTTAATCGGGCTATAACTATGTGACCACCATAACCCCAACCTCTTTCCAATCCATGTGGATCAACATAATTAATGCTATTATTACCAACATACCTATAAAGATTCCAATCACCCCCATCAAACCCAATCGGATCTTCCGAAACAAACCGTCCCTCCATCGGGTCATAATACCGCGCCCGATAATAATAGAGCCCAATCTCCTTGTCCCACTCCCGCCCGGTAAACGCATAAATGTCACCAAACTGCACATCCTGCGGCAGCGGCAACCCGAAGGATTCATACCGGTAGCGCTGCACAATGCTCTGGCTTTCGTCGGTTACGGCTACGATGCTACCCAGCCCGTCGGCATGGTAGTAGGTGGGGCCGCTGTCGGTGATGCGCGCCAGCGGCTCGTCGATGCCGGGACCGTGCAGGTAGAGGGTCTTTTGGGTGACGGGAGCGGCGGCGCCCTGCTGGGTGGTGGTGACCAGCCGCACGATATCTTCACCGTCGTAGGTGTAGGCGCTGGTCGTGGTGGTGGCGACGGGGTGGTCGGTGACGTCCTTTTCAATGCGCCGGCCGAAGGGGTCGTAGGCGAAGGTGACGGTGCGAAGGACGCTGCCGTTGTCGGTGAGCTCGGCGCGGACCAGGCGGTTGTCGCCGTCCCAGGTGAGAACCCACTTCTTGCTGGCGCTGATGATGCGCTCGCTCTGGTTGCCGAAGTGATCGTAGGTGTAGCTGCGCTTTCGCCCCTGCTCCATCTGGTTGGCGGCGTTGTGGACGTAGCTGGCGCCTTCGGGCTCCTTGACGGTGGGGCCGCCGGTGCGGTTGCCGACGGGGTCGTAGACATAGTTCTCGGCCGAGGCGCCGTTTTGCGCTTCTGTGAGCTGATAGATGTCGTCGTAGAGGTAGGTGGTGAGGGCGCCGTCTTCGCTTCGCTGCTTGCGGTTGCCGACCAGGTCGTGCTCGGGGTAGCGCAGCTCGAGCAGGGTCTGGCCGCCGCCGTCGCGGGTGACGAGGCTCTCAAGCCAGCTCTGGTCGGCGTGGTAGCCGTAGGTGGTGACGAGCCCGTTGGGGTAGCTCAGGGACTCGCGGCGGCTGAGCGCATCGTAGCCGAAGGTAAAGCTCTGGCCACCGCTGACCAGGTGTTCGAGGCGCTTTTGGGCGTCGTACTGGTAGTCGAGGGTGCGCTCGTCGACGCTGCCTTCGAACAGGGTGACGAGCTCTTTCTGGCCGATGCCGTCGTATTCGTTGTAGCGGATGGTGGTGCTTCCGGCAGCGGTGGTGGCGGTGACGGTCTGGAGCCAGCCGTTGGCGTAGTAGGTGAAGCCGTAGCTGATGTGCGGGTTGACGGCGGCTTCGAGCCGGCCGTGGGCGTCGTAGTCGAAGTCGGTGAGCTCGCCGGTAAGATGATCGGTCTTGGTGTCGAGCTGGCCGTCGGTGGTGTAGGTGTAGGTGAGGATCGCGCTGTCGCCGGGGTCGAGCTCGCCGTCGCCGTTGTCATCCTTGAGCTTCTGGTAGAGCTTGCCCGAGGGGTAGTAGCGGTAGAGCACCGCGTTGCCCAAGGGGTCGGTCTCGCTTTTGAGCGCGCCGCTCTGATAGTAGGCGAAGCGGGTGGCGGGGCGCGGCTCTGTGGCATTGACGTGGTTGGCGTCGATCACGGCGGTGAGCTTGTCGACCCCGCCGGTGCAGCTGGCGCAGCCGGCGCCGCTGTAGGTGAGCTCGGTGCGGTCCTGCAGGGCGTTGGTGACGGCCTCGACCTGGCCGAGGTAGTTGTTCTCGATGAAGGTCTCATTTCCGTTGGCGTCTTTGACGTAGCTGCGGTGCCCGGCCAGATCGTAGCCGATCTCGCTCTGGTAGAGAGCGAGGGGATCGCCGTTGGCATCGATCGCGCTGCTCTCCTGGGTGCTGGTGGCGAGCCGCCCGAGGGCGTCGAAGGTCAGCGTGGTGGTGCGGCTCTGCCCCTCGCTGTCGGTGACGGTAACGGTGCGGGCGTTGCCGTAGGCGTCGTAGTCGCCGTATTCGGTGGTGATGCCGCGCGGGTCGTGAATCTTCCACAGCAAATCGGTGGCGGGGTCGTACTCGAAGGTGGTCGGCTGGCCGTTGCCGTCGATCATCTCCTTGATGCGTCCGTCGGGGTAGAGCTTGGTGACGCTGGTCTTGCCGGCGGGGTCGGTGACGGTGGTCACCTCGTAGACGATGCTGGGATCGACCGCATCGGCTTCGCTGGTGTAGGTGTAGCTGGTGGTGAGCGGCGTCGCGCCGCGCAGATCGGTGTGGCTTGCGATCTGGCCGAAGCGGGCGTCGTCGTAGGTGGTGGAGAAGGCGGTCGCGATGGGCGGATCGAGGGTCGCAAGCTGCGCGTAGCTGGCGATGTCCTCGGGCGCAAGCCCCCAGTCGGCGAGGTTGACCGGTTCGGTGCGCGCAACGACGCGCCCCTTGGCGTCGTAGTCGGTGAAGCTGGTCAGGCGCACGGCCGTGTCGGTGCTGTGGCCGGGGGTGGTGACGCTCAATTCGCGAAAGTCACTTGTGTAGGTGTAGCTGGTGGTGTTTCCTTCCGGATCTTCTTTGCTGAGCAGCTGACCGCTCGCCCCGTAGCGGTAGGTCCACTGGCCGCTATCTTTTTCGGTGATGACGGTGGTCTTGGTGGCGGGGTCGAAGACGACCGACTTGCTCTGTCCCTTGGGGTCGATGGTGGCGTCGGGAATGCCGGTGGCGGGGTCGTAGACGTATTCGACCGGCTGGCTTGCTCCGGGCAGGAATTTATACTGCATACTCATAGCGCCACTCGGCCCGGGGCTCGCCGGCCTTGGCGGGTGGCGCGGTCACGGTGTGCAGACGCCCCGAGGCGGGATCGTAGCCAAAGCTCCACTCAGGCCCGCCGGGGCCAGCCAGGCGATCGACCTTGGAGTCGCCGTCGTCGTCGTAAAAGGTGATGGAGCGGTCCAGGGGGTCAGTAACGGTGAGTTGGCCTGCGGTTGCATGGTCGAAGAGCAACTGGTTGCCGAAGCGGTCGCTCATCGACAAGATGCGTCCGGCGAGATCGAAGCGGTAAACCTCGCCGTCGAGCTCGCTGAGGGTGAAGCCGCTGGCGTCTTTGGCCAGAGTGGAGGTGTCGCGCGATTGGGATGAATAGCTGTCGTTGTCGGCGTCGTAGAGGTAGCTGCGGCCCGAGAGCCCTTTGCGGAAGGTGACTTTTTCGTCAACATCCTGGACGAGGCGCAGGTCGTAGGCATGGCTCCAGCCCCGGCCGAGAGCGCCCTGGACGGAAGAGAGATTGCGGAAGGAGAGCGCCAGGTGCAGCGGCATCGCGCCGCCCTGGGTGCTGAAGAGCGAGAGCGAATCGCGGATCTCGCCGCTGGCCACGTTGAGGCTCGATCCCCAGGGGGCATTCGCGGTACAGGGGGGATCGAGGATGCGTACGGTGACAGTGTCATGAGTGCCGCAATCACCATCATCGTCGGTGGCACTGATCCGCCCCGTATAAACCCCGGCAGGCAAGGGGTTGCCGCTGCCGTCGGTGCCGTCCCACGCATACTGGAAGGAAATGTTTCCCTGGCCGGAACCGCTGGTGCCCTGGCCTTCGATCGAGAAGTCCCAGTGAAAGGCCTTGGAGGACGAGGCCGAACCACTGAAGGTTACCGTTTCGCCTTTGACGGCGACGAATTCGGGCGTGGAGGCGCCAACGCCGGCTGCCATGTCGCAACAGAAGCAGACATTGGGTCCCTCCTCGCAATCGACAAGGCCATTGCAGTTGTTGTCGATGTTGTCGGTGCAATTTTCCTCGGCCCCCGGGTGGATTGCGGGGTCGTTGTCGTTGCAGTCTGATGGAAGATCGCAAGAGTCAAGGGAATTATAACCATCACCATCCAAATCTTCATTATTGCAGGTTTTGTATTTTTTTATGGCATAGAGCTCACTTCTTCTCCAACCTAAAAGAACGCCAGATCTCCAGTCACGGTAGGCATGGCAATCACCAGTGTATCCAGGATCAGAATAGCACTGATCAAAATACCCAGCCTGACGTTGACTATAAGAAACCTGCTCCCCACTACAATCTCCAGAGGTTGTTCCATCCAGCAGATCTACACATCCGTATCTTGGTGAATAATATTTAACTGTTTTAATATTTCCGGAATACTCCGTTTTTATGCAATAACAAGGAGGTCCTGGGGGCCAAGCAGTAACATTAGGACAGGTATTGTAACCACCAGCATCAGTACAAGAAAGAAATTCCCATTGTTCCGCAAATGACATAACTGGACAGGTAAAAAAAATAAACGAAAAAAATATAAAAAAAACAATCACATTCACAACATTCCTAGAATAGAAAAACATAAAACCCTCCTGTTTTATTTTTATCATAATTAAAACTAATTTAATTGATTATAAAAAAAATGCCATCCCCGCCAGAAAAGTGATCTGACGAAAACGGCATCGTTTTTCGAATCGCCCTGAACTGGCCGGACATGGCCACCCCTCCCAATCATCAAACAAATAAAAAAACACAAAATATCGACAACGGTAAAAAAACACTCCCTGAATGTCAACACGAAAAGGGTTGTTTTTTCAGGAGGAAAAAGAGTCTTTCTGTTGCTACCCCCCCCTCTGCACTGCTTGCGGCGGCCAACGAAAAAACCCCTGATTCCAGCGCCGCTCCCGAGTGAAAACGATAGTGAAAGCCAGGGGTTTTCGGTGAGGAAAACAGTGATTTCAGATATTCAAATTGGAACCAGAAACGGGATTCGAAAAAAGCAAATCAGGATTCGGCTGAGGTGGAAGGGTGGATAAAGTTGCGATTGACGAAATTTTCCAGCGCGACCATTTCGTTCAGCGCAAGATCGAGAAATTCGATCCCCATGCCGATGGGAAGGTTGGGCTTGAGCACCCACTCGGGGTGGTTGGTCCAGGCCACCCGGCCAACCAGAACCATGCTGCGGCCAGCGACAGGATCGATCTCCAGTTGCATTTCGAGGCGGCTGTCGCGGGGATAGAGGCAGTCGGTCGCGAGAAACACGCCCCCGGTGCTGAGATTGGCGGTCTTGCCAATCAACTCGTCACCGTGGGGCAGATGGCGAAAGCGCACCGACATGGCAACAGATGCTCGGGGGGCGAGGCGTCCTGGGTCGGGCAGACGCAGCAGACCGCGGGCGGTGTCGATGAGCAGGCTCCATTCGGCGGGAAAAGCGAGAATGGCGTCGGCGCCGGTATCGCGACTGCGTTCGGAATCTTCCTCGGCGGGAGGGACCAGCAGAACGACCCGGGTCTTCTGCAGCAGAAAATCCTTTTTGATCCGGCGGCAGCAGGCGTCGCCCCCCCAGGGAGGCAGGTCAAGGGCGAGAAAGGCGAGATCGGGCCCTTGCTCCTCGATCAGGGCGAACGCTTCGCGACTGTCGCGGGCAAGCACCAGCTCGAAGTCCTGGCGCTGGAAAAACCCTTCGGCCCTGGTCAGGAAATCTTTGTCGGAGACGGCAAAAAGAATCTTCTTCGGCATCGGCAGCTTTCCGCTTGAAAATCCTGGTGTCCTTCGCTGAGCGCCTCAGCGGGCACAATCGGACGGATCACCCTTGAGTTTGCCTAAGGCATGGGGGAGCGCCGGAAGAACCACCGCCAGATTCTCCCGCACCCCTTTCGGACTGCCCGGCAGGTTGACGATCAGGGTCTGCCGGCGCACGCCGGCCAGCGCCCGGGAGAGCATCGCATGGGGGGTCTTGGCCAGGCTGGCGGCGCGCATCGCCTCGGCCATGCCGGGAATTTCGTAATCGAGCACGCGGGCGGTGGCCTGGGGGGTGACATCGCGGGCGGTCAGTCCGGTCCCGCCGGTGGTGACGACCAGATCGAGGCGCTCGCGATCGCACCAGGCGACCAGCATCTCGACGATCTTGTCTTCGTCATCGGCAATGACCTCGTAGCGCTCGACCTGCCCGAGGCCGGCAACCATCTCCCGCACGATGCGCCCGCTTTCGTCCTCGCGCTCGCCGCGCGCGCCCTTGTCCGAAAGGGTCAGAACCCCGATGCGAAATTGCGGGGCGCTCATGGCGCCGCCTCCGAAGTTCCCGACCCGAGTTCCAGCACGACGACCGGATCGCCGGTGCGAACCTCTCCGCCTTTTCGCACCACCGCGAAGATCCCCTCTTTCGGCATCACGCAGTCGCCCGCCTGATAGTAGATGGCGCAGCGGTCGTGGCAGATCTTGCCGATCTGGGTAATTTCGAGAAGGGCCGCATTCCCCACCTGCAGCACCGTGCCGAGGGGCAGCGTGCACAGTTCGATGCCGTGGGTGGTGAGATTCTCGGCAAAATCGCCCGGGCCGACGTCGAGACCGGCGGCGCGCATCTTGCCGATGCTCTCCATACCGAGCAGGCTCACCTGGCGGTGCCAGTCGCCGCCGTGACCGTCGCCCTCGAGGCCGAAGCCGGCGATCAGGGTCCCGCGCCGGACGTCTTTTTTACGTTCCCCCTTGCCCGGGCTGGTGCAAACGGCAACGACTTCTCCCTGCTGCATGTCGATTAGCTCCTGAAAGGGGGAAATCCCTTTATTTTTTCTTCTCTTTCGCCATCAATACGCGACGGGCATTATTAACGATTACTTGGGACACATTACGGCTTTTCGCCAGTTGTTTCAATTCTTTTTCCGAAAAGACCGCCATGAAGCGCAGGGCTTTCGGCAGCGGCGTGCGCGGATGAATCACCAGGGCTTTCTTGATCTCGGTGTTCTTGACCCACTCGTTGTTGAGCAGGATGATGCGGATCAGATCGTCGCTGGAACTGCGGTTGCGGGCCACCCCCAGCACTTCGCCGTCGGTGATGCGGGGATTCTTGAGAACCGCCGCGGACACCAGCTTGTTGGAATCGCGCAGCAGAATCGAGCGCCACTCCTTGTCGCCGGTCAGGGCCATCTTGATCTTTTCGGAGACCGGCATTTCGAGGGAGAGCTGGTATTTGGACATGTTGAGCTCTTCGCCCCCGCTCTCGTCCCACTCTTCGCCCTCTTGCGCCTCCTCGGCACTGTCATCGGCGTTCGCCGTTTCCGCCGGCGGCGCTTCGGGCGCAAGGGGGGGGGCCGGCGGCGCCTCCTGCCAGCCCAGGCGCACCTTGAGACTGCGCTCGGCCAGGGGATTGGCGATGATGGCTTGAGCGAGCTGCGGGCAGGCCGCAAGGCGCACGTCGTTGCACCCCAGCAAAGACACGACGGCGGCCTCTGCCCGGCGGGCGATGGCAAGCAGGGTGGCTTCCGCGGTTGCGGGATTGGCCACCAGAGGCGCCATGACGTCCGGATCTTTGAGCCGTACCTGGGCGATGAAATGGAGAAGCTGCGGGGGGCTGTCGGCCGCGCCGGCGACCGGGCGCAGAATCGAGCCCGGCAAGGACGCGAGAGTCGCGAGAACCTCTCGGCGGATTTCCTCATCGTCGCCATGGTAGAGAAAAAGAAGTGCGGTCAGAAGATCCTGGCCGCTCAAGGGCAGAGCCCCCCGGGCTGCGCTCAGCTGCAGCTTGCGGGGGGCTTTTTTATCGACGATTCGCGCCACCTGGGGGGAGACCCGCAAGCGCACGCGTTCATTGGTCGGAGTCATGCGTTCGACGCTGCCGAAGGTGCTCAGCGGCTCTTGACGACGAGGGTGTCCATGCCGGCTTCGCGAGCCCTGGCGGCGGCCTCCTCGGCCTGGGCCCGGGTGCGGAAATCACCGAAGCGTACGATCGAAATCGCCACTTCGGTCGGAACCGTCTCCTGCTCGACGTGCACGCCTCTTTGCTGGAGACGCTCCGCCAGCCGCCGTGCCTGCTGCGGGCTCTGGAAGGAACCGGCGTAGACCACCATCAGGTCGCGATCCTTGATGAAAAACGGCTCTCCCCCCGCCGCGGTCACTTCGGCAATCTTCGCCTCACCCTGGCTGGGGAAAAAGGTGCCGACCCGCAAGCGTACCATTTTCAGCGTCCGCCGGCTTTCCTTGACCAGGGGCTTGAAACCCAGGGCGCGAATCTGTTCCTCGGCTTGCGCCAGGTTGGCGACAACCGAGTACGCCCCCACCTGCACCCGGTAGACGTCCCGATCGGCCGCAGGGGGCAAGGAACCGGTCTTACGGTCAATCACGGCGGGAGCCGTTTCGACGGGGGACTCGCCCGCCGGCGGCGTCTTGACGTCGGCAGCCGGAGCAGGAACCGCTCGGCTGAGAACCGGAGCGCCATCAGCGACGGGCGCGGCGGTGGGCTTGGCCGGTGCCGCCTCCGAGGACTTGGCCATCATCCCCTGGGATTTATCCGACACCGGGACAATGGGCGTCGACTCGGCCTTGGCGGCTGCCGCCGGCGCCGCAGCCGGCTTGGCCGGCACCGGAACGGCGGTCGTCGTCCCGGCCTTGGCCGCCGATTCCTGCGCCGCACCCTGGTCGCGGACCGGCACGGGAACGGCCTGCCGCTTCGGCGTTGCCGGCGCCGCCGCCCGGGGAGCCGGGGCGGTTCCCATCCGGGGTGCGAAATAGAGGAACCAGGCCGCCGCCCCCAAGGCGACCAGCAACAGGACCAGCAACAGAAGCCGGGTGGCCGAACCGCTTTTCGCGGGCGCGATCGGTTCGGCCTGCGGCCGCGGCGAATCCTCCATGCTGCTTTGCGCCGCCTCCATGGCCTCCATCGGCTGCTCGGCGGCCTCTTCCTCGATCTCCAGCTTCAATTCGTCCTTGTCGGCCATCCTGGCAGTTCCTCCCTTTTTTTAGCCGGGTCCGGAATATTTTTCCGATACCGATTCATTTATTTTGCGGGGCCTGGTGCCCATCGATGGTGAAAGAGAAATGGAGGCGCTTCAGGTGACAATTTGCGCCGCCCCTATTCGGCCTTTTTCAGCTCGGACAAAATCTTGGCCGTCATGTGCGGCGGCACTTCTTCGTAATGACTGAACTCCATGGTGAACATGCCCCGGTCCGAGGTCATGGAGCGCAATTCCGGGGCGTAGCGCAGCACTTCGGCCATCGGGACCTGCACCCTGATCATCTGACTGCCGGCCTTGGGCTCGACCCCCAGAACCTTGCCGCGGCGGGAGTTCATATCACCGATGATGTCCCCCATGCAATCGTCGGGAACGCTGATTTCCATCGCCATGACCGGCTCGAGCAACACCGGCTTGCAGACCTCCATCGCCTTCTTGAAGGCCATGGAACCGGCGACTTTAAACGCCATTTCCGACGAGTCGACCGAGTGATGGGAGCCGTCGACCAGAGCGACCTTGAAATCGACCACCGGAAATCCGGCCAGCATGCCGTGCTGGGAGGCCTCGTGAACCCCCTTGTCGACCGCGGGGATGTACTGACGCGGCACCACCCCGCCGACGACCTTGTCTTCAAAGACATAGCCCTCGCCTCGGGGCAGGGGCTCCATCTCGATCCACACATCGCCGTACTGGCCGCGGCCGCCCGACTGCTTCTTGTACTTGCCCTGCACCTTGGTGCGGCCGGTGATGGTCTCGCGATAGGGTACCTTCGGTTCGAGCAATTCAACTTCCACGCCAAATTTGCGTTTGAGCTTCTCCACCGCCACCTCGAGATGCACCTGCCCCATGCCCGAGATGATCATCTCACGGGTATCGGCATCCCGGGTCAGGCTCAGGGTGGGGTCCTCTTCGATCAGCTTGTGCAGGGCGATGCTGAGTTTGTCCTCGTCCCCCCGGCTCTTGGTCTGCAGGGCGAAGGAGATGATCGGCTTGAGCGGCATCGGGCTCGGGTAGAGGATCGGCTTGGCCTCGTCGCAGAGGGTGTCGCCGGTGGCGGTGACCTTGAGCTTGGGAATGGCGATGATGTCGCCGGCCACCGCCAGGGGAATCGACTTTTGCTTTTTCCCCTCCATCTCGAAAATCTGGCCGACCCGCTCCGTCGCCTCTTTGTTCGGGTTGTAAACGCTGGAGTCGCTCTTGAGGCTGCCCGAGTAGACCCGAGCCAGGGTCAGCTTGCCGGTATAGGGGTCGCTGACGGTCTTGAAGACCATCGCCGAAAACGGGCCGTCTTCCGAGGGATGGCGCACTTCGTCGGCACCGGTGGCGGGATGGGTGCCGTGCTGGTCGCCCTTGTCGAGCGGGGAAGGCAGGCAGGCGACCATGAAGTCAAGAAGTTGACGGATGCCGATGTTGGCGGTGGCGCTGCCGCACAAGACCGGGGTGAAAACGCCGGTGAGAGTCCCCTCGCGCAGTCCGCGCAGGATCTCTTCTTCGCTCAGGTCCTCGGTCTCCAGGTACTTCTCCATCAACTCGTCGTCGGCGTCGGCGACCGCCTCGAGCAGGATGACGCGCAGGCGCCGGGCTTCGTCGAGAAATTCGGCGGGAATCTCCTCCTCCTGGTAGGTTCCCTTTTCGTCGAACTGGAAAAGGCGCGCCTTCATGTGGACCAGATCGATAATGCCCCGGAAGTCCTCCTCGGCGCCGATCGGCATGTTCACCGCCACCGGCCGGTTGTTCAGGGCGGTGGCCATGTCGTCGACCGCCCGCAGAAAATTGGCGCGCTCGCGGTCCATCTTGTTGACGAAGGCGATGCGCGGCACCTCGAATTCTTCACACCACTGCCAGATCTGCTGGGTCTGGGCCTTGACGCCGGAAATCGCCGAAACGATGACGACCGCCCCGCCCAGAATGCGCAGGCAGTTGCGGGTATCGTGCAGAAAGTTGGAGTAGCCGGGAGTGTCGACGATGTGCAGGCTGTGCCCCTGCCATTCGCAGTGGTGCAGACTGGAGCTGAGGGTGATCCCCCGCTTGATTTCCTCGGGCTCGAAATCCATGTTCGAGGTGCCGTCGTCGACCCGACCGAGACGGTCGACCATGCCGGTATCGAACAGAACGGCTTCGACCAGCGACGTTTTGCCCGCGCCGCCGTGCGCCACAATTCCGAGGTTTCTCAGCTTCGAGGTGTCGTACTTTCCCATGGCTTCTCCTTTTCATTCCATTGAGGGGCGCCGTAGCGCCGCATGGCAACCTGCCGGAAAAATACCTTTGGGGCCTCATTGCCCGCATTCGGCCAAATCTCGGTCGTCGTTCATAACTCCCTGAAAATATTCTCGATAATCTGGTTAACGGCGTTTAAGTCTATCACCGGCTCCAGGGACTGTCAAAGACTGCCCCGGTTGCGCCCGTGGATGATGCGCAGCCCCTCCAGCGTCAGATCGGGCGCCACCTCGTCGATGGTCTGGGAGCTCTCGGCGATCAACGGCGCCAGCCCCCCGGTGGCGACGACCAGCGGCTCGTCGCGGGCCTCGGCCTTCATGCGGGCCACAATACCGTCGACCAGGCCGACATAGCCGTAGAAGATACCGGCCTGCATACTGGCGACGGTGGTCTTGGCGATCACCTGGGGCGGGCGGGCGATCTCGACCCGCGGCAACTTGCTGGCGCGCTGATAGAGCGCCTCGGCCGAGATTCCGACGCCGGGCGCGATCGCCCCCCCCTGGTATTCCCCCTTCGCGGAGATGAAGTCGAAAGTGGTGGCGGTGCCGAAATCGACGATGATCAGGCTGCGCCGGTATTGTTCGAAGGCGGCCACGGCGTTCACGATGCGATCGGCCCCGACTTCCCTGGGGTTGTCGTACTGGATCGGCATGCCGGTTTTGATGCCGGGGCCGACGATCTGGGGCTTCTTCTTGAAGTATTGCCGGCACAGGCTTTCGAAGGTCGCCAGAATCGGGGGGACGACGCAGGAAATGATGACGTGGTCGATGTCGTCGAAATGAATGTCGGAGAGGCGAAACAGATCATGGATGACGATGGCGTATTCGTCGACCGTGCGCCCCTTGTCGGTATTGATTCGCCAGCTGCGGGTCAGCGCGCTGCCCTGATAGAGACCCAGAACGGTGTTGGTGTTGCCGATGTCGATAGCGAGGAGCATAAGGATTCGCGGTCCGTGTTCGGGTTGGGATGGTTGGGCGGGCGCGCTCAATCGCACGGGCGCACATCGCCGGAGTAAATCTTGACGGTGTTTCCTTCGGGGGTGGCAAGGAGCAGCGCGCCGTTTTCGTCGATCCCGGAAAAAATGCCCGAGATCCGATCGCTGCCGCGGTCGACCTCGATCGCTCGCCCCTGCCACGGGCAGAACTCTTCCCACTGGCGGGCGATGGCGGCAAAGCCCTGAACCAGAAACTGCCGGTAGTAGCGGTCGAGGTAAGTATAGAGCAGGCGGGCGAACGCGGCCCGCGACCAGTTGCGCCCCGCCTCGAGCCGCAAAGAGGTCGCCGGATAGCGCAGATCGCCGGGAAACTGCTCGGCGCTCATGTTGACGTTGACCCCGATGCCGAGAACGACGAAATGGATGCGTTCGCTCTCGGCGCTCATCTCGTTGAGCAGCCCGGCCACCTTGCGGCCATCGATCAGGATGTCGTTGGGCCATTTGACGCAGGCCGGCAGTCCGCAAAAATCGCGGATGGCGCGCACGCTGGCGAGGGCCGAAACGAAGGTGAGCTGGGGGGCGCGGTGCAGTTCGATGGGAGGGCGCAGCAGCACCGAAGTGTAGAGATTGACGCCGGCGGGAGAGACCCAATGCCGGCCGAGGCGGCCTTTGCCGGCGCTTTGACCGTCGGCGATGACCACCGCACCGTCGGCGGCGCCCGTCTCCCCCAGGTGCATCGCCTGCAGGTTGGTGGAATCGGTGGTTGCGAAATAGTGGATCTGTCGGCCGACGACCCGGGTTTCGAGTCCGGCCTGAATCTCGGCAGGGGTCACCAGATCGGGCGCCTCCAGCAGGCGGTAACCGCGGGCGGGGGCCGCCTCGATGCGATAACCCTGCCGGCGCAGAGCCTGAATCTGCTTCCAGACCGCGCTGCGGGAGACCCCCAGCCGGCAACTCAGGTCCTCACCGGACACGCAGTCACTTCCCTTTTCGCGCAGCAGGGCGAGAATCGCCTCCTGCGGCTTTTTCGAGGAGTTGGGCATATCGAAAGAGACCTCCGCCAGCCACGGCAGGCAACGGACGGCAAAGAGAAAATTATTCGAACAGCATGGAGATATCGACGGCGCGGTACGAATGCGTCAGGGCACCGACGGAAATCAGGTCGACGCCCGTTTCGGCAATGGCGCGCACGCTCTCCAGACCGACCCCGCCGGAGGCTTCGGTCAGGGCGCGCCCGGCAACCAGCGTCACCGCTTCGCGCAACTGAACATCGGCCATGTTATCCAGCAGCACGATGTCGGCTCCGGCGGTCACCGCCTCTTCGACCTCGCGCAGGTTCTGGGTTTCGATTTCGATCTTGTGAATATGCGACAGGCGCTTGCGCGCCCGCTGCACCGCTGCGGTGATTCCGCCGGCCGCGACAATGTGGTTTTCCTTGATCAGCACCCCGTCGTAAAGGGCGTAGCGGTGGTTGCGTCCGCCGCCCATGCGCACCGCATACTTCTCCAGCACCCGCAGCCCGGGAGTCGTCTTGCGGGTATCGACGATCTGGGCGGAGGTTCCGGACACCGCCGCGACGAAGCGGGCGGTCAGGGTGGCGATGCCGCACATGCGCTGCAGGAGATTGAGCGCCACGCGCTCGCCCTGCAGCAGGGAGGCGGCCGCACCGGCCATTTCCGCCAGAACCGCGCCCCGTTGGACCGCATCGCCATCGCGGTGCCGGCTGGAGAAGGTGACCGAGGCGTCGACCATGGCAAAGACCTGGCGCGCCACGTCGATCCCCGCCAGGACGAAATCCTCCTTGGCCACCAGTCGCGCCTGCCCCTGGGTGCCTGCCGCCACCGTCGCTTCGGTGGTCAGGTCGCCGGCGCCGACATCCTCGACCAGAGCCGTGCGAATGATGCGTTCGACCTCAAACATCCGGATTCTCCCAAAAGTTATATAAAAAACAATTCCTTATAGCACATCACCCCCCCCCGCGCAACGAAAAAGGCCAGCCCGGCCGGGGCAGGATTTGCTTTACTTTTGAGGAAAAATTTGTTAAAAACATATAATAAGTTTTTAACCTAAGGAGTCCCATGAAGAACCGTAACGAGGTCATCTGCCCCAACTGTTTCGGGTCGGAGCAGCGTCAGATTCTGGCAACGCCCACATCGCGCAACGTGATCAAGGACGACGAAGCGTCGGATCCCGAGAGAAAAGGCCGCCTCCAGCGCGACCGGGAAGGAACCCTGGTCAAAATGTTCTGCAGCCGCTGCGGGCACGAACTCAAAGCCAAGGGGAACCGGGTCTGAGCGGTTCCCCCGCCGTTTTTTTCAATGTGCTGATCTGGAAAGGGAGGATTCCCATGCGAAAATTTGGTCCCTGCGGCCTCGTATTGTGTCTTGCGCTGCTGGGCGGTTGCGTCGGCAAGGCGACCTACCAGGCCCAGGTCGATGAGGCCAGCGCCCTCGCGGCCGCGGTCTCCGACCTTCGGACCCAGGTCGAACAACTGAAAATCGATCGGCAGGGTCTGCGCGAAGAGCGCAGCGACCTGGAGCGCAAACTGGCCGCCGCCCTCGAGGACAACTCGGCCCTCAATCAGGACCTTCTGCGCGCCCGGGCCGACCTCGATCGTCTGGAAAACGTCCTCAGCGCCCGCAGCGCCGAAACCGGCAAGGCGCTGGGAGAAATGCGCCAGACCATCGACCGGCTCGAGGCCGAGAACCGTGAGCTGTCCCGGGAAATCGAACGGGAGCGTATTGCCCGGGAAGCCAGGCTGGCCCAGATGAAAAACACCTACGACCAGTTAGTGGGCAAGCTCGAATCGGAAATCGAGCGCGGCGAGATCACCATTTCCGATCTTCAGGGACAGCTGACCGTGAACATGGTCGAGCGCATCCTGTTCGACTCGGGCAAGGCCGACATCAAGCCTGCCGGCCTCGAAGTGCTGGCGCGGGTCGGCGCTATCCTCAAAGATGTGAGCGACAAGGATATCCGGGTCGAGGGGCACACCGACAACATCCCGATCAGCTCCCGCCTGCAGGACAAATTTCCCAGCAACTGGGAACTCTCCACCGCGCGGGCGACCAACGTCGTCCATTTTCTCCAGCAACGCACGGGGATTGCCGGCGAGCGCCTCTTGAGCTGCGGCTTCGGCCCCTACCGCCCGGTGGCCGCCAACGACACGCCCGAGGGCCGGGCCGAAAATCGCCGCATCCAGATCGTGCTGGTGCCGAGCCGGGCGGTCTCCGCCGCCCCCTGAAAGTTACCCGCGCGCGCAATCTGGGTAGGAGGCGGGGTCCCCCCGCCGTCCTCCCACACCCCCGTGCGTACGGTTCCGTACACGGCGGTTCACTGGGCACCCGGAAAGCGTCTGAGGTGATCGAGCAATGAGACCAACCCCAGGTTGTCGAAGAAAGATTTGCGAAACGCATCGTTCATGTGCGAGGCTCCTGAGTTCCACCAGGGGCCTCGCCCGTTTGTGGCCGATCTTCAGGCCCGTTGTTCCGACAACTCCCGCCGCATCAGATTCCTGGCTCGGGTGAAGGGGCGCTTCCACCGCCGTCACAGAACGCAGCGCAACTTCCGCCGAATCCAGCCGTCGAGATCCTCGAAGAGACCCTTGACTTCCGCCAGGCGGAAGCAAGCGATCCAGCCCCCGACGACTACTATATGCCCCTGGATACACTTTGGAGGTCTGCCTTGAGAATATTGATCATCCTCCCCCGGCAGGCGGCCGAAACCGGAAACCACGTGACCGCCCAACGCTTTGCCGCAGGGCTGCGCGCCCTCGGGCATGGGGTTGTCCTGCTGCCCGTCAAAACCTCTGATCACGCAGTAATCTCGCGACAGATCAACGAGATGCGCCCCCACGTCGCTCTTCTCCTGCATGCCTACCGCAGCGGCCGCCCCTGGCTCGAAGCGCAACCGACAGTTCCTTTTGCCACCCTGTTGACCGGGACCGATGCCAACGCGGGCCAACAAGACGAAGAACAACGAGGGGTGATCGAGCAGATTCTGACCCGGTCCCGGGCGGTTCTGGCCCAGAATCGGGAGATTCTCCGCGAGCTTGCGCCCGCGAGGGCCAAACTCCGGTCGCGCTTTCATTACCTGCCGCCGGGATTCCAGCCTCAGCACCAGCCCTTCGACCTGCGCGCCGACCTCGGAATCGATGCGCAGACCATCCTGTTTCTGCATCCGGCCGGAATTCGCCCGGTCAAGGGAAATCTCGAACTGATCGACCTGTTCTCGCCCCTCGCCGTCCTCGCAAAACCCTTTCGCCTCGCATTCTGCGGACCGATCATCGACCAGGCTTACGGCTCCTCCTTCCTTGACGCCCTGGCCGCTCGCCCTTGGGCGCGGTACGCCGGCATCGTTCCGGCGTCAGCCATGCTGAGCGCCATGCGCCAGGCAGATGTGGTTCTGAATAACTCCCACGCCGAGGGTCTGCCCAATGCCCTGGTGGAGGCGGCGGCGCTGGGCCGTCCGATACTGGCGACCGCGATCTCCGGCAACCGTGAGGTGGTGATCGACGAAGTGAACGGATTCTGCTGCCCGACGCCGCAGAGCTTCACCCATCGCGCCCGGCAACTGCTGGTCGATGATGGCTTGCGGCAGCGGCTCTCACGCCCTGAGCCCGCCCGTTTTGATCCCCTCACCGAAGCGCGAACCCTCTGCGCCATTCTCGAAACCATCGCCTTGAATCCGCGATAATCTCTGCGGATCAGCTCATCGATAAACGGCTGATAGTCAAAGCCGCCATCGGCGCATTCATCCCGCGAGCATTCAAGACGGAAGGCCGCGGCGCAAGTCTTCGTAAAGATAATTTGCTGGTAATTCGGTTCGACCTCTGCATCCGCCTTCTCGAAGGCGACAAACGCAGTTCGGACTGAATAAATATCTCTGCAGCTAAAAAAAATCATTGGGGTTCTCGCTCTCCTTGTGGCATGGTTTGGGCACCGCAAAAAGTCGCTTACCTCATGAAAGTCAGGGCGATTATTGGCATCACAATCCGGACAAACCATAAAAAACACATTATTTTCAGGCCACTTAAGCAATCGGTTGCGCAGAAACCACTCCAGCAATCCCAAGGCGTTACCGACGTGAGAAGGTAACGCCTTTTTTTCGCAGAACCCCAAGGAGAACGAATGTCCCTCACGACCACCAATGTCAGACCCAACCATATTTTTATCCTGACCACCGTGGTAACCCTCGTCGCTTTGCTGGCCGCCTGGTATTACTTCTCCCAGGACTATTCCGCCCTGTCCGCCGAAAACAGCCGGGGCGATTACATCGAATTTCGCATCAGCAACGTCGGTTTCGGCTCCGGCAATTCCTTCACCATGGCCGCCTACCTGCATGAAAAGAACGGAGAACCGCTCGATCTGGGCCCTATCGCCAATATGGGCAATCGCCAGATGGTCGCAGCCCTCGTCGAAAACGGCCAATGGCTCGACGACGGGCATTTCCAGGCGCGGCTGGAAAATTTCCAGATGGATATCTCCCAGAGGGGCGAAGACTGGCAGCTGCACAAGGTGCTCGAGCCGACGGCGAAGCAGCCCTGACGATGCTGCGTCCCGACCCATTGCGGTCTTTTCCGAAATTTCATCCATTTGCATGGAGAGCCCGGTATCCCGCGGATGCCGGGCTTATTTCATTCCAGGGGCGCGTAACTGTGGTGACTTCATGCCGGAAAAAATCGCCTCCAGGTTCTCCCCGCGAGTCATTATCTGCTAATCTGATGGCGGGAAACCGAACCGTTGGTGCCTGTCCGCTTCGGTGATCGCCCCACGACCGTTCCCGGCTCATCCCCGCCAAGGCCGACCGCAGCGGGACCCGGCCGCCAACCAAGGACCTCCGCCATGCGCAGCCATTTGATCCCCCTCGCCCTGTTGCTTTGTTGCGCGACAACTGCCTGGGGCCAAAATTTCCAGGGGACCTGTACCGTCGACTTCATCGGGACGTCGACCCTGCATGATTTCGCGGGCACCGCCGCCTGCGAACCGTTCCTGGTGGAGATCGAGCAGAACCCCGGGGCGGCGCCGGTCATCGAAAACGCCCAGGTACGGATTGCGGTTGCCGGCATGCAGACCGGACGGGAGACCCGCGACGAAAAAATGCGGGAGATGTTCGACAGCGACCAACACCCTTACATTCTGGGGGTATGGCGGGAGGTCAACCCTGACGAGGTGCGACAGCGCCTGAAAACCGGCGGCGATGGTTCCGGAGCCTTCGAATTCGGCCTGAAAATTCGCGATATCACCCACCGCATCAGCGCCAGGGCGGAAAATTTCGTCGAAACCGATGGGGGAATGGCCTTCGATCTCCGGTTCGATGTGTCCCTCGCCGCCTACGAGCTCGAACCACCCAGCGTGCTCGGCCTCATTCGCGTCGGCGATACGGTGCGGGTCAAGGTCGCCGTCGACCTGGCCAGGGCGGCAGCGGCGGAGACAAAACAACCATGACGGTTTGGATACACCACCTGGAGAGCCTGGTTCCGCAACACAGCTACACGCAGGCGTTCGCCAGCGAAAAAATGCAGCAATGGAACGACGACGCGCGACAGAAGCGCATGATTCGCGCCCTGTACCGCAAATCGGGCATCGACAAGCGCCACAGCGTCGTCGCCACCTTCGACGAGGACTCGCCCGACGCCTTCTTCCTGCGCGACCCCAACGGCCGCCTGCGCGAACCGGGCACCGCGCGGCGCAACCAAATCTACGCCCGCGAAGCCCACCGCCTGGCGGTGGAGCTGGCGCAGCGGACGATCACCAACGGCCCCGGCATCGTCCCGGAAAACATCACCCATGTGATCACCGCGTCCTGCACCGGGTTCTTCAACCCGGGCCCCGACTATTTCATCGTTCACGATCTCGGCCTGCCCTTCACCACTCAGCGCTACCATCTCGGGTTCATGGGCTGTTACGCCGCCCTGCCGGCACTGCGCATGGCCAAGCAGTTCTGCCAGGCCGACCCCGAGGCGGTGGTGCTGGTGCTGTGCATCGAGTTGTGCACCCTGCACCTGCGGCTGGGCGGCGACGAAGACGTGATGCTGGCCAATTCGCTCTTTGCCGACGGTGCCGGCGCCGCCATCGTCAGCGCCCGCGCCCCCCAGCCGGAGCAGGCCGCACTCGCCATCGGCGATTTCCGCTCGGCGCTCATCCCCAGCGGCTTGCACGACATGGCCTGGACCCTGGGCGATCTCGGTTTCGATATCGCGCTGTCGAGCTACGTGCCGAAAATCATCGGTGCCAACATTCGCGAAATGATCATGTTTTCTCTCGCCTCCCAGCGCCTGGAACTGAACGACGTGACGACCTGGGCCATCCACCCCGGCGGCAAGGCCATCGTCGACAAGATCGAGCAAAGCCTCGATCTGCAGCCGCCCCAGGTGGCCGCCTCGCGCGCGGTGCTGCGTCAGTTCGGCAACATGAGCAGCGCGACCATCCTCTTCGTACTCAAGGATATTCTGCAGCGGCCTTCGCCGCGAGTTCGCGAAAACATCTGCGCGATCGCCTTCGGGCCGGGACTGACCGTCGAGATGGCCCTGCTCACCGCCCACCGGGGAACCACGGCGCTCGCCCGGGACGCGGTGGTGGCCTGACGGGCGGGCGGCGGCAAATCTGAGCCGCTGCTTCCCCGCCTCCTCCCCGCGACCGCTATCGGCCCTCGGTTGCAGCAGAGCCTGCCCCGCCCGGGCCGGCGCGTGGATGTTTTTCCCCCTGCCGCCGCCGGGACGCCCTCCGCAATAAAAAGGACGAACGATTCATGCGATTGAGCATCGCCACCAATTTTGATCCCCAGCTGATCGAGGCGGTCAGGGATTACCCCGTGGTCGAACTCTTCGGCAAGCTCCAGACCGACGTGGTCGGCGGCGGCCGCGCCCCCTACCAACTGGCCAAGATCTCGCGCAAGCAACTGGCCGCCCACGTCGCTCATGCTCGCGGGGCGGGTATGGGCTTCAACTACCTGCTCAACGCTTCGTGCCTGAGCAACCGCGAGATCACCCGCCAGGGGCAAAAAGCGATCGACCGCCTGCTCGAGTGGATCTGCAGGATCGGGGTGAGCTCGGTAACGGTGGCCTCGCCCTTCATGTTGCAGATGGTCAAGTCCCGCTACCCGCAACTGAAAGCGCGCATCTCGGTGTTCGGCGGGGTCGACCGGGTGCGCAAGGCGCAGATGTGGGAGGAGCTGGGGGCCGACTGCATCGTGCTCGACAGCATCCTGGTCAACCGCGAGCTGAAAACGCTGGAGAAGATTCGCCGGGCGGTTTCCTGCGACCTCGAGCTGCTGGTCAACAACAACTGCCTGGCGGGGTGCGCCCTGTCGCCCGCCCACATGAACACCCTGGCTCACAGCGCGCAGGCGGGACACGCCAACAAAGGCTTCTTTATCGACTGGTGCTTTCTCAAGTGCACCGAAATGAAGCTGCGCGACCCGGTGAACTACATCCGCTCCGAATGGATTCGCCCCGAAGACCTGCCGCTCTATGAGGAGATGGGCTTCGACCTGTTCAAGATCGCCGAGCGCGACATCCCCACCCCCGTCATGCTCAACCGGGTCAGGGCCTACGCCGAGCGGCGCTACGAGGGCAATCTGCTCGACCTGGTGCAGGCCTACGGCTTTCAGGGGATCAAGGCCGACCACAGGTACTACCGCCACGGACTCGGCTGGTTTCTGCGCTTCCTGATCCGTCCCGCGCTGGCCAACCCCTTGCGCCTGCTGCCATTGAAGCGCCTGGCGGAACTGCGCGGCATGACCCGGCCGGTCGCGGGCCGCCCGCCGGTGGAGATCGACAACCGCGCCCTCGACGGTTTCATGGAACGTTTCCGCGAAAAAAGCTGCCTCGACGTCGACTGCGAGGAATGCCGCTGGTGCCACGAGTTCGCGCAAAAAGCGGTGCGCATCGACGAGACCAGCCGGGAACGGGCCCTGGCCGCCTACGATGAACTGTTCGCATCGATGAATGCGGGAACGATGTGGCGCTACCTGCCCAGGAAGAAATAACTGTGCTGCTTTAGCGAAGAGACGGTGGGACAGGAGAGGAAGCGAGAAAAGGAATTCGCTCTGGCCCCTATTCTCTGTTTTCCCTCTCCGTCTCGGCGTTGAAAAGGTTTCCGGATTTTTTCAGCCAACGAAAGCGCCTTGCCGATGAGCCGCCGCTTCAGTCTCAAAATCAAAGACCATATCGACGACCCCGAACGGAAGAAGCGCTACAACGAGGCGCACTTCGGCGCGGCGGCGGCGCGCTACGACTTCGCCACCCGCGCCATGTCGCTGGGGCGCGACGGCGCCTGGAAGAGAGAGCTGGTGGCCGCCCTGCCCGCTCTGGAAACTCCCTGCTGCGTCGATCTGGCCACCGGCACCGGCGACATCGCCTTGCTGCTCGCGGAGAAATACCCCGAGGGGAAAATCACCGGCATCGATCTGACCGAACCGATGCTGGAATTGGCCCGCCGGCGCAACCGCTTCGGCAACCTTTGCTTCGCGCAGGGGGACATGGCGCAGACCGGCTGGCCCGAGAGCAGCGTCGATGTCGTCACCGGCAGCTACGCGGTGCGCAACGCCGCCGATATCGCCCAGGCTCTGGCGGAAATCCACCGCATTCTCAAGCCCGGCGGGGTCGTCGCCCTGCTCGATTTTTCCAAATCGCCCGCCCCCGCCCTTCAACCCCTGCAGTATGCCCTTCTCAAGTACTGGTGCGGCTTCTGGGGGCTCGTCCTGCACGGCAATCCCGAAATTCACGCCTACATCGCCGCCAGCCTCAAGAGCTTTCCCGACCGCCGCAGGTTGCGGGAACTCCTGACACGGCAGGGATTCGAGCCACTTCTGAGCCGACGTTATTATTTCGGGTTGCTCGAAATGATCATCCTCAGAAAACCACCGTCGACCTGATCCTCATCACACTCAAAAAAACAAAACACTGTTTGACAAATCTACAATTCCATTTATTCTTATAATCAATTTTACATATTTATATCATTTTTCGTACCGGAGAAAGGAGACAAGCCATGATGACAGCGAAAAACCTGGTCCTCACCTTCGCCATCGCGACCCTGGCCAGCGCGCCCACGACTGCCTTGCCCGCCGGACCCGAGCGCATCGACCTGCCGGCAGCGCGAATGGGCACCGTCTCCTTTCCTCATGCGGTACATCAACAGCGGACGGCCAGCTGCGAGGTCTGTCACCACAAAGGGGTCGAGGCGGGAGCCTGTACCAGCTGCCACGAGGTGGAAAAATCCCCCCCTCAGGGCCGCGACCTGTTCCACAAAATCTGCCGGAGCTGTCACGAACGAGAAGGCGGCCCCTTGCAATGCCGCGGTTGCCATAGTCGGTCATAGCGGCAGGAATCTTTGCGAAAAAACAATTCAGAGGTACGCGTGGCGATCTCTGCGCGCGCCTCTAACCCTCATCATGGGCTACGCCGAACTGCTCGAGCAGGGGCGGGATCTCGACGAGGTGACCCGCGACGAATTTCTTGCGGTGATCGTGGAAAAGGCCGAAGCCCTCGAAAAAATCGTCGACGAGCTCCTCAACCTGAGCCGCATCGAATCGGGGCACCTGCTCGCTCTCGACCTGGCCGCCTACGACATCACGGAGTTGGTCACCGGTCTGATCGACCAGTTCCGTAAACTCGCCCCTCGCCACACCTTCGAGGTGGTCGCACCGGAGAAAGCGCTGAAGGCGGAGCTTGACCGGGGCAAGATGGTGCGCGCCCTGGAAAATCTTCTCAGCAACGCGGTGAAATATTCCCCCGAGGGCGGCCCGATCCGCGTCCCCCTCGAACCCATCGCTCCCAGCCAGATCCAGATCACCGTGGCGGACCGGGGCATCGGTATGACCCTGGAGCAGGTCGAGCGCATTTTCGATAAATTCTACCGCGGCCATACCAGCAACACGACCATCACCGGCCTCGGGCTGGGCACGACCATCGCCCACAGCATCATCCACGCCCACGGCGGCCGCATCTGGGTTGAAAGCGAACCCGGCCAGGGCACCCGGGTCGGCATTCTGCTCGACAGGGAACAGACCGGATAAACCTCTATTTATTCTCTCGCCCCACCCCATCCGCCAACCGCTCGGCAATGCCATCGTGAAAAACAAAGTCTGGCCGCCCACCCTGTTGCCGGCCCCTTCCTTCCCCCATTCCCCTTCTTGCTCTTTTTCCACTTCATCCCTGATTTAGATTATTTTACCGTCGATGTTTTTAAATAGCTCTTCTTCATGTCTTAAAGAGACGATTCACTCACGCAATTCTTTCTGCAAAGAAATCTCACCAAAACCAAATTTTTTCCCAATGAATTTTTATCCAGTTTATTTTTTCTGAAAATACTATGGACAAAAAAAAATGACTACTTTAGCCTGCTGAAATAACTAGGCTTTTTCTTGAAATATTTGGTTTTTTTCGACTAAAAACATCCCTCCAAAAGCATTTTTTTCTATATGTCGCCCGATTTTTCTGGTCAACGCATCTCTTAGACTAGTTTTTCGAGTTCATTGGCCGGGAAAGGACCCAGCGAAACCATTAACCCTCGCCAAGTCTTCTGACAAAGGATCGCTTTCGTTTTGTTAACCGTCACCACTCTCTTTGGGTCATGGGGGCCTAAAGGGAAAAAACGCGCCAAACAACGCACGACTTTTTCAAGGGAGAATCAAGGCATGAATGTTTCAGTCGAGGTCATTGAGACAGGTTTGCAACCCACTTTGAACCAAAGGCAAAAAGACATTTTGGGAGAAGTTTTTCACCTTCGCTACCGGGTCTTCTATCAAAAACTTGACTGGGAGGTTCCGATTAACGGCGAACAGGAAAGGGATCACTTCGACGATCTCAATCCCGCCTACATCGTCAGTTACGATCCGCGGGGACGAGTCAGTGGCGCCTTGCGTCTTTTGCCGACCACCGGCCCCTACATGCTCAAAGACGTGTTTCCCCAATTGCTGGAAGGCGAGGAGGCTCCCCAGGAAAAGAATATCTGGGAGGTCAGCCGCTTCGCTGTCGCCCCTTGCGGTTCCGATCCCCAGCAGCAGGCAACGGCATCGGAAGATACGGTCAGGATTATTCTGGAGGGTTTATTGTGGGGGAAAAAATGTGGGGTCGATCACTTTCTCTTCGTGACCAGCGTTGCCGTCGAAAGACTGCTGAAGCGGATCGGCATGCAAATGCGCAGGTGGGGCAGCGGGAAAGCAACGCGGATCGGAAAGGTTTTGACGGTGGCCTGCTGGCTGGATGTCACTGACGCTCATATCGACGCCATGCTTGACGCCCTGGGAGAGCAGCCGCTCGCGCGCGAGGCCATTTAAAGCAACTGGATGGAGAGATTGGAGATGTATTTCAAGAAAATAAAGGAGCTTCGAAATGAAAAAAAACGCGACGACGACAGTGCTTGAAATTTTTGAAAAGGGATCCGATGGACGCAGCATCCTTTCCGCCAATACGGAGCAACCTAATGGCAATATCCCACAAATCGTTTACTGCTATCAGGCTCCGGTAAAAAAGATGAAAAAAATGTCAGCACGATCATAAAAAGATGTGGAGAAATCGCCCGATCAGAGACCGGAGCCAGCGACGCTTCGGATTCTCTCGGTCATCCGCCATTCCGACAAAAGGCTGTAAAGATCGGGCTGATCTCGCCGACCCCTTTCATACAGGGCACACTCGTAGCCGCCGCCGCGGAGCAGAGACTCGATCTCTTGCCAAAAATTTTCTTCCGCCTGCTCACGGGTTTGCCCCTGAACCAGAATCGCCTCATCAACGTTTGTGGCTCTCCAGAGGGGAGCGTCCGGTGGACTTTCCTGACGTTCGAGGACGAGGGTCTGGCCTGGAATACCGAGAAGGTATTTGCACAGAGGACGCAGGCTGTTGGAAAAAAGGAGTGTCTCGCCGTACTCGGGCGCTTCAGGCCAGTAGGCCAGAGCGTAGCGGGGTATTCTGCGGCCCTTAAGGAAGCACGCTAACTCACTGGAATAGCTGAATACTTTCTTTACCACGATCTCTCCACAAGAATTTCCGGGGTACCGAATCCCAAGGTTTTCAATCTCCTTTATACTTCAAAACAAGAAAAAGTGAAAGATAAAATTAAATTTCTTTATTTATTAATTGCTAAAAATAGGTTGACAAGATCTTCGGCCTCGACCTAAATTTGAAATGTTTCTATCTGCTTTTAAATATATTGAACGGTTTTGGGCATGAATGCAGGGCTTTACAACAGTCGAACGCTTCAGATTTACCTGCGGCTTCTGAGGCACTCATATCCGCATATCGATACCGCCCAGTTTCTGAAAAAAACGGGCCTCGAACCTTATCAGGTTAACGACCCGGGTCACTGGCTGAGCCAGGACGAAACTGATCAATTCTATCACGTTCTGGTGGAGGAAACGGGCAATCCGGATATTGCCCGGGAGGCAGGTCACTTTGCCGCCTCTCCGGACGGTCTGGGCTTGATGGAGAATCTCTTTCTTGGTTTTCTCGGACCCGCCAAGGCCTATTCTGCAGCCGGAAAGATTGCCAGGTCCCTCACCCGCTCTTCAGTTTACACCACTAAAGAACTCTCTCCCAATCGCGTCGAGATTACGGTCGACTTCCTCCCTGGCATCGAGGAACGGCCCTACCAGTGCCAAAGTCGCATTGGCTACCTGGAGTCGGTGCCTTTGCATTTCGCAGGCACGCTCCCCCAGGTCGAACACAGCGAGTGCATCTTCGAGGGCGGCCATTGCTGCCGATATCTGGTCTCCTGGCGTATGCCGAAAAACGTCTGGCTGGCCAGAACCAGAAATTTTCTGACCTTCGTCTTTCTGGCCGCCCTGGTTCCCCTGTTGACGGTTTCTCCCCTGTGGACTCTCCAAACGTTCCTGCCCGGCTGCATCAGCCTTCTCGCGATCATGTCCTTTCTGTTGGAGAAACAGGACAAACAGAGCCTCACTCAAAGCCTGGCGCAACTTCGGGATTCCACCGAGAGACTTGACGAGCAGATCAAGAAAAACTACGACACCGCCAAAATCACCAGCGAATTGGGGCGGGTCCTCAACCAGCGAAACACGCGCAAAGATGTGCTCGACAAGGTTGTTCAAACCCTGGACAGCCGCCTGGAATTTCCCCGCGGGTTCATCCTGGCGCTGGATGAAAACCACAACCGGCTCAACTATCAGACCAGCTACGGGTTCGAGCCCTCCCAAATCAGCCTGTTCGAGAAAATGTCTTTTGAGACCGGGAACACCGGGGCGGAAAACGACAATGTTTTTGTCCGCTGCGTCACCGGGCAAGATCCGATATTTCTTCCAGACCCCCAATCGATCAAGGAGCAGATGAGCGGCCGCAGCTATTTTCTGGCGCGGCGCCTGGGATTCGAATCTCTGATTTGCGTCCCGATATTTTGCGAGGGCGAGGCCGTCGGAATCCTTGGAGTCGAAAGCCAGGGGTCGGAAAAACCGCTGCGGCAAAGCGACCTCAGCTTGCTGATGGGCATCGCACCGATCATCGGAGTGAGCCTGCGCAACGCGGATTTCATCGAAGCCCGTGAGCGCCAATTCCATTCCATTCTCGAGGTGCTCGCCGCGACCATCGATGCCCGTGACCCGCTGACTTCGGGGCATTCCCTGCGGGTCACCGAGTTTGCCATTGCAATCTGCCAGCAGATGAACCTCTCGAATGCCTATACCGAGATGATCCGAGTTGCGGCTCTGCTGCACGATTACGGGAAAATCGCGGTTCCCGATTCCATTTTGAAAAAGCCGGGTCGTTTGACCGAGATCGAATACGAAGAGGTCAAAAAGCACTGCCGCCGGACCCGTGAGATTCTTGAACGCATTCACTTCGAGGGAATTTTCCGCCAGGTTCCCGAGGTGGCGGCCTGCCATCACGAAAAACTCGATGGCAGCGGTTATCCCTACGGGCTGCGGGGCAAGGAAATTCCGCTGGGCGCGCGCATTATCGCCGTCGCCGACTTTTTTGAAGCCTTGACCTCAAAGCGTCACTACCGCGAGCCCATGGGAATTTCCGAGGCTATCGAGCTTTTAGAGGCCGGGTCAGGCTCGCACTTTGATCCGAAGGTCGTCGCTGCCTTTATGCGCTGTCTTGAAACGATCTCGTCTTCGGAAATTTTTTCCAAAGCGACCTCCAACCTCTTCAACTCCGCCTGAGAGCGCAGCAATCTCCTCGCCCGCGAATGAGCAACTATCTCATCTCCTCTGAGCATAGACCCGGATAAAAAAACCGATCGCAGGGAATTGCCATCGGCTTGAGCGATACAAACGATTTTTCGGTTGATCAGAGATTCAGACGCTTTTGGCTTTTGGGGTCGAAAGGGGTCAACACCGTCCCCGCAGAGAAATGACGTTTTCCCTGGCGGTCTCGTCGCAAGCATAGGAATCAAGGCTGAATTTCGGCAATGGGACATCTTTCTCCCCCGGCATAGGGGACGAATTTTTCACTCGGCGCATCTCTTCGCTCAACTTTTCGGTGGTATCGCGTAGGCGAAACATTTCCATGAGCAGATGACGTCGATTTTTTCTTTCCGCCAGAATCGTTAAGGCAAAGATCAGAATGAGTGCTCCAGGCAGGAAATAGACCAATGCTATTTCAGGCGACTGGAAGCCGAGAGTTAAAATCCCCCCGGCGGCAAATGCGGAAAAATAATTTCGTACCTGAACCACGGTTTGAATTCCCCCCCAGAATGGCCTAAAAAAGGCCTTTTCCCGTCAAAATTGCGGGCGGGATCATCATAACGGTTATACTGCGTTTTTGCCAAAAAAAATTTCCCCGCAAGCTCCGGAGTCGAGGCCATCGAGGTCCCTGCCTGTATGCCGCAATGGCAAGGAACCTCCACGTCGAATCAAGGTTCTTCGAGCTTAAAAGCGATAAACGGCACTCGCCGCGACCAGGTGCAGTGTCGTACGATACTCACCGTTGGCCGTCCCCCCCAGATCAGCACCGACGTTGTTGTTCTTCTCCCGGTCCTGAATGACCTGATAACCATAGCCCAGGTCGACCCGCAGGGCCCCGAAAGTCAATTCGGTTCCCAGAGAGAATAAATGGGTGTCGCCATCGGGCACCGAAGGCTCCAGGATGTCTCCCGGGACGGCGCCCTCGCCGTAAAGATAGCCCGCCAGCAGCGCGATCCGTTCGCTCAACCGGTAATGGCCGCCGGCATTGAAGGACAAGGTCGACTCCCACCCCCGCTTCAGAACGCTGGATACGCCCGTGTCCAGTTCGATCACGATATCCTCGAATGCCTTCCAGTCCTCCCAGCGCAGTCCCACTTCGAGCACCAGGTCCTGAAATCCCGAATAGGAAATCCCCGCCACCACTTGCTGGGGCAGGGTGATCTCGGTGCTGCCGACGGTGTCGAACAGCCCGGCCGCCACGGCGCTGGCCGCAGGTTCGGCCAAGGGCGGCAGATCGATATCGAGGTCGCCGTCGACGTCGATCTCGATTTCGCTGCGGTAAAAGGCCCCGATGGCGATGTCTCGGGTCGGCTTGAGAAGAATACCGACATTCACTCCCCAGCCGTCCCCGTCGCCGGAGAATTTCTGACTGGCATCGGGAAGGGCGCCGAAGACCCCGCCGGTCAGGCCGGTGAGGTTGATCTTGCTCTCCAGTTCGCTGTCCAGGTACACGTAGTCGATCCCGGCAGCCACCGAAATCCAGGGGGCGAGCCGAACCGCCATCGCGGGGCGCACGTTGACCGTAACCAGGCTCGAGCGGGTTGCCAGGTAGCGCCCTTCCCAGTTCTCGGGCCATTCGGTCTCGAGCCCGAAAGGAAAAAACGCCCCGACGCCGGCGGCCAGCCGGTCGCTGAACTGATGGGTGAGATGAAAATTCGACGGAAAATTCGGGTTGTTTTCCGACTCCACCGTTTGCCCCGTGGCCGCGCTTTCGAACTCGCGGTCCGGCTTGACCATGGTGGTGCCGGCTTCGATCTGAGTACCGGTCAGGTCGTTGATGAGGGCCGGGTTGAAGAACAGCGCTGATGGAGAGTCATGGTGGGAAACCACGGCATTGGCCTGCCCGAGAGCCGAGGCGCTTTGGGTAAAGACACCGAATCCGGCCCCCCAGACCATCGTCGACGGAAAAACCAGAGACATCCCCATCGCCCACAGCAGCACCCGAAACCTTGCATTCATCGTCATCATCCTTAGGAGGTGAAGAGTTACGCACTCTTTTGATCAAACCGAAGGTGAAAATCAAACGTCTGTTTTGTGCAAGGGACCGCCACGGCGACGGGATCTGCTTTTCTCGACCACGCGGGGTGCAAGAATACCAGAGACAAAATATATGCTTAATCATTAAAAATCAAACACAAAATAATCGCATCTGTTTTTTTACACAAAATAAACTATCTGTATTTATTGAACAATAAACACAGGCTCACTCATTAAACGATTAAAAATAGCAATCTGACAACAGGTTTCTGGCCACGAAAAAACTTGCAGGGCGAACAATGAGATTGAAAGAGAGGCGGTTATTCCGTTCCGAAACGCAGAGAGAGATCGACCAGATTGTCGGTAATTTCGGCAAAGGCGACATCGTGGCTGATGAGGAAGAGTTGGTCGTACCAGTGTTCGGTCACCTCCTCGCGCCCGATGTCGATGGCGCGAAAGGCCTGGGCCAGGTTTTCACGGCGGGCCGCATCGAGATTGGAGGTCGGTTCGTCGAAAAAGGCGATGCGCGCGCCGATGGTCTGCAGCAGTGCCAGGCGCAGGGCGACCACCGCACTCATCATCTGCCCGCCGGAGAGCTGGTCGTCGCTGCGTTCGCGAATCTCGCCGTCGACCATGTCGCGCAAAACGATCTGATAATTCTCCCCCCAGACCAGCTCCTCGTCGGTTGCGGCGATGGTGCGGTAGATGCGATCGGCGCGCAGACTGATCTCTTCGCGGAAGCGTTCCGAAAGACTGGCGGAGACGTTCTTGAACACCTGGTTGCGCAGGAATCGGACCAGCGCTTCCTGGTCGGCGAGACGCTTGACCTTTTCTTCTTTCGCCCCGACCTCTTTCCGCACCGCCAGTAATCTCTCGACTTCGGTCTCGAGTCGCCGCCGATCCTTGCCCAGGTCGGCAATCTGCTGCTTCAGGGTCGCCACCGCCGCCAGCAGAAGATCTTTATTTCGCCGCGCATCCTGGTGTTCTTCAGCGCGGTACTCTTCGGACAGCGCCTTGAGTTCTTTCTCCTGATCGCGCAGCGACTGTTCCAGGTCTTTCATGCGCTGCTGATATCGGCCGAGGGTCTCGCGGCGGCCGGCCAGTTCTCCCGCCGCCTGTTGGTTCCGGCTGTAAAGGTCGCGGGCCTCCTGGTGACGTTGCCGCTCCTGCTCGGCGCGGCCGATCTGCGCATCGAGGTCGGCGAAGGGAGCAAGCTCTTTCCTGCGTTCTTCTGCCCTCCTTTCAGCATCCTGAACACCGGACTGAAGCTGCCCGAGCCGGCCGGCGCGCTCGCGGTTGTCCTTCTGCCGCCGCGCCAGGGCCAAGGCCTGCTTGTCCAACTCTTCATTGCGCACCTTCAGCGCTTCGATTTTCTGGCGAGCGCCCTCGGCGGCGGCGACATCCGTTTCGAGACGCGCGATGTGCTGCTCAAGGCCATGGATCTCCCGGTCAAAATCGTCAAATTTTTCCGTGAATACATCCTTCGGCTCTTTTCCGGCGATGTTCTGGCAGGCCTCCTGGAAGAACGGGCAGATTCCTTCGTCCAGCTTGTCGCGACCTTCCAGCAGGCTGGCGCGTCGCCCCAGCACAAGATTGCGCGCCGACTTCGCCTGGTCGAGATCTTTTTTCAGCCTCTCCAGACCCTTGGCCCGGGCGAGAACCTCCGGCCCCAGGTTCAGACTGCTCCGGACCGTCCGCAAATGAGCGTCCTCTTCCGCCAGTTGCCGGGCGATCTTGTCTATTTCCTCGCGCTCGTGTTCGAAGGCCTGGCTGCGCTTGAGGACCTCTTTCTCCAGCTCGGCCACCGCCTGCTCAAGCTGCCGCCGCTGCAGCACTTGCCGGTTGAGTTGGGCCAGCCTTACCTCGGCCTGCTCAAAGGCTTCCTTGCCAGCCCGCGACTCCATGACCTTGGCGGCGGCGGTCTCGGCCTGCAGCACCAGCAGCTGCTGACTGGCCAGATACTCCCTGCCGCTGGCGATGCTCTTGCGGTTTTGCTCAAGAGCGTTTGCGGCCCGATCGAGGTCTTCCTTCTGCCGCTCCAGCCGCTGCAACCCTTCGGTCGATTGAGCCAGCGCAGCCTCCTGCGTTGTGAGTTCCGCTGCCTTTCCCGCCTGGACGGCGAGAACGTCCTTAAGCTCCCGCTGCCGCTCGGGTAAAACCGCCAACTGCTCGCGTTTCCCTTCGATCGCCGTGCGCAGGTTGGCGATCCTGTGGCCGATGGCGCTCTGCAGGCGGCTGGTTCCGTCGTAGGTCTGGCGCCAGGAATCGATGCCGAGGGTGAGGTCGAAAGCCTTCTGCCGTTCGGTGGGCGACTTGATCACGAAGGGGCCGAGAAAGTCGTGCTGGAAGGGACCGATGATCTGCCTGAACTGATCGCTGAGCGAACGCCCGCCGCTCAGGCCGAGCAGCTCTTTCAGCCGGGTTTCGGTTTCGCCGGCGTTGGCGTGCTCTTCGGTTTCGAAGTCGTCCCCCGCCGCCCGGGCCAGCAGCCAGCGACTGTTGCTGCCGACGGTACGGGAGACCCGCCAGCGTTCTCCCCCCCCGTCGGCGAAGACCACCGCGACCTCTCCCCGCTTCGCCCCCAGAGTGAGAAAGCGGTCGGCGCGGGTGACGAAATCGCGGGCGTCGACGCCGAACAGGGCGTAGCCGAGCGCCTCGAATACCGTGCTCTTGCCGGCGCCGTTGGGGCCGGAGAGGACGTTGATTCCCGGCGCGAAAGTGAAATCGGCCGACCGGTGCGACTTGATGTTCTTCAGGTGAATGGAAAGAATCTGCATGGAGTTCCGTCAACTCTTCGGTTGGTCGAGCAGGGCCAGCATCTCGTCTTCTTCGATCTGCCCCTGCTGCACGCAGCGGCGCAGGGCCAGCGCCAGGTCGACCAGTTCGTCCTCGCGTCCCTGATAATCGCTGGCGGCGCCGACCAGATCGCGCAGCACGTCGCGCTCGATTTCTTCGAGGGTACGCTGCACCGTGCTCCCCTCACCGGTTTTGGTGACCAGCGACAAGAGGTTTTTGACTTCGACGTGCAGCGGCCGGACCATCTCGTCGAGCGCCAGGCGCAGCCGCTCGCGCCCGAGCTCGAAGGGGTGAAAGCCGACCTTGCCGACGAGCTTCAGTTCCACCAGCGGTGGCCGCGGGTCATCGCCGGGGGGCAGCTGCGCCGGCACCTCGGCGCGAAAAGCCGCCATGGCCTCCTCGGCGCAAGTCGCCCCGGACAGATCGATCACCAGATTGCGCAGCGGCCGGGGGTCGGTCTCACGAAAAAGATATTCCACCGCCCCGCCCTCGCCCAGGGTCACCAGGTAATAGCCCTTATCGTAGGTTTGTTCGCCGAAATTGACCCGCTCGGGAGAACCCGGATTGAAAGCATAGGGGCGCCCGTCGGCGGTCTCGACGATATAGGGTTTGTGGCCGTGGCCGAGCGCCACGTAGGCGAAGGTGCCGGCCAGCGGCGCCGCCTCTTCCGGGCGCATGTTGCCGATTTCCACCGGCGAGAAAGTCCAGATGCCGACGTGAAACAGCAGGATGTTGTTCTCGGTGGTCACCGCCTCGCACAGCCGCGGCACGTGGGCGCCGGCATGGGTGCCGATGTAGCCGAGGCCGTAGATGTTGGCACCCTCGATGGCGAGATGCCCGCCCTGCCCTTCGGCCGCGTCGAAGGGCTCGAACTGAAAGCCGCCGCTCTCGGTGCGCGAGGGCCGCAGCAGGCGCAGGTAGCCCATCTGGGAGAGCGCCTCCATCCACGAGATGCTGTCGCGGCGATGAATCCAGTCGTGGTTGCCCTCGACCGCCACGCAGGGGATGCCGGCGTCCTTGAGCGGCTGCAGGGTTTCGATGGTGCGGGCGAAGGTGCGCGGCAGAATCTGGCCGGTGTGAAAGAGATCGCCGGCGATCAGCACCGCATCGACCTTTTCGGCAATGGCGTCGGCGACAATGCTCGCCAGCATGCGGAAGAAGTCTTCGTAGCGCTCTTTTTCGCCGGGGGAATTGCGGTAGGTCTTGCCGAGGTGGAGGTCGGCGGTGTGGATGAAGCGGAACATGGATTATCCCTTTGCGTTGGACTTGCAGCAAAGGGTTGCGGTTTTTGGGTGGATTGTCAATCGGGGAGTTGATTGGTTTTCTAAAACCTTTGAGAGCGCGGGGTCGCGACCCCGCCCGCCGCCCACCTTTTTGCTCGCCCAAAAAGATGGACAAAAAGGGCGTTTCCCCTGCGGGGGGCATTTCTGTCGCGGGTTTTCATCGCTTCCGTCACCGGCGCAGGACAAAGAAAACGACACCAGCACTTCGTAGCACCGGAAAAACTCCGGAAGTCGCAAGGGGCGCAGCGCCCGAAATACGGGCCGAGCAGATTGACACTGGCCGCCACCAACCTTCCCCCACTGTAATTCGCCGCCCGGGGGCGAGACCCCGGGGTTTTTGAGTCCTTTTCAGCAGCCCAGGCAGCAATCACGAAAAAGCCTCCAACCCCAACCCGAACTGGTCCTGCAGATGGTACATATGCCCATGCACCATCCCCTCCCCCTTCGGCAATCGTCAACTTGCGCCGCCGCACATCCTCCACCCAGCGCGAATTGGACGCCTCGGCGCGGCGGTTGGCGACGATCTTCATTTTGGCGACCTCGAGCTCGTCTTCGCCAAGGACCGAGGGCAGGCGGTTGAAATCGTTTTCGATCTGGGCTTTGGTCAGGGAGCGGATGCTGCCGTTCTGCACCTTGATGTCGAACATCAAGGCGACCGCCCGCTGCGACCACAGACCGTATTCCCTGCACAACTCCTTGGCCTGGCGATAGAGCTTCTGGGCGTACTTGACCTGAATCGCCTGAAACTCCTTCTGTCGTCCGAGGGTTTTCAGCAGCCCGTACCAGGGTTCGTGAATCCGGTGGCGGTTGGGGTCCTGCACCGAGCGGATCCAAGTCATCTGCTCTTCTTCGCTCGAGGTGAACACCGCCTTGAGTTCCGGAAAGTGCTCGTGGCAAACCTCCGCGAGCAAAGAAGGGTGTTTTTTCGCCAGATCCTTGAACAGGGGCTGCAGACTGCCCTGCCCCAGGTTCCACTGCAGCACGCCAAAGCTCAGGCCCTGGCCGTCGAAATCGCCGGTAATGCCGCAGAAGCAGTCGGGCACCGGCTTGCCCGTTTCGAAAGAGCCGGTGAGAGCGAGGCAGCGGTAGTCGAGCTTTTCCTGCAGGATGGCCGGATCGGGCATGCTCTCGCCACCGAAGAGCGCCTGCCAGGTGTCGTCCCCGACCTTGCCGTCGACCCCCAGATTGTTCTGGCGCTGGAACTTGATGACGGCGCTCTCGGTGCCGCCGCCGTAGATGCCGTCCAGGTCGCCGGCATAGAGCCCGAGTTCCTTGAGTTTTCCCTGGATGGTCCCGACCTCTTCGCCCTTGGATCCTCTGCGGTAAACCTTCATGGCTTCTCCTCTCCCGAAGTGTTGCTCGGCGCCGCGGCAAGGCGATCGTCCTCTCCGGCGGCCGCCTTATTCTTGCTTCTCTTCTCCACCGGCGGACAGGAGAGACCGACGGCGTTTTTCCCGACGCCCCCGTGCAGGCTGAGCACCAGTTTTTCGATGGGATTCTCCCCCTCTTCACACGCGAATTCAGCGGCACCCAGCGCACCCTGGGTGACCGCGCGAATGACCTGGTCGAGATCGAGGTCGAGTTCGCGGGCGGCTCCCATCACCCCGTCGAAGGCCCGACAGGTGATCGCGCCGGCATCCTCGGCCCGCTCCCCGGCGCAAATGACCGCGCTGCGCACCACCATCCCCGCCCCGATGTAGAAATCGCCGTCGAGCTCCCGCACGGCCAGCAGAATGCCGCGAGAGATATGCTTGACCGCTTTGCCCAGGTCCCAGTCAATCTTTTCGGCCGCGTCCAGGGCACCGGTGAATATATTCCGGGCCACCCGCGCCCCTCTGCCGGTGATCTTATGGGCGGGATCGAAGTGCCGTAGAAACTGGGAGCGGGCCGCCTCCTCGAAGAGATCACGTTTTCTTTCCTTTTTTTTGATCCCCGCCCGAATCCCGGCGGCGACCTCCTTCTCGATCTTTTCTCCCTTGATCTCCTGGTGCTTGCTGCGTCCCATCAACGGTTCCTTTCAACGTGAAGAGCTCAACCCGTGGTCTGGCGCGCGGCGCGGACCTCGGCGGGGGTCATGGGCAGACGCCGCAGCCGCAAGCCACTGGCGGCAAACACCGCGTTGGCCACCGCCGGCGCAATCGGCGGGGTGCCCGGCTCGCCGATGCCGCCGAGGGCTTCGCCGCTCTCGCGGATGTGAACCGCGACCTCGGGCATGGCATCGCTGCGCACCACCTCGTAATCGTGAAAATTGCTCTGCTCGACGCGGCCGTTCTTGAAGGTGATCGCCCCGTGAAGGGCGGCGCAGAGGCCGAAGACGATCCCCGATTCCATCTGCGCCCGCACCGTGTCGGGGTTGACCACCCGGCCGCAGTCGACGGCGCAGATCACCTTGTGCACCCGGATGCGATCGTCTTTGTCGAGAGAGACTTCGGCCACCTGCGCCACCAGGCTGCCGAAGGATTCGTGCACCGCGATGCCCCGCCCGCGCCCTTTCGCCAGGGGCTGGCCCCAGCCCGATTTTTCCGCCGCCAGCTGCAGCAGCTTGGCCATGCGCGGCTGTTCCTTGAGCAGATCGAGCCGCAGCTGATAGGGGTCTTTACCGCCGAGGTGGGCGAGCTCGTCGAGGAAGCACTCCTTGACGAAGGCGGTGAAGGAATGGCCCACCGAGCGCCACCACAGCACCGGCACTCCGGCCGGCGCCATGTGATAGTCGACGAGGAAATTCGCAATGGCATAGGGGGAATCGGCCGCTCCCTCCACCGAGGTATGGTCGATCCCCTCGTGGATCATCCCTTCCTCGAAGGGGGTGCCCCTGGCGATCGACTGGTTGACGATGGTGTGGGTCCAGGCCAGCGGCATGCCGTTGGCGTCGATCCCGCCGCGCAGGGCGTTGTAGGTGGCGGGGCGGTACCAGCCGCCGCGGATGTCGTCCTCGCGCGACCACTGCACCTTGACCGGCGCCCCCACCGCCTTGGAGATCTGCACCGCCTCGCGCACGAAGTGGCTGTCGGGCACCGCGCGGCGGCCGAAGCCGCCGCCGAGGTAGGTGGTGGTGAGGTTGACCTTTTCCGGCGGCAGGCCGCAGATCTCGGCCGCCGCGTTGCGGTCGGTGGTCTGCATCTGGGTGCCGGTCCAGATGTCGCAGCCGTCGGCGCGCACGTGGGCCACGCAGTTGAGGGGCTCCATCGGGGCGTGGGCGAGATAGGGCACCTCATAGACCGCCGCGATGGTTTTCGCCGCCTGCTTCAGGGCTTGCGCGCCCTCGCCGCGCTTTGCCGCCACCAGCCCGGGCTGTTTCGCCATCCCGGCATAATCGGCAAACTGCTTTCCGCTGTCGAGATCGGCCAGCGGGCCCTCGTCCCAACTTACTTTAAGGGCCTCGCGCCCCTGCAGCGCGGCCCAGTAGCCCTCGCCCACCACCGCGATCCCCCGGTCGATCTGCACCACCTGCCTGACGCCGGGCACCTTGAGGGTCTCCTTGTCGTCGAAACTCTTCACCTTGGCCCCAAAGACCGGTGATCGCGCCACCACCGCCACCAGCATCCCGGGAATCGTCACATCCATACCGAAGACCGCGCTGCCGTCGCATTTCGCCGGAGTGTCGAGACGTCTGGCGGGGGTTCCGATCAGCTTGAAATCCTTGGGTTCCTTGAGCGCGACCTCCTGCGGCGGCGAAAGCCCCGCGGCCCGCTCCGCCAGGTGGCCGAAGGCCAGGCGGCGGGCGCTCGGTTGATGAATGACGAATCCCTGCTGCGCCCGGCAGCTCTCAGGCTTGACGCCCCAGATCTCGGCCGCAGCGGCCACCAGCATCATGCGGGCGGCGGCGCCGGCGGTGCGCAGCTGCTCCCAGGTGGTGCGCACGCTGGTGCTGCCGCCGGTCACCATGATCGGGCCGAACTGGGTGTGGTTGTATTCAGGGGCGACGGGCGCGAACTCGACGCGCACGTCCTGCCAGTCGGCCTCGAGCTCTTCGGCCACCAGCATCGGCAGCGAGGTGGCGACCCCCTGGCCCATCTCCGACTTGCCGATGGTCACGGTAACGGTGCCGTCGGGGGCGATGGCGAGAAAGGCGTTGGGCTGAAAATCGGAACCGGTAAGGTAGTAGGCCTCGATGCGCCGCCCGAGGGGGATGTGCACCGCCAGCCACAAGCCGCCGCCGACCAGCGCGCCGGTCTTGAGAAAACCGCGGCGGTTGACCTTGATCATATCGCTCATGCCGCCACCCCTTTCTTCATGGAGGCCGCCTTGTGAATGGCGCGCCGGATGCGCTGATAGGTACCGCAGCGGCAGACGATGCCGCTCATGGCGTCGTCGATGTCGGCGTCGCTCGGCTCGGGCTTACGCTCGAGCAGCGCCACCGCCGCCATGATCTGGCCCGAATGGCAGTAGCCGCACTGGGGCACGTCGTCCTCGATCCAGGCCCGCTTGACCGGGTGGTCGGCGGCGAGGCCCTCGATGGTGACGATCTTCTTTCCCTGCGCGTCCTTGAGCGGCAGCTGGCAGGAGCGTACCGCCTCGCCGTCGAGATGCACGGTGCAGGCGCCGCACAGCTCCATGCCGCAGCCGAACTTGGTACCGGTCAGCTTCAGGTTCTCCCGCAGAAACCACAACAGGGGCATCTCGGGTGAGGCATCGGTCGAATAACTGTGGCCGTTCACGTTGAGGGTGAGCATGAAATCCTCCCTGGAATGTGAAAATCGGAAATCGCAAAGGGCGGCGTCTGGTGGGGGATGGGGGAATTTTAGCAGGGGGGTGCAGGCATGCAAGGGCGCCTGGGAGGATTCTGCGGCGGCGGCAAGCGACCGCGATGAGCAGCGGCCGCTCAGGCGCGGTTGAGGCGCCAGTCGTAAGCCTGAATAGCCGCTCCGCTATTGGGCGGGGTTCTCCTTCGGAAACCGGAGCGGGGCGGGCGGAGTTGGGGTGGTGGACGAGGAAACGCAGAAGCTCGTCTTGGCTCGCGGGAAAATCGCGGGCATACCACTGCCGATCATGCCGTAATCGCCGATATTTTTGTACCTCGTGCGGTCGCCCGCGTCCTTCCTCTCAGCCTCCGGTGCGAAAACCGGGATAGAGGAGCATGCCGCCATCGACATAAAGGGTGGTTCCCACCACATAGTCCGCCGCATCGGAGGCCAGCCACACGGCCGCCGGGGCGATGTCGCGGGTTTCGCCGATGCGGCCGTAGGGAATCAGACGCCTGAGCTCCCGCGCGGCTTCGGGGTCTTCCCAGGCCGAGCGGTTGATGTCGGTCTTGATCGCCCCCGGCGCGATGGCGTTGACCCGGATGCGATGGGGAGCGAGTTCCTGGGCCAGGCTTTTCATGAGCAGCATGATCGCTCCCTTGGATGCGGCATAGTTGGCGTGCCCCGCCCAGGGAATGACCTGGTGCACCGAACTGATGAAGATGATTTTGCCGGCGGCGCGGGAACGTTCGGCGACCGCTCCCTGCCGGCAGAACTGCCTGGCGGCTTCGCGGGCGCACAGAAAAGCGCCGGTCAGATTGACCGCCAGCACCCGCTGCCATTGTTCCAGGGTCATCTCGAGAAAAGGAGCATCCTGCTGCATACCGGCGTTGCTGACGAGTATGTCGAGGGCGCCGAATTCGTCCTTCACCGCCAGAAACATGCGCCGCACCTGATCTTCCTCACTGACGTCGGCCTGCACCGCCAGGGCCCGCCCGCCCCGCTCGACGATTTCGCCAACCACCTCCTCGGCCCTCCCGCGGTCGTCGAGATAGTTGACGGCCACCCGGGCGCCGGCCGCGCCCATGGCCATGGCGATTTCCCTGCCGATACCGGAACCGGCCCCGGTGACGAGGGCCGTCTGATTGCGCAACTCATTGCTCACCGGCATTGGCGCCTCCGGAATGAATTTCATTCATGGTTTTATATTTATCAGATTTGCCGAAAGCCGCAAATTGCGACAGGCGGCGAACCTCGAAGGGATCGCTTCGGGGAAAAGCGCCGGTCGCTTCGTGCGAATTTTCCGCGCCCATGCCCCGCAGCCAAGGCGCCGTTTGCAGATTCAGAAGACTTTGCTAAGGTTTTTCTGCATTGCGTTGACCGTTATTCGAGTTTGCCCCTCACTCTTTTTTTTCGACAAGACAAGATCATGGCTGATTGGACGACGTTCTGGCCGCTCTACGGCGAAGCGGCGAAAACCGCCCTCGGTTTCTTCTGGAAAGCGGGCTGGGCCTTCGTGCTCGGCTATTTCGTCAGCGGCATGATCCAGGCCTTCGTGCCCAAGGGACGCCTGACCCCGTACCTGGGCAACCCGGGGTTCAAGAGCCTGTCGCTTTCAACGATATTCGGCGCGATCTCCTCCTCGTGCTCCTTTGCCGCGTTGGCCGCGGCGCGCTCGCTGGTGCTCAAGGGAGCGCATTTCGTGGCGGCGGTGGCCTTCATGTTCGCCTCCACCAACCTGGTCATCGAACTGGGCATCCTGATTCTCATCTTTCTCGGCTGGCAGTTTCTCGCCGCGGAAGTCGTCGGCGGCATCGTGCTGATCGCCATCAGCAGCGTGCTGATCCGCCTGACCTTTCCTAAAAGCTGGGTCGAGAAAGCGAAGGAGAACCTGGAAGAGACCTCCGACGAGGAGGACGACTTCGACTGGAAAGAACGCATCCGCAGCCGCATGGGCTGGCATCTGGTGGGGCACAAGTTCGTCATGGACTGGAAGATGGTGTGGGAGGAGATCCTCATCGGCTTCACCATCGCCGGCTTCGTGGCGGTCTTCGTACCCGACACCCTGTGGGCGAAGATCTTTCTCATCGACGCCGGCAGCGCGGTGCCCGAGTGGCTGCGGGCGTTGGAGAATGCCATGGTGGCGCCGTTCGTGGCCGCGCTGACCTTCATCGGCTCGATGGGCAACATTCCGCTGGCCACGGTTTTGAATGCCAACGGCGTGCTCTTTGCCGGCATCATGGGTTTTATCTACTCGGACCTCATGGTGCCGCCGCTGGTGGCGATCAACGCCAAGTACTACGGCTGGCGGCTGGCCCTTTATATCGCCGGTATCATGTATATCTCCATCGTCGCCACCGCCCTGATTCTGCACTACGCCTTCGCCCTGCTGGGCATCACCCCCGAGAGCGCCCGCGCCGTGGCGGAGGTCGCCCAGTTTAAGCTCGACTACACGTTCTGGTTGAACCTGGCCTTCGTGGCGGTCACCGGCTGGTTGATCTATCTGCACCGGCAACACCTCAGGGAGCACGTCAAGGGCGACATGGACCACGGCGGCAAACTCACGGTGAAACGGGCGATCGTCTATCTGTTCCTGGTCATTCTGGCCGGCGGGCTGGTCGCCTATGTCTTGACCGGCGGAACGGGATAGTCGTTCGGCAGCCGGTTTGCCATACCCATTTTCTTTAACCTGAATCCGTGGGTAAGCG